>Ga0116152_10000227_pt1 | contig 45732 bp, 50 predicted proteins | sample AD_UKC119_MetaG_FD_89894 | JGI IMG/M metagenome (GOLD analysis project Ga0116152, IMG submission 89894) | Active sludge microbial communities of municipal wastewater-treating anaerobic digesters from Hong Kong - AD_UKC119_MetaG | ecosystem: Engineered > Bioreactor > Anaerobic > Digestate... | reverse complement strand
GAGAAATACAGATCGGTCGGGAAGGGCAGGATGCCCTGCGCCACCTGAAACAACGCCGCGGTTGCCGCGGGCGACATCGGGTTGTTGGCGCCGCCCGCTGGATTGAGGTTGCCGCTCGTCGGATTGGTGGCGGTGACGTCCGGTGGATTGTCGATCGAGCTCGAGCAACCAGCAGCCAGCAGCGCTGCGGAGACGAGAGCGGCCACATAAAGCCTGTTCATTAGAATGCTCCTCAAGACCAAACCCGCTACGACAAGCCGACCTGGTTGCAGCGCACCAGGCTTGTCGCGGTAAGTGACTAGGGTACGCTTCGCTACTCAACTGTGGCAAGACGGCGACAGACGGCGGATGCTGGCTCGATGACCAAGACTCACAGCAGGCGAGCGACCGCCAAGGCGAAATCGCGGGCCGCTGATGCGCGGATGCTACGCATCATCGCCGGCCGGCACCGCGGTCGCCGCCTGCGCTTTCCAGCGGTGGACGCCATACGGCCGACGCCCGACCGCGTGCGCGAAACGCTATTCAACTGGCTGCAGGGCAAGATCGAAGGTGCGCGCTGCCTCGATCTGTTCGCTGGCAGTGGGGTCCTCGGGCTCGAGGCCTTGTCGCGTGGCGCGACGCACGTGACGCTGATTGAGCGCGACAGAGTGGCCGTCGACGCGATTGCCGCCGTGGTGCGTGCGTGGGGCGAGACGGGGGCGACAGTCCTGCAGGGCGACGCGTTCGCAATCCTGCGCCAACCCTCTGCTGCGCCTTTGGGCGGTCCGCTCGATATCGTGTTCCTGGACCCCCCGTTCGAGTCGGGTGCGCTGGCGACCGCCGCGGCGCTGCTCGAGCGAGGTGACTGGCTGGCAGAGACCGCCTACATCTATCTCGAACATCGCGCCCGCGAGCCCCTGCCGGCATTGCCACGCGGCTGGCGGCCGCTCAAGTCGGGTCGCGCCGGCGAGGTCGAGTATCATCTCTGGGTCCGCCGGCCGGCGGATGCAGGGCCGGGGGACCCGATTACATGAAGCGCACAGCCGTTTATCCGGGTACGTTCGACCCGATCACCAATGGGCACCACGACCTAGTGCGTCGGGCCGCCAGGATCTTCGATCGCGTAATCGTCGGTATTGCGGCCAACCCCAACAAGACGCCGATGTTCCCGCTCGAGATGCGCGTGTCACTGGCACAGCAGGTGCTCGAGGACGTGCCGAACGTCGAAGTGAAGGGTTACGCAGGCTTGACCGTTGATTTCGCGCGCGACTGCCAGGCGCTCGTCATCGTGCGTGGCCTGCGCGCGGTGTCGGACTTCGAGTTCGAATTCCAGCTCGCGAACATGAGCCGCCATTTGTCGCGGGACATCGAAAGCGTGTTCCTCACGCCCAAGGAGCAGTTCACCTTCATCTCGTCGACGCTGGTGCGCGAAATTGCGGTGTTGGGCGGCGACGTGCGCGAGTTCGTGCACCCGATCGTCGAAGCGGAGCTGAAGAAGCAGCGACGCGTCTAGTTGGTCATCGCCGGTTCCTGCGGCGTGCGTGCGACACCTTCGCGCCGACTGTCGGCGCCGCCAGCGAGCGTGCCATCGGGCATCAGCATGATGGCGTGCAGCCCCGAGCCTTCCGCGCCCCGGCCGGACTTGATGTCGTGCCCCATCGACTGCAATTGTCGCAGGAGCTCTGCATCGAAGCGTTCCTTCTCGATCAGCACCGGGCCTCGGGCCACGACATTCGGTAGTTCGACCGCCTCGTCCGGCCCCAGGCCCCAATCGAGCATGCCGACCAGCGCTTTGGCCACGTAGCCGATGATCGAATTGCCGCCGGGAGAACCGACGCCCAGCAGGAACTGCCGATCGCGGAATACGAGCGTGGGCGACATCGACGAACGGGGCTTTTTTCCCGGCGCCGGCGCATTGGCTATTGGCACGCCATCGGCATCGATCGGTCGAAACGAAAAATCGGTCAGCTGATTGTTGAGAAAGAAGCCACCCGCCATGCGCTGCGAGCCGAACAGCGATTCGACCGTGGTCGTCATCGTGACGACATTGCCCGCTGCGTCAACGACGACGAAGTGACTCGTGCCGGTGGTGCTGCCCGTGTGGTCGGCACCCGCTGCCGGCGCGCCTGGCGGCTTGCCGGCTGCCACCGTCGGCATCGCGCGCTCGAGTGAGATCAACGCCGCGCGCGACTTCAGGTAGTCAGCATCGAGCAGTCCGTCGACGGGCACGTGCACGAAGCGATCGTCACCCACGTACTTGTCCCGATCGGCGTAGGCCAGTCGTTGTGCCTCGATCAGCAGATGCCAGCCGGTCACGGTGCCCGCGTTGTTAGCGGTCATATCGAAATTGGCGAGCGTGCCGAGCACCGACAGCACGGCGATGCCGCCCGAGGACGGCGGTGTCATGCCGCAAACCTCATAGACGCGATACGGGCGGCAGACCGGTTCGTGCTTTTCGGCGCGATAGGCGGCGAGATCCTCGAGTGTTAGCGCGCCGGGCCGCGGCTGCGCACGCACGGCGGCGACGATCGCGGCAGCGATCGGGCCGGTGTAGAACGCCTGCGCGCCGCTCGTGGCAATCTGGCGCAATGTATCGGCATAGGCTGCATTCTGCACAATCTGGCCGACCGGCAGGATGGTCTTGCCGTCAGTCGTCAGATAGCGCCGCGCGTCCGGTGCGAGCGTGGTGAAACGCTCGGCCATGAGCGCAATATCGTGCATCCGTTGCGGCACGGCGAAGCCGCGCTCGGCGAGCGTGATGGCCGGCTGCCACGGCCGCGCCCACGGCAACTTGCCGTGCTCGCCATGCGCGAGCTCCAGCATCCTGACGACGCCGGGTACGCCGACCGAGCGGCCACTTTGTATGGCGGCCGGGAAACTGAGCGGCGCACCTTGTTCGTCGAGGAACATCGTGGCGCTCGCACCCATCGGCGCCACTTCGCGTCCGTCGTAAGCGATCACGTCGCCCGTCCTGGCGTCGTAGTGCAGCATGAAGGCGCCGCCGCCGAGCCCCGAGGACTGTGGTTCCACCAGCCCGAGCACGGCCTGGATGGCGATCGCGGCGTCGACAGCGCTGCCGCCGTCACGCAGGATCGCGAGCCCGGCCTCGACCGCGTATGGGTTCGCGGCGGCGACCATGGCGCCCGCGCGCCAATCGCGTGCCGGCGCCGCTTCATAGACATTTTTCTTGGCGGCCTCACTGGGCGTCGTGAGGCTGCTGCAGCCAGCACAAACGACGAGCCACGCGCAGGTCGAGGCGAGCAGTGCTCGCCGGATAGTGTTCAATTCGCTCATGGCGCGACAGTAATGCAAAATGTTGCGATGTGCTCGGATGAAATCCGTGGTCGGCACGGTGTGGTGCGGCAGTCCGTCGCGTCGCTGGATGGTAACTGGCTGCCGATCGCCGCCTATGTTTCCGGCCAGGTCCTGCCGGTGCAGGAACTGCGCATCGCTCGGCTGGTGTTAGCCGGCGGTACCTATGAGATCCACGATCGCGAGCAATGCGTGGTCGATAGTGGCGCAGTGCGCGTCGATACGGACGTTTCGCCCGCGTCTCTCGACATCGTGGGACATGACGGACCAGGCGCCGGCAAGACCATGCTCGCCATCTTCGAGCTCGACGGCGATCTACTCACCATCTGTTATGACATGGAAGCGAGTCTGCGACCGGAGACGATGGAGCCGCAGCAAGATCAGGTGTTGCTGCAGATCACTTATTCGCGCGCCGCGCGCCGGCAGTAGCCTTGGGCTTCACCATTGCGATGCGCGTCCGCACCGGCGGCGCGGGCAGTTTGTTCAGTTTGGCCAGATCGCCGGCACGCCACAGGTACCACGCCGCCATCGTCCGATACGGTGCCCAGCGCGTGCCGAATTCACCGAGCGCCCGCGGAGTTGGCATGTGCTTGATGCCGTAAGCGAGTCGGAAGCCATTGCGCACGCCGAAGTCGTCTACCGGCAGTACGTCGGGCCGACCTAACTGGAACATCAGCAGCATTTCCACCGTCCAGCGACCGATACCGCGCACGGCCGTCAGGCGTTCGATGATGTCCGCGTCGCTCATGCGCAGCAGTGATTCGCCGTCGGGCACGACGCCGGCTTGTGCCTTGGCCGCCAGATCCTTCAAAGTCGCCACCTTGGCGAACGAAAAGCCGACACCGCGCAGTGCGTCGTCCGGCGTTCGCAGCACCTGTTGCGGCTCCGGAAACTCTACCCCAGGGTACAACGCGACGAAGCGGCGCAGGATCGTGGCGGCTGCTGTCCCGTTGAGCTGTTGATTCGCAATCGCCTGCGACAGCGAGCGGAAGGGCGCGTGGTGCAGGCGCGGCGCAAGCGTAAAGCGGCCCGCGGCGCGCAGCAGCTGGCCCATCACCGGATCCGCCCGACGCAGATGTCGCCGCATGCGGGTGATCTCGGTCGGCGGCGCGATCATCGCTGACACCTCGGGCACCAATACGTGGAGCGCTGGCCTTGGACGCGATGGCGGATCGGAGTGCCGCAGACACGGCAGGGCGCGGCAGCGCGCTCGTACACGAACAGCTTCTGCCGAAAATAGCCGGGCGTACCGTCGGCACCAACGTAATCGCGCAGCGTCGTGCCGCCCACCTTGATCGCCAGCGCGAGGATCGAGCGCACGGCGTCGACCAGCCGTGCGCATTCGGCGCGCGTCAGGCCACGCGCGTGCCGCCCCGGCCGGATACCGGCGCGGAACAGCGCTTCGCTGGCGTAGATATTGCCGACGCCGACTACCAACTTCGCATTCATCAACAGTTGTTTGATGGCGACGCGTCGGCCGCGCGTCACACGCCACAGGTACTCGCCATCGAAAGAATCATCGAAGGGTTCTGGTGCCAGCCCGGCGAGCAACGGGTGGGTAGCGGGATCGCCGCTCGTAAAGTGCAGACTGCCGAACCGGCGAGGGTCGTTGAAGCGCAGCGTCTGGCCGCTGTCGAGTTCGAAGTCGAGATGGTCGTGCACGAGACGCGGCGTGTCGGCCGGCAGCACACGCAGACTGCCCGACATGCCCAGGTGCAGGATGAGCGTGCCGCGCTCGAGCACTAACAACAGGTACTTGGCGCGGCGGTCGGCGCGGACGATGCGCTGGGCGGCGACCAGCGCCGCAATGTTCCGCGCCACGGGCCAGCGCAGGCGGCGCTCGTGGACGACGAGCGCACGAATGCGCCGGCCAAGCACGTGGGGTTCGACCCCGCGACGGGTGGTCTCGACTTCCGGAAGTTCGGGCGGCGGCGGCACGCCCGGACGTTACTTGATCTTGGTCTCTTTGTACGCCACGTGCTTGCGCACCACCGGGTCGTACTTCTTGATTTCCATCTTGTCGGGATGCAGACGCTTGTTCTTCGTCACGACGTAGAAGTGGCCGGTCTTGGCGGTGGACAGTAGTTTGATCTTTTCGCGCATGGCCTCTATCTCCGGCTCAGATCTTCAGGCCCTTGCCACGCAGCTCGGCAATGACCGCGTCAATGCCGTTCTTCTCGATCGTCCGCAGCCCATTGGCCGACACCCGCAGGCTGACCCAGCGCTTCTCAGTCTCGAGCCAGAAACGCTGCGTATGCAGGTTGGGCAGAAAGCGACGGCGGCGCCGATTATTGGCGTGCGAGACGGTATTGCCGACCGTCGGGCTCTTACCGGTGACTTGACAGACACGGCTCATAAATAGACCTTCAAACCAAACGCCATTAAATTCAGTAACTTACCGCCACCAGCAGGGCCGCGACGAGCGCGGCGGGCAGCGCCTTTTGGCCGTGGGTGCGGCGAAAGGGCGGCTTTTATACCAGCCCGACCGACGCCGGGCAAGTCACCTGCCCGCAGGCACGGCGTTTCCGGCAGGCGCGGCGGCCTGGGCTGTCACAGCAGGCCTCTTTCGGCGAACGAGACACAGGTTGTGTCGCCGACGATCAGGTGATCGAGCAGGCGGATATCGATCAGCGCCAGCGCCTCGCGCAGTCGCCGCGTGATCAGCTCGTCCGCCTGGCTCGGCTCGGCCACGCCTGATGGATGATTGTGCGCGAGGATGACGGCGGCGGCGTTGTGCCGGATCGACTGCCTAACGACTTCGCGTGGATGTACGCTGGCGCCGTCGATGGTGCCGCGGAACAGTTCTTCGAAGCGGATCAGCCGATTGCGATTGTCGAGATACAGGCAGCAGAACAATTCATATGGCCGGTCGCGCAGCTGCGCGACCAGGAACTCACGCGTCAGGGTGGGTGAAGTGAGGCCCGGCTCCTGGGCGAGGCCGGCGCGATAGTGCCGACGCGCGATCTCCAGTGAAGCTTGCAGCAAGGCATAGCGCGCGGCGCCGAGTCCGCGCTGCGCCAGACATTCGTGCTGCGCCGCAGTGAGCAAAGCGCGCAGCGAGCCGAAACGCGTCAACGTCTGACGGGCGAGATCGAGCGCGTTGCTGCCGTTGACGCCAGTGCCGAGCAGGACCGCGAGCAGCTCGGCATCCGAGAGCGTCTCAGGCCCGGAATCCAGCAGCTTTTCGCGCGGTCGCTCGCCGCGGGGCCAGGTGCGCAAGCGCTGCGGTACAGCGCTGGTCGGGATGGATGATGTCATGTCGAAATGATCGACTCACCGTCGCAAATGGGCCACCACACTATCGGCGGCGTATGGCGACAAACATCGGCTTTGTGTTTGCACAGCGGGCGATTTGCCCGGGATAATGGCACCATGCAAGGCATGCGCATCGTACTGGGTGTCACCGGCGGCATCGCGGCTTACAAGAGCCCGGATCTCGTCCGCCGTCTGCGTGAACGCGGCGCCGAGGTGCAGGTGGTCATGACCGCCGCTGCGCGGGAGTTCATCACGCCGACCACCTTTCAGGCGGTCTCGGGTCGTGCGGTACGCAGCGATCTGTGGGATGCGGCCGGCGAAGCCGCCATGTCGCACATCGAGCTGGCGCGCTGGGCGGATCTGGTGCTGGTAGCTCCGGCGACCGCGGATTTCCTGGCGCGGCTCGCACATGGTCATGCTAACGACTTACTGACGACTCTGTGCATGGCGACGACGGCGCAGATCGCAGTGGCGCCGGCGATGAACCGGCAGATGTGGCTGAACGCAGCGACCCAAGACAACGTGGCGTTGCTGCGCTCGCGCGGTATCGCCATCCATGGGCCGGGGTCGGGTGAGCAGGCCTGCGGTGAAGTGGGCGAGGGCCGCATGCTCGAGCCGCAGGAGCTGGCCGATCTCGTGGCGGTCGCGCCAGCGACCGGCGCGCTCGCGGGCAAACGGGTGGTGATCACAGCGGGCCCCACGCGCGAGCGTATCGATCCGGTGCGTTTCATCAGCAACCGCAGTTCCGGCAAGATGGGTTTTGCGGTGGCACAGGCCGCGCGCGCGGCCGGCGCCGATGTCGTGCTGATCGCCGGCCCCGTAGCGCTCGACACGCCGCGCGGCGTGCAGCGCGTCGATGTGGACGACGCGGAGCAGATGCTGCGGGCGACGCTCGAGCAGATTGCCGGCGCCGACATTTTCATCGCTACTGCTGCGGTGGCCGATTACCGGCCGGCGCAGCCGGCTTCCAAAAAGATCAAGAAGACGAGCGAGTCGCTCGATCTGGCGATGCAGCGCACTACCGATATTCTGGCGACGGTGGCTGCGCGCGCCGATCGGCCATTCGTCGTCGGGTTCGCCGCCGAGACCGATTCCGTCGAGCAATATGCCCGACAAAAGCTCTTGAAGAAGAAGCTCGACATGATCGCCGCCAATGAAGTCGGGCATGACAAAGTATTCGAGAAGGACGACAACGCGTTGTTGGTGCTGTGGCGCACAGGGCGTCGGGAGTTGCCACAGGCGTCCAAGTCGGCGCTGGCCGAGCAGTTGGTCGCGTTGATAGCCGAAGTATTCACGGAGACGCGCGCCGCGGCGCGACAGGAGCAGGTGCGCGCATGACACTATCGATACCGACCCTGGTGGCCGCCGACGAATTTGTGGCCGGCGGTAGTGGGCGCCGGGCGCTGAAGGTCAAGATTCTCGATGGCAGGCTGGGGGACGAATTCCCGTTGCCGGCGTACGCCACCGCGGGTTCGGCCGGGATCGATCTGCGAGCCTGTATCGCCAAGCAGCTCGACCTCGAGCCGGGCCGGGCCGAGTTGTTACCCACAGGTCTCGCGATTCACCTGGACGATCCGGGGCTCGCAGCCATGATCGTGCCGCGCTCGGGTCTCGGCCACAAACATGGCATCGTGCTGGGTAATCTGGTTGGACTCATCGATTCCGATTACCAGGGTCAGCTGATGGTTTCCTGCTGGAACCGTGGTGAACGCACCTACACGCTGCAGCCAGGCGAGCGCATCGCACAATTGGTCATCGTGCCGGTGGTGCAAGTGGATTTGCGAATCGTCGACGATTTCGATGCCACCCTGCGCGGCGCAGGAGGCTTCGGCCATACCGGCCGCAGTTAGCGCTGCGCTGTAGCGCGGTCGACCAGCGGCTTCTTGAGTTCTTTATAGCGCGCCATGTCGATCTGAAACTGCTCGCGCAACGCTTGCTTTTCGCCGTTCTTCACTTCGAGTGCCGTGCGCTGCGTGCGTATCTCACCCAGTAGCCGCACGATATCCTCGGCCAGGCTATCGGGCATTTGGCGCGCATTGGGGCTGTCGTTGTACGGGCGAAAGACAGCGGCACGCTCGCGCAGTGTGCCGAGCCGCGCCTCGAGATTGGCGATGAAGGCTTCGGCCGCGAGCACCTGGCCCTGCAGGGCGTCGAGGCGCACATCACGGTCTTTCTGCAGGTCTTCTACTGTCTGGTAGGTAGACAGGAGGAACATATCGTGTTGTTTGCGGCGCGCCAGCTCGCGCTGCTGCTGCGCTTCGAGCGCCTGCTCTTCCGCGGACTTCTGGGCGGCGGTGCGCGCCACTTCCACGCCCTGCTGATTGAGGACGCGCTGTTCGCGGGTGGCGTACTGGGGCGGCACTGCGTCGCCGTAATGGACGACGCCGCGCTCATCAGTCCATTTATAGGTGCGCTTGGCGTTTTCCGTGCTCGACTGCGCCCACGCCGCCGGCAGGGCACTGAACAAGGCTGACGCTAGAATGGCGAGTATCAAGGCACGCATGATTCATATTCTGCATCATGACGGCGCTGCTGGCTGCTATCCGGCACCGTACGTCGCGCGATATGTGCGGAGCGCTGCGATCTGCGCGCTGGAAATGTGAACCGCGTCACCTGCGCCACCGCCGAGGCCCTCTATCAAAGTGGCGAGGGACAGTACGCTGATGCAGCGCAGGCCGAATTCCGCTGCCACTTCCTGCACGGCCGACTGCGAGCCCTGGCCACGTTCCTGCCGGTCGAGCGCCAGCAGGACCCCGACCGGCTGCGCGCCTGCGCCGCGGATGATCTCGACCGACTCGCGAATCGCCGTGCCCGCCGTGATCACATCGTCCACGATCATCACACGACCGGCGAGCTTCGCGCCCACCAGACTGCCGCCCTCGCCGTGGTCCTTGGCTTCCTTGCGATTGAAGCTGAAGGCGACATTGCGATCGTGCTCGGTCGCCAGCGCCATGGCCGTAGCCGTCACCAGCGGAATGCCCTTGTAGGCAGGCCCAAACAACATGTCGAACGGGATGTTAGATCGCAGCAGCGCGGCGGCGTAACTGCGTCCCAGTGCCGCGATCGATGCGCCGTCGTTGAACAGCCCGGCGTTGAAGAAATAAGGACTCAGTCGCCCGGACTTGAGTTTGAACTCGCCGAAGCGCAACGCCTCGCGTCGTAAGGCGAGTTCGATGAACTCGCGCTGATAATCGTGCATCGGTACTCCTGCCAGGCTTGCCGCGTCGGTATGATGCGGCGGTGCGAATCATAACGCTGAATGTCAACGGCATCCGCTCGGCGGCGCGCAAGGGCGCGTTCAGCTGGCTCGAGCAGCAGAACGCCGACGTGATCTGCCTGCAGGAAACCAAGGCCCAGGAGCACCAACTGGCCGAGCACGGCTGTACGCTGCCCGGCTACCAGTGCTTCTTCTTCGATGCCGTTCGCAAGGGCTACTCCGGTACGGCGGTGTACACACGCCTGCCGCCGACCAAGGTCATTCGCGGGTTCGGTGTGCCCGAGTTCGACGACGAGGGTCGTTATCTCGAAGTGCAGATCGGCGCGCTATCCGTGGTGTCGCTCTACCTGCCGTCGGGGTCGTCGGGGCCAGAGCGGCAGGCGTCCAAGTTCCGCTTTCTGGCGGCCTTCGAGCCGCAGCTGCGCGCGATGCGACGCCGGCGCCGCGACTACGTGCTGTGCGGCGACTGGAACATCGCGCACAAGGAGATCGATCTGCGCAACTGGCGTTCGAACCAGAAGAACTCCGGCTTCCTGCCCGAAGAGCGCGCCTGGCTCGATCAGGTCTTTGGTCCCGTGGGTTTCGTCGACGCATTTCGGCGGGTTAATGCCGACCCGGACCAGTACACCTGGTGGTCCAATCGCGGTCAGGCCTGGGCCAAGAACGTCGGTTGGCGGATCGACTATCAGATCGTCAGCCAGGGATTGGCCGACAAAGTGCGCGGTGCGAGCATCTATAAGGAACAGCGCTTCTCCGACCACGCACCCCTCATCATGGACTACGCGATTGCGACCAGGGCTCGCAAGTGAGCGGCGGTGCTGCCAGCGCGGGCACGGGGACGCGCAGCCTATGGGGCTCGCTCAAGCCGTACCTCGAGAAGGAATCCCTGGCGGCGTTCTTCGTTGGCGTCTCGTCGGGTTTTCCGTATGCGATGATCGGCGCGACACTAACGACCCGACTCGCGCAGGACGGTATCGACAAGAAGACCGTCACCGCATTCACGCTCGCGTTCCTGGTCTACAACCTGAAGGTCTTCTGGGCGTGGGTCGTCGATGGCGTACAGTTGCCGCTCATCGGGCGGCTCGGCCAGCGTGTGTCGTGGTTGCTGTTCGCCGGTGCGCTCACGATCGCCGCAGTCGTCAATCTGGCACTGGTCGATCCCAGCGCCAGTATTCAGTCGACGGTGGTCGCGGCGGTGCTGGTCGGTGTGGCGGGTGCCACTTACGACATCGTCATCGACGCGTATCGCATCGAGACACTCAAGCCCTACCAGTTGGGTGTCGGCTCCGGCATGTCGCAGTATGGCTGGCGCATCGGCTCGGTCAGCGCGGGTGCACTCGCGCTGGTGGTGGCGGCCCGTTCAGGCTGGTCGGCGGCTTATATCGCCTGCGCCGCGTTCGCGCTGCCGGCGATGCTCACCGGCCTGATCGTCGGCGAGCCCCTGCGGCACGTGGTCGCGATCGACAAGAAGCCGCTCGCGGACATCTGGGCGGCGATCGTCGAGCCCTTCACCGAGTTCCTGAAGCGCTCGGGTGCCGTGTTGGTGCTGTTGTTCGTACTGGTGCACAAGGTGGGCGACACACTCGCCAACCTCACATTTCGCCTGTTGTTCAACGATCTCGGCTTCAGCAACGATGAGATCGCCATCTACGACGTGGGCTTTGGCTTCTGGGCCTATCTCATCGGCATTTTCATCGGCGGCGTGTTGTACGCACGGATTGGCATGAAGCGGTCTGTGTTGTTAGCGCTGGTGCTGATGGCGGTCTCGAACCTGAGTTTCGCGGTGCTCGCGGCGGCCGGCCACAGCAACTGGGGGATGGCGGGTGCGATCGGCTTCGAGAATCTGGCGAGCGGCTTCGGTGGCGTGGTGGTGGTGGCGTTCTTCTCGGCGCTGTGCAATCTGCGGTTCACAGCTTCGCAGTACGCGCTGATCAGCGCCGGCGCGAGCGTCGTCGGTCGTTTGCTCACCGGCACGACGGCGGGCGGCCTCATCGAGAGCCTGGGCTACGTCAATTTCTATCTGCTGACCACCATCGTGGCCGTGCCGGGTGTATTGCTGTTCTGGTACATGATGCGCACGGGACTGGTGGACAGCGCGCTGGGGTCGGCTGGCAAGACCGAGATCGAGCGGGATGCCGGAAATTGATCTCGAACGGGTGCTCTGCTCGCTGGCCGAACTGCGCGACACGGGCAGCCGCGGGTTCACGGTAGGCGAGGGCTCGTGGCCGCTGCGAGGGGTGGTGGTCGGTACCGCAGGTGGTGCAGCAGCCTACGTCAATCGCTGCCCGCATGCGGGGCATGGACTCAATCTCAGGCCACACAAGTTCCTGACACCAGACCGCACGTTGCTGGTGTGCAGTTCGCATGGTGCGTTGTTCGAGAAGGAAACCGGATTGTGCGTGGCTGGGCCATGCGCCGGACAGGCACTGACGCCCGTACCAATCGAGGTGACGAACGGCTACGTGCTGCTGGCGCCGGAGGCGGACGCCGAGTTGTTAGCGAACGGCACTACTCGAACAGATCCAGGTCGTCGAGACGGCTAGCGTATTGCTTCTTTTCGTCATCGACATAATAGTTGTCGGTGGAAATCGGTTCTTCGTCATCGCCGTCCGCATCCACCGAGCCGCTCCAGTCTTCGGGTGGTTCGATGGTTTCGACGCGGCCCGCGCTGGCCTCGCTGACCCAGTCCTCGATATCCAGCTCTTCGATCGTGCCGTCGTAATACTGCAGGTCGACCGTGCCGTCGTCGACATCGACCGCAACAACTTCGAACTTCTCGCCGTCCTTGAAACGGTACCAGTCGCCCACGATGGGCCGAGGATTGAGCATTGCATTACCCTCCGAAACGCCCCCGAGTTGATTCCGGCTGCTGCGCGAAGCCTGTGCGCCGCTTGTATGCTGCGCGCGATTTCGCGAGCTTCGACTTCATGTTGCTCCCGGAACGTTTCGCTTTCAAGTCGGGATAATTGGCGCAGAGCATCATGATTGAGCAGTTGATCAAATTCTTCATCGTGTTCTTCGTCGTGGTGGAGCCGATCTCCTTGATCCCGATCTTCTCCGGGCTTACCGAAGGCGCGAATGCGCAGTACAAGCACCGGATGGCGATCAAGGCGGTCGTCGTGGCGAGCTTCATACTCTTGCTGTTCGCGCTCGCAGGCGCCGCATTCCTGGGCGCAATGGGCATCTCGATCGATTCGTTCCGGATTTTTGGCGGACTGTTGCTGTTCCTCATCGCGCTGGAGATGGTGTTCGCGCGCGAATCGGGCACGCGCACGACCACCGACGAGCAGGCCGAGAACCGCAAGCGAGCCGATATTTCGGTGTTTCCGCTCGCCTTTCCACTGATGGCCGGTCCGGGTGCGCTGACCACCATGCTGCTGTGGTTTGGCCCCGTACCCATTACGCAACATCCGGTGAAGTTCACAGCGCTGTTTCTGTGCGCCATCGTCGTGCTGCTGCTGTGCCTGCTGGCGATGTGGGTGGCGACGCCGTTGATGCGGGTGATCGGCGTCACCGGCACCAACGTCGCCAATCGCCTGTTCGGCGTCATCCTGGGGGCACTGGCCGTCGAGTTCATCGTTGCAGGCATTCGCGCCAGCTTCTTTTGACGAGCACGCGCGGTAGGCCGTAGCCGATGGCGCGGCGAACTAACTAGGACGGAGAATGCCGTATGGCTGAATGGATCATCGGCATTATCGAGAGCTACGGCTATCTCGGCATCGTCGCATTGATGATTCTCGAGAACGTGTTCCCGCCGATACCGTCAGAGCTGATCATGCCCTTCGCGGGGTTTGCGGCGGCGCGCGGCGAGATGAGTACGACCGGCGTCGTGCTGGCCGGGACCGCCGGCTCGTTGCTTGGTACGCTGCCGTGGTACGCCGCGGGCCGTTGGCTGAGCAGCGAGCGGCTGAAGACGTGGGCGGACCGGCACGGACGCTGGCTCGCCGTGTCGGCGGATGATATCGATCGTACGGACCGCTGGTTCGATCGGCGCGGGCGATTGGCGGTTTTCTTCGGACGCATGGTGCCGACCGTGCGGACCCTGATCTCCGTACCAGCCGGACTCGTCGCCATGCCTTGGCCGCAGTTCCTGCTGTGGTCGGCGGCTGGCTCGATCCTCTGGGTAGGCGGGCTGACCGCCGTGGGCTATGTGCTGCACGAGCAATACGATCAGGTGGGCGACTGGCTGAACCCGGTCGCGCAGATGGTGCTCGTCGTGATCGTCGGCGTGTATCTTTATCGGGTCGTTACTTTCAAGAAGCGAGCTGCGCGGTAGCGGCGGCCGCGACCCCGCGCGCCGCCAGCTCGCGCATGAACGCATCCCGGTCGCGCGGTGAAATCATCAGCAAGCTGCCGCGGCCATAACTGATCTGCAGCCGGTCGAGCGAGAGCGCCGGGCTCGAGAGCGGACTGCGAGTGTGTTCGATCCCGTTGATCTCGGACAGCGGGATCCGCCAGCGAAATGGACCGCTGCGGACCTGCAATGTCGAATCCGTGAGCGTGTAGTGCGTGCCGAGCAGCACCCAGAGTGGCAAGGCCACGCCGACGCCAGCCAACAGGGCGGCGATCCATATGCCGGCGCTCGGCAGCCGTGCGAGCGGCACGATCGCTGCCAGCGCGACAATGGCGGCACCTGTCATGACAACCGCCAGCCAAACGTCGATCTTCGAGCGGAAAACAGCCATGCCGTGTCCCCCTGAGGCGGTGCGCGTGTGACTACTCTATTGCAGCGCCAATGCGCTCTCAAGATCCGCATGTTCGAACGCACTCGCCATTCGCTCTATGCGAGCCGGGCTTTCGCCTATTCTGGCAGCCAGCTTGCGCCATTCTGCAACGGCCCGGCCAACGCTAGCCGCGATGCTGATCGCGTCCGGTGCTGGAATGCCGAACAGCCCCGCTTGATCGAGCGCCAGCTGCAGCGAGCATGTTGCCTCCTCCAGGCTTATGTTAGTCGTCAGGATACGCGGCTTTAGATCGACGGGAGTAGGATTCAGGTCGTAGACGGGCGTCAGACTCCAGCCTGAGCGACCGGACCAGAGGAAGCCGTGATTGCGCAAGTGATCGTCGACATTGGATATCAGAATATTGAAGAGCATTCGCCGAAACAGCTCGACCGAGTCCGCTTGTGTACGAGCGCCGTGTTGAACCAGGCTGTCGACGATTTCCGGATAGCTGGCGCGCTCCCCGTCGCGCGCTTGCAACATGGACATGGCAGACAGAAACGGAATTCGTACCGCCCCGGCTCGATCGAAGCGCCACGAGATGAGTACCGGCTGATCGCCGACACGCAGAAGCTCATGGCGCGGGGTCGAGATCCCGGCTTGCGCCGCGAGCGACAACGCGATGTGCTCCCAGGTTTCCATGCTGTAGTCGTCACTCGGCCGCGGGAACTTGGCGATGGCCAGCGCGCCGCTCTTGTCGATGACCGAGGCTTTGGGACGAGCGCCCCCGAGTGACGAGCCAGGCGCAAAAATCATTGCGATGTCCTCGTCTGTCGCCTGGTCGCGCTCGATGCGCTCTGAACTTGCGAGCAGCCGTGGAAGCTGGACAAAGCCCGGTACCCCCGTGTTGATCGGCCGCTGAAACTCCGGGTCTTCAGGCAGTCTGAAACGCAGCGCTCCCATCCGGGCAACATCCGTCACGCCTAACAGGTAGTCAGATTCGTGGAGCGTCCGGGGTGTGCGGCCTTCGGCGTGGGCTCGGCGGCGCTCCGCGCGCTGCATGAGTCGTCGGCCCCAAGTGTCCGGCGCGGAGTCGCCGATCGAACCAAACATCTCTCGGCCGCCGTCTGGATGAAACGTGCCCTCTCCGACGGCAAGACTCGGCTCGAGCGAGAACGCCGCCGGATGTCGACGCCAATCGGCGTGATACTGAAATGTCACGGATTCGCGACCACGAGCGGCCTGTCGGAACAGGGTGCCAACTCTGTGCGTCTCACCCTCGAGCGAAATATGTACCTCGATGGCGCTCATCGCTTCGGCGTGCGAACACGCTGCGGCAGATCCGCGGCAGAGAGTGCTAGGCCGAGCTCGTCCGTCGCAGGATCGGCGAGATCAGCCAGGCGCTCGAGCATGCCAAGCGCGAGCAATACCGACGCATAGATGCCACTGCTGACAGCGAAATCGCCTTGCTCGACGCGTTGCAAGCTCTTGCGTGTGGTGAACGCACGTTCGGCCACGACAGTCGTCGTCAGCTTGCGCCGTCGGCGCGCATCCTTGATGTCGGCACCCAGTTTGCGCAATGCTCGTCGGACAGCGTTCGATGGTAACGTGGGGGTTGGCATTTTTGTATCTTTCAAGACTCATTAAATGCATATATTGAGTCCTGAAGGAGACAAATGCAAGTATGCCCCGTGCCCGGCGGCCTGCCGCGTCAGGCGCGCCGCTCGAACGCCAGATCCCAGACGCCGTGCCCCAGCCGTGCGCCGCGCTTCTCGAAGCGGGTAGGCGCGCGCTCATCCGGGCGAGGCATCCAGTCGTTGGTCGGCGAGAGGTTTGCCAGGGACGAGTTGTTACGCAGAACTTCCAGCATCTGCTCGGCGTACGGCTGCCAGTCCGTGGCGAGCCGCAGCACGCCACCGGGCTTGAGCCGCGCGACCGCCAGATTCACGAATTCCGGCTGGATCAAGCGCCGCTTGTGATGGCGCTTCTTGTGCCAGGGATCTGGAAACAGGATCAGCAGCTCGTCGATCGAGGCCGGCGGTATCTGCTCCGCGAGCACGTCCACCGCGTCGTGACAGATGGCGCGCACGTTGGTCGATCGATTCGCCTCGGCTAACAACATAAGATGGCCGACGCCCGGACGGTGAACCTCGATGCCGAGGTAGTCCCGCTCGGGGTGCTGAGCGGCGAGTGCTGCCAGGTGCTCGCCGTTGCCAAAGCCGATCTCGACGACGCGTGGCCCATGCCGGCCGAATACCACGTCGAGATCCAGGGGCTGCGGCGAGAACTCGATGCCATACACAGGCCAGAGATCCGCCAGTGCCCGCGCCTGCCCCGCCGTCGTGCGCCCCGCGCGCACCACGAAGCTGCGGATCGAGCGGTGATGGACGTTGTTCATCGCGGCATGGTCGCATACAGCGCGGCGAACGCGAGCGAGGCGCCTTCGAGCGCCGTACGCCAGTCGTTGCCGGCCGTACCATCCGCGCCGTCCGTCACGTACTTGGCGCAGGCGAAGCGCGCGCCCTCGGCCACGCAGACCCGCGCCAGTGCGAACGCTTCCATATCGACTACCACGTCGCCATCGATCGCGTGCTCGTGAGTGGCGAACGAATCCGCAGTCGAACAGACACAGTGCGGCAGAGTGTGGAAGTGTTCGGGCATCTCGATCGTCGGCGGCACCTCGTCGTAGGGTGTCTCGCCACGCACAAAGCCCAGGCCGCTGACGTCCATGTCGCGCTGCATGAAACGGTGGCACGCCACCAGCGATCCCGACGGCAGGTGACGACTGCCCGCCGTGCCCAGATTGACGACCAGCGGCATCGGTACGCCCGCGTGTCGATAATCGGCCAGGCGCCGCGTCAGCGCCATGGCCGCCAGCAGCTTGCCGACGCCCGTATAAAGGAGCGGCGCGCCGGCGCGCTCGAGCAGACCGCGCGACTCCATCGGCAGGGCCATCGCTATCAGGTGGTCGGGAAATGCTTCGCGTGCCGCGGAGGAGAGCTGCGCCATCGGCCGGTGGTTGTCGTTCGACGAGGGGATGGCTATTCTCCCAGATAACCGGCCGGCTCACCGTGCGCGGGTGTAGTTCAATGGTAGAACTGCAGCTTCCCAAGCTGCTAACGTGGGTTCGATTCCCATCACCCGCTCCAAGCAAATCAGCAAGTTATGGTGATGATGAAAGGCGAAGCGCGGTTCTTGGGCAACAGTGAGGAAGCGTTGGTCCGCCTGATCCGCGTTTCCTGGTCGAGGATCGTGATCAGTTCCAACGTGCCGCTACCGCAACAGCATCTCCATGGATTTAGCTCTTGCGCGATCTGGGTGTGGAGGACCGCAACTTCGCCCGCATCGAAGTGTTCGCACCGCGTGCCGTCGTCGTCGCTAGCGATCACATGCTCCATACTTAAGCGAATGCTGGCTGGGGTCCTTCGTTTGGATTGTGGACAGATGCTCCCGGGCCGCTATGGGAAGTTGACTCGATGGGTATGTCCGGAGCTCGAGCTGGAGCGGGTTACGGTGGAATGCTTGTCGTCAGGCCAGGTAAGCAGCTTACCCTGGCGACGCCAACCCTTGGTCAGATGCAGGACCTCGCCAAGTACCCATCTAACTGCTTGGCGCACTAACCGCCCGCCGATGAGTCCGTTCCTTCGAGAAACGGTGTAATGCGCGCTGTCTTGGAGTTCGCTGGGTTGTTGGGGTGTATTTGGTTTTTGATGAGTGCGGTCGATGCAGGTTCGGCTGCGGTCGCAGTGATTGCTCCCATCCCGTTTCTCGTAGCGGGACTATTGGCAATGCGGCAGGGATCATTGAGCAAAGCCGCGAGATTGGTGCCCGCAATTGCCAAAGTGTTCTTCACGGTTGTTATGTTAGGTAACTGGGGATTCATCGTGTATTCCGCATTTCGCAAGGGACATGACCTGCCTTTCTATGCTCTCTCACCCTTTCTCGCTGTTGCATTCGCGGCAAGCTGTATCAGTACGCGATTCATGCCGCGGAAGAATCGCCGGAATGATGATCTGAATTGACTAACAATACGCGACAGCTCATCGATCGATTCAGATCTACGCGCTCGTAATGCAAGCGGGCCTTCAAGTTGTCGCGATGTTGGTATGTGTCTGGCTGCTGATGACAATCGTTGATCCAGAATCCGCCGTCGTGGCAGCAGTCTTTCCCATTCCATTCTTGGTCGTGGGACTCGTCGTTTTACGGGAAACACCGCTGAGCAAGGCGGTCCTCTGGATTGGTTCGACCCGCATCCCCATTCCCGTGGTCACGATTCTTTCGATTTCTGGGGAGACACTGCGGCGCCTGCAATGCGCGTTTGCGGTTGTGCTCGCCATCAACCAGCCTTGGCGATCCCAGCGGCTAACCAGATTCATGACTTCACAGTATGTGCGACGAGCCGCTTGGCGTAGCAGTGTTGCGACGCCGTATCGCTTAGGGAGGTGAATGAACGTGCTGCGCGCCGGCTTGGAGTTCGCAGGATTGCTGGCCGGCATTTGGCTGCTGGTGGGCTTGGCTGATCCAGGCTCCGCAGTAGTTGCCATACTGGGCGTCATCCCGTTTCTGGTCGCGGGCCTTTTGGCCGTTCGTGAGTTTTCTCTTAGCAAAGCTGTTCGTCGACTCAACGTAGCAGTCAGTCTATTTTTTGCGGTCGTTATGCTGGGCAGCTGGAGCTACACTGCGGCGCATTTCTCTCGCAGAGGTCTCGATCTCCCCTTCTTCATCCTTCCAGCCACGCTTGCCTGGGCGTTTACCGCTGGCTGCATAAGTGCGCGTCTTGGGTGGCAGGTGAATCGTCGCAAGGACGAGCCGCAATGATTCATTGCAGCTGACAACGGACATTGTGATTAGCCGGGAGCGCAATCCATGCCGAGATCCAAGCAGCGCCAAGGCCGCGTCTTGCCTGGCAGTCCCTTTCTCACTCATGCCACGCTGCTGGGTGATCGAGTAGCGCCCGGCACGTTTCCTTTCACGCTGCCGTTATTGGCGCAGCATCGCCTGGATCTCGAGCTCACGACACCGGTGACGTTCTTTGTTGGCGAAAACGGCTCGGGAAAGTCCACGTTGTTGGAGGGGCTGGCCTGGGCGGCGGGTTTCAACGCGATAGGTGGCAACGTCGACCGCTCCTTCGCAGAGGGAGCGGACGGTCACGCCCTCGGTCGCGCGCTGCGCTTGGCGTGGCGTCAGAAGGTGAGCGGCGGGTTCTTTCTGCGCGCCGAGACGTTCTTCAACTTTGCTACCTATCTCGACGAGGTTGGTAGCACCTTCCTGGCTTACGGTGGTAAGTCGCTGCATGAGCAGTCTCACGGCGAAGCCTTTCTTGAATTGTTTCGGCATCGATTCGAAGATGGTTTGTATCTGCTGGACGAGCCGGAAGCAGCATTGTCGCCGCAACGGCAATTGGCGTTTCTGCAAGTGCTGTATCAGCTCAGCACCGCGAAAGTGGCGCAGTTCATCATTGCGACGCATTCACCGATGCTGATGACGCTACCGGGAGCGCGCATTCTGAGTCTCGATAATGGTTTAATGACCGAAGTGACCTATCAGGAAACCGAACACTTCAGGCTTTCACGTGATTTCCTGAACGCGCCGGAGCGGTTCCATCGGCACCTGTTCGCCGCGGATGATGAGCCGGGCGAAGACGAGTAGGACCTATACAACAGTATCTACCCCGATTGAAGAGAGTGTTTGGCATCACGGCACTCGCCGTTGCGCTATCGGGATGCGCAACCGTCGGCAATGTGCACGAGCGCGTCATCACGTTCGATGCGCAGATGGATATTCCACTCGACTTCATGAGCGCCGACAAGGACGTGGGCAAAGACACGACGATGCAAGTGGACTTGCCGAAGATGGATGCCGGCGGGCTGGATGGCGCGGCCTTCGTGCTGTTCGCGTGGCAGACCACACGCACGCCGGAGAACTACGCGAAGATGCGCGCCGAGATGGACACGAAACTGGCAGCGATCGAAAAGATGCTGCGGACGTATCCTGATCGCATCGTCCTCGCGCGGCGTGCGGCGGATGTGCCTAGGATCGTGAGATCCGGCAAGCACTTCGTCGTGCTTTCCATGGTCAACGCGTCGGCCTACGGCGAGGACGTCGAGTGGCTCCAGGGACTTTATCAGCGCGGGCTGCGCATCGTTGCGCTCACGCACGCGGGTAACAATCAGTTCGCCGACAGCAATCGTCCGCTGGAAAAGCTCGACGACCGGGAAGGCGAGCAGGGTGGGCTCACCGCGCTCGGACGACGAGCGATCGCCGAGACGAATCGGCTGGGGATCATCGTCGACGTGTCACAGCTCACGAGTCAGGCTTTGATGCAGACGATCGCCCTGTCGCGAGCACCGCCCGTCGCAACGCACGTCGGTGTGAAAGCCAAGGTCGATACCTCGCGCAATCTGTCCGATGACGAGATGCGCGCGATCGCTGCCGCGGGCGGCGTGGTGCACATCGTCGCGTTTCCCCTGTACCTCAAGAACCCGTCGCGCGCGCAACAAGACGATCTGGCGGCGATCGAACAGAGCTTTGGGCTGAAGACTTTCACGGACGGATTTTCGAAACTGTCCAAGGACAAGCTGCCGGCGTTCGCGCAAGCGATGCAGGGCTATCGGGAGCGCTGGGCGAGCGCCGGGGCTTCCGTGGCGGATCTGGTCGATTCCATCGACTACGCCGTGCAGTTGATAGGGATCGATCACGTGGGCGTATCGACCGACATGGAGCATAGTGGTGGCGTCATCGGCTACAACAGCGCGGCCGAAGCGCCGAACCTCACCGCCGAGCTACTCGAGCGCGGCTATAGCGAGCGCGACATCGGCAAGCTATGGAGTGGCAATTTTCTGCGGGTGTGGCGCGCCGTCGAGAACGCCGCCGGCAAGTAGCCTGCCCCGTTCGAAAAGCTTGAAGCAGGACGTTCCGTGCCTAAGCTCTGGCTGTGTCGGCGTCCGCGCTCACCCGCTCAATCGCCGGCGGACGAGATCTTCTTGCAGCGTGCGCTGGCCTGCTGGCCACCGGGCAGTTCGTCACCCACGCCGAAGCCCACTCTGTCGGCGTGGCCCGCTGTCCAGCCGTTCGCCAGAGTATTTGCCTTGCCAGCTTCGTACAGATAGACACTGAGCAGCTGCGTGAAATTGTTGCCGGAGTTCGAGGGCCACAGACCGCGGCGCAGGATGAGCGTGAGTTGGCGTGCTGGCTCCTCGGGTGTTACGAGCGCGATGCTGCCACCGCGATCGTGCAGGGTAAGGCCAGTCATCGCGTGGGGTTTGCCGTTCGCCAGCCGTACTGCGACGAAGCAATCGTAGCTTGCAGCCTTCAGCAGTGTGCTGGCGACTGGCGCGGCGGAGTCGTCGACCCAGAGTTCGTCCGCGCTCAACAACAACTTGCCGCGTGAAGCAAGCCCGGTACCGGCCGATCGTGCACATCCGGCAGCGGGCGTCCCGCGGAATATCGCTGCCTCGCGTGTCCAGTGGATGCTGCAATTGCCCGCAGCGCTCGTGGCCGCACCGGTTGCGTCGGCAGGCGTGACCATCATGTGCACGAAATGCGAGTGATCGTCGACGACCAACTGCCAAAGTGCGCGACGCGCGATCGCGTCGTGCTCGCTGCCGTCGCGTTCTTCGACCAGAAACCGGCCGCTCTTCGTGTCGCCTTCGTAGGCGCGGATCGTTACATGCGTTCGGGCCGGTGCATCGCCGTCGCGTTTCATTCCCTCGAGAAAGAACCGCTGCGGCTCGTTGTCGTAGGCGCCCGGCAGCCAGCCAGAGATGTCCTTGAAATCGAGCTTGCCCTCGGCGGGGCTCTGCGTGCGTGCGCCCCCCGGCGCGTTCGCGGAGTCCGCCGCCGGCGCGAATCCCACGAGGCCGAAGCCGATGGCCAATCCGATCACTGCGCGTATGGCGCTACGCAGGTAGGGCACGCGCGGCGCGCCAAATTCACGATTCTTCATCAGTTCTCCCGGTAGCTCGACGCGCGCATCATAACGCGTCACTCGAGCGGCTGGTCGATCTCGCCGGGCGCGACCGCCTCGAGGCGGCGCAACAGCCGGTCCGGCAGATTCTGCTTGTCCGGCAGAACCTGCGCGTCGATCTGCCAGAGCGAATAACCAGGATGATCTTTCATCTGTAACCAGTTCTGCCAGTTGGTATGACTGGTCCACGTGTAAGTAGATGGCAGGTGTGTTGCACGCGGGTCGAGCAGTTCGTCGCGCGCGCACACCCAGGCGTCGATGGAGAATTCCTGCCGTATGCCACCCTCGCTCGAGCGGATTGCCGACGCGGTGTGCCGCGAAATCCACACGCGCTGGCCGTCGTCACGCCAATGCAGGCGAAGAGGCGCGCCGAATGCGGTGCTTTCTATGCGTGCCGCGTTCGGAACGACTGGTCCGTGCACCGTCAGGCGTAATTTTGCCGGCCCGCCACGCACGCGCGGTACGGCGATCTCTTTATCAGTGTAGGGGTTGACGTAGCTGTCGAGATACGCGCCGGTTGCCGCACTGCGATACACCATCCAGCTACGCGAGCTATCTTCGATGCTGCCGTCGGACAATGCGCGCGAGCGCCGCTTGGTGCAGCCCTCCACCTGATAGAGCAATCGGCCGAATTCCCCCGGCGCGAGGCTGCTGTCCGGCACGATGCCGTACACGAAACCTGCATTGTAGGTGTAAGTCGTCTGCCCAGACAGATCGCCTTGCAGGCGACCGATCGTGCGCAGCGCGAAAGCCGGATCGTTAGTCGGAATAGTAACCGAGCGCGCGGTGCGGTGCGCTGCGGAACTCGCCCAACTGGAGCCCGCCGTCAGGCTTGCGCCTAACAGGCTATGCATTGCGTCTCGTCGGTTCACTATTTGTCCCTCTGCGGTACGACTGCAGTATTATTCAATTCAGGCGCGCGCGGCGACTGCAATCCTGGAGATTCGCTTGGATCGGAGAAAATTGCTCACTTCTGCGGCTGCAGCGGTCGCTGCCACCGCTGTGCCCGGCCCGCAAGCCGCTGCGCAGACTGCTGCAGCGGCGCCGTCTGAACGGAAGAACTACGTCCTCGTGCATGGCACCTGGCTGGGTGGCTGGAGCTGGCAGCGCGTGCGCCGAATCCTGCAGGCAGCTGGGCACGAGGTCCACGCGCCATCGCTCACCGGTTGCGGCGACCGCAAGCACCTGATGAGCCGCGACATCGGCCTCGATACGCACATCACCGATGTGGTCAACCTGATCGAATACGAGGAACTCGATCAAGTGATCCTCGTCGGCCATTCGTTTGCCGGCATCACGATTACCGGCGTGGCCGACCAGATGCGTGGCCGCATCCGTCGTCTCGTCTATTTCGATGCGCTGGTACCCGACGGCGAACGCATGTCTGGCGTGAAGAAGGACCCGGATGGCGCTTTGCCCGAGTACTGGCGCAAACGACAGGCCAAGTTCATCGACGGTTACCAGATGGATTTCTTCGCCGAGTATCCGATGAAAATGCTCGTTCCAGAGGGCGACGAGGCCAATGCGGAGTGGGCGCGGCGGCGCATTACGCCTCATCCCGCGCGCGGTTGGTCGGAGGACCTCATCGTGCGAAATGGTGGGTATACTGGTTTGCCGAAAAGCTACGTGCTGTGCACCGGGCAGGAATTCGCCCAGTCGAGCGAGTTCATGTACGGGCCGGCCAAGCGCCAGCCGGGTTGGGATTTCATCGAGTTTCCGTATCCAAGGGCGCCGATGATGACGCACCCCGAGCCGACAGCCGAGTTACTGCTGCAGATGACCTGAGGGGATTTTCATGAAACAGTCGATCCGATCCATGCTGTTAGTCGTCTGCGGCATTGCGCTGCTCAGCCTGTCTGCCTGCGCGGCGTCTACCAGTGGCGCAATGAGCAACAGTGATGCATTGCGTGCGGCCGTCGACGGCAACTGGCGTTCGGCTGAGGCGAAGGCGCGGGACGCGGCGCGCCATCCCGCCGAGTCGCTGCGGTTCTGGGGGCTGCGGCCAGGCATGACGATCCTGGAAGTGAATCCAGGCGGGGCCTCCTGGTGGACGGAGATACTGGCGCCTTACGCGAAAATGACGGGTGGCGAGTTCTACGCGACAGGTGCGGATCTGGATGACCCGAAGGTTTCGGAGAATGCCCGCAAGGAGCGGGCCGCGTTCGAGGAGAAGTACAGCGATACGGCAACCTATGGCCCGGTCAAGGTGATCAACTGGAGCAGCACATCGGCCTTGCCTCCCGCCAACACATTCGATTTCGTGCTGGTGTCCCGGTCTTTCCACGGCTGGATGCGCGGTGGCGCCGAGGAGACCTATCTGCGACGCATTTTCGAGATCCTGAAGCCCGGTGGCATCCTCGCGATCGAGCAGCATCGCGCCAACCCCGGACCGCAGGATCCGAAGGCGCCGACCGGTTACGTCACTGAAGCCTATGTGATCGAGCAGGCGGAAAAGGCGGGTTTCCGGCTGCAGGCCAAATCGCAGGTGAATGCCAACGCAAAGGACACCAAGGACCATCCCTTTGGCGTCTGGACCTTGCCGCCCACGCGCCTCACGGCGCCTTTCGGCAAGCCCGCTGACCCGAACTTCGATCGTACGAAGTACGATGCCATCGGTGAATCGGATCGCATGACACTGCGCTTTGCGAAACCGAATTGAGTGCAGCAGATACGAGCGGCTTCATGCGCAAGCTCGGCCGCGTCATTCTCAAGGGCCTGGTCACGATCCTGCCGATCGGGCTCACGGTCTATTTCATCTATTGGTTGGGGGTAACCGCCGAGGCCGTGTTGTCGGTGCCCATCAAATGGGTGATCGACGACGCTAACTACTGGCCTGGGCTCGGCCTGATCACCGGCTTCGTGCTGTTGTTCGTGGTCGGTCTTGCCGTCAACGCATTTCTCGTGCGGCGCGTACTGGGCTATGGCGAGCGACTGCTGTTGCGGGTACCGGTCGTCAAGACTGTGTACAGTGCCATTCGCGACATGACGCGGCTGGTCAACACCGATGCGAGCAAGCGCGAACTCGAACGCGTGGTGACAGTGGCTTTTGGCCCCGGGCGGGTCGTCGGCTTCGTGACGCAGGAGCAGGCGAGTTCGCTCGGCGTAGTCACTGGCGATGACATCGTCGCCGTGTATCTGCCGATGAGCTACCAGATCGGCGGCTATACGGTGTATCTGCCGCGGTCGGAGATCGAAGCGACCGATCTCACTGTGGAGCAAGCCATGCGCATCGTGCTGACCGGCGGCGTGCAGGGTCGTTGAGCACCTGGTCAGCCGCCAGCCTTCTTCACGTCGCGATAGCCGAGCGCCAGCATTTCGGCGACCAGACGATCGCGCTGATCGCCCTGGATCTCGATGGTGCCAGCGCGCACGGCACCGCCGCAGCCGCATTTCCTCTTGAGGGTGGTGCACAGCGCTTCGAGTTGCGGTCCAGGCAGCGGCACGCCAACGATCACCGTCACGCCTTTGCCGCCACGGCCAGCTGTCTGACGACCGATGCGAATCGCGGGGGGTGTGGGACTGGCGGACGACTTCGTCATGGTTCTGCTAGATTGTCGCGCTGTTCCCAGGCCGAACGTGGGGCTGCACGATGTTGTTGAGGGGGATCCATTTTCGCGCGCGAGTTGCCGCGGCGGCAACGGTTTTGACGCTCGGCGCTTTGCACGTCACCCATGCCCATACTGCCGGCGGCTCGGCCCTGCTGCGAACCAACGCGGCCTTCTGTCTCGCCGCGCAGTACCTGATGGCCGATACGACCGAGACACCCACTGTCGAGTTGCATGGGGACTTCGAGTCGTTCAAGAAATCCAAGACGAGCATTGCGCCTTTTGGCATTCATCAGTTCGTGCAGTACGCCGACGATCGGCAGTCGTTGCCGACGCGAATTTCGTGCAAGCTGAAGACCGTCGATCACCTGCAGAATGAATATGGCGCGCAGGCAGCCGGGCCGACACAGCTCTCCTGTCGTGACCTCAATGCGATCATGGTTCGCAACGTGTTCGCCGCGATGTCGAAAGAAGAACAGGCGCGAGTCGCAATTCCGCTGGCGCGAATCTGGCTGGAGCCCGACCTGAATTCCGTATTGGGCTCCAAGTGGGTGGCCGACTATCAGCATGTATGGCAGGCCGCCGACGGCGGGCTGCATTTGTTCGCGAAGACCTTGCACGTGCCCTACGAGCACTGGTTATGGCGCTTCGCACCCGAGCGATTTCGCGGTGTGTACTACTGTCACCTGGTTGCGCCGGAATACCTGCGTGCACTCGTACTGGGTGAATCGACCGCACCATCTTTGGCCGAAGGAGAGACGTGAGTGACCAATCGACGTGAGCTATTGCTCGGCGCGGCGGCGGCTGGATTGACGACGGCGGCAGTGGCGTCGGCGCAGAACAAGCCTGCGGCCCGCAGCACCGGCCGTATCCGTGTGGTCGAGCTCGGGGAGCAGCAGAGTCTCGAGACACTGCGCTTTGCAGAGCGGCCGCGGCCGACGCCGGCGCGGGATCAGGCGCTCGTGCGTGTGGCGTGCAGTTCGCTGAATGCGCGCGACATCGGTATCGCGCAGAACATCTTTTTCGGCAAGAAGCCGACGACACGGATTCCGTTGTCGGAGGGCGCGGGCGAGGTGATCGCCGTTGGTGAGGATGTGAGGAACGTCAAGGTAGGCGATCGCGTGACCGGTTGTCACTATGCCAATTGGCAGGATGGGCGCTGGTATCAGGACAACTTCGAGGCCGACATCGGCAATACTCTGGATGGCTGGCTGGGCGAGGAAGTGCTCATGCCGGCGCGGACACTGGCGCGCTTGCCCGATGCGGTGAGTTACGAGACCGCCGCGACGCTGGCATCGTCGGCCGTCACGGTCTGGCACGCGCTGTACCACGTTGCCCGGATCAAGGCTGGCGATATCGTGCTGTCGTTAGGTACCGGCGGTGTATCCACCTGGGGCACGCAGCTGGCGCGCGCGGCCGGTGCGCGGGTGGTCGTTACCTCATCGAGTGATGACAAGCTCGAGCGCATGCGCGCGCTCGGCGCGGACGCCGGCGTGAACTACCGGATGACGCCGGAGTGGGGCAAGGCCGTGCTGGATGCGACCGGTGGCCGCGGCGTCGACATCGTGCTCGAGAACGTTGGTCGCGCGACGCTCGATCAATCCATGAATGCCTGTGCCGAGAACGCCACGATCGTCCTGATCGGTACCGGCCCATTGCCCAAAGAGCTGCCGCGGATGCCAGGCGTCTATCAGAAGAATCTGACCCTGAAGGCCATCAGCAATGGCAGTCGCCGCATGTTGGAGGAGCTGTTGCAGGCGATCGCTGTCAACAAGCTCGAGGGCGTGATCGAGCAGGAGTTTGCCTTCGCGGATGCCGTGGAGGCATATCGGTTCATGCGCGACGGCTCGCGACTGGGCAAAGTACTGATCCGACACCGGGCCGCGTAATGACGCGCGCGCCGTGAAGTCGGCCGATGGCACGGGAAAACGTGACCTTGATCACCGCCGACGGGGAATTTGACTTCTGTTGGCGGTTTTCGTGTAGTATCGCGCCCGCTGAAACAGGGCAGCGCGGTCAGCGCCCCTTCGCTCGTAGCGTTGCGTCCATCGAGACGCCCTCACTCCGATAACGTAAACCCTTCTCGCTACTGACCGCTACGCAGCTTTGACTGCGTGTTGCGAGTCCAAACAAATCAGGTTCAAAAATGAATTTTTCCGATCTCGGGCTCAAGCCCGAGCTGCTCCGTGCTGTGGTCGACAAGGGCTACACGACCACCACTCCGATCCAGGCTGAAGCGATTCCGGCTGTACTCGCCGGCCGCGACGTGCTCGCCGGCGCGCAAACCGGCACCGGCAAGACGGCTGGTTTCATGCTGCCCATCCTGCAACGACTCGACACCAGTCGGCCCGGTGCGCCGCGCGTGCTGGTGCTGACACCGACGCGCGAGCTCGCGGCCCAGGTGGCGGCCAGCGGTGCTGATTACGGCAAGTACACCAACCTCAAGGTCGATGTCGTCTTCGGCGGCGTCAACATCAATCCGCAGATCGGCAAGCTGCGCCGTGGCTGTGACATTTTGGTGGCGACACCGGGCAGGCTGCTCGATCTCACGTCGCAGCGCGCGGTGTCGCTCGCCGAGGTCGAGATCTTCGTGCTCGACGAAGCCGACCGCATGCTCGACATGGGCTTCATCCGCGACATCAAGCGCGTGATAGCACAATTGCCGAAGCAGCGGCAGAACTTGCTGTTCTCCGCAACCTACTCCGACGACATTCGCGGTCTCGCCAACAATCTGCTGCGCGATCCGGTCGCGATCCAGGTGACGCCGCGCAATGCGACTGCCGACAAGGTGGACCAGGTGGCCTACAAGGTGCCGAAGGATCACAAGCGCCACTTGCTCGCGCATCTGATCCGCGCCGGCAATTGGCAACAGGTGCTGATCTTCACGCGCACCAAACATGGCGCCAATCGTCTGGCGCAGCAACTGGATCGCGACGGGATCGTTGCAACCGCGATTCACGGCAACAAGAGCCAGAACGCGCGGGTGCAGGCACTCGCGGCCTTCAAGAACAATGAAGTCGTGGCGCTCGTTGCGACCGAAGTCGCGGCGCGGGGCCTCGATATCAAGGAACTTCCGCACGTGGTCAACTATGAGCTGCCCAATGTGCCCGAGGACTACGTGCACCGTATCGGCCGCACAGCCAGAGCGGGCGCCAGCGGCAGTGCCGTGTCGTTAGTGTCGCCGGACGAAGCGCCGCTGCTACGTGACATCGAACGCCTGTTGAAGCGAAGCGTGCCCTTCATGGCGACGCCTGAGTTCGAGATTCGCGAGTCGCGCGGACCATCGCCGGCTGAGCGTTCTGCTACCGGGCAATCGCGCCAGTTCCAGCAGCGACCGCGCCGTGATGCCGGTGCCAGACGACCGGCCCGCCAGGGTGCGGACGATCGTGGGTCCAGCGGCGGCTCGTCAGGCTCATCGGGGCACACGCCAGCACGCGATCATGTTCGCAGCGATCGAAATGCACCGTCGCGGCGCGCGGGTGGTGGTCAACGGCACTCGGCCGGTGGCCGTTCTGGCAGCGGTGGGGGTCGACGCTCAGGCGGTCCCCGCTCGGGTGGCGGCCAGAGTTCAGGCGGTGGCGGCTTTTCCCGTTTCGGCTGAGTAGAGCGCTGGTTAGCTTGAGTTCTGCGCGGACATCCTCAATATGAGGGGGATGTCCGCCGCTCCTGTCGATAACAACAATCCCTTGCGGGCATTCGTCGGCGTCTTTCGCTATAGCCGGCGCGCGCTCGAGCTCGTCTGGAGCACCAGTCGTCCGCTGACCATCGCGCTTGGCCTGCTCACACTGATTGCTGGCGCTTTGCCCGCTGCCGTCGCGTGGGTAGGTGCGCAGATCGTCGATGCGGTGGTCGCCGCGATTCAGGCGGGCGGCATCGACGGCACGCGGGTGGTCGAGTTCGTGGTGCTGGAGGGCTTGTTAGTCGCTGCGATTGCAGCAGCGCAGCGCGGCTTGTCCACGAGTCAGTCGTTGTTGCGGGCGCAGCTGGGGCAGCGCGTCAACGTGATGATCCTCGACAAGGCGTTGACGCTCGATCTCGAGCAGTTCGAGGATTCCGAGTTCTACGACAAGCTGACGCGTGCACGGCGCGAAGCGTCCAGTCGGCCGTTGTCGCTCGTCATGCGCACCTTCGGACTCGCGCAGAACGCGGTGTCACTGGTCAGCTTCGCTCTGTTGCTCGCCGGCTTCTCACCGTGGGCGGTGGTCGTGTTGTTTGCCGCCGGATTGCCGGCCTTCATCGCCGAAACCAAGTTTTCAGGCGATGCGTTCCGGCTGTTCCGTTGGCGTGCGCCGGAGACGCGCATGCAGATGTATCTCGAGACGGTTATCGCACGCGAGGATTACGCCAAGGAGGTCAAGTTGTTTGGCCTCGGGCCGCGGTTGCTGGATCGCTATCGTGCGATCTTCGAGAAGCTGTACGCGGAAGACCGTGCGCTGACCATAAGGCGTGACCTGTGGGGCTTTTCATTGGGCCTGATCGCCACGGTGGCGCTGTATGGTGCCTATGCATGGATCGCGCTGACCGCGGTCGCGGGTGCGATCACGCTCGGTGCGATGACCATGTACCTGATGCTGTTCCGGCAGGGGCAGAGCGCAGTGTCGGCCAGTCTCGCCGCGGTGGGCGGCATGTACGAAGACAATCTCTATCTGTCGACGCTCTATGAATACCTCGAAACGCCGGTGGCGGCGCAGCGCGGCGATCTGCAAAAGGGCCCCGATCCGACCGACGGTATCCGCTTCGAGCATGTCAGCTTCACCTATCCGGATGCCGCCCGACCAGCACTCGAGGACATCACGCTCCATATCCGTCCGGGCACGAGTATCGCCCTGGTGGGCGAAAACGGCTCCGGCAAGACCACGCTCATCAAGCTCCTGACGCGGCTGTACAGACCGACAGCCGGGCGTATCTTGTTGGACGGTCTCGACCTCGAACAATGGGACAGTGAAGTACTGCGCCAACGGGTCGGAGTCATCTTTCAGGACTTCGCGCGCTATCAACTGCTGGTGGGTGAGAACGTCGGCGCGGGCGACGAGCCGAATTTCGACGACGAAGCACGCTGGCGCGACGCGGCCGCCAAAGGTCAGGCTGATCGCTTCATCGAGGAGCTACCCGCTGGCTATCGGACGCAGTTGGGCAAGTGGTTCAAGGATGGGCGTGAGTTGTCAGGCGGTCAATGGCAGAAGATCGCGTTGTCGCGCGCCTTCATGCGGTTGCGCGCCGATGTGCTGGTGCTCGACGAACCCACGGCGGCCATGGACGCGCAGGCTGAGGCCGACGTATTCGAGCACTTCCGTCAACTCGCCCGCGAACGCATCACGATTCTGATTTCGCACCGCTTTTCGACCGTGCGTATGGCCGATCAGATTGCCGTGCTCGATGGCGGCCGAATCGTCGAGCGCGGCACGCATCAGCAATTGCTGGCGCAGCACGGTCGCTACGCGACCTTGTTCGAACTGCAGGCTCGCGGCTATCGCTAGGGACGAGACAGCGCCGCGAGCGAGTATCAATTATCGAGTTTGGCCGCCGATGACTCGAGCACTTCCCAGCGCGCCAGCTTGTCATCGAGGAGTCTGTTGAGCGCCTCGACCCGATCCTGGTCAGCGCGCATTTCCGCTGGCGTTCGCTGGTAATAGTCGGCGCTGCTCATGCGCTCAGCCAGCGCGCGCTGCTCGGTTTCGAGTGTCTCGATCTCACCGGGCAGCGCATCCAGCTCACGCCGGTCCTTGTAGCTCATGCGACGTTTGTCGGCTGCCGTAGTGCCGGCTGATGAGGCTGTCGCCGGCCTGGCACTCACCGACGTCGTGGTCGATGCGCGCGCATCACGCTGCGCGATCCAGTCGGTGTAGCCGCCGACATACTCCTGCCAGCGCCCGTTACCTTCGGCGACTAACGACTGTGTCACCACGTTGTCGAGGAACCGGCGATCGTGCGTGACGAGCAGCAGTGTACCGGCATAGTCCTGCAGCAGCTGCTCGAGCAGCTCGAGCGATTCGATGTCCAGATCGTTGGTGGGTTCGTCCAGCACCAACAGATTCGCCGGCGTGGCGAACAAGCGCGCCAGCAGCAGCCGATTGCGCTCGCCACCCGACAGCATCCTGACCGGCGCCTGCGCTCGCCTGGCCGGGAACAGGAAGTCGGCCAGGTAGCTGCTGATATGCCGTCGTCCGCCGCCCACGTCCACCCAATCGGAGCCGGGGTTCACGGTCTCTGCCAGCGTGCACTCGGGATCGAGCTGCTCGCGCAACTGGTCGAAATAGGCCACCTGCAGGTTGGTGCCCCGCCGAATCGAGCCGCTGTCGGGTGCCAGTGCGCCGACGATCAGTTTGATGAGGGTCGTCTTGCCCGCGCCGTTTGGTCCGATGAGTCCCAGCCGGTCACCGCGCATGACCCGCAAGTCGAGACCGCGGACCACACAGTGCTCGCCAAAGAATTTGCTGACGCCTTCGAGTTCGGCCACCAGCTTGCCGGAGCGCTCGCCCGCATCGAGCGCCAGCCGTACCTTGCCCGGCTGCTCGCGTCGGGCCGCACGCTCGACGCGCAATCGTTCCAGTCGTTTGACGCGGCCCTCGTTGCGCGTACGCCGCGCCTCGATACCCTTGCGGATCCACACCTCTTCCTGCGCCCAGAACTTGTCGAAGCGTCGATTGGCGACTTGTTCCGCCTCCAGCTCCGCTGCCTTGCGCGTCTCATAGTCGGACCAATTGCCGGGATAGGAGCGCAGGATGCCGCGATCGAGCTCGACGATCCGCGTCGCCACGCGATCCAGGAAATATCGATCGTGGGTGATGATGACGCGCGTGCCGCCGCGCAGTACTGCGTCCTCGAGTGTGCTGACAGCGTCGAAGTCCAGATGGTTGGTCGGCTCATCGAGCAGCAGCAGGTCAGGCTCGAGCGCAAAGCCCAGTGCAAGCGCCGCGCGCTTGCGTTCGCCGCCTGAGGTGGTCGCCGGCGCGCGCGCTGGGTCGACACCGAAGCGTTGCATCGAAGCGGTCAGCTTCGCGAGCACCGTCGTGCGCTCACGGTCATCGTCGATCTCATCGACAGCGCCGCGCAACAATAGACTCGTGTAGACATCAGCGGCATCGGGCAGCTCGGGTTCCTGCTCGATGAGCACCACTCGCAGACCGCTGCGACGCTGAACTTCGCCTTCGTCCAGTGACACGCGCTCAGCGAAGATCTGCAGCAGCGTCGACTTGCCGGTGCCGTTGCGCCCGATCAGTCCGATCCGCTCGCCGGATTCGATCGTGAGCGCCGCCCGATCGAGGAGCGGCGTCAGGCCGAAGGCGAGCTGCGCATCGCGCAGCGTCAGCAACATCATCGGCGCGGTTCCGCGCCGCGTTTCCCAAACCGCGCCGACCCCATCGCCACGATGGTGGCCCACGCCCGCATCAGGTCGTTAGCCGCCGGCGCCGGGCTTGAGTACGCCAATCAGGGCCGACACCGCGACGCCGAACCAGATGTACCAGACATAGACGCGGGCGGCGCGCATGCCGTCGAGCATCTGCTGATCGCTCTCGGGTGTCGGACCGGTGGTTGCGAGGGTCTTGAAGCCGGCGTTGAAGGCGGGCAGCGTCAGACGTATGAGCAGACCCGCCAGTATCAGCGTGGCGAACAGGTAGAGCTTGGCGGCTAGCCAGGGGTAGGGCCGCAGTCGGCCGTCGACGAACAGGGCATAGCTGACTGAGACGATGATTGCGGCGATCATGAACCAGCGGAAATACAGATCGATCTTGGCGAGCTTCGCTCCCAACGGCTTGCCCTGGTAATGATGCACAGCCCATACCATCCAGACCCACAGCGGGCCAAGGATGATGATCAGCGGTAGCTGCCAGGAGAGATGTGGAACATCGATGTAGTAGGCGAGCACGCCACCTACGGTCAACATCAGTGCCAGGCAGTAGCGCGGCAGCATGTCGAGTTCGATGAAGATCTTGGCGGCTGTGAGCCGCGCGTCACGCGAGCGCTTCGGGTCGATCACGAAGCCCGAGGAGTAATACACGCCCGCATCGCCGCCCAGCCAGTAGACGAACAGCAGCAGATGCAGGTACTTGACGAGCCCATAGGCCAGACCGACTTCTTCCATCGTTGAGATCCCCGTAGTTTCGTTAGTCGCACCAGGGAATGGCGCGAAAACCTAGTAACTCCACCTCACGCGAACCATAATGCTCTTTGCACTCCTCGTCGCTGCACAGGTCGGTTGACAGGTACTTCTTGTTGCAGTCGCAGAATATCGTGGCAACACAGGCATCCTCGCCTTGCTCGGCGGCGATCTGCAAGGCGCCCAGCAGATTGGCGCCGGAACTGATACCGACGGCGATTCCCAGTTCGCTCGCCAGGCGCTGCGCCATGACGATCGCGTCGCCATCCCACACGTCGACCAGCCGACCGAGTTCGGCCAGCTTCACGATCGAGGGTACGAATTCGTCGCTGATGCCCTGAATGCGATGCCGCCCGACCTTGTGGCCGGTGCGCAAGGTCGGCGAGTTGGCAGGTTCGAGCGGATACGCCTCGGCACCCGGAACCCGCTCTTGCAGATAACGCCCGACGCCCATCACCGTGCCGCCGGTACCGACGCCGGCGACGAAGCCCGTGGGTTTGCGACCGATCGATGCGAGTTGGGCCACGATCTCGGGCCCCGTCGTTTCATAGTGGGCCTGCACGTTCGCCAGATTGTCGAACTGCTGCGGTCGAAAGACATTGCCGGCTTCGCGCGCGAATTCGTCGGCCATACGGATGCTGCCGAGGAAACCGCCCTGTTCATGTGAGACTGGAATGACCGACGCACCCAGGCTCTGGATCACGAGCACGCGCTCACGACTCATCCAGTCCGGCATGTAAATGCGCACATGGTGCCCGAGTGCGCGGCCCATCGCCGCGAACGAGATACCCGTATTGCCGCTGGTCGCCTCGCCGATCTCATCGCCTGGCTCGATCGTGCCCTCGGCATAGGCGCGCTCCAGAATATAGAGCGCCATCCGGTCCTTGATGCTGCCGGTGAAGTTGTAAGCCTCGTGCTTGGCGTAGATGCGATGTTCGCGACCGCGAAACCGGCACTGGATTTCGAGCAACGGGGTACGACCGACGAGGCGCTTCAGCGCCTGGAGACGTTCTGTGGGCATGACGCGCGCATGGTACAGGACGCGCGGCCGCGCGGCTGCCACGCGCCGGCTTGACGAGCTGCCGATCGCCGCGTCGCGGTCAGGCTTTGCGTGCTGACGCGGTGAGGATGCCGCTGTAACCGTATTGGGCGTTGTCCGGGCAGGGGATCACCTGCACATCGATCGACGCGCGGGTGCAGCCGCCGGCCAGCAACACACTATGCATGTCGTCCATCGAGAGATTGCTGCCGGGGAACATGCGCTCGCCGCACTTGTACGATTTGCATTGATGCAGGGCGTGCATGATCAGGGTGCCGCCCGGCTGCAGCATCGACAGCAGATTCTTCATGCAGCGGCGCCATACTCGTTGTTCGCTGGATACGGCGTCGAGGCAGAAGCCCGACACGATCAGATCATAGAACTCGACGCGTTGCGGACCAAGCGGCTCACGCCAGCGCGCATCGCTGAGATACAGTCCGCGTACCACCTTGCGCGTGTGCGCTTCGCGCCGGTCGATTTGCCGCGCGTCGGGGTTGCGGATTCCTTCGCACCCCAGAATGAATTGAGTGAATTGCTTCCAGTCGGGATTGTCGAGGTCAGCCAGCAACCATTCGCGTGCGGCGGCGAGGTTGTCTGCTAACCAGTCCGCCATATCGATACGGAAGGCGTACTTCGCCGCCGCGATCGCCCGATGCAGCGTGGGTCCGCAGCCGTACTCGAGGCCGCGACCGAAACGTTCACCGGCTGCGGCGAGCACCTGTACTTGGTAGGCGAGCACGGCCTGCTCGTCAGGTAACACGACCTCGCTGTAGTACGTTTGGAAATAGTCCCGCGCTCGCCACTCGGAATAATCCGCCACGACGCGTGCCCCGCCAGATGAGTCCGCCACGTTTTCCCCTGAGAAATGGGCTGGTTTTCAAATAGTTGTACCAGACATATTATGTATGAGGTGTTAAATAGAGTCATGCCCGACTTCGGCCTGGTGGAACGCCTGAGCGTCCCGGTCGTGCCTCGATTGCGCTGCGGTGCAACGCCGATTTGTCGCGGTGCTGTCGCTTGTGTCGCGCTGCTGGCCGAACTCGCAGGGCAGCGCGATGCGCCCAGCCCGACCGTGGCGTACCCGTACACCGATAATTGGGTCAAGGTGTCGTCGACGCGATTGCGCAACAATAGCGGCTCATGAGCGCGCGCCCCAAACCCGACCCCCGGCCGACTGCAGCCCCGATCGACCGCCAGCTAGCCGAGCTCGCATTCGACGCGGCGGATGCGGGCGCATGGGTCTGGCGGCCGGCTGCGCAGAGCGTCCAGATCGAGGCCGGTTGGGCAGCCGCTCGCGATATCGAAGTCGCGGGCGGCCGCCTCGACCTGCAGCAGTGGCTGAGCCGGGTCCACCCCGACGATCGCGCAACGCTCGACAAGCAACTGGCGGCTGCAGCCAGCGCGGACCGGATCGAGTGCGAATATCGGCTGGCCCGCGGCGAGGATGCATGGATCTGGGTGTTGCAGCGTGGTCGCGTGCTGGAACGCGATGCCGCGGGCGCGCCGCAGCTCGCGGTCGGCTTGTTAGTTGATATCGATACGCGCAAGCGCGCGGAAACGATGCTCGCCGTCGATCAGACCCGGCTCGCCACGGCCTTGTGGGGCGCACGAGCCGCCTTCTGGCAATGGCACGTGCCGACCGATACGGGCACTTCGAGCGCGATGTGGTTCGCGATGACCGGCTATTCGCGCGAGCAGTGGGAAAGCGTGCCGCAGCCTTGGTCATCGCGGCTGCATCCGGACGATCGCGAGGCTGTCAATCGGCATCTGGCAGATCACGTCGCCGGCCGCAATGACAAGATCGAGCACGAGTATCGCATCAAGGTTGCCAACGGCAGTTGGAAATGGATCCTGGATCGCGGCCGCGCGATTGAATGGGACCTGGAAGGCAAGCCGACGCTGGTGATGGGCGTGTCGCTCGATATCGATTCGGCGAAACGGGCCGAGGAGCAGTTGCGCTCGGTCGAATCGCGGCTGCAGACCGCCGTGTGGGGCGCCGGCGTCGGCTTGTGGGAGCTGGATTTCCGCACGGGGCTGACACGTTGGTTCAACGATTGGTGCACGCGGCACGACATCGATCCGTGCGATGGCGAAGACCACGTGGCACGTTGGGACGACAACCTGCATCCGGACGAAGGCCCGGAGGCCGTGCGGCGTTTCAGCGCACATGTGGCAGGCGAGCGCGATCACTACGACGCGGAGTATCGGATCCGCACGCGGTCGGGCGACTGGCGCTGGGTCTTCGAGCGCGGGCGAGTGGTGGAGCGCGATGAGCAGGGCGCCGCGCTCAGGATGGTCGGCATCTGCATGGACATCGCGGAGCGCAAAGCGGCCGATCTGGAGTTGCGGGCCGACAACGAACGCCAGGAAGCGGCGCTGCGTCTGGCCGGCGGCGGCCTGTGGCAGCTGCGCTTGTCGACCCATGAAGTGAACCACAGTGACGCGTTCTACGAGTTGTTTGGCGTCGAGCCCGCCGCCGGCCGCGGCAATCGTCGCTTCTGGCAGGACCACGTGCATCATGAAGACATGCAGCGCGCCGTGGCAGAGTTCCAGCGCGCGGCGGCTGCCGGCATAGACGAGCACGAGTCGGAGTACCGCTTTCGGCACGCCGATGGCAGCTGGCACTGGGCGTTCGATCGCGCGCGCATACTCGAGCGCAATGCGAGTGGCGGTGCCGAGCTGGTGGTCGGAATGATCGTCGACATCACTACGCGCAAGACTCGCGAACTGGCACTCGCCGCCAGCGATCAGAGATTTCGCGCCGCCGCCGCGGCCGTGTCGGGTATCGTCTATGAAATCGATCTCGGGACCGGCATCGTCGAGCGGCATGGTGTCGAGCGAACCTTGGGCTACGTCGATGATGCGCTGGCGCCGGATTCGGCCACCTGGCTGCAACTGTGCCATCCCGACGATCACGCTTCCATGCAGCAGCAATGGGACCGGTTTCTGGGGACCGGTGTCAAGACCGAATCTGCCATCTATCGCGTACGGCATCGGGATGGTCACTACATCACGGTGTCCGATTCACCCATGCTGCTGCACGACGCCAGCGGCAAGGCGATCCGCGTCGTGGGCTTTGCGATCGATGTGACGGAGCAGGCGCGCGAAAAGACGGCGCTGGCGACGAGCGAAGCGATGTTCCGGACGGTAGCGACTTTGACGCCGGGCTTCGTGTTCGAGAGTGTTTTCACGCCTGACGGCAAGTCGCAGTTGGTGCGCGTCAGCGAGGGCTTTGAAGCGGCGATGGGGTGTGGCCTCGAGGAGTTCCAGCAACGCGGCGATTGGGGCAGATGCCTCACCGACGACTGTCGCGCCGCCGGTCTCGCGATGCATCGGCAGCTGCACGCTGGCACTGACGGAGTATGCGACGAACTGCATATCCGCCGCCCGGACGGCGCTCTGCGCTGGCTGGCGATCCGATCGCGCAGTGTTTTCGACGGACTGGGCCGGGTGGTTGGTTCAATCGGGTCCGCCACTGACGTTACCGATACGCGTACGTCGCAGGAGGCACTGCGACGCTCCGAGGCGCAGTTGATCGCCGTTGCGGCGAGTTCGCCCGACTGGCTGGTACTCGTGGACGCCTCGCAGCGCGTGCTCTATATCAATCGATCGATGAGGGGCCGTACGCCGGAGCAATTGATCGGCCGCTCGATCCGCGACATTTCTGTGCCGGAGGATGCGGATCGCGTCGTTGCAACGGTGGCGCACGTGCTGGCAACCGGTGAGCCAGTCGACTTCGAGCAATCGTACGACGGCGGTATCAAACGTATCTTCGACATGCGCGTACGGGTGGTACGCACGGATGAGCGGGTCGCCGGTGTGGTCATCAGCGCCACTGACATTACCGCGCGCCGCGCCGCCGACGAACTGCGCGCCACACAAGCGCGCATACTCGATGCGTTGCGCGAGGCGGTGGCCGTGGTGGATCTCGACAACGTCATTCGAATCGCCAATCCGAGCTTCGACGCGATGTTTGGCTTTGCGCCGGGTGCGGCGGTCGGGGCATCGCTGGAACCGCACGTAGCGCCTGGTGCGGCAGGCGAGCGCAGTCGCATCGATCGGCAGATGCGCGAGGCTGCGGGCTTGCCGCACGCAGTTCCGGTGGAGTTCGAATGCCTGCGGCGCGACGGCAGTGCGTTCACGGCGAACTGCGTCGCGACGCAGATCCTGATCAACGATCGTGAGCACTGGCTGGTAGCGTTCACGGACGTGACGGAGCGCAAGCGGATGGAACGCGAGGTGCTCGAGATCGCGAGTCGCGAGCAGTTGCGGATCGGCTCCGATCTGCACGATGGCCTCGGGCAGGATCTCACCGGCATCGCGCTGATGATGCGCAGTGTCGTGGTGCAGCTGCGCAAGGAGAACTCGACCGTCCGCGCGGACGTCGAGGACATCATCGGACTCGTCAACGCGGCGATCGAGAGTACCCGCGCGATGGCGCGCGGTCTGTCGCCGGTCGGTGCGGATCGCGGTGGACTGATTGCCGGCCTGCAAACTCTGGCGGCGCGAGGCATGGAGCGCTTCGGCGTGCAAACCAAGCTAATCACTCGCCTGGACGACCCGCTGGTGTTGGACGATACATCGGCGGGACACTTGTACCGCATCGCGCAGGAAGCGTTCACGAATTCCGTGCGGCACGGGCGTGTGACCGAAGTGACGATCGAGTTGCAGACTGCCGATGGCAGCCTGCAACTGACGATCGCCGACAACGGCTGCGGCATCGATCCTGCGGTGGCGCCGGGTAATGGCATGGGTCTGAAGCTGATGCGCTACCGTGCGCAGATGCTGCAAGGGGATCTCGTCGTGAGCAAGAGCGCGTCCGGCGGTGTGGAGATACGTTGCACCTGTGCACATCCACGTGTCGGCATGGGTTGACGGGTGCGGCTGCGCGCTGCAGCATGCTAGGTCATGAACGCGACGTCGACTGGTCAGCAACCCCACAGCGTCATCATCGTCGACGATCATCCGATCGTCAGGCAGGGCCTGCGGCGGATGCTCGAAGCGGAGCCCGATCTCACGGTCTGTGCCGAAGCTGATTCCGAGGCGGCGGCCCGCGACGCCATTCGAGCCCACAAGCCCGATATTGTCATCGTCGATCTGTCGCTCGAGCACGGCGATGGCATCGAGCTGGTGCGTGCGATGCACGCCGAGTTGCCGGAGCTCCGGATGCTCGTGCTGTCGATGCACGACGAGACGATCTATGCGGAACGGCTGCTGGCGGCCGGCGCGATGGGCTACATCATGAAGCAGGCTGCATCGGATCAGCTGTTGACGGCAGTGCGGCGCGTCCTCGCTGGTCGGAATTATGTGAGCGACAGCGTGCAGCGCTCGCTCGATTCGCGCGCTGGCGAATCGCGTGGCAGCGACCCGGCGGATCCCGTGTCGCGACTGTCCAATCGGGAAGTGCAGATCCTCAATATGGTTGGCCGAGGGCTGAGCTCGCGGGACATCGCCACGGAATTCAGTCTGTCGGTCAAGACGATCGAATCCCATCGCCAAACCATCAAACATAAGTTGGGCCTTGCCACCAACAACCAGTTGTTGCAGTACGCGATGAAGTGGTTCGGCGGGCAGCGCCGCGGCTGACGCCCGCTTTCCAGACGCGGCGTTCAAACCCCTGGGTCTTCCCGTGCCTCCAAGCAGTACCAGGGGGAGTGGCGGATCGGTGGATAGTGCAATTTCCAGTCTGATGTCGACACCGGCCGACCTGGTGGATTTGCAGGCGGCTGTCATCGAGCGCGCGCGTGCCGGCGACGCCCGCGCCTTCGAGCGGCTGTATCGCGAGCACGTGGGTCGGGTCTATGCCCTGTGCCTGCGCATGACGCGCGACGCCGACGTGGCGACCGATTGCACGCAGGAGGCGTTCATCAGTGCGTGGCGGGCACTGCCGCGGTTTCAGTCCCGCTCGAGTTTTGCCACCTGGCTGCACCGGATCGCCGTCAACGCGGTGCTGGCGCGGCGTCGCCAGCCGTCGGTGTCACGCGAGCAGTCGCTGGATGCCATGGACGATGCGGAGCCGGGCGAGGTGACCTTCGACAGCCCGGTGGAGGAGGCGGAGCTGGAAGCGGCCATCGCCTCATTGCCACAGGGCGCGCGCGACGTGCTGGTGCTGTGCGGTGTCTATGGCTATGAGCATCGCGAGGCGGCCGAGATGTTAGGTATCGCGGTGGGAACCTGCAAGGCGCAATTGCATCGCGCGCGCGGGTTGTTACGAGAACGGCTAGAAAGAGGTGTGGCGTGACTGATACCAAGCAGCCTGCTGACCAGTCTGACGACCTGCGCAACAGTCGCGCTCGTTCGGTGCGGGCGTTGCACGAGTTGCCAGCCGCACTCGCACCACCCCGCGATCTGTGGCCGGACATCGCGCGCGCGATTGCCGCGCAGGCGCCACAGCCGCAACAGTTCCGGTTCCGCGGCGGCACGCGTTTGCTGACGAGCCTCGCGGCGTCGCTGGCGCTGATTGCCCTCGGCGTGCTGTTAGGACGCGGTGTGCCGCTGCAGAACGCGACCGTCGCTGCGAGTGCTGGCTCGAGCTCCGCCGCGCCGCCGTTTCTGCGGACGGCGTTGCAGACCGATCCGCGGCTGGCAGCGCTGCGCAACGAGTTGCTGGATCAGGCCGAGCAGCGCCTGACCGAGATGTCGCCGCAGGAGCGCGCCAAGGTCGTCGCGAGCCTCGCATCGTTGCGGCGTTCGATGGCGGAGATCGAAGCGGCCATGGGCCGGGAGCCGGCCAATGCATTGCTGCAGGAATTGTTAGTGGACACCTACCAGGAAGAGATGCGGGTGCTGGCGGCGGTGGCCGGCGATCGGCAGGAGATATGATCATGCAGACCAAATTCCGAATGACCATCAGGACGGTATGGATGCTCGGCGCACTGTTGCTCTCGGCAGCGTGTACCGCCGACTCGACCCCCGGCGGCGATCAGCGCAGCCGCACCTTCGAACGGGAAATCCCCGCGAGTGCCGCTGGTGTCGTGGAGATCAGCAACGTTGCAGGTCTGATCGATGTTACTGGCTGGGATCGTGCGGCGGTGCAAGTCGTGGCTCGGTTGGGACGCGATGTTGAGCGCGTGGAACTGGTGAACGAGTCAGGTCGTATTCGGGTACGAGTGGTTTTGCCGCGCAAGGACAATGTGAAGGGCACTACCGATCTCACGGTACGTGTGCCGAAGGATTCGAGCGTCGAGGTCAGCTCGGTCAGCGCCGACGTCCGTCTCGGCGGTACGACAGGACGGCAGGATCTGCAAACGGTGAGCGGCGACGTGCAGACCGAGATCGCCGGCAACGATATCGAAGTGACGGCCGTCAGTGGCGATATCCGCCTGCGCGGTTCCGGCGCCGCAACGAATGTCCGCGTGAACTCAGTCAGTGGCGATCTCACGCTCGAGCGGATCGCTGGCGTCCTGAATGCAGTATCGGTCAGCGGTGACGTCGCGCTCGAGATGGACGACGCCAGCGATGTGCGTGTCCGCACGACCTCGGGCGACGTCCGCTTGCGAGCTGGGCTGCAGCGCGGCGCGCGGCTCGAGATGGCCACCGTCAGCGGCGACCTGACAGCCAGCGTGCCGGCCGTCGCCGGGTTTACGACCGATATCAAGACCTTCAGCGGGGACATCAGCAATTGCTTCGGCGCTGCGGCGGAACGCACCAGCCAATACGGACCGGGCCAGCGCCTCGACGTCCGCCACGGCGAGGGCGCAGCGACCGTGCGTCTGAAATCGATGTCGGGCGACATCGACATCTGCGATCGCTGACGCGCTTCTCTACAATCAGGGCTGCATGCGTGCGGCCAAATGGATACTGATCGTCTTCGGCGTACTCGCCACCTTGGTGGTGGCGGGCATCCTTGCGCTGACGCTGTTCGTCGATCCGAACAGTTTCAAGGACGACATCGTCGATGCGGTCGGCCGCGAAACGGGCCGCACGTTGCAGCTCGACGGTGACATCGATCTGGCGTTCTTTCCGTGGCTCGCCCTGACGACTGGCACTGGGTCATTGAGTAACCCGGACGGATTCGCCGGGGCGCCATTCATAAGTTGGCGTGAGGCGCGGATCCGCGTGCGACTGGTGCCGTTGCTGCGGGGACGGGCGGTCGTCGATACCGTTCGCATAGTCGGAGCGGACGTGCGCCTGGCGCAGCGCGCGGACGGCCGCGGCAATTGGCAAGGCTGGAACAGTACGAACGGTGCGCCGCAAGACAATGGTGTTAGTGGCAATGGCGTCATCGCCGGCATCGAGCTGGTCGACAGTCTGCTCGTGTACGGCGACGAGTCGTCCGACACCGAGATCGAGCTGACCGACTGGAACCTGGTAGCCGGTGCGATCCGGCCGGGCGAGCCCGTGGAGCTCGAGACCACGTTCGCAGTCGATTCGAACGACGATTTCCCGGCAGCTCGCCTGCGCATCATGGGTCGATACGTGCCGCGGCGCGACGCCACGGTGGTCGAGAACTTCCGATTGGCAGGCACCTTGCACGCCAGCTCGTTCAACGTGGCGGACTTGCCTGTCGAGGTGACCGTACCGATCGCGCGCCTGACTACTGACAGAGCGGTGGATGTCCCACTGTGGCGGGTGCAACTCGGGTCGTTGGATCTGCAGGGGGTCGTGAACGGTCAGCTCGACGGAACTGCCGGCTGGTCTGGTTCGCTGACGCTGACAACGGCCAATTTGCGCCAGGCGCTCGCGCAGTTTCTGATCGAGGCACCGGCGACGCGTGATCCGACTGTGTTGGGGGCGGCGGAGATCAAGACCACCTGGTCCTTCGAAGCCGGCATCGTGGCGGCCAAGCCGTTGCAGGTCGCTCTGGACGACTCGGCACTGTCCGGCGAGCTGCGGATCACATTGGCGAAAGAGCTATTGACCGAGTTCCTGCTCACCGGTGACCAGATCACCATCGATCGCTATCTGCCACCTGTCGATGCCGAGAGCGAGCCTTTCGTGCTGCCGACGGCAAGACTGCGGGCAATGCAGGCGCGTGGCACGCTGGATTTTGCGGAAGCGTCGCTGGCGGATGCGCGCATGAAGCGCGTACGCATCCGCCTGCTGTTGGATGACAAGGGTTTGCACACACGTGAGTGACGAGTTCGCCGCCCGGCTCATCAGTTGGCATGAGCGGCACGGCCGCCATGACTTGCCCTGGCAAGCTGCACGGACTCCGTATCGGGTGTGGGTGTCCGAGATCATGCTGCAGCAGACACAAGTGGCAACGGTCATTCCTTACTATGAGCGGTTCATGGCGCGCTTTCCGACCATTGCGGCGCTCGCCGCCGCCCCGCTCGACGAAGTGCTGCATCTATGGACTGGACTGGGCTACTACGCTCGTGCCCGCAACTTGCACCGCGCCGCCAAAGTGGTTAGTGACCTGTATGCGGGCGTGTTCCCTGCCGAGATGGCCGCGGTGGTGGCATTGCCGGGCATAGGGCAATCGACGGCCGCCGCGATTCTGGCGCTCGCTAACGACCAGCGCCACGCGATCCTCGATGGCAACGTCAAACGTGTGCTGGCTCGGTATCACGTGGTCGATGGCGCGATCGACGACCGAGCAACGCTGGTGCGACTGTGGGCGCTCGCAGAGGCGCACACGCCAGTCACTCGCGTCGCCACCTACACGCAGGCCGTCATGGATCTCGGCGCGACGATGTGCACTCACGCGAGGCCCCGCTGCGGCGAGTGTCCGGTGAGCGGCAGTTGCGCGGCACTGGCTGCGCAGCGTGTCGACGAGCTACCGGCGCCGAAGCGGGCGCGGGGCAGCCGTCGTTCACGTGCGGTCTGGATGCTGATCGCGCGGCAGATGAGCGGTGCAGTGCTGCTCGTGCGGCGTCCCGCCAGCGGCATCTGGGGGGGATTGTGGTGTCTGCCAGAGTTCGAGTCGGCCGACGAGCTGCATACCTTCGCAGAGCACCGGCTGTATGACTTGCAGCAGCCGTTCCGGCCGCCGCTCCCCGCCATCAAACACGCGTTCACGCATTTCGATCTCGCGATCACAGCGCAGCCTGTGGTCTGCGCCGGGTCACGGCCCACCGTGGCCGAGGAGGGTGGTATTGTCTGGTTCGATCCGCGCAAGCCTATCCGGGTCGGGTTACCGGCGCCGGTGAAAACGCTCCTGGACAATATGATGGAAGCCACCTGATATGACTACTCGCACAGTGAAATGCGCGCTGCTCAAGACCGAAGCACCCGGCCTCGACCGGCCACCTTATCCCGGGGCGCTGGGCCAGCGAATCTTCGAGAACATCTCGAAGGAGGCCTGGGGGCGGTGGGTGGCGCATCAGACGATGCTGATGAACGAATACCGTTTGAGTCCGATCGAGCCCAAGGCGCGCAAGTTCCTGGAAGCGGAGATGGAGAAGTTTTTGTTCGGCGACGGGTCGGAAAAGCCGCGCGAATTCGTCAGCCCGGGCTCTGGATCGTAAGTTTCGGCGGTTTTACCGCTCGATCCGGACATTTCCGGCCAATTGACTACGTTTCGAGCAGTAGCGCACGCCTTGAGGGTCGGTTATTCTGTAGGCCGGCTCGTGCCCTTCTGTCTTGCTTGTCGGTTTTCTTCTGCGTCTGTCCCCCATTTGGCCTACCCGCAGCAACGAGCTAGCCCGATCGTGTCCGAACCAGGTGGCTTTGCCGCCCAGAGTATTCGTATCTGTGCGTCACGGTCGTTTGTTAG
>Ga0116152_10000226_pt1 | contig 45929 bp, 30 predicted proteins | sample AD_UKC119_MetaG_FD_89894 | JGI IMG/M metagenome (GOLD analysis project Ga0116152, IMG submission 89894) | Active sludge microbial communities of municipal wastewater-treating anaerobic digesters from Hong Kong - AD_UKC119_MetaG | ecosystem: Engineered > Bioreactor > Anaerobic > Digestate... | reverse complement strand
ATGCGAAGTCGCGTTAACGTTGGCGTTTAACGACGGATTCGAGCGTTCGCATCCGCTTCAACATGCTCCCCTTGGAGGGGGAGCATGCCACCCATTCGCTCGACGAGGGCGCATGGCGACCTTCGCTTACCCCTCCAGCTCCCCAATCGTCCGCGGCCAGTCCTCCTTCAGCAGACGCGACAGTGATCGATCCGCCAGCAGCTTTCCGCCCGTCTGGCAGTTGGCGCAGTAGTTCGTCTCGTTGTCCGCGTACCGAATGCGCTGCACGGGCGCCGCGCACACGGGGCACGGCTTGCCGTACCGGCCATGCACGGCGAAGTCCTCGCGAAACGCCGTCACATCCCCGGCGCCGGGGAACTTCCGCAGGAACTGCGTTGTCAGTGTCGCCGTCCATCGCGACAGCGTTTCAATCGTCGCCGCGTGCAGCCGTGCGATCTCCTCGTGGCTCAGTCGGCTCGTCCACACGATTGGAGACAACCGCGCCGCGTGCAGGATTTCATCCGAATACGCGTTCCCAATGCCACTGAACAGCCTCGGGTCCGTCAGCGAACGCTTCAGCGTGTGGTTTTCCCGACGCAGCGCCTCGGCGAATTGCGACACATCCGCCGCCAGGGGGTCGATCCCTCCGCGATCATGCGTCGCCAGACCGGCGCGGTCCGCCACAAGGTGCAGCGACGCCCGCCGTTTCGTCCCGGCCTCCGTGATTCCCAGCGTTCCTGTCGGGAAATCGAATTCCGCCAGGCCCAGCTTCCGCGGCAGGTGTTTTCCCGTCGCCAGCCAGCGGAAGCGGCCCGCGATCATCAGATGGATGACCGCGAACAGCTCCCCGTCCAGCTCGAAGACGATCCGCTTGCCCAGCCGGTCGACTCGCCGTACGTGACGGCCGTCCAGCGTTTCGATCGGCGGTTCGAAGGATCGCAGGAAGAAGGGGCTGATGAGCCGAACGCCCTGCAACGGCTGATCGACCACTTTGGGCCGCAGGGCTGCACAATAAGCCTCCACGTCGGGCGCCTCGGGCATCGCGGGCTCCTTTCGAATAGGATCCTAACCCGCGAGAGATTCGCGCCCAATTGTCGTTGAATTGGGTAACCCGTCATTCCGTTGGTCGAGGGCCTTGCGTGACGTACGATTCATTCGGCACGGGGATTCCCCCGGGCGTCGATCCCGAGTCGTCATCTCCAACGGCGCCACGCGAATCGAAACGGAGATGGACGGGGGTCTGACAGGGACAGGTTCATAGACAAGTTTGATGAAACGACGCCTTGCTGACGAAGCGTCAGAATTTCCGCTCGCCCGGAAGACGCTGGTCCACGGCACAGGCGACATGTTGCGATGTGAAAGGACTGACGAATGTTCCAAGCCAAGCCTTTTCGCCCGCTGGCGATCATCACGGGCGCACTTCTCTTTTCTCTGGCAGTGCTCCCGGTTCACGCCGAGTCGCCGCGAAACTGGCCCGGCTTCCGCGGCGCCGACGGCAGCGGCACGTGGAATGAGCCCACGCTCCTGTCGAAGACCGACGCGATCTCGCTGGAAGTCGCCTGGAAGAAGAAGATCGGCAGCGGCTATTCCGGCGTCGCCGTGCAGGATGGCTTTGTCGTCACGATGTTCACGGCCGGCGAGGAGGATGTCGTCGCCGCCTTCGATCGCGACACGGGCAGGGAGCTCTGGAAGACGAAGCTCGAAGCGAAGTATCCCGGGCAGGATGGCGCCCACGATGGCCCCATCTCGACGCCGCTGATTCATGACGGCCGCGTCTTCTGCTTCACGCCCCGCGGTCGCTTTTCCGCCGTCGAACTGAAGTCGGGCAGGGAGCTCTGGGTGAAGGAGCTCGTGAAGGATTTTGGCGCCACGGTTCCGCGTTACGGCTTCGCGTCGTCGCCGATTGCGGCGGGCGACGTCGTCGTGCTGGAGGTCGGCGGCGACGACAAGGCGCTGATGGGCTTCGACCCGAAGACGGGTGAGAAGCGATGGGCCGCCGGCTCGGACGGCGTGATGTGGCAGTCGCCGATGATGGCTCACGGCGGGCCCGACGCCGCGAAGATTCTCGCTGTCGGTACGCAGAAGATCATGGCGCTCGATCCGTCCGCCGGCAAACTCGTTTGGGAGTTTCCGCACCAGGGCCAGGCGGCGCCCGCGTCGTCCTGTGTCCAGGTTGGCAATGACAAGCTCTTCCTGCATCACAAGGAAGACGGCTCGGCGATCTACAAGCTCTCAGGCGAAGGCGCCGAGCGCAAAGGTGAGATCGAGTGGGACAATCGCAACATCCGAAAGACGTTCAACATCCCCGTCTATTACGAGGGTCACATCTACGCCTACAGCGTGCGTTTCCTGACATGTGTCGACGCCGAGACGGGCGAATCCAGGTGGCGATCCCGCGCCCCGGGTGATGGTTTCATGATTCTCGTGGACGGCCATCTCGTCATCATCACGAAGAACGGCACGATGCACGTCGTGAAGGCCACGCCCGAGGAATACGAGGAGCGCGCCAGTGTGGATGTGTTCAGCGACGTCGCGTGGGATCATCCGGCATTTGCGGGCGACAGCATTTTTGCGCGAAGCCTGGACGAACTGGCCCGCGTGGACATCAGGAAGGCGTCGAAGCCGCTGCTCGCCGTCGATACGAATCCGATGCCCGAGGGCGATCGGCGATTCCAGTCCTTCCTCGATCGCGTCGCGAAGGCGGATGACAGGAAGAAGGTCGTCGATGAGTACCTGGAAAAGCAGGAGACGTTCCCGATCATCGAAGGCGATCGCTTCGTTCACTTCGTCTATCGAGGGGACGCGAAGGACGTCGCCGTCGCGGGGGACCTGTGGGGCGCCCGCCAGGAGCGGCCCATGGCGCGCGTCGAGGGGACGGACCTGTTCTATTACACGGCCGAGCTCGAGCCCGACACGCGGGCGAGCTATCAGTTCATCAAGGACTTCAGCGAAACGCCCGATCCGCGCAACCCGCGCAAGGCGATCATCTCCGTCGTCGGCAAGGACATGGAAATGTCGATGGGCGGCTCAACGATCGACATGTCCTGGTTCGCTATGCCGCAGTGGAAGGCGCCGACCTACTTCGACGCGACGGATGCGCCGAAGGGGCGCATGGAGACTGTCGAACTCGACAGTAAGCTGCTCAACGCAAAGCACAAGATCGACGTTTATCTGCCGGCCGGTTACGACGCGTCGAAGGACAACTACCCCGTCGCCTACGTCCACGGCGGTTCGGCCGCAAAGGCGCTCGGCAAGATGGACAAGGCCCTCGACGGCATCATCGGTCAATCGACGGCGCCCGCCATCGTCGTGTTTATCAATCACGCTCCAGGGTTCAGTCCGGCGGACAAATACTCAGAGATCTTTGTCGATGAGATCATTCCGGCGGTGGATGCGAAGTACCGAACCATCGCCAAACCGGAGGGGCGAGCGAGTATCGGACAGGGCTTCATGGGCTTCACGGCGATTGCGCTGACGTTCGAGAAGCAAGGTGTTGTCGGCAAAGTCGGCTGCCAGAGTCCGTTCATGTTCGGGTCGATGGCGTCGGCGATCGAGCCGACGATCACCAGCGCCTATGAGACGCCGATCGATTTCTATATCGAATGGTCGGAATACGACTATCGCAATCCGCACGAGAACTGGGACCTGGGGCGCGCGGCGAAGGACTTTGCCGCTAAGCTGAAGGCGAAGGGATACGACGTCAAAGGCGCCGAAGTTCACGATGGGACCGACTGGCCGAGCTGGCGCAACCGCTACGACAGGCTCTTCCAGGCGCTCTTCCCGAAGACTACGAAGGCCGTGTGAAGACGATCGCGCCGGGGTGGCATGCTCCCCCTTCAAGGGGAGCATGTGGGCGCGTGTAGGGAGTTCAATCGCGTCATCGGATTTGTGGCGTCGTCGCGACTTCTCATGCTTGCCTTTGGGGGCAAGCATGCCACCCGCCGGGAATTCGAGTGAGAATTTCCGATTTGCAGAACCGTCGTAAACGCCAGTGTTTCCAAGGCCAACACAGCTCCGAAGGAGCGTCAGTTCTTAGCCACGGGTGGAGCGGAGACCGCATAGCGGTCGGAGCGCAACCCGTGGTTAGCGTTTTTTCCTCGGGATTAGCCCTGAAGGGGCGACACAATTCCCGGACAGTCTCCCCCGTCAAGGGGAGCATGTGGGCGCGTGTAGGGACTTCAATCGCCTCATCGGATTTGTGGCGTCGTCGCGACTTCTCATGCCTGCCTTTGGGGCGGGCATGCCACCCTGCCGGGGGGCGTTTTTGCGATTGCGCGTTATCGCAACATGATGTTCGCGGACGCGCCGCGTCCGCGTGTACGTGAAGTCGCGTCCCTATCCACTTCGCGATGGAGCGTCCGAATTCGCGGGCGGTCCATCCGCTGAAATTGCATCGTCGGCGCTGTCGCGCGGATTTAATGGACCGCACGCAGGCCGCCTTCCGAGAACGATCATCTCTCTCCGCGTTCTCGGCCGAATCGCGTTGCGGACGCAACCCTGATTGCGCGCGGCGGTATCGCTTTTTGCAAACCCTGGAATGTACCTTACCGATACGTCATTGCGAGCGACGGGCGATCGGCGTCGTAGCCATTGTCATCGTTCGACAAGGGAGAGCGCCCGAAACGGGGCTCGACGAGGTCATTCCGGGATGTGGTGTCGCGGGGCGGACTGAGTCGGGGCAAAGGGGAGAGAGATCAGATGACCAAGCGCAACCGAACAAGTGTTGGCCTTTTCGCCCTGGCGTTTCTTGTGGCGCCAGGTGTCGTTGGATGTCAGACGGACCTGACCGAGCTCCTGCGGGAACTCCAGAACTTCGACCTGAGCATCCTCAGCAATGTGAATCAGCTCCAGACGGTCGATCCGCGGAATCCCGGCGTGAATCTTCCGGGTGGCAAGAACCCGATGATCACGGACGGCGTCGATCAGATCACGGATCCCGGCGATCAGATTGATCCGAACACCTTTGAGGACTCCTTCCTCCTGGGTGTCGAGAATACGTCGGGATACGACATGTACATCGAATACAACGTCGACGACGTGATGCAGGCCGTCTATGTGTTCGACGGCGAGACGCTGCTTCTCGAGTATCCGTGCGCGTCGAGTGTCGAGTTCACGCTGGAAGAAGACTACGACCCGATGGACTTCACACTCGTCAACACGAATGACTGGACGGGCACGATCTTCAGCAGCCCCGACGACTTCGAGTGCGGCGCCGCGATGATCGTCACGCTGGACGGCGACAGCGTCAGCGCCGAGCCCGATGTGATCGACCTCAATACGGGCTTCGGTCCGACGGATCCGGATGATCCCGATGACATGGATGATCTGGACGACATGGACGACCTCGACGATATGGACATGTTCCCCTGATCGTCGCGAATCAACAGACGACTGATCAATGAAACGAGAGCGGCCGCTTCGGATCGGAAGCGGCCGCTCTTTTTATTGCTGAGATCTGAATCGAGGCGTTCGTCGGATTACGCCGTCTTTCGCTTGCGGCGGATGAGGAGCGACAGACCGCCGAGGAGCGTCAGGCCCGCCGTCGCCGGCTCAGGGATGAACTGGATCGACGTGTCGAAGGAGAGCGAGCTGAGCACCTTGCGTCGCTCGGCGAAGAAGAGGTCGAAGTCGTAGGTCTGGCCGGCCGTCAGGCCCAGCGTGTCCAGATCGAGCGAGCCGTTCTGCGGCGGATGAATACCGCCGAGGTCGATCACCTTCTGGTTGTCGATGAAGATGATCAGGTCGTCGTCGGCCGTCACGTTGAACGTCATGCCCGCCTGGTAGGTGAACGCCGTGTGCAGTTCGAGTGTGAAGTAGTAGTTGTGAGCGCTGTTCTCATTGCCGAACAGTTCGCCGTCGATCGGGAAGAAGCTCGGAGCGCTGAACGTGTACACGCCGCCCGGATTGGCCATGCCGTTCGAGAGAGTCAGGTCACGCGTCGTCGTCATGTTGACGCCGGGCGTGTCGTTGTACCACTGATTGTAATTGGCCGCGCCGCTTGTCGTGGCCGTACCGGCGCCGCCGATATAGACGGGCTTCTTGTCGCCACCGAGCGTCGAGTCAACGTAGTCGTGGTCGTCGGCGAGATCGAGCTGGAAGTCCGGATGCGATTCCCGGAAATCGCGAATCGTCGCGTTCAGCGTGATTTCGTGGGCGAACGCGCTGGTGGCCGCCGGGGCGGCGATGAGCATGACGGCGAAGGCGAGAGCGTAACGTTTCATGTTTGCGACTCCTTGATCGGGTGCGCGGATTGTGATGACGATGGTCGCCGGGACGCCACACGCCCGACGCGTTACTCGTGGAGATCAACGTGCAATTGGCGCGCCGCCGCCCGTCCGGCTCGACGCATTCCCGCCGATGGCTGATAATTCGGAGTCGTGTGGGGCGTCGATGGGCGATGTCGGGTTTGCGGACCTGTCGTCGGGCGGCGCCGGGAATCCGCGAACTGTGTTGCGCCGCGTCAACGAGGTTGCGAGGATGCAACAGCGACGCGCGAGCGCGTCAGCGCCGGGATCATTGATGAGTAAGGCGAGACTCTTTCTGTGTGCGATGGCGGCGGTCTTCGCCTGGATGGGCGCCATCGGACTGATGTGTGACGGCGCCGCGCCGGCCGGTCTGGCGCCGCCGACGTACGCCGGCCCCGACGCGTTTCGGGACGTGAGCGCAACATTCGGAGAGGCGGGCCGTATCCGGGGATGGGGCGGCGTGGCCCTGTTCGACTATGACAATGATGAGGATGTCGACATTCTCCTGCTGAATGGCGCGGGCGTCGCCAATCGGCTTTTTCAGAATGACGGCGCCGCCGGTTTTACGGACGTGGCCGAAGCGGCCGGCGTTCAGATGATTGACGACGAGTGCGCCGCCGCGGGCGTCGGCGACTTCAACAACGACGGTCGGCTCGACCTGTTGATCGGACGTCAGCGGATCGGCGGGCCGGACAATGATGACGTGGGGCCTGTGCTTCTGCTGAACCAGGGACCCGACGGAAACGGCGTCGTGACATTTCATCGGGCGTCGCCGGCCGAGACCGGATTTGATTCTTCGGCGCCGGCGATGTCCTTCGGTGTCGGCGATCTGGACAATGACGGTTACCTGGACATCGTCGTCGGTCGCTATGACATCGAGGCCGCCGGATCCCTGCTCGTGCCGATTTACGATTCGCAGCCGAATGAACTCTGGCGCTGCGTCGGCGTGACGGGCGATTCGCCGCAGTTCGAACGCGTTGACTCCGCCGGCGTCGAGGGGACGGCGCAGCATGGCTGGTCCGCCGACACACAGACGCGGACGTTCATCCCGGGAACATTCGCGTTGTATATCAGCGACGTCGACGGCGACGGTCTGTCCGACGTGCTTGACTGCCATGACATTCCCGGCGGCATTGACTATTTCCACAACGATGGCGGCATGACGTTCTCGCGACGACAGGCGGATGTCCTGAACAGACACGGCGGATGGATGGGAATTTCGGGGGGCGACTATGACAATGATGGCGACATCGACTATTTCGTGACCAACGTCGGCGCCGATTTTCCGACGGCGTTTCTGCCGGGGACCGTGGGCAATGCGCACAACGCCCCCGAGGGCGCCTACTTTCACAAGCTGCTGAGGAATGACGGCGGAACGCTGACAGATGTGACTGCCGAGACGGTTGTGAAGGATTCCGGCCAGCTCGCGCCCTGGAATGCGAAAGGCGGGACGAATCTCGCCCGCTATGAGTTTGGATTCGGCGCCACGTGGTTCGACGCCGACAATCGCGGCCGTCTCGATCTCTATTGGTCGGGCGATCTGATGTCGATCCTGACGCCGACGCTCTATCTCAACGCCCACGGTGTCGGACGCTTTCTGCAGAATGCGGGGGATGGTTCCTTTGTCGAGCGGACCGGCGAACGCGGGTTGTTCAATATTCCGTCGGGGCGAGAGATTTCATTTGGTCGGCAGGAAGCGGCGCGCAGCGTGGCGGCCGTCGATCTGAACGGCGATGGCTATCGCGATGTCGTCGTGTCGAGCGGGTCGATCTTCGGCGGGCCCGCCCCGCAGCTGCGCGCGTTGCTGAATCCCGCGACGGGCGGGGGCCACTGGCTGAATGTCCGGTTGAAAGGCGCCACGAGCAACCGATTCGGAATCGGCGCCCGCGTGCGCGTCGGTCGCGCAGGGGACATGCAGACACGTGAAATTGTGACGACAGACAGCGCGTTTCTCGGCGTGGAGCCGATGGCGCATTTCGGTCTGGGCGATTCGGGCGACGATGTGACAGTCGTCGTGAAATGGCCATCCGGAAAGACGACGACGCTCGATGACATCAAGGTCGATCAGACACTGACGATCGAAGAGGAGTAGCGGCGAACGTGACGACTCGGCCGACGCCATCTGAGTCAAAGCGCGAAGTGTCGACGCGCGACGGATACGATCTCTGGTCGGGGACCTACGACGCGTACGACAATCCCCTGGTGAAGCTGGAATCCCCAGTCGTCGCGGCGACGCTCGGTGACGTGTCGGGCCTGCGCATCCTTGATGTCGGCTGTGGCACCGGACGGCACGCCAAGCGTCTCGCCGAGGTCGGGGCCTGGGTCACGGGGATCGATTTTTCCGCCGGCATGCTGGCCCGCGCGAGAACGAAGGCGTCGGATCGCGTCCGATTTGTCGTGGGCGATCTGCATCATCGACTGCCGTTTCAGGAGGGTGAATTCGATCGCGTCATCTGCTGCCTCGTCTTCGACCACATTCGCGATGTTGCGGAGGTTCTCTCGGAGATGCGTCGCGTCTGCCGGCGAGACGGCGTGATTCTTGTGACCACGCTGCATCCGACGATGCTCCTTGCGGGTGTGCAGGCGCGGTTTACCGATGCGCAGACGGGGGAGAAAGTCTGGCTCGAAAGCGTCCATCATCAGGTGTCGGATTATGTGAACGCGTCCGTGAGCGCCGGGCTTCGGCTGCGATCGATGTCCGAGCATTTCGTCGATGAGGCCCTGACGGCGATTTCTCCCAATGCCGAGAAGTACCTCGGCTGGCCGCTGTTGATGGTGATGACGTTCGAACGCGTGTGATGCGGCGCTAACGGAGTCCTACTTCGCTGACTTCAGCGTGGCGATCGCCGCGTTGCAGCGATCCACTTCCCCCTGGAGCGCGTCGATGATCGGCGCTTCCTGCTCCGAGAGCTTGCCGGCGTCTTTCAGCTGAATGAGGATCGCGCGAAATCGCGTGAAGTCGGGGACCGATTTCACGTACATCTCGATCCGTCGATCCGCCGGCTGGGACTCGTCATCCGCGACGCCGATGAACAGATCGCCGCGCAGTCCGAGCAGGTTGGCGATATCCCTCAGGACGGCGGTGTTCGCCGGATCGTGCGCCGCGACTTCGTCGAACGCCTCCAGTGAGGCGGTGGCGGACGCGATGGCGCCGTCGATATCCCCCAGGCCGAGCTTTGCCATCGCAACGTAATGATGACTGCGGCCGACGTTGCGGATGGCGTCGTAGTTGGATGTGTCCGCGTCCACCAGCGCCCGGGCGATGTCGAGGCCCTGCTCGAACTGGCGGATCGCCTCGTCGTTGCGTTCGAAGGCGAGCAATGTTCGGGCCACGTTGTTGTGTGCGACCATCAGGTCATTCTTGGCGAGGGCGTTCTTCGGATCCAGCTCGTGGAGTCGTTTGGCGAGAGTCAGATTCTCCTCGTATTGGGTCAGGGCGCTCTGCAGGTCGTTCGCCTTAAGGAACGATTCGGCCTTGAAGTCATAGGCGATCGCAAGATCGCGCAGGATCGTCACATTGTCGGAGGTGTCGGCGTTCAGACTGTGCAGAAGTTCGATGGATCGTTCCGTTTTCGCGATCCAGCCTTCGGACGGCTGATTGGTGTTGATGGCCGCCCGCACCTGCTTCAGGAGCACGACGACCAGATCGCGTCGATGCGTCGGGTTGTCCGGGTCGCGTTCGACGAGCGATTCGTTGATCGCCATCGCCCGATCGAAGGCCGCGTTGGCCTCGTCGTAACGCCACGCCGTGGCGAGCGTCGTTCCGATGCAGGATTCGACTTTCTGCAGGTCCTGCTGGTATTGCGGGTTGTCCGGGTCGGACGCCAGCAGTCGCTCGATGTCGCTGCGGGATGAGTGATAGGCCGCGAGGGCGTCATCAATTTCGCCCTGGGTTGCGAGCATGTTGCCGATACGCATCCGTGCGTCGGCCAGCGCCCGTAGTGGCGCGGGATCGACCGGGGCGGCGCCCGACCAGTGCAGTGCGAGCTGTGCGGCCCGCTCGTAGCTGGCGAGGGCGCCCTGCGTGTCGCCGAGATTGGCGAATCCGAGTCCGCCCTGAACATCGCCGACCTTCAGATACCCCGCGACCAGACCGCGAAGCAGCTCCGTATCGTCCTGCGCGTCGACGGCGATCTTATCCAGGTACATCAATGCGCGAGAGACGACGAACTCCCGCGCCTCAGTCGAGCCCGGCAGGTCGCGGATCGCGTCGTGAAAGTCGAACAGAAACGACTCGGCGATTTCCCGGATCTGGTTGAATCGTTCCACGGCCCGCGACTCCGCCTCGATGGCGCGATCACGCTGGATCGTCGCGTCTCGAGACTTGGCGTCGAGCTCGATTTTCTGTTCCCGCTCGCGCGCATAGCCGATCGTGATCGCCGCGCCCCACGCCGTCAGCAGCGCAAAGAAAGCGATGACGGCGATGACGCCGGCGCGATGCCGCCGCATGGTCTTGCGCAGGACATACCAGGTGCTGTCGCGCCGCGCGACGATGGCGTCGCCGGCAAGGTAATGGCGTACATCCCGGGCGAGATCGAGCGCCGTCTGATAGCGACGCGTTTTCTCCTTCGCCAGGGCCTTGAACACGATCGTGTCGAGATCCTCGTCCACGGGACACGAACGGCGACGACGGGTTCGCGACGCGTCGACAGGCGTGAAAATGCCGCTGTCCGGGGACCAGATCCGGCTGGGCTTCTGCGGCGTCGCCTCGACGATATTCCGCAGCGCCTCGGCGATGCTCCCATCGACGGCGTAGGGGTATCGACCCGTCAGCATCTCGAACAGGACGACGCCCAGCGAATAGACGTCGGTTCGAATGTCGATGTCGTCCGGCGCCCCGCGGGCCTGCTCGGGCGACATGTATGGGAGTGTGCCGAGGATCTGGCCGGTCATCGACACCAGCTGCTCCGTTGAGCCGGCGGAGCGGGCGAGGCCGAAGTCCAGCACCTTGGGGGCGCCGTCGTTCTCAATCAGGATGTTCGACGGTTTCAGGTCCCGATGGATGACACCGCGCTGATGCGCGTAATGCACGGCGTCGCAGATCCGGCAGAACAGTTCGAGGGCCTGTGTCGGCGCCGGCCGTGTCTCGGCGAGCCATGTGTCGAGCGGGCGGCCCTGAACGAGGTCCATGACGCAGAAGAGGCGATCGTCCCGGGTGCGGCCGGAGTCAAAGACGGCGACGATGCCGGGATGCTTAAGGCCCGCGACGAGTTCAATTTCCCGCTCGAAGCGTCGCTGAGTTTCGGCTGTCGCGAATCTCCCGGCCAGCAGGACCTTGATGGCGACACGACGATTTGTTGAGCGCTGGATCGCCTCGTAGACGACGCCCTGGCCGCCGCGATGGATCTCGGACTGGATGTCATAGCCCGGGATCTGATCGGCGACGCTCGCGTCGTCCGTCATCGGTCGGCGACGTCTGACGGCGTTGGCGTCGAGGTCGGGTTCGGTATCGTCGTCGAGGTCGAGACCCGAAAGATCGAGTCGCTTCAGGTGAGCCACGAGTTCGACGTAGCGATCGTCACTCGCCGGCTCGAGCCGCGCACAGGAGGGACAGTTGTCCACGTGCCGCCAGAGGCGCGTCTCCTCCGCGGGGGGCAGCTCGCCTGCAAACAGCTGATCGAGCCGCGCTTGAGAGGGACACTCGGTCATGCTACGGGCTCGCTTCGCCGGTCAGCGTGGCCATTTTCTCGGCGAGCTTCTTTGTGAGGCGATATTTGCTCTTGTGAACCTGGTTCGGGTTGAGGTTGTACTCGGCGCAGATCTCCTCGACGGGGCGTTCGCGAATGACATAGTCGACGAAGGCGTTGAACGTCTTCTCCTCGACTTCGCGTCGAACGAGCTTGAGGGCGTGCCGGAGGTGTTGGTCCAGCCAGATCTTCTCGAACAGTGATTCGGGATCGTCGTCCGAGTCGGCGGGAATGGCGGCGAATTCGCCGGTTCGCGCGACGCGTTCCCGGCGTTTTCGAAGGAGGTTGCGGATTCGATTGTTGACCAGAGTCTTGAGCCAGCCCTTGAATCGACCCTTGGCGGGATCGTATTCGAAGCGATCGATGTGTTCGTGGATCGCCGTCATGCAATGCTGAACGACATCCTCGGCCTCCGTCGCGTCGGCGCCGTAGGCGAGGGCGAATTTGCGCAGCATGGGTCGATAGATGGCGTCGAACTCCCGCCAGGCGCTCGCATCCTGGCGGTCCTTGATGCGCAGCAGCAATGAGACCCGCGTCGTGTCCATCCTGATGGGGAACTCCCGTGAGAGGAGTCATTATACCACGGGGATGTGGTCGTCGGTGTGTGATCGGCATCTCAGAGGCTCTGCGCGGGGTTTCTCTGTCATTCGTACCCGCCAGTCGTCGTGATCTGCCCCGATAACAGGGAAATATCGAGAGATCGACGATGATTTCGGCGTCGGCCGCCGGCGTCCAAAACGGGGCGGCTCGCTTGGGCGTCAAAAGTTCGTTTGTCTCGCGTCGGGTTCGATATAATGGGCGGCGTCTCCCAGGGTAAGAGTCCGTGATATCTGAGCTTACGCGTACAACAACGATCCTGCTGGAAGGTCTGCACGATCCGGGCAACGCCGAGGCGTGGGGGCAGCTCCATCGGCGCTGCTTCCCGATGCTGGTGGCCTATGCGCGGCGAAAGGGGCTGCAGGCCGCCGACGCCGAAGACGCGGCGCAGGAGGCGCTCGCGGATTTTGCCAACGCCTATCGCCGAGGTCAGTACGAGCGCGATCGCGGCCGCTTGCGCCAGTGGCTGTATGGGTTCGCGGCGCGCCGGATCGAGAAGATACGTGAGGGCGGGCGCAAGGCGGGTCAGCCGATCAACAGCGCCGGAAGAACGGAGTTCTTCGATCAGATTGTGGCGCCCGATCAGCTGGATGAGATCTGGGAGGAAGAGTGGGAGCGACACGTTCTGAATCTCTGCCAGGATCAGATCCGGCGAGAATTCGACCCGGGCCACGTCCAGGCGTTTGAGGCCTTTGCGATCGAGGGACGACCCGCGGCGGAGGTCGCGGCGTCATGCGGGATGACGGCCAACGCCGTCTATATCTGCAAGACGCGGATTCTGACACGGCTTCGGGAGCTTCAGTCGGAACTGGCGGAGATCTGGTAGGGCGGCGATCGAACTCATGGAAGCGTGTCTGACCCCCGAACAACTGGACGAACTCGCGAAGGGATCGCTGCCCGAGGACAGCGCAACGGAGCTTCGCAATCACATCAGCGACTGTTCGTCGTGCAGATCCGATTTCGAAATCTGTCTCCGGAATGAAGCCGCGCTCGGACGCATGAAAGCGCTCGGACTGTCGACCTTGTCGTCAGTCGGATCGACGCCGATGACGTCCGACGCGATTCCCGGCTACGAGATTCAGGGTGAATTGCGGCGGGGCGGACAGGGGGTCGTCTATCGCGCCCTGCAGACGTCGACACGGCGTGAAGTCGCCGTGAAGGTCATGCGCGAAGGCGCGTTCGCCAGCGCGGCGGACAAAGTCAGATTCGATCGCGAAGTGGAGACGCTCGCCAGGCTCCGGCATCCGAATATCGTCTCGATTCATGACAGCGGCCGGACGTCGGCGCATTTCTACTTCGTCATGAACTTCATCGATGGCGTCGCATTGGACGCCTGGTGGTCTGATTCGGCGGAAGGCGGCCCCGGCGGTCGCCCGTCAATTCGTTCGATACTTGAGATGTTCGCAACGCTGGCCGACGCGGTGAATGCGGCGCACCTGCGCGGCATCATGCATCGCGACCTGAAGCCGAGCAACGTGCTGGTCGATCGCGATGGATCGCCGCATGTGCTCGATTTCGGGCTGGCCCGCTCGACGGATCTCGACTCGGGCGGCATGACGATGACGGGCCAGTTCGTCGGATCGCTGCCGTGGGCGTCGCCGGAACAGGCGCAGGGGCTCTCCGGCACGATCGACATCCGAACGGACGTCTATTCGATCGGCGTCATGCTGTACCAGGCCCTTTGCGGTCAGTTTCCCTACAGCGTCGTCGGCGGCGTCCGCGACGTCTTCGATCGAATCGTCAACGAGGAACCGAAGCGGCCCGGGGCCATCGCGGGCAAACGTGTCGATGACGAGCTCGACACGATCGCCCTGAAGTGTCTCGCCAAGGAGCCCGAGCGTCGTTACCAGTCGGCGGGCGAGCTCGGGCGCGATCTGCGGCGCTACCTCGCAGGCGAACCCATTGAGGCCAAACGGCATTCGGCGGCGTACCTGCTGAGAAAGCAGCTTCGCCGGCATCGTGTGCCCGTGGCGATGGCCGCGATGCTGATGCTCGCCGTGACAATCGGTTTCATCGTCTCACTTGGACTGTGGTGGCGATCGGAACGATTGCGCGTCGACGTCGAACGGGAACGCGGAACAGCCATCGAAGCGCGGGACGCCGAGGCGAAACACCGCGTGGCGGCGCAGGCGGCGCGCGACGAAGCCGTTGTCTCTGCGGAGCGATCCGACGCGATCGTGGATTTTCTGCGACGCATGCTCGAAGCGGTCGATCCCAATGTCGCCCAGGGGGACAAGGACGTCAGCGTTCGCCAGATCGTCGACGCCGCGGCGAAGGACCTCGATGACGGGGCGTTGTCCGACAAGCCGATCGTCGAGGCCGCTGTTCGAAACACGATCGGCATGACCTACCAGGGGCTTGGCCTGCTGGATGAGGCGGAGAAGCACCTCGCGCGCACCCTGGAACTTCAGCGGAGCCAGGAGGACGGCGATCCGGAGGATCTGATCGTCGCCGTCAACGGTCTTGCGACACTCCTGCAGGAGAAGGGGGCGCTGGCCGAAGCCGAAGCGCTGTTCCGTGAATCGCTGGCGCTCTCGGAGGCGCATTACGGACCGCACGATATCGGGCTCGTCAAGTCGCGGAACAATCTTGCGGTTCTGCTGACGATGCGCGGCCAACTGGACGAGGCGAAGGAGATCATCGACGGCATTGTTGAGAACCTCGACGCGATTGCGGAAGAGGACGCGTTTGCCGCCACGGCCGTCACGGGGAGCGTTGCCATGCTCCGCGCCAGGATGGGCGACATGGAAGGCGCCGCGGAGTTGCAGCGGCTCGTGATGGAGTCCATGCGAAGGTCGCTGGGGAACGAGCATCCATCAACGACCCAGGCGATCAACAACCTCGGCTACATTCTGATGAACCTGGGGAAGCTGGACGAGGCCGAGTCACTCTTCCGCGAGGCCATCGAGCTCGATCAGCGGATCGTCGATGCGAATCATCCGCAGATCGCGACGGATCTGAACAACCTGGCGCTCGTCCTCGGAGCGACCGGACGACTCGAAGAGTCCATCGAGACGCATCTTCGCGCGCTGGAGATCCGGCGGAAGTCGCTGCCGAAGTACCATCCCGAGACGATCATGAGCCTCCTCAATCTGGGGGACACGCTGATCGACATGCGGCGCTACGGGGACGCCGAACCTTACCTGCAGGAGGTGATGGAGGCGCCGAATGACAGCCTGCCTCCCGGCCCCGGCGTGTCCATGCAGATCCGGCTTCGTTACATGGCGGCGCTGTTCGCCAATGACAAGTTCGAGGAATCGGGGGCCATTCTGAGACAGCTTCAATCCGAGATTGAATCGACGCCGGGAATTCCCGAGAGCTTTCGCCATCAGGTCGAATTGTTCGCCAGAGAATACGAGGAGACCGTGACGGCGTCGGCCGATCCGGCGGAATGAACGCGTCCCGGATTCCGCGGCTACAGGGCCTCGGCGATGCGGGTCGCGACGATCTGATTGCCCGCGGCGCTCAGATGATTGCAGTTGAAGTAATTCGTCAGGTCGCCGCGGAGCGTTTCGTCGAGGGCCGCCACGTCGATCAGCGTTACGTCTTCGCTTGCGGCGACGCTGCGAATCATGTCGTTGAGTCGCGACTGGTAGTCGTTCGCGACTCGGGCCTGTCCCGGGAAGATCACATCGAGCGGCGTCGCGCTGCAGTCAAATATCTCCTCAGGCACGAAGTAATACGTGACGAGACAGACGCCCAGGCCGGCGCTCTTCGCCGCGCCGATCGCGGTCCGCAGATTCGCGGCCGTCTCATCGAGCTGTTGCTGCAGCGCCGTCGAGAACAGGTAAAGCGCATCGTCAGGTGAGATCGCGATCAGCGGATCGTGCGCCTGGATGAAGTCGATGATGTCATTCCCGCCCTCCCAGAGAATGATCTTCTCCGCATTCGGAAACCAGGCGCCGTCCAGCAGCGACTGCAGCCGTACCACACCTTCGCTCGTCGTCTCGCCCCCCATGCCCTCGTTGGCAAACGTGTTCGCCGGCTGTGCGAGCAGATCGGGCAGATACTCGACGTATTGCCTGTCGGACGGTCCCGCGGTGGTGGAGTCACCAAACGCGATCACGCGCACATTGGGATCGGGCAGCCGAAATCCGGCGCCTCCGCAGTCCGCGCCCGCGAGAAACGGGACGATGGCGGTGGCGGCGAAACACTCGATGACAGTACGCATCCTGAAAGTTCTTCGTCGCACCTTGATCCTCCAGGCGTCCGTCCGACCGCGTGACGCTCGTGCAGTATCGTAGGGAGCATTGCGCAGTTCGTCATCCGGCGCGGGCAATGGCGCCCACTTCGTGCGCCGATTGGTGCGATCCCATTTGTCTGCGCCAGTCGTGCGACCGATAGCGGCGGCCGTGCGCGTGCTCCCCGAGGGATGCGGTGGGAGTGACCGCTCCCAATTCGCGCGACGCCTGACGTCACGGCACGACGCGTGTCAGAGATAACGTGTACGCCTCGCCTGGAGCCCGTTCGCGATCCGACCGATCGCGCCGAAATCATGGCAGCCGAACCCCTCGAGAATCCCGTCACGCGGCTTCGCCTGGAGCGCGCCGCGTTCGCCGAAAGCGATTATGTTCTGCGCCGCTGGAATTTTGCCGCGTCGTCACATGGTTTCGTATGGGTCCGGCCGGAGTCTGAGACGTTCAGCGTCGAATCGCTCGCGGGCTTCATTGCGCTGTTCGTGCGCTGTTGCGACGCCGATTTCCCGACGGGTGTGCTCTTCGATTTCAGCAAGGCGCGGCTCGTTGGCGAGGACTGGACGTCCGCGTTCTCGCTCGTCCAGGATTTTGCCGGGCGAATCGGCGCAAGGTATCGCGTCATTCGCGCGGGCAATCGGCGAGCGAAGGCGGCGCTGGTCTATCGGGAGTCGAAGCGCAGAGAACTGCGTGAAGCGCGGCGGCGGGCCAGACGGACGGGCGAGGCGTGCACGGACCGTTAGTCGCTCTGTCCGCTGATGTCGACCATCGACTGCATCTCGGGCTGCACCTGGCGCAGCAGCTCCCGGATGGCGTCGTGCATTTCGTCGGAGGCGAGAACGCGCAGGGAGGCGCCGTCACGGCGGACGGTCATCTTCGATCGGGCGTGGTCCAGCGCGTCGGCGAGCGCCCTCGCCTGTTCCACGTTCAGCCAGTACGTGGCCATCCGCCGGCTGGTTGCGTCGTGCTCTCGGGCTTTGAGCCTCCTGACGAAGCGATCGAGGGCGTCAAGCTGTTCACGCGAGCCCCGGGCGTAGAGGCGATCCTCGTCGACGCGCGTTACGAGAATCGGCACATGCTGCGGGCTGAGCAGGCGATAGAGGGCGTCGATGATGTCGTCGTCAGCTCGGAGGGTCTTTTCCGTCGTTCGCGTGTCATCGCGATACGGCGTCGAATTGCGAGGATACTCAGGCGCCTGTGGCGTGCGATCGTACCTGTCCTCATGCGGGTGATGATCGTGAGTGACCTCGAGCCGCTCATTCATGGAGTGCGACGTCCTGCGACGGGCCGTGCCCGCCAGAACGACGAACCATCCGACGCCGACGATCAGGATCACGACCAGCGTCGCGAGCGCCCTATTGGCGCCGGATTTCTTTTTCGGCGAATTCGGGGGCGAGACCGGGAAGGCCGGGGGCGGCGTGGGCGCCGGCAACACGGGCGGCGGCGCATCCACCGCGACGGCGTTGGGCGCTTCGATGGGAGCGCCACATCGGGCGCAATAGAGCGCCCATTCGGAATTCTCGTGATCGCAATGTCGGCAGATCTGCTCCATGTCGCCGCACCTCGCATCGCCCGCTGGCGTCGGGTCAGACACGTCGCCGCCATCCATGTTGGCGGCGGTCCATCGTTAGTGTAGCCGAAATTCCGTCAGAATATTCCTGAGGCGCCGAATCGTGACTCGCGCCCCGCCAAGGTGCGCGGCGGAAGGGCGCCCGCTAGAAGTCGTTGTCTCGATCGTCGAAGGGCGGCGAGCCGTCGTGTTCCGGCGCCGGCGGTTCCGGCTGAACGACAACCGTGTTCGCCATGATGTCGCCGAGCCGCTGGCGATTCACAGTGAACATCGGAAGCAGCACGAACGAGACAAGCACGCCCGTCGGGCCCAGGGCGACGATCAGCATGCGAATGACATTTCGAATGACGATCTGCTTTGCGGTCGGCGCCGTCCCGTCGGCGCTGAGGACGCGGCAGTTGAGGATGCGCTTTCCGAGCGTGGTGTGGCCGAGGCTCTCCAGCAGCAGGCACCAGGCGCCGTACATGGCGACGAACACGATCCAGATCCTGAACTGCCGGTCGACGACATCCGGATTCTGCGCGATCGTCATGTCCCCGGCGCCGGCCTCACGGAGAAGCGGACCGAGGAAATCCCAGTTCAGCAGCAGCGTCAGAATGGCCGCGGGGCTGATATCAATCAGTGTCGCCATCGATCGTCGCCAGAGGGTCGCCAGGACGTAGCCCTGCGGGACGGCGGCCGGCGCCTGCACCTGGTCGCGCCGCGTGAGGATCATGAGCATGAACAGCGTCAGCAGAACGACAAACTGGATCGAGTCTCGCCAGTTCTGTCGCGAGGAATCCAGCGCCGGGACGGCGGTCGAGAGCTTCGACAATCGGATTGTCGGCGCCCGCGAGAGATCGCCCCAGCCGAATTGGATCTCGTCGCCGTTCCTGATGGTGGCGACGGCGAGGCGATCTCCGGCGATTGTCGCGACCACGCGCCCCGTCGACAGGAGCAGCGGCGTCTCGCCGACGCCGGCGGGCTTGGAAACGAACCACGTGTCCATCGACCTGCAGGCGATCTGCAGATGGTTGTGTTTCCCGTCGCCCGCGGGCGTCGTCATGATCACGACGGGCCCTGTCACACTCGGCCCCGCCCAGAATTCGTCGATCTCGACGCCGTCCACGGCGATCGCGGGCGGGCTCCATGCGTTGTCGGCAAACTCGGAACAGGAAATACGGTTCTCTCCGGCGTCGCGCCACATCAGGCAGACGCGCTGATTTCGAACGGCGAGGCGATACGTGTCGTGGCGTGAAGCGAAGTCCGGCACATCGAGCCGCGCCCAGAACCCGCGCTCGAGACGAAGCAGGACCAGGCGTTCCGGCGCCGCGGCGGGCATGGTCGTCGGCGCGGGCTGCGACGTCGCCGGCTGCGTCGATGGGGCGTCATCGGCGGTCGGCTGAGTTTCAGACTTCGGCGGATAGAGTGTGTCGGCGTCAACGAGGAACCAGGACACATCCGTGGCCGCGTCTCCTCCGAACGCCAGTGGAGGCGCGGCGGATTGTGTCACGTAGAGGGCGTCGGTCGCCGGCACAGAGAGCGCGTCATAACGCCAGAGTGAAAGATCACCGTAAAGCACGCGAAGCGTCGACGGGTCCGCGGCGGCGGACAGCGGTTCGCCGGAAACAGGTCTGAGGTTGATCCGCTGTTTAGGGATGGCCGCCGCATCCGCGATCGAGGTCCAGAAGCGGACTTCGGGCAGGTTGTCGCCTTCCGCCTTCGAGGCGCCCACGAGCCACACGCGATCATCGGATCCCGACAGGAGCAGCTGATCGGGGCGCCAGGCCGCGTTGGCGCTAAGCGGCGCCGCGACGATGACGAGCAGGGTGGCGCACAGATGGCGTTTCGGGCGGTTGAGTTGGGTTTTGGACTTGTCGGACGATGTCTTTACCACGGCGCCTCCGGCGATTGCGCCGATTCACCCTCTTCAGCATCGACGCCCGCGTCCGCATCGGGCGTCGCGGAATCGTCACTCGTCGGCCATTGATTGGGATCGACCGTGCCGTAGAACGGCGTCCCGTCGCTGTACCAGCCCGTGGGTTCGAGCGCGGGGGTATCCACGCGCACGGGTCGATCACATCCGGCGTCCACCTGGAGCATGTGGGCATAGACGTCGGGTGGCAGGGGAGGCGACGCGGTCGGTCGATCGAACGCGTTCGCCTTGAGCTTGGTCTCGTCGAAGTCCTTGAAGCTCCCGATCTCGAGGCTGAGCTTGTTCTTTTCGAGGGGCCAGATCACGCTGACGCGATGCGCCAGCAGCGGTCCGCCCTCCCACGCTTCGCGATAGTCTTCCAGGGACGCTGTCATCGCCTTCCGGCCGTACTCGTCGTAGAAGATCACGACGTCGACCAGGAACGGCTCCACGCGCATCACGCGATATTCCTGTGCCAGCTTGAAGCCGCCGGAGTCGAGGCGACGCATATAGGTCAGGGCGTCTGTCGTCGTGAGTGACTTGCGCGCCGGACCAATGAGATTGCTGTCGGCGCCGGGCAGACCGATGCCCATGGCGGCGACGAGTTCGCTGGGGTTGACGAAGACATCCTCGGAACAGGGCTTGCCGACGTTCTCGTGGCGGCCCCACCACATCTGGGCGAGTTCGGGTTCGACCCAGGCCCAGTATTCTCGTTCATTCGAGCCGACCTGCATCACGGTACCGCCGAGCCCGGGGCGAAGGTTGATCAGCAGGTTCCGGGGCCGCTGAAAGAGCAGCGTGCCCTCGAGGTTGTACGAGTGTTCGTCGCCCTGCTTGTCCGTGATATGGGCGACGACGCCGACGTTGGAGGACCAGAGCGCTCGGTTGAGTTTTGACTGGTTGCGCTGGATGGTCCCGACGATCTCGTCGTCCGTTCGATCGCGGACCGGCCTGGGCTTGTCGATCGGCGGACGAGGGGGCTGCGGACATCCCGTTGACGCGCACGCCGCCAGCAGCAACGCGAAGAGTGGGAGTTTTCCGATCCCTGGATTCATGCGCCCGCCTTTTCTTCGACCTCGCTCGTGTTCGCATCCACCGAGTCGGTATCTGACGCATCGGCGCCATCCGTCGTGGCCTCGCTGTCCGTGTCGGCGGATTCGCTGTCGTCTTCGTCCGTGCGCGCCGCGAAGTCGGCGTGCAGGACATCGCCGAGCTGCGCCGTGACGTCGCCGATCTCTTCTTCCGTCAGGCCGGGATTGAAGACCTCGTGCCGTTTTCGATCGCCGATCTGACGCATGATCCAGCGCTCGCCGTCGCCCTCGCGATGGCTGTTTTCATAGCGGAGAACGCGTTTTCGCAGCAGGATCAGGGAGAGGACGAAGCGGAATCGCTGCTTGGACGGTTCCGTCGTTCCCTCCAGCCGGTTGAAGAAGGTCAGCAGGACGCTGTCGTCCACGAACATCTTCTTCGGCGCTTCCTTCCGCGGCATGCGCGTCTTGAAGTGGCAGACGGCGTCTTCCGGGGCGCCGGGCCAGGCGTCCAGCGAGTAGTCGCGGCGCTCGAAGCCCGTCTCCGTTTCCAGGATCACGCTGAAGAAATACTCGTCCTCGGAGAATTCGCGCCCAGTGGCGTAGCAGGCGCCGGCGGTTCGCGATACGTCGTAGTCGCTCATCCCTGATTCCAATGGCGGCGCGGGCCGCGTGCGATCGTGGCTAACATGGCAAATGTACGCCCGGGGCGTTCCATTCGTTCACCGGCGTAGCCTACCCCAGATGAAGCGACAGGGCCAGAATCAGCGGGGGCGACGCGGCCGCCATGATGCGCCGGATCCTGCAAAAAAAAGCCCGCCGCAAAACTGCGGCGGGCTCAGGAATCATGGATGGGCCGAAGGCGCGATCTAGGAACGCGCGAACTTCGACGGGTCGAGACCACCGAGGCCCTGATCCCAGTCGATCGTCAGGCCGCCGCGGCGCTTCTTGTTGCGACGCTTTTCGGCGGCGATGCGCTCCTGCTCGATCTTCGCCAGTTCCTCCGGCGTGGGCTCGGGCGGGGGTTCCTTCAGCGAGAGACCGATGCGGTTGTTTTCCGTGTCGATCTTGACGACGCGGGCCTCGACCTCGGCGCCGACCTTGACGACATCCTCGACGCGATTGACGCGGCGATCGGCCAGCTCCGAAATGTGAATCAGGCCATCGACGCCGTCTTCGAGGTTGACGAAGGCGCCGAAGTCCGTCGTGCGGACGACCTTGCCCCTGACCTTCGAATCGACAGGGTACTTCGCGGCGGCCGCCGACCACGGATCGTCCGACAGGGCCTTGAGGCTGATCGAGATCCGCTGCTTGTCGGGCTCGCAACTGAGCACCTTCGCCTCGATGACGTCGCCTTCGTTGACGACTTCCTTCGGGGAGCGAACGCGCTTGGTCCAGCTCATCTCGCTGATGGGAAGCAGGGCGTCGAGCCCCGGCTCCAGCTCGACAAACGCGCCGAAGTTGGCCAGGCGAACCACGCGGCCGCTGATCTTTGTCCCTTCGGGGTATTTCTCGCCGGCCTTCTCCCAAGGATGCGCCTTGAGCTGCTTCAGGCTGAGGGAGACTTTGCCCTTCTCCTTGTTGATCTTCGTGACCTTGACTTCGACTTCGTCGCCGACAGTCACGACCTCCTCGGGCTTGTTGATGCGGCCCCAGCTCATGTCGCTGATGTGGAGCAGGCCGTCGACACCGCCGATGTCGATGAAGGCGCCGAAGTCCATCAGCGTCTTGACGCGGCCCTTGCGGACTTCGCCGACCTGAAGTTCCTCGAAGGCCTTCTCCTTGCGCGACTTCTCTTCGCGCTCGAGGATTCTGCGGCGCGACAGGACGATGTTCTGTTCATCGAGATCGAACTTCGTGACCTCGGCGCGAATCGTCTTGCCGATCAGGTCGCTGATGTCCTTGCGGAAACCGAGCTCGACCTGGCTGGCGGGAATGAAGGCCCGCAGGCCCTCGATCGTGACTTCCAGGCCGCCGCGGTTCATGCCCGTGACGGGGCCCTCGAGTTCCATGCCGACTTCGATGGTGCGCAGGATCTTCTGCTGCTTGGCCTTGCGATGGGAGACGTTGATGAGACCGCCGGACTTGTCCTCGCCGACAACGAGAACTTCGATCGTGTCGCCGACGGCGTAGTTCGTGTCTTCGCGGAATTCGCTCTTCGGCAGGACGCCCAGCATCTTGGCGCCGAAATCGACGAGGACATCCTCGCTGCCGATGTTCGCGATGCGCGCTTCGATGAGTTCGCCGGTGTTGGCGCCCTCGCTCGACGGCTGCTGTGCCGCGGGAACCGAGGCCGCCTCCTGGTCGACGCCGCTCATCGCCTCCTCGACGGCGCGATCGAGATCGGCGTCCGCGTCGTTGACGGACGCCGCGAGCTCGGCGGGCGTCGGCGCCTTGGGTGGCGGGGTCCGGGCGGGCGTCATCGGTCCGTGCGCCTGGGTCGGCAACGTGGCCGCAGGCTCGGAGGATGACGACGCGTCGGGCGCGTTCGTTTCCGAAGGGGGCGCGGCGCTCTCCACAGGCGCCGTCGTTTCGTTCGGGTTCTCCATCGGGTTGGAGTTAGATTCCATCGCCAGGTCTCACTTGATTCCGATTCACCAACGGACGCAACCCGTATCAAAGGCGGCGTCCTCGCGATGCCGACGTCGCGGTTCACGCGCCGCGCCGCAGGCAACCATGGGGATAAGTCATGCTGATTGCGTTAGCCGGGGCAATGATCGGAAACCTGTTGAGCGAACAGGCTGAACCCCGGAATATCATTCGTGCACTCTTGCGATTGTGAAGCGTTTTCTTCCGACGGCGATCCGTCGAACAAGTGGTTTCACGTTACCGCAAACGGGGGGCAATGTCGAGTCCGGGCGGAGACGGTGAACAATAAAGTTCCGTCTGGAAATCCGTTGGAATTGCAAAGGTTATCCACGTCGTCACGCTCGGCGACAGGTGTGACGCGTGCGTGTGGCTCGGCCGGCGCACGCACTGCGGAATCAACGGAGAAAGAAGAACGCCCGATCCCGGGGATCCGGAATCGGGCGTGGTTAAGCAATCGTTATCGGCCGAAGCGACAACACAAGGTGTGTCTGCGATCGGGGCTGTCCGGGATCGCCGGATCAGAAGTCCTCGGGGATCTGGAGCTTTCCATCCTTGTCCAGGAAGCCCTCGAGCTTGCGCGCCCGAACCGGATGCTGGAGCTTTCGGATCGCCTTGGCTTCGACCTGTCGGACACGCTCGCGCGTGACCTTGAAGATCTTGCCGACCTCCTCGAGCGTGTAGGTGTAGCCGTCGCCGATACCGTAGCGAAGCTTGATGATCTCGCGCTCGCGATAGGTCAGGCTCTTGAGCACCTGCTCGATGCGATCCTTGAGCATCTCGTTGCTCGCCGTCGAGACGGGGCTTTCGGCCGAGCCGTCCTCGATGAAGTCGCCGAAGTACGAGTCTTCGCCTTCGCCGACGGGGCGATCGAGCGAGATCGGATGGCGGCTGATCTTCATCACGCGGCGGACTTCGCCCAGCGGCATCTTCGCGCGCTTGGCGATTTCCTCCATCGTGGCCTCGCGACCCAGTTCCTGAAGCAGCTCGCGCGAGATGTTGCGCAGGCGGCTCATCGTCTCGATCATGTGGACCGGGATGCGGATCGTCCGGGCGTGGTCCGCGATGGCTCGCGTGATCGCCTGTCGGATCCACCACGTGGCGTAGGTGCTGAACTTGTAGCCGCGCTTGTACTCGTACTTGTCGACCGCGCGCATCAGGCCCGTGTTGCCCTCCTGGATGATATCGAGGAAGGGCAGGCCGCGATTGCGGTACTTCTTGGCGATCGACACGACCAGTCGGAGGTTACCGCCGGACAGCTTGCGCTTGGCGTCCTCGTACTCGGCATAGACCTTGCGAATGCGTCGGGCGCGATCCCGCAGCATCTCCGGCGTCTCGAGGACGAGATCCTGGAGACCCGCGAGTTCGTCGCGCATGGCCTCGACCTCGTCGATCGGCATGGAGGCGACGCGTCGCTCGCTGCCAAGAAGCTTCTGCAGTTCCGACATCTTGTCGGAGAGGGCGTAGAGCTTCCGCATCAGCGGCGTCACTTTGCTGGTGCGCAGGGCCAGTTCCTCGAAGAGGCGAACGGCCTTGCGGCGTCGCGAGTTGATGCGACGCCAGGTTTCGCGATGCTGCGCCTTGTCCTCGACGTTCTCCAGGGAGAGCCAGTCCTCCTGGTTCAGGTCCATCAGCTTTCGGGCCGTGGCCAGGTTGTAGGGCAGGCGCGTCAGGACTGTCTGCTTGGCCTGATTCTCGCCGCTGGAAATCTTCATCGTGCGATCGAAGGGCAGCGTGCCGTCGTTGACGCCCTGAAGCAGGTCGGCGGCGGCGGAGAGGCTGCAGTCACTCTCAAGCACCATTCGGCGGAAGGCCGTGCGCGTGAGTTCGATCTTCTTGGCGAGGGCGATTTCCTCGGAGCGCGTGAGCAGCGGGATCTCGCCCATCTGGGTGAGATACATGCGCACGGGGTCATCGATTCGCCGGCTGGGCGACTCGATCGGATAATCATCCTCCGGGGCGTCCGCCACGATCGGGCTGAGGTTCTTCTTCTTGGCGCTCTGGTCCTCGCCGAACGAGAGCTTCTGCGCCTCGGCCTCGTCGATCATGTCGATGCCGAGGTCCTCGACGCGATGCAGGATCGCTTCCAGGCGATCCGGCAGGACGGCCTCATCGGGCAGGGCTTCATTCAGCTCCTCCCACGTGAGATAGCCGCGGGCCTTGCCCTTCTCGATCAGTTCGCTGACGCTCAGTTCGACCGGATCGTGCGGTTCCTCGATACGACCGCCGGCCACTGAGTTCACCGATTGTTTGCTGACTACTTGCGACATTCGTTGCGACTCCAACGGGTCTCGATGTCGATTGCATCCGGGAAGGGTCTCGAGAGGGGCGTCCGGGGCCGGTTCGTTGGCTGGTTTGCGATTGGAACGCAACTCGGCCCGCGCGCGACCTGTCTCGCGCAGCGTTCGACGGCGCCTGTCTCGATTGGCTGTGCCCTAAGATGCGATTCGACTGACTCCTCTGCCTGTCTGCCTTTTCCAGATTCTGTACTGTCCGCTATTCCACCGGCCGGGTGGTCCCACCCGGCGTTACTGCGCGTCGGTCGGCGCCCTGTCTGGTAGGGGCCGCCAGATGCCTTCGCGCGAAAATGTGCTTTCGTTCACGCGCCATGCTCAGAACGTCTTCCAGTTGAATACCCTCAACGTTCTGCTGCGCCGCGTTATTCGCCTCATTCAGTTCCTGCGGATCCGCGTCCTGTGCGCCGCTCTTCATTGCGGAAAACGAATCGCTGATCCAGTGCCGTGCATCCACTTCGCGAAGCCGATTGCGGGCGCCGTGAATCGTCGCCTCGAAATTGCCTCGCTCCTCGCCGAGCATCAGCAGGTCCGTGATCCTTCGGGCCGTCTCCGTATCGTCGAACTCGGCGATCAGTCGATTCAGATCGTAGCCTCGCTCGGATCGGCTCATCTCGACAAATGTCTCCGCCACGCGTCGATCCAGTGAATCCCGGATCCTGGCCGGATCAAACACCTCCTCGACCTCCGCGAACCACGCCGGTTCACTCAGGAGGACCGAGAGAATTTCGCGCATCGTCGCCTGCTCCGCATTCCGAAGCGGCGCCAGCGCGCTGGCCGCCGTGGGAACCGTCGCCGACTCGCCGGATCGCTGGCGCCGCGCGATCATGCGCAACTGCCGCTCCACCTGATCCGTTGGCAGGCTCAGCAACTTCCCGACCTGATTGAGAATGAACCCCCTCTGGATGGGATCTACCGACTGCTCGCCCACCGCGGCAGCCACGACGCCGAGGAACTCCTCCACTGCGCGCCGTCGATCCCCATCACTGGCGGCGCCCTGACAACGCCGCGTCACTTGATTCCATTTGAATTCTAGCGCGGCGACGGACGAGGTCAAAACCTCCTCGAACACGGTGGCGCCGTGATTTACGATCACGTCGGCAGGGTCCAGTCCTTCTGGGACCTGGGCGATCCGAACGTCGAGTTTCTGAGACATTGTGACGCCGATCGCCCGGTCGGCGGCCCGCAGGCCGGCCTCGTCCGAATCGAAGACGAGCACCAGGGCGTCCACGTACTGCATCAGCAGGCGACCGTGATCGGCCGTCATGGCCGTTCCCAGGGTGGCGATAACATCGCTGAATCCGGCCTGGTGGCACAGGATGCAGTCAATGTAGCCCTCCGTGATGATCGCCCGTCGCGAGGTCCGCCAGGACTCCCGGGATTCCCGGATGCCGTATACGGAGCGTCCCTTGTCAAACAGCGCCGTCTGCGGCGAGTTCAGGTACTTCGCCGGATCGTCGTCCAGGGCGCGGCCGCCGAACCCGATGATCCGGCCGAGCGCGTCCGAGATCGGGAAAATCAGGCGGTTTCGGAACGTGTCGTATTCGCCGCGCTCCGTGCGCTTGATCAGACCCGCGGCGTCGAGCAGGGCGTCGGAAATTCCCGCCTTGCGCGCCGCCGGCAGCAGGTTGTTCCAGCCCGCCGGGGCAAAACCGAGTTGGAACCGCTTCGAGATCTCCGTCGTGATTCCGCGGCCGTCGACGTATTTCTGACACGCGTCGCCGGCCGAGGATTCGAACTGAGAGCGAAACCAGCGGGCGGCCCACTGATTGACGCGTTCCAGCTCGCCCTTCGTCGGGGCGGCGCTGTCGATGTTTCGCGCCTCACGCCTTTCGGCGTCGAGGCTGATTCCGGCGCGACGAGCGAGAATTTCCCGGGCTTCGAGGAAATTCACACCATCCCGCAGCTGAATGAACTTGAAGACATCGCCGCCGGCGCCACAGCCAAAACACTTGAATATCTGTTTATCCGCCAACACATTAAAGGAAGGCGTCTTTTCGCGATGGAACGGGCAGAGGCCCTTCAGGTTTTTTCCGGCGGGGCGCAGGGCGACAAAGGACCCGACGACATCGACAATGTCGCTGGCCTCGCGAATTTTTTCGGTGAGGAAGGCGGAATCCCGTCCTGCCACGAAGGGACCTTTCCCGTCGATCAGACACCCAGGCGGATCGACAAAATGTGGCTAAACTCATGCCACAAAGGTTTTTACTGTTGCTCTGCGACCCCGGCCCCGGCGAGTGAGGGCGATAAAGGATCAAGTTAATATAACACCAACAAGGGGGGGCGGCAAATTATCGGCGGGTTTTTTCTTCGACGGAGAGGCTGATGCAACTGTATAGGACGTCAATAGTTAACGCTGCAATTCCAATGCCAAACGGAGTGGCGGATACTGCGCTTTCCGAGGGGTCGTCTCTGCGGAATCACGGCGCCCTCCTGACGCCCCAGAGGAGGGATCTCGGGCCGCGACATCTGAGACCGAATCGCTCGCGGCGCCCCCTGTTCCTGAACCTGATCGGGGGGCTGATCCTGGTCAGCGGCGCCGCCGTCGTCGGCTGTGGGACGTCGGGAGAGGGACGCGGCGCGGGCCCGGCGGAGACCGACGCGATCGAGTTCGCCCGGTTGCCGGAATGGGACGATGGTCTCGCCGAGCTCTGCTACTACGACGCGATCGACACCATCTACAGTGAGCCCAGGTCCTACACCCGCGTGATGCTGATGAATCGGGAGTGGCTGAACCCGGGCCAGATGGTGAAGACCGAGAGGACGAAGGACGCGTCGAGCCTGCCGGTCTTCAAGATGAACCTCATCGAGGAGATCCCGACGCAGAACTACAACTACCGGTACATGGTCACCACCTTTCTGGGCCGGCCGGATCTGCGCCTGGAGAAGCTGGCGGCGTCCAGCCAGGAGTGGTGCGGCGTGACATTCAAGCGGCTGGCGCGGCGTACTGACGGCCTGGCGCTGGACACGTTCAGCTATTTCGAGGGGGAGGCGGATCGACACTGGACGCTTCCTGCCGACGACGCCGTCTATCCCGTCGAGGCCGTATTCGCCCTCGCGCGGCAGGTCGCATCGACGGGAAAGGCGATGCGGCTGCAACTCCTGCCGACGATGCGATCGACCCACACCTGTGAACCGGCGCTGACGGCGTGCGCGTTGTCCCGGGAGGCGTCCCGGCGGTGTGTGTGCGCCCCATTTGGCGATGTTCAGACCCATCGGATCACGCTGGCGGAGGCGTCGGGGACGTGGATCGCCAGCTACGATGTGGAGGCGGCGGCGCCCTATCGGATCATCCGGTATGAGGATCGCGACAACCTGCGGCTGACGCTGCGATTCGCCGAGCGTCGCGCGTACTGGGATCGAAACCAGCCGAGTCGTTTTTACCCGCAAGGAAAGGCGCCATGACGACGACAAACACGACGATCGAAGGGGGCGTGGAGGTGGCCGACGACAAGCGGCAGCGCCGCCGACGAATGCTGGTGATCGCGATCGTCCTGATGGTCGCGGCCCTCGTGCAATGGCATCGCGATATCGGTCTGGCGGTACTGGGACGCTGGCATCACTGGCGGACTGGGGCCGAGGGCGTCGATGTCGGAATGGCGCGGGCGCGGGTTGATGCCGGGGCGATTCTGTTGGACGTCCGCGAACCGGGCGAGTTTGAGGTGAGCCATCTGAAGGGCGCGATCAACATTCCGATCGACGTCCTGCTGAAGGGCGGGCTTCAGGTCGACGGGACGGGGAGTCCGGAGGTGGTCCTGTATTGCACGATCGGACGACGAAGCGGCATCGTTGCGAAGCGCCTTAGTGATGACGGGCTCGACGCTTACAACCTGGTCGGCGGGATTCTCGGCGTTGCGGACGCGGCGCCGGACTGGATCGAGTCTGCGGGAGATCGTCCGCGTCTGCACATCTGGAGCAGCGACTACGCCTGGCTGGCGCCCCCGGATTTCGCAACCGTGGTTTTTTCGGAATCGGGTGGGTGACGTCCGACAGCGCCGCGCAATGGGTTATGGGAGCCGGGATTAGAGAAGATGGGACCCTGGCGGCCAAACCCTTGCAATGTCACGCCGAGCGGCGTAAAAATGGGCGTAAATGAGGGGAAACGCCTGACGGCTATCAGCGGTCCACCCGCCCGTAATACCCCACCAGCTTGCGTCGAGAGGGGTCGCTTCGTCAGGTGTCAGACACAGAAAACGCCTACCGTTTCGCGTTTTTGCGAGGTATGATTGAGATTTTGAGGGATTTCGCCGACGGCTCGCTCGTGCGCGGAGTCATCGTTTAGTGAAGGAGAATCCCATGTTGCGTCTGCGATTAATGTGTGCCGCCGTTGCGCTGACCCTGGTGGTCGGAACCGCTTCGGTACGGGCGGACTCTTCCGCCAAGCTGACTGAGGCGATCCGGCTGCATGAGAGCAGCGACTACGAGGCCGCTCGTAAACTTCTGAATGAGTTGTCCAAGGCGGACGACCTGACGGAAGAGCAGCGCGGTACGCTCGATCGTTACCTGCTGCTAGTCGATCAGGCGATCGGCATGCAGAAGAAAGCCGACGGCGATCTGGCCGCCGGTGAAAGCGCGCTTCGTTCGAACGATCGCTTTGAAGCGCGCAAGCGCTTCACGAACGTGACGACGAATCCGTATGCGACGTCGGCACAGCGCACCAAGGCGCAGGACGCGCTTCGCAAGCTCGACGAGCAGTCGCGCGGCGCCGTCAACGTGCGGCCCAACACGCCCAGCTCAGGGATGACGCCCGCGAGCTCCGGCGCGACGCGGACCAGCGGCTCTCAGCCGATGACGCGCGGCGGCACGCCGATCACAGCGCGAACGCCGATCGCCACTGGCGGTCCGACGGTTCACACGGCGCCGGGCACGACCGGCCCGATGCGCGTCTCCGCCGCATCGCCCGCCACGGGCGCGTCGGGTGGCTCGCGCCTCGTCGATCAGCTCGCTCGCGAGAACGAGCTGCTCTGGCAGAAGGCCGAAGCGCAGTATCGTGAAAACGAAAAGGAAATCCGAATCGCCGTGCTCGAAGGAAACTTCGAGGACGCGTATCGCCTGCTGGATGTCGCCCGCCAGACGATCGAGGCGAATCGCCGATACGCTTCGCCGGCGTCGCGGTACGACGACCTGCGACGGCAGGTGCAGGACCTGGAGCGCTTCATCGACGACGAACAGCGCGCTTACAGCGAGAACGAGATCCGCGTGAAGCGGGACGAGATCGAACAGCGCGAGTCGGAGCGGATCGAGCTGATCAAGGAGACGAAGAGCCGCCAGATCGACGAACTGATGGCTCGCGCCGCGGAGCTCCGCAAGGAGAGCCGACTGGACGAGTCGATCCAGGTGCTCGATCAGGTGCTGGTCATTCAGCCGGACAACGAGCAGGCGCGCTGGATGCGTGACACGCTCGAGGACCTGGCCCAGAGCATTCGAGACCGCCTCGCGGTGTCGGAGCGCCACAAGGAAACGCGTGACCTGCTCATCGAGAACGACATCGCGGGTGTTCCGTATCACAAGGACATGACCTATCCGAAGAACTGGCCGGAAATCGCCGCGCGACGCCAGAGCACGGAAGAGCTTCGCGAATCCGAAGAGACGCGCAAGACGCGCGGCAAGCTCAAGACGCGCGCTCCGGAAATCAAGTTCGACGCTTTGGAATTTGAAGAGGTCGTCGGCAAGCTTCGCGCCCTGACGGGCCTGAACATCGTGCCGAACTGGGCCGCCATGGAAGCGGTCGCCGTCGAGAAGGATGCGGAAGTGTCGCTCGACCTGGCGGACGTCACGTACCAGAAGGCGCTCGAACTGATCCTCGATGAAGTGGGTGGCGGTGAAGTCGAACTCGGCTACGAGATCGACGAAGGCATCGTCCGCATCTCGACGAAAGAGGACCTGAGCCGACGCACGCTCGTCCACGTTTACAACGTGCAGGACCTGATCATCTCCGTCCCGACGTTCCGCGGACCTGAGATCAACATCGCCAACGCGGGCCAGAACTCGCAGAACCAGCAGGGCGGCATCGCCGGTGGCCGATTCATCGGTCAGGGCGGCGGCTTTGGTGGTGGCGGCGGTGGCGGCGGCGGCGGCGGTGGCGGCGGCGGCAACGGCAACCTGTTCGAGGAAGGCGGCGAAGAGGATGAAGAGCAGAATCCTGAAGACGCCCTCCAGCCGATCATCGACCTGATCCAGCAGACGATCGATCCCGAGAGCTGGCGCGAAGCCGGCGGCAACGTCGGTTCCATCGCCACGCTGAATCAGCAGCTCGTCGTGACGCAGACGTCATCGAACCATCAGCAGCTCCGCGACCTGCTTCGACAGCTTCGACAGGCCCGCGCTCTGCAGATTGCCGTGGAAGCCCGCTACATCACGATCTCTCGAAACTGGCTCGAGCAGATTGGTGTCGACCTCGACATCATTCTGAACAACGGTAACGCCGGCTTCGACCAGACGACGATTCTGAACCCGGCGACGAACAACCCGGTCCTCGTGCCGCGGCAGTTCGTTCGCAACGGCTTCACGCCGGGCGCCCCGAGCGGTGTCGGCATCAACCTGCCGACACAGCCCTTCGGTCAGCCCTACGGCCAGCCGGGTCTCGTGCCGAGCGGCAACATCACGAACAGCTACACACCGATTCCGATCGTCAACAACACGCTGAGCCTCGCGGCTCCGTCGGATACGAACATCGACGGCTCGCTCGGCTCGCTGATCAACGACCAGCCGGCCTTCCAGATCTTCGGCAGCTTCCTCGACAACGTGCAGGTCGACTTCCTGATTCGCGCGTCGCAGGTCGATCGCCGAGCCAGCGAACTGGACGCTCCGCGACTGGTGCTCTTCAACGGACAGCGAGCCTTCTTCGCGTCCGCCATCGAGCAGGACTACATCGCCGCCCTGACGCCGGTCATCGGCGACAACGCCGGCGCCTTCCAGCCGAACGTTCTGACGGCCCTGACGGGACGCGTCCTCGACGTCCAGGCGACGGTCTCCGCCGATCGCAAGTACGTCACGATGACAGTCCGAACGGCCACGCAGGTCACGGGTGAATTCCGAACCGTCTTCTTCGGCGGTTCCACGACGGTCGGTTCCGGTTTCGTCGAACTCGCGACGCGAACGACGCAGCAGGTCAAGACGACAGTCTCCGTTCCTGACGGCGGCACGCTCCTGATCGGCGGTCTCAAGCAGTCGGGTGAGCGCGACGTGGACGCGGGTGTTCCGATCCTGTCCCGCATCCCGGTCCTCAAGCGAGCGTTCTCCAACACGTCGAACGTGAAGGACGACGCGATCCTCCTGATCCTGATCAAGCCGACGATCATCATTCAGGAAGAGGCCGAGGCGGACGCGTTCCCGACGCTCAGCTCGCTCGAACGCGACGAGTTCTAACCGGCGACGCATTCGTTCGAATTGAAACGATGACTCTGACCGGCCGGTTTCCTTCGGGAACCGGCCGGTTTTTTCATGCGAACTGGCCGATAGAACAAGGTGAGCGAATCGACTGCGAACCCGGCGACGACCCGCCTGACGACGCGACAAGCCGTCGCGGCGTGGGCGGCCGTGGCGCTGGCGGGCGCTCTCGTCTGCACGCTCGCATGGTTCCGGATCGGGAATCTCGATCTCGGATATCACATCGCCTATGGCCGGCATTTCCTGGCGACAGGCCAGATCGTCGGCGCCGAGGCGGATCCGTTTCTCTACGCCGAATCGCGCCGGCCCTTCGTCAACGCCAACTGGGGGAGCCAGGTTCTGTTCGCGCTCGTCGAGCGGGCGGGCGGGGCGACGGGGCTGTTCGCGCTTCGCTGCGGCCTGATCGCCGCCATCTTCGCCGCCATCGGTCACATCGCGTTTCGCCAGACGGGGGAGCCGATCGCCGTGGCTGTCGCGTGGCTGCTGGCCGCGATGGCGGGCTACGAACGCTTCAGCCTGCGGCCCGAACTGGTCAGCTACGCGATTCTCTGCATCCAGCTTGTCGTTCTCGTAGGCGGCGTTCGGAGCGCGTGGCGCGTTGCCGCGCTCGTGGCGCTGCAACTGCTGCTCGTCAACGCTCACAGCTACTTTCTGCTCGGCGTCGCGCTGACGCTCTGCTGGAGCGCGGAGGGGCTGGCGCGTTGGGGACTTCGACGCTGGGCGTCGTCACTTTATGACACGCCCGAGTCGGCGGGCGCCCTGCGATGGACCCTGATCGCGCTAGGTCTGCAGGTCTGCGCGTGTTTCTGCCATCCTTGGCATGTCCAGGCGGCGATGTTCCCGTTTCGCACGGTCGGGTATCTGGCGTCGTCGAACGCAATGGGCGGTAGTGGCGCCGTCGATGGCGCCGGCAGCTGGTCGAACATCTCCGAATTCCAGTCGCCCTTCAGTTTCTTCGATGAGTCGATCAATCGCTACACGATCCACGCCTTCGTGGTTGTTCTGGTCGTCGCCGCCGTTGGCGCGATCGCCGCGGTACGTCGCGGCCGATGGGCGTTCGTTCTGGCGATCGGAGGGTTCTTTCTCGTCGCGACGCAGATGCGTCGGAACATTGCGCCATTCGCGTTCATTGCATCGCCGCTGGCGGTCGTGGCGATCCGCCAGGTGTTCTCACGAGATGGCGTGACGAAGGGCGCGCCGAAGCGATCGACAGCGCCGTTGAGGATGGCGCTGACAATCGCCGTGATGATCGTCTCTGCGGCGGGCGCCTTCCTCGTGGGGACGGGGCGCTGGTATTACGCCGAGCGGCGAATCACGCGACAGCGGGGAACGGGATACAGCGACATCACGTTTCCGCAAAAGGCCGTCGAGTGGCTGACGGCGCAGGCGGCGCTGGAACCGCGGCTCTATGTCGATTACTTCGCGTCGAGCAACGCATTATTGTGGCTGCCCGCCGATCGGACGATTTTCGTCGACACGAATACGTTCGCCTACAGCGACACGACGTTGAGCGAGGCGTTCGACCTGGGGCGGGATCTGATTCCGCACGACGTGTTTTTCGATCGGGAGAAGATCAATGTCGCCTTGTTGCGCGCGGGGCCCGATACCCGGCGCCTGATCGCCAATCTCACCCAGGACGACTTCAACTGGGCGCTCGTCTACTTCGACGAGAACGTCGTCATCTTCATCCGCCGTCAGATCTGGGCGCACACGGATGTAGTGATGGCGAATCCGGTGTCAGAGAGCCGGCTCGACGCCGACGCGTGGATCGCGACGGCGACGGGAACAGCGCGCGAGCGGGCGCTTCAGATTGGGACGATGGTGAACGTGCCCTATTCGCTTCGCTGGTGGGCGAAGGCCGCCGAACTGTGCGAGGCCGCCGTCACGCTGGCGCCGGATTATCACGAAGCGTGGCTGCAGCTGGGGACATGCCAGGGCAACCTGGGGAACGCCGCCGCGAAGGACAACGACCTGCGCGGCGCCCGCGACCACTGGCGCGCGGCGCTGGGCTCCTTTGACAGGGTGTTGGCGCTCGACCCGTCGAACGAGACGGCCAGGGCGCTGACGCAACGCACGCGGGAAGTTCTGTCGGCGATCGGCGGATAGGGGCGGGCGCATTCAGCGTGAGTCGTTCCAGCCGATCAACGCGGCGTCCGTCATTCCGCCATGAATCTCGCCACGAATTCCGCTTCCGTCAGGATCTCCACGCCGAGTTGCTTCGCCTTGTCGAGTTTGCTTCCCGCCTTTTCGCCGGCGACGAGAAATCCCGTCTTTTTGCTGACACTGCCGGACACCTTTCCGCCGAGTTGTTTGATGAGCCCTTCGATTTCCTTGCGATCGTATTGTTCCAGCGTACCCGTCACGACAAGTGTCTTGCCCGCGAGGGGCCCCGCCCCGGGGGCGATGGCGGATTCGGGCTGTGTCATGTTCACGCCACAGTCACGAAGATCCCGCCAGAGTGCTCCGCCGGCCTGGCTCGCGAAGAATGCGTGGAGTGACCTGGCCATCTCGGGACCAACGCCGTCGACTTCCTGGAGTTCTTCCTCCGTGGCGGCGGCGACAGCGTCCATCGTTCTGAAGTGATTTGCAATCAGTTCGGCGCTCGAACCACCGACATGGCGGATGTTCAGGGCGGCCAGGACCCGGGACAGGGGTTGCGCTTTGCTCTTCTCGACACCTTCGAGCAGTTTGTCGGTCCGTTTCGCTTTGAATTTCACGACGCTTGTCTTGATCTCGTCGCCGCTTTTTCGCTGCTGCTCGATCTCGATGTTCTCGATGTCCTCGCGGCGGGCGTGGAGGCGGTAGAGATCGGCGACGCTGTGGACGAGCGTCTGATCGACGAGTTTCTCGACGATGACGTCACCAAGTCCCTCGATGTCCATCTGATCGCGGCCGCAGAAGTACTTGAGCCGCTCCTTGATCTGTGCGTCGCACGCCGGGTTGATGCAGCGGATATAGACGCCCCCTTCGTCCTTTTCGACATCGCCGCCGCAGACGGGGCAGGCTGTTGGCGGTTCGATCCGGCGGCCGCGCGGATCGCCCTTCTTCGTGATGCGAACGACCTGCGGAATGATCTCGCCGGCCTTTTCGACGAGGACGCTGTCATTCTCATGCAGGCCATCGAAATCGGCGCCCAGGCGCTCGACCTGATCGAAGTTGTGCAGACTGGCGTGACGGACAGTCGTTCCGGACAGCGGAACCGGATCCATGACGGCGCGGGGTGTGATCGTTCCGAGTTTGCCGACCTGGTAATCGACGCTGCGAAGGATCGTCTCGGCCTGTTCGGCGGCGTACTTGTAGGCGATGGCCCAGCGCGGGTAGCGGCTGGTGGTCCCGAGGCGATCGCGCTGGCGCGTGGCGTTGACCTTGATGACCAGACCGTCGGTCTCGTATTCGAGCGCGTGGCGTTTCTCATCCCACTCGGCGACGAAAGTGATGACGTCGTCGATGTGGGCGCAGATGCGCTGGTGTTGTGTCGTCGGCACGCCCCATTCGGAAAGGGCGGCGAAAAAGTCAGCGGCGGTCTCAGACGACGCGCCCTCGATCTGTCCGGCGCCATGCGCGATGAAGGCGAGGCCACGATCGGCAATGGACGCCGTGTCCAGCGATTTCAGCGTGCCCGTGGTCGCGTTGCGCGGATTGGCGAAGGGCTCCTGGCCGGCGTCGATCCGCCTGGCGTTGAATCGATCGAAGGCCTCACGTGGCCAGTAGGCCTCGCCGCGGACTTCCAGCACGCTCGGCCAGCCGGCGCCGCGGAGCTTCAGCGGGATTGAGCGTATCGTTCGCAGGTTCGCCGTGATGTCGTCACCCGTTTTACCGTCACCTCGTGTGGCGCCGAGGACGAGTTTGCCGTCGACGTACCGCAGCGTGGCGGAGACGCCGTCGATTTTGGGGTCGACGATGTACTCGTATGGCTCATCGCCGAGGGCTTTGGCGATGCGGGCGTCGAATTCGCGTAGTTCATCAGGCGTGTACGTGTTGTCGATGGAGAGCATCGGGACCGCGTGCTCGACGTGAGCGAACCCCTCGATCGGTTTTTCACCGACCCGCTGCGTTGGGCTGTCGGCCGTGACCAGGTCAGGATGTTCGGCTTCGAGATCCTTCAGCCGCCTGAAGAGTGTGTCGTATTGCTGATCGCTGACGCGTGGATCGGCTTTCGTGTAATAGAGGTAATCGTGTTCCTCGATCTCTCGACGCAGCCATTCGATTTCCTGTCTGACATCGCTCATGGCCCCTAGTGTACGTGGGAATTGCAGGCGCAACATGGGGGCGAGCCGCGAGTGTGTCATGTTTCGATCATCGCGGCATGGCGGGGTGTGTCGCGATTGACGCCGGAAGGGCGCCGGTGAGAATAGGATCTTCGCTCCGGAGTCCATCAGGCGGCTTCACATCGAAATGTCGCAAACGGCGCATGACATGAAGGATACGGCGGTCCGGGATCATCCCGAACGCTCGCTCGGCCAGAAGGTGGGGCTCCTGCTGGGGCCCGTCGTCCTCCTGGCGATCGTGTTTATGCCGATTCCTCAGACGTTTCTGGAGATGGCGTCGCAGCGCGCCGGCCGGCCGATCGACCACGCGGACACGATCGAACTGGCGCGCGGCGCCCAGATGACACTTGCGATCCTGGCGCACATGGTGATCTGGTGGCTGACGGAGGCGACACCGTTGGCCGTGACGGCGCTGTTGCCCGGCCTGCTGCTGCCATTGCTGCATGTGACGGGATGGGAGAAGGGGCGGCTGTTTCCCTATGACAATCGCGCGGCGTTCGAGCCGTACGCCAGCCCGATCATCTATCTGTTTCTCGCCGGCTTTCTGCTGGCGGGGGCCATGCGAAAAACGGGACTCGATCGGCGCATCACGCTCTCGGTGCTGAGTCAGCGATCCGTCATGCGAACCCCGGGGCGCGTCCTGCTCGTGATGATGGGCGTGTCGGCGTTTCTTTCGATGTGGATTTCGAACACGGCGACGACGGCGATGATGCTGCCGATCGCGCTGATGGTGCTGCGTGAACTCCGGCAGGCGCCGGGGAAGTCGAGATTCGGCGCCGCGATGATGCTGGGGATCGCCTGGGCGTCGTCCATCGGCGGCCTGGCGACGCTGATCGGCTCGCCGCCGAACGGCATCGTTGTGGGGATTCTGCGCGATCGCGGCATCGCGGAGATCGATTTCGTCGCGTGGATGCGCATCGGTCTGCCAATCTCCATCGTGGGGCTCTTCGCGGCGTGGGCGATGCTCATGCTGCGATTTCGATCGAAGACACACATCGACGCAACGGTTCTGGAATCGGTCCGCGCGGCGCGACGCTCGCTCGGCGAGGTGCGGCTCGACGAGAAGATGACGATGGGCGTCTTTGTTCTCGTCGCGTTGCTCTGGCTGACACAGCCCTTCTGGCCGTCGATGCTGCCGGCGGGAGTCGCTGATCGGATTGCCCGCTTTGACATTCCCGAGATCGGTCTGTTCGGCGTGATGCTGCTATTTGTGGTTCCGATCGATCGTCGCGACTGGCGGAGTGTGCTGTCGTGGCGTGACGCGAAGTACGTCGACTGGGGTACGCTGGTGCTGTTCGGCGGCGGTATCGCGTTGTCAAATGCGATGTTCAAGACGGGATTGACGGAGTGGGCCGCCGAGCATTTCGTCGGCGCGATGGGGCGGCCGTCGCCCTGGTTGTGCCTGACGATGCTCGTCCTGCTTGTCGACTTTCTGACGGAGATCACAAGCAACACGGCTGTCACGAGCATGATGACGCCCGTCCTGATCGGAATCGCGCCGCGTGTCGGCCTCGATCCGACGTTGCTGTGCATCGCCTGCGGGTTGGCGTCGTCGCTGGCGTTCATGCTGCCTGTGGCGACACCTCCGAATGCGCTGGTCTACGCCTCGGGCTATTTCCGCGTGAGCGACATGGCCCGGGCGGGGTTCGCCATGAACCTCATCGGCTGCGCGATTCTCGTGATCGGCATTCTTGCGCTGTGGTCGGTTTTCGGCGTGGCCGGAGGCTAGCGCCGTCAGTGGCGCCGCATCTCTTCATCGATGTATCGCAGGAAGGATGACGCCAGCGCGTCACTGATCGCGGGTCGCGCATAGGTGACTGACAGGTTGAGCGTGTCGCCGAAGCGGCTGAAGACGGGATTCCACGCCGGTGGCGTTGGCAGGGGGCCCGCCCCCCAGAGATTGAGGACCCGAGCGCCGCAGATGGCGTCGATCGGCGCCTTGATGGGACCGTAGTAGGAGAAGCCGGAAGACAGGGCTTCGAGTCCAAGCGGCAGGCGCATGAGCATCTGGTAGAAGCCGGCGCGGGAGAAGTTGGCGGCCCAGCTGACGGCCCACTGCTTCTGCGACATGTTGGCGCCGGCGTAGTCCGCCAGTTGTTGCGTGATGTCTTCGGCCATGGCCCTGCGATCGCCGATCAGGGATTTGCGACCGATGAGCGTCGGCGACACGAGGTAGTTGCCCTGCATGGGTCGCGTCGCGGCGGCGCCACGCTGCGCGGCGCTGATGCTGTGGGGCATCGTGATGAGATAGGCGTCGCTTTCAACGTTGCGGTCCGTAAAGACGCGATGCAGGGCGTGAATGACGCAGACGGCGAGATAGCGCGCGTAGAGGGCGGGGCCGGGCGGAACGCAGTCTTTCGCGGCGGACTGAATCTGCGCGAGGTCGTCGCCCGACCAGGACCTGTGCAGGCACTGCTGGTCCTGGTAGGCGGGGCGCGTGGCGCCGAAGAGCGTGTGGATCTTCAGTCGCTTGTCGGTCGGCATACCGCGGAGCCCCGCGATTGCGAGGTTCGCACGCCGAAAGAAGCCGGCGGGTCGCAGCGGGTCGACGAGCTGAACATCCGCGTGGAGGCCTTCGATCGGCCGGGGGGCGTCCTGTGTCACGCCGCGCGCCGCGAGTTCGGCGAGAAAGAGCATGGCGCCTTCGGCGTCCATCAGCAGGTGCGGCCAGCGAATACAGACGCGTGTCTTACTACAGGGCAGCGTGTACTGTTCGACGCGCATCTGCGGACCGGCGCTCAGATTCCAGGCGGGACCACAGCGCGCCTGCCAGAGGGCCTCGGCGCGATCGAGTCCCTCGGGGATCGTCGAGAAGTCGTCATGGCTGACGGCCGCGTCGGCCATGTCAGAAGCCGCCTGTTGGAGGTTCGTCGGAAGACGCCAGAAGGGCCGGCCGGAGAGGAGCGAGAAGCGAACGCCGCCCATCAGGACGGGATGCGCGAAGAAGACGGCGCGGACGGCGGTTCGAAGTTGTTCCGGGGCGATGTGACCATCGAGGTCCATCGTCATGAAGGCGATATTGGGCCCCTCGCCCTGGCGTCGCATCATTCGATCATGTGAATAGAAGAAGTAGTCGTTGGGATTGAACTGAATGCGACGCGACTGTGCCATGATCATCCGTATCTGGGTAGGAATCCCGGGATTCGTCGCGAAACAGGGACCGCCATCGCGACGCTCCGTCAGTATCCGCGGCGCGGCGTGGTTGGGCAAGCCGGGATTGCCGCAGGGCGATTCGGCAGATACATTAGCGCGGGTGTGCGGGAATCTTCAGGCCCTTCGGGAGAATGCGACTTGATCTCAATCTTGCTCTGGGGACTGGTCGGCATGTACGCGCTGGTGGTCGCCGCCTGGCTGGCGGCGTCGGCGTGGGTGCGGGGCTTCCGGGCGGATGAGACGATGCGGCTGTCGCCGGACCCGGCCCTTCATTTCGGCGCCGATGCGCCGTCACTCTGTGTATATGTCGCTGCGCACAATGAAGCGTTGCGCATCGAGGCGTGTCTGCATCGCCTGCTCGATCAGAATTACTCGAATTTACGCGTTGTCGTCGTCAACGATCGCAGCGAGGACGAGACGTCCGCCGTCGTGCGATCCGTGATGGCCGGCGATGATCGCGTTCAGCTTGTCGAAGTTGAGGAGCTGCCCGAGGGCTGGATCGGAAAGACCCACGCGCTCGCCGTGGCGACGCGCGACGCGGCCGCGGATTACCTCCTGTTCGTGGACTGCGATTGTCGGCTCGTGCCCGGCGCAATTGCCGCCATCATGAAGAAGGCGATCGACCAGCGACTCGATTTCGTGTCGCTCTGGCCGATGCTGGATCTGGCGAGCCCGTCGGAGCGTCTGATCACGCCCGCCGTGAGCTGGCTGCTTGGCTTCTATACGCTGCTCGGCTCGAAGTCAGCGAGCGATGGATCGCAGGTCGTTCTCGGCAACGGACAGTTCATGCTCTTTTCAGCGGACGCCTACGATCGCATCGGCGGTCACGCGGCGGTGAAGGCGGAACTCGCCGAAGACTCCATCATGGCGCGGAATGTCGAGCAGATGGGGCTGCGGCGCTGGGTCGGCTGGGGCAAGGGTATCTACCTGAGCACGCGCGACAACTCGTTCGCCACGACGGCGAACGCCACGACGCGCGTCGTCATCGGCAGCCTGCTTAAACCCTGGCGCGTGCTTTGCAGCGTGCATATCGTGATGGGCGGCACAGCGTCGCCCCTGTACCTGGGCCTGCCGGCGCTCGTGGGGATGTTCGTCTGGCCCCAGTTGTTGCAGGCGCCGTTGATCGTCGCGGCCGCGTGCATCCACCTGGTCGCGATGCGATTCTGCATTCGCCGACTCTTCAGAATGACCTTCCTGAAGTGCCCGTCCATCTTCACCTTCGCGCTGGGCGGTCTCGTCGCGGCCATGGTGATTCAGAAGGCGTACTGGGTCATCATCGGTCGAGGGACGGTTCGATGGGGGAAGACGAACTATCGTGTTCGCGGGTCACAGATCGTGGCGGCGATCCCGCCGGCGGCGTGAGATTCTCTCTCGGCGCCCCAGTGGTTACTGCAGCAGGTTGCTCGGTTCCGTCTTCAGTTGTTCCAGGTTCACATCGTCATGGATCGTCATCGTCAGCGCGATGACCTCCCCTCGATCGTTCAGCTCGTCGACGCGGAAGGTCATGTCATTCAGCTCAAATGTGTCACCGACGCGCGGCCGATAGGCGCCGCCGAGCGTGACACGGTGTGACGCCGTATCGAAGAGGCCTGGCGCCGACCCTCGGATGAGGAATGATCTCTCGCCTGTCCGATGGATCGTCGCCTCGGCGCCACGCAGCGTCAGGAAGATGGCGTGAACGTCGTGTCGCCGCGTGACGACGGCGAGTCGATCGCCCGCGCAGATCAGATCGAAGGGCGTCTTCGCCTCAAGCATGAGCAGCGTGTCGCCATCCTCCAGTGGTTGTTTGAGTTGTGATACGGCTTCTCGCAGGCGTCCGCGGGCGTCCAGTTCGAATTGCTGCATCATGCAGAGTGTGCCGATTCCGCAGCAGACACTGACGATACCGTTCGTCGCGAGGAACCACTGGCGCGTCCAGATGGATGGGGCTCGCGTGCGCGTCGTCGTGGCGTTTTCCGGCATGAGCAGCCCGGTGAGGATCCAGGCCCATCCGACAGTCGCAATCGACAGGGCGCGCGACTCGGGGACTGTCAGCAGCGCCGGCGCGACGAAGGCGAGCATCCAGAGGGAGAAAAAGAGAACGCCGGAGCGGCCTTCTGTCGACTGACGTCGCACGAGATGGGCGATGGCCAGCCAGCTGACGACGCCGGCGATGACGGCGATTGGCATGAAGAACTGCGGCGCGTGCGGCAGAATGGCGATCGGCAGGCCAATCACCCAGACAGTGGGATAGAGCGCCAGCCGGCGCAGCCGTGCAATCATCCACTCCGTATCGATTGGTCCCAGGCCGCCGTGGCTTGTTTGTGCGTACCAGATGAGGTAGGTGGCGGCCAGGATCGCAACGACGGCCGCATAGACCGCCTGGGCGCGGGACGTTGATCGTTCGGCGCGTCGACACGAGAGGACCGCGTGCAGAACGATGACACCGGCAAAGGCGACGGCGGGTTCTTTCGACATCAGGGCGATGACGAATCCGACGACACCCGTGACGAGCGAGGCGACAGACAACCGCCTGCCGAGGTGGAAGTAGGCGGCGCCCGCCAGCGCCAGACCGATGAGCATGAACAAGTCACTTCGATTGGAGACGAACGCGGCGGGCTGCGCGAGGCACTGCGACGCGCCGACGAAGAATGTTGCAAGACCGGCTCTCAGCGCATCGGCGCCGGCGCTCGTGAACATTCGATGCAGCAGCAACAGCGCGATGGCGAAGAGCGCGAGGCTCTCGATGCGTGGGCCGATGGGGTTGCGGTCGAAGCAACGGACGTCCAGCCAGAAGGACCATTCCGGAAGGGGGCGTTGAAAGTCGATGCGTTTTGTATCGGGCGCCCACCAGGGATAGGTCCCCCGACTGCGCATGTTCCGCCAGTCTTCGTCCGTCGGCGCGAAGCGGAACAGGTCGAGCCGATCGCGTTTCCCTTCAATGTAACGCTCCGTCTTTCGCAGGAGGTTGAGATCGTCAAAAACGAAGGGACCGGGGATCGTCCAGAGATACAGGAGGAGGGGACCGCCAAGCCAGAATGCGCGGCGATGGCCGGCTTTGTCGAGGAACTGGAAGGCGGTGAATCGGTTGAACACGCGGGGAATTATGGACCGGCGATATCGCAGGGCAAGCGGGTGGGCCTTTTCGGCGGGTGGAGCGACAGACGATAGGCGTTCGCGCTATCCGGCGGGCTTTTGAAACATGATGGACATATCGGATTTGTAGCTCAGCCAGTAGCCGCAGACAGCGTAGAACCACCACGTCGGCGCCAGCAGCGCCGCCTTCAGGTCGAATGGCTGGAAGAAGACGTCGAAGCTGCCGTCTTTCATGGATTGGTAGGTCTTCGCCGCCCGCGTATTCATGCCGAACCAGGGGCGATCGTGATAGGAGCGATCGTAGAAGGCGGTCGGCGTCCAGCGTCGATTGCGACCGAGGGCTTCGAGGGTTGCGCGTGGATAGACGTGGAGATGGTAGGGGGCGTGCAGTTCATTCGGAAACGTCTTCGGGCGCGTCGGATCGACGACATCGGCGTTGGGCGTACCGACGAGAATGTGCCCGCCCGGGGCGAGCAGGCTGTCCATCTTCTGAAGCAGGGCGTCGGGGTCCTCAACGTGTTCGATGACATCCTGCAGGAGGATGTAGTCAAAGGGGCCCTGCTCCAGCACGCCTGCGTCGCCTGTCTTCGCGGGATCGCCATAGGGGTCGTAACCAAAGACGTTTTCGAAGCCGCGTTCGCGCAGGGCCATGCAGAAGAGACCGTTGGCGCAGCCGTAGTCGAGAAACCTGTGCGAACGATTCATGCCGTGTCGCAGGAAGCGTCGGGCGAGATTGCGATAGAAGATGCGCCAGATGAGATCGAGCTTTGCTTCGGTAAAGGGATAGCGGCTGTAGTAGTAGTCCAGGTCGACGACATCCATGCAGTGGATCGTCTTACAGCCTGAGCAGCGCCACAGGCGGAACGAACGCCCCGCGAACGCGCGGACGTGGCAGGGGACCTGGGCGATCGCATCCTGCGACCTGTCGAAAACATGATCGCAGACGTTGCATCGATCGCGGATCCGATCGGTCCGGACGGCGGCGGGATCGGTCTCGACGGGGAGGGTTTTCGGGCTGGTTGTGTCGTGCGTCATGTCGCTGCGTGCCGCCATCGTTGGGGCGCTGGTCGGTTCGGGTTGATGTCGGGCGCCGGCGCTCGGCGCAGATCTTCAGCGCGGCTCGCCGCCGAGGGCCGGTTGTCGATCGACGGCGCCCCGCGTCGGGGCCCGGGTTCGCCGTGCGTATCGCGGCGTCGCGCCCGGGCCATTGGCCGGTCGAGGCGCTGCGGGCTCGCTCCATGCGACAACCCCGTGTCGGCCGCCCCTGTCGCCGCGACTAGAGCCGAGGCGGCGGCAAAAATCAACCGCAGGGCGGGCGAAAGGCGGGGGCGATCGCTCGGATTGACAATCCGGGGGGTTTGGCTTGGAATAGGTTGTTCAGCACTCTTCCCGGGGCGTAGCTCAGTCTGGTCCAGAGCGTCTGCATGGGGTGCAGAAGGTCGCTAGTTCGAATCTAGTCGCCCCGATTGCTAACTAAAGCGGCGAGCACTACTTACGGCTCGTCTCTTTAGTTAATTATCGGCCCTCATCCCTCCGTTGCACCCCCTGTTGTACCAGTTTCCTTCTCGAATTGGCTCCTGAACTCTTTGACCAATTCCACCACCGCATAGCCGGTTACGTCGTTTTGCATGCATAGGTCCACCTTGCGGCAAACCTCCCTCCACGCGGCGGCCTCGCGTTCGAGCTGGGCGAGACGCGCCAGCCTCTTGGTTTCCGTCTCGTGGCGTATTCGCTCGGATAGCCCCATCCTCACACCCCCTCCATCCGCGAGCGTGCGGCTACAAAGTCCCCGATAAGCGACTGACACTTCTCGACATCTGGACAAACATGATTTGACCCGAATTCCTCTGCCAGCCTCACGGCCGCCAGCAGATAGGCGGCGTACAGAGCATTCTTACACTTAGCGACAATCACAACCTCGCCAACCCGGTCAACTTGATGGATGTCCGTTCGGTCATATATTTCCAACTT
>Ga0116152_10000225_pt1 | contig 46172 bp, 21 predicted proteins | sample AD_UKC119_MetaG_FD_89894 | JGI IMG/M metagenome (GOLD analysis project Ga0116152, IMG submission 89894) | Active sludge microbial communities of municipal wastewater-treating anaerobic digesters from Hong Kong - AD_UKC119_MetaG | ecosystem: Engineered > Bioreactor > Anaerobic > Digestate... | reverse complement strand
TCAATTGTAACGCCTGGATAAAGAGTAAGTAATGCATGATCGTCATCGGGATAAAAGTGATTTTGATACCCCAAACCCGCGATCACCTGAAATTGATGATCCAGGAGATAATATCCTGCATCTATTGCGAGGCAGGCCAAGCCGGAATTCCGGCTGTCAGTGGGAGTTGCAGTATACCGAAGGTATTGGACATTTCCATCTATGGAAAAATGGTCATTAAATGCATATGAGGCGACTGCTCCTATTCCAAGGCTGCACAGTTGGGCTTCTGTTTCGGGTGAAATGGAAACGATGCCGGTTTCTACTGGCATATTAAAGCCTGCAATAGCTGCAATTCCGGCCTTTTCACCCTGATATACCACATAACGTAATCCAAAATTTAACACATCGAGATGGAGTGGTGCGGTTACTCCAATTTCAAGTTGATCAAAAAGGCCGTAGGTAAAACGCCATAAAGCCCCGGAGGAAACATACGTGCTGTCACTGCCGGGGAAATGGCTGGACAACGATGAATGATTATCCCAGGCTTTGCTTTGCCATGAAATCCCAAAGGCAGGTTCAAATTCCAGGTGATGATGATCGACCACATCCACACATACAGCGTTAAGTTTTGATCCGGAAATACCCCCGATTTGTGCGTGAAGTGTGACACTCATCAAGACTAGCAGCAATAAGAAAAGTAAATTTTTCATCATCAGATATTTTGATTCAAACAGGAAAACAATGGTTATTTATAAAGACGGCAAAATTCTAAAAAAAAACACTAAAAAAAAAGCTTCTGAAACATTAATGCTCCAGAAAGCTTTTTCAATTATAGTAACCTCAATCACTATTCAATCACAATTTTTCTGACAAGGCGTCCATTTTCCCCTTCAATAATCAGATAATAAAAACCTGCATTCAGATTACTGCTATCAAATGTTTTTTGAATGGAGCCTTCAATCGGAATATTTTTTTCTTCCATCACCACTTTCCCTACCGCATTTACCAGGCGAAAGTTTACCTTTTTACTCGTTGTATTGAGGGTAAGATAAATTCGTTCATTGGTCGGATTGGGAAAGATTGTGCAAATCAAGTCGCTGCTTTCGCCGATTCCTGTACAATCCTTGATCAGGATAGCCAGAGTATCGGTTGCAGCACATCCTTCCTGTGAGGTCACCGTAACGGTGATCTCTTTGCTGCCTGAAAAACCTACTCCGGAACTGTCGACTTCTATTGTTTGTGTTGTTTCGCCTGTTGACCATGCATAGTCAGCATTTGCGAAAAATCCTGCATCGAGGAGGATTACATGATTATGGCAAATTTCACGATCGTCACCAATGGAAACTACGGGAAGAGCATTTACAGTAATGGTGGCCACACCTTCGGCTGAATTTGTACACCCGTTAAAATCAGTTACTGATACCAGTGTATATTCAGTAGTTTCTGTGGGTGTAACATATGCTGACCAAGGGCTTTCTGAAATTTCCATGGTTTCATCAGCGCCACTGATAACAATCCAGGGTGCATTTCCTGTTAGATCTATGGTAAGGAGAGCGCTGTCACCGGAGCAGATTTCGGTTGTACCTGTGAGAACCGCAGTTGGAAGGGGATGAATGGTTAATGTGAGTCCGGCTTCCCCATCGGTGCAGCCTCCCAGCGCCGTAGCCGTAAGGGTCAGTCCGGCCATTCCTGCCGCAAGGTCATTTTCACCTGGAGTGTAGGTTGCGTTGAGCAATGCTGCGTCATCGAATGTTCCATCGCCATCGGTTTGCCATTGCAAAGCTGCATAGTTAAGGGCTTCAAAATCAAGGAGGGTATAGGTTCCTCCGTTACAGATAAACGGGTCTTCCAAAGAAATGCGGGTGAGCACCAATTCGGGGTTAATCGTTACCGTGAGGGTATCGCTGATATCTTCACTTGAACCGGAAACGGTCAGAGTAAGCTCGACCGAACCGTTGGCCAGGTCATTTTCACCGGGGTGATAGTGTGTGGTAAGGGCTGTCGGATTATCAAAGATTCCATCTCCGGAGGTACTCCATTGAACAGAAGTGAAGAGTGTGGCAGCACCATTCAGTGGGCATACTTCACCGGAGCATAACTCCATATCGGCACCGGCATAAGCAGTCATACGCAATTCAGCCGGTAAAAGCAGATAATCAATCCATCCGCAATCGGAACCATTTGACACGCTATAATCTTTTTCATACGTCCACATAAATTCATGTTCTCCTTCCGACACCGGATAAGAGGCCTGACTCCAGTCTTGTTCGCCCGACCAGGCGCCGAGCTGTGTGCCATCCATAAAAAACCTCAAATAATCATAAGAGTTTTCAGAAGATACTTTGTACATAAAATGAATCGAGTCATCTGACGCTACATGATAATTCAGGATAAGGTCAGAGCGTTGCTGGTCGCTGATTGGGCCGGATTGTGCAGCATATTCGCCTTCAAAGGCGTTTCCCTGCGTGACATTCCAGTTGGCAGCACCGCTAAAGGTATAGGTAAAAGCTGAAAAATCACCTGTTTCATAATCGTCAAAAATAAGTCCGATTTTTGAATTGAAGATTTTGCTGGTGGAGTAATTTCCGGCCTGAATTTCAAACACCATCTGTGCGATGGTTCCCACCATGGCCTCTTCGGCTATGGAAATATTAAACTGTACTTCCGTTGTTTCCTGGGCTTCGAGACTGCCAATTTCCACACTGCCTGCATTAATGGTCACTTCCGGCGATGTGGAAGTTAATAAGGCGGTAGTTTCCATCGCTGTACTCATCCCTGAATTGATGGCAAAGATGGATACATCAGCCGTTTCACCCGGGTCAAGACGTCCGTTATTGTTTCCTTCATAATCATCTATCATCATTTGCAGGGCTTTCAATTCCGGAGCATAAGCTTTCACCGTGATATAGCTGATCCAGTCTTCATCCCCGCCATCATTTGTTTCGAGCATGAACAGGATAGTAGTATTATCGGGTACATCATCTGCCACAGTAAAAGAAAAGGCATTTTCCAGCAAGAGTGTTTCACTGGCTGCGATAGCGGGGAAATCCACGGTATTGTCAGTAAACGTAATATACTCGTTTTCTGTTGTTAACGTAGCTATACCTGCATTACTATTCATATTGCCCACATTTTTCAGGGTTAAATTCAGGGCAATATTTTCACCATAATCCAGATTACCATTACCATTTTCATCCACCACCGAAAAATCATCTTTAATAATGTAAGCTCCATCGGGAGGAATCACGGGAATTAGATTTTCGTAACGGTAATAATTAGTTTTTGTAATAACAATATCGATTAGTGTTCCGGGCAGCTGGAGGGGGATATTCAGTGTAGCCATGCCCCCTTCACTGACAGCCGATGCAATAATTTCGCCTTCGTTTGTCAGGGCAATAAAAGCACCCTCTTCTACGGCCACACTGAAAGTAGGTGCACCTGAAATCATGACATTATCATGGTTCACCGTAAGCTCTTGAGGGACTTCGGAATAGAGGGTAAGAAATGCATCACCATGATGATGAAAAAGGTTATAAGTAGTTTCTTTAACGTCGCTGTTATAGGGCCATTGCGACTGTTGGAGGAAGTATTTTCCGGCAGCATTGCCAAATGCCGGTAATAAGCCTCTCTCCATGGGAGTTGACGAAAAGGAGGGAAGGAATTCGGGCCACATATTGTCAAACAAACCCCAAACATAGGTGTCATTCACAAACGAATAGGATACTTCAGATGCCGCGATTAAACCAAGTGCACCATAGGTATGTCGGTGGAAAGCTTCCGTAAAACATTCATTGTTCCAGTTGTATTTCCCGGTAAGGCAGTTGATAGAGAAAATAAAGGTCAGATCGGTATTGGTAGTACCGGGAATATTCGAATTGCTGTAATCAGGTTCACCCCATCCATTTTCACCGCCATGATCACGGTGTTGGAGGATAAATGCACCGTTGTTAATAGCCTGGTTGACCAAATTGGCGTTGCCACCGCTCCATCCACCCAGTTCAGCAGGTGATGCCGGAATATAGCCTAATCCTGATGGCCCAAAAACGTTCAGCACCATTTCGGTATTCAAAGCTGTTGACCAGGGGTCATTAAAGGGGTTTCCATCATAGACTGCATTAATGCGTACCGGGTTTTTACCCAATTCGTTTTTCATGAAACCCCCTACACTCTCGGAGCAGATTTGAAACCAGCGTTCGGTTTGCCAGCCGAGGGCGGTAATTGGGTGGTCATAAAAATCGGGATTAACCGGAGGATTTTTTTCATAATGAAGGAATTTATTGATCATAAGTTCCAGTTCACTGGCATTACGTGCTGTTATTCGGGCAAAAACTATATCCGGCATACTATTTCCGTTCACATCGGCATAAATATTATCCGACACACAGTAATCGTCCCATATCGGGGATACTACGCTGTTTGACCCGTCGGTTCCATAGTCGCCAAGCAGTAACACGGCCACCGGAGGTATATCCCATGTAGAATACGCATTATTTACAAACGATTCGATTGCGTTTACCGTATTGCCTCCGATTTCATCCAGCGTAAATACCTGAGTTTTAATTCCCTGACGGTTTCGGAACCTGGAGATGGTATCTGCCCAGGCGACAAAATCAGCCCCTGTGGGAGTAAGAATTACATACTCGCATCCTGTTTCGTCTTTAGATGTTTCAGTACTATAGCTGTAATTGGTTTTCGGAAGTAGCTCTGAATTCAGCAGTATATCTCTGAGCATGGGATCCCAGTAGCGGTTACGATATCGTGAATCTCCAAAAGTACCTGAGCCTCCTTCAAACGTGACTTCAATTTCTAGTTCACGAAGTACAATTAATTGATGGGTTACAGGATTGTACTGAAAGGGTGTAATCCCAAGGAGTACAACATCGACACCGCGGATAGTCGTCGGCTCAGAGAGGAGAACCGGATCAGCGGGGTAGAAACTATTTTTTTGGTAAACCTTCATGTCTTTCGCATAGAATAACGGTCTGTCATCGGTATCAAGGGGTATGCGGGGGGCCGGGGCGACCCGAATATCGGGGATTACCTCTTCCGCTTTGGAATGGATGGTTACTTTTGCCGTTGCTCCTTGGGGAACAGCAATATAATGGCTGATACCCGGAAGGTTAGGTTTGCCCTCATCGTTGGGAAGCAATGCACCTGGGATTTGAATAGCGACCATCTCTTCTCCTTTCACTTCAACAGGCGAAGCAAAGAAATCATGAAGGGAATAATGGAATGAAACTTCATTTGCGGTTTGACTAAGCAACGTTATGCCCGGTTCTCCTTTTGCATGATCATAATGATATTTTTGCGACTGTCCGAAAACAGTGGCCGTTAGGCTCAGGAAGAACATCAATAAAAATATGTAACCATTTTTCATACTGCAATTATTTAGTTTTTAACAGGGGTATTTAACTTTATGTTATCTGATGGTATCAGGGTGTTTTGGGATAAAATGAAGCAATATGTTCGTTTCATCAAAAATTAGTATTGGTCGTTAGTAAAGAATACAAATGGCACACCGTTCAAAAAAAATTTCTTGCGGCATACATTAATAATTTTGTAATTAATTGTTATTGTTTGCAATATATAAAATTTGAGTAAAAAACATTTATTTTTTTATGATATTTGATGAATGGCGGACTCCCGAAGAAAGAATGGAGAGGATATAAGTCCCCTGTGATAAGTCGCTGACATTCATCATAACTTTCGCGTCTGTCTGGGTATGAATTTCTTTTAGTAGTTGGCCGGATAGTGAGAAAAGCTGCAGTGAAACTGCATTTCCCTCTCCAGGAACTTGAATAAAGATGCGGTCGGTGGCCGGATTGGGATAAAAGGTGAAGGCTGCCGGGCTCTTTTCTTCAATCCGACCGGTTTCAAGGGTCACCGGAGGGAAAATAATATAATCTATCCATCCTTTATCGCTTCCATTGGTCACATAGCCATCTTTGTAATATTTCCAACTGAAGGTACGTGTGCCTGAGGCGACTACAAAAGATTCTTCTCCCCAACCTTCTTCTCCTGACCACGATCCTTTCAAAATATTATCTATATAAAATTCAAGATAGTCATAATTGGCTTCTGAAGAAACTTTTTTGTAGAAGGAAATCTGATCGTCGGTAGTAACCTCCAGTGTAACACTCAGTGACGATTGCTGGTTATCGGTAATGGTTCCGGATGCGGCACAATAGAGCCCTTCATACGGAACAGTTTCTGAAATGATCCATTGTGCATTTCCTGAATGGCTCCATTCATAGGCGGAAAAATCGGCGGTTTCAAAATCTTCAATTACAAGTCCGATAATTATTTGTATTGTTTCGATGAAATTAAATGCACCTGTTGCTACCTGAAGTTCCAGTGTTCCAATATTTCCGGGCAAAGCCTCCGGGTTCACTATTACATCAAAAGTCAGAATAGCGGTTGATTCCGGATCCAGTGCCTGCAGTGATTCTGACGCATTCAGGAGGGTAAGAACCGTTCCATTATTTTCCAGTGTAACTGTACCTTCCAGACTTTCCGCATGCCCGCTATTAATGAGCGTAAACGAAAGCGTCGCCTCTTCTCCCGGGTCGAGGCGCCCATTGTTATTTCCCTGTGTATCCACTACTTCCATACCTACCATGCGGATGACCGGCGAATTACAAAGGATAGGATAGTTGTATTGCCAGTTTCCACGACCGGAAGATACATTGTACTGCGTTTGAATCAGGTGCTGATCGGGAGTATTCTCTGCAATTTGAGCTGCAAAGGCCTCTTCAATAGATACTTCTGCATTTGCGGCGATGGTTCCAAAATTTTCATCTGCATCGGTAACTGTCAGATAAGCATCTTCTGTTGTCAAGGTTACCATTACATTTTCGGCCGATTGCTGGCCCACATTTTTCATGGTGGTGGTAAGTGTCAGCACTTCGCCATATTCGGGCATTCCGTTGCTGTTTTCATCTCCAATAATCGTTTCTCCAACAACAACATATGCTTCATCACCCGGAACAATTGTGAGAGGAAAGGCCGTTGCCACCGCATTATATCCTGATATATACAGTTGTGGGTCACAGGGTTCAGTAAATAATTCCTGAAGTTCAAGGGTTGCTGTTCCGGTGGCATCAGTGACCGCTGTTGCGTAAACTATTCCTTCGTGCACAATGGCGCAGGTATATCCGGCTGTAGCGGCCTGGTTTATCAGTACATTCACCGTGAGCGAAGTTTCGCCAATCACCATAGCAGGGGGATATGTTGCCGAAATTTCTACTAATTCATCTGTTCGGATCGCCAGCGCAGGGTCGCCGAAGATATTACAATCGTAGAAACACCAGCGTAAAGCACCTTCTTCCCATTGGCCTGGGGCATTCACCCAGGGGGCTGTTTCGGTGCGGGAAATAAGGTGCGCCTCACCAATCCGGTTTTTTTTATCATGATAAACAGCATCAATAAACTCGCGGTGCAGGTGAGCCGACGGGCCTTCTGTCTGGCCTTCGTTAAACCAGCCATAACGTGAATTAAAAGCACCGGCCACCAGGAAGTTTTCGATTGTAACCATCACCTCACCAATACAATCGGAATCATCAAAAGCACCACAGATGCAGCCGTGGGAATAAGCAAGGGTATAATTATGATCGACCCCGTTCACGGCGTAGAAGTTCACGTCAGTGACATCGGAGTTGTACATTCGCATGGTATAATTGGAGTTGGAATGGCCGGAATGATGAATAAAAGAATGGCCCTGATTGATTTCGTTGATGAGCTGGGTTTTTGACCACACCGCGTCACGGTCGTACAGGGTCAGGTAAGGGTCGGTTTCCGGTATGCCCTCGGTAATGTAACCATTGTCGTCATGGTATCCGATGAGCAGATCAAGGTAATCGCCACCCCAGGTTTGCGGATCGCTATATAGATCTTCCCCTGCGAGCAAAGGCTTGTTAAGTTCACCGGCAACCGGATTATTTTGATATTCAATGGTTTTATGTACCATATGCTGAAGTTCGGTAGCTGAGTTGAATGGAAAACGCGCAACGGAGACTTCGGGTAGCAGGTCATCCTCACCAATTTCGCCCCAAACTCCATTACCATTATCATCCCAGGTACCATCCAGTGCGGAATAATAAAGATCGGAGGGAATATTATAATCTTCATAGAGTGAAGAAGATTGTACTGAACAATAAAAACCGCGGTATGGAAATAATTCCACATCACCGCCCAGCAGCACATGGGTTATTCCGTGGTTTGTATATTCCTGAATAATAAAATTTCTGATTTTTTCCTGATTATCCTGGCCATTCACCGAACTGTAGACCTCTTCCAGGGAAACAATTTGCGTTTGTAATCCCTGAGTAAGGTAGAGTGCACTGAGTGTTTCAAAATTAGCGGCAAATTGTTGGGGACAAAGGATAAGGTTTTGATAATTGTCGTTGTTTTTTGTATTCTTTTTGGGATACTGTTTAGCCATTTCTTTATTATGAACGAAGCGGGTTACTTTTTCTATTGTTGCATTTTCGTCACGCAGTAAACGGAGAGCCTGCCTGGAGGCTTTTCCGGGTGCGGTTTCGATAGTCACACGTACTTCTGTATAATACGATACCGTTTTTTTTGCCGGATTATATTTCAGTGGTGTTACAGCGCAATTCGCTATGGCATAGCCTGACAGGAAGCTTGTAGTAAGCAGGCCATGGCCTTGTTCGGGATAAGCCCTGTCGGAAGTATAGCATAAATCATTCATCGAAAAATTATGGTCACCTGGTCTTGACAAAGGCCGGGAGGGTTGTTTGGGTGCAAGAATAAAGGTTCCGGGGAGGATTGTTTCGCCGGCATATTCCACCTGGATATTGATGGCTTCATGGCCAGCCGGAAGGAGCAGCGAAACCATCTGATAAGGCAATATCGGTTCTCCTGTTATTCCCGATTGCTGGGTGTTGGTAAACAGTATCCGGGAAAATCCGTCAGCCTGTATTATCTCCGGATTACCAAACCGGTAAGTTTTCTGGACATTGTCGGCATAAAGGACAGAAAAGGAAAAAAGGAACAGTGAAACGATAAAAAGTGACTTCATTGCGTTGGTTTTAAGTATATTCAATTTGTTGGAAGTATAATTATTAGACAGTAAATGATTGTTATTCGTTGCCTGCTTTTCAAACGTATCAAAAATAGAAAAAAAACGGCTGTCACAAATATTTGTGGCAGCCGTATCCAAAAATTCCCGTAAAGGGAATTATCTGACTGTTATTTTTTGGGTAAGCGTTGCTTCACCCGCAGTGATATGGAGTACAAAAATTCCTTTATTCAGGGTTGAAGCATCGAGGTTGAGGGTTGAAGCACCGGCAGGCAGCATTCCGGCGGAATAGGTTAACACCTGCTTTCCGACAAGGTCATACACCGAAAGTGTAGTATGGGCTGCTGATTTCAAATTCAGCACAATATTGGCTTGATTTTCAACCGGGTTTGGATAAATTTCCACGTTCATGGTTCCGGAAAGATCAGAAATCCCCACAGGAGCGAACACATTAAATTCACCTACATATTCATCGGCAAATGACATTCCATAGATGATGGTTGCATTTGTGGAGGATACCAGCCTTACAAATCCTGTCCCGGAACCGCAGCAAAGCCCATCACCACCGGCATCATACACCGTAAGAACGTAACAGTCGGTATTATATAATTCAAAGGTGTCGCGGATAAAAGTCAAGGGAGCCGTATAAGGGCCGCCGCTATATAATACATCACCGGCAGAATTTTTTAGATCCCATGTGGTTTCCTGTGGTTTTTCATCGGTGCGCAAAATGAGATAGGAGACCGGGCTGATTGTTTCAGCTTCCATAACATCGGCAGTAATCGTATTGTTATCGGGGTTTTCATCCTCCAACCCATTGGGATTCGTTACCGTTACCGTTACTGTGTTTGTTCCCATCACATCGTAGGCAATTTCAGGAAGAACAAAACTATCTTTCTCAAGAAAATCCAATTCACCAGTCCATGGATACGTTTGTGCTTCGCCGCCGTTAACCGAATAGACCACATCGAGTGAAGTAAGCGTTTCAGCGCCTCTGCTTCGTATGGTAACGGAAGGAGCGATCCATCCTGAGCACATTTCTTCAGGGAGGTCGAATATTTCGAATGCTTCCGCATCGATAGAAAATTCAGGCGTAGCCAGCACTCTAAGCGCACCCTGAAGAATTTCTTTGGAAGTATTATCCTGGATAAATCCTGCCAGTTCACAGAATTCAATATCCCAACCTGCATCAATGGTAAAATTTAACTGAAAGGAAACGGTATTGCTGCTGCTGAAATCGAGGGCTGTACCCGAAGCACTGGGGGCCATCAGGCGTTCCACAAAATTCAGTTCTGATTGTCCCTGCCATGACTGTTCAATATGGGATTCGGTGAGAGCCAGCTGGAAAACCAGGTTAGTACCGGTATAATCTGCCACTTTCGTTACTGTGACGTCTACTGTATAATCCAGCCCTGAGGTATTCACATCCATATCAATGGTAAAGGAGGAAGGGATCGCAATACGTTGTTGATATTTAGGCAGATACGTATTATACATACTTTGTGTATTGCTGCCGCCCGAAACCGTTACAATGCCATCAAATTTTGCGGTGGGGAAACTGGTGATCCCATAGTAACTATTGCGTGCAGTGGACGCTGCATTCACGTAAATGTCACCATTATGGTATTCAATAACGGCAACACTGCAACCGTTTTCAACCAGGTCATCGGCACCCATCGCCGCACCGGGGCAGAATTGGCACCAGGTTCCGGTACCTATTTCGACAAGAACTCTGTCCCGGTCTACCTGTTGAGCCATTATTCCAACGGAAAGTACTATTCCCGTAATAAGCAGTAAAAATGTTTTCATTTGTTTTGTTTTTTTATGAATTAAAAGCACCGATTGGAAAATGGTTTTCGGTTTTTCCACTCGGTAGATACTGTTATTTTACAATTATTTTATACAGCCTTTGATTTTGTTCTCCTTTTATTCCCAGTAAGTAGACCCCTTTTTCAAGTGTTTTTACCTGCAAGGGTTCTGAATGTGAGCCGTTGAGAAACAGCGATTTGTCCCGGATTATTTTTCCCATAGAATTGGAAAGGGTTAACTGAGCCGGGCCAAATCCGTTTATATCCACATGAAGTACATCAGATACCGGGTTGGGATAAATATGGGTTTTTGCGTCATTGATGGTGTTTATTCCCACACACATATGTGCATATACCTCGAAAGAAGCACTGAAGGTACTTTGTCCGCACATATTTACACCACGTACAGCGATATAGGCAAAGTCATCTTCGAACGATAAATCCCACTCCACTTCAGCGGTTAATCCGTTGCCGGTAATGGTACCAGCGGAGGCAGGCTCAAGCGACCATTCATAGCTTTCGGCATTAGTACCACCGGCAGTAGCATATTCAGAGGTGGGTGTATAATTGATGCACACTTCAGGTTCTCCTTCCGGAGTAGCAGGAACGGAAGGAAGCGCCACCAGAATTACAGCTACGGAGCCGTTCATTTCCTGCACGCATAATTCATTATCGGCCATGATCGTATAAAGTCCTTCATCTGTAATACCTTCAAAATATAATGCATTACCATCGCCAATGCGTGTAATTTCAGTGGCTGCACCATCGCGATAGAGTTCGTATTTAACTTGATTTTCAGAGCTTTGAAGAGAAATGATTGCACCTGAAGTTCCTTCACACCAGGTTCCTTCTCCTTCCACGTCAAAAACCATAGGCAAGGGATGCACCTGCACAAGGGCAGACCCTGTCATAGCTACTGTACAGAATCCAGAGGGGTCGGTTGCTTTGACTGTATAACCCCCTGCAGCGCTAATCAGTCCAAAGGATAGGGGTTCGCCGGTACCGGTAAGCATTATCTCTGTGGCCACACCATCTTTATAAAGCAAATAGTCTACTTCAGCTGAACTTCCGGAAAGGCCAATTTCCACGCCCTCTTCACCTTCACACAGTGTACCCCCGCCATTGACCGTATACTGCTCTGGTCCCTGGTAAATGGATATTTCCAGTGCTGGAGAAAATTCACTTTCTCCACAATTATTTAATGCTTTGACTTTGAGTAAAGCGTCTCCCAGATAAGCACCTGTCCAGGAGATATTCACATTGGTTCCAACGCCAAAAACGACTCCAGCTTCAGCAGGTGTGAGTACCCATTGGTAGGTAGAAGCAAAAGGCACCGCTGCGATACTGTAGTTATCCATCATATTCGTAGTACAAACCTGGGTTGATCCGGAAGGTTGAACCGGGGATTCAGGATCTGTCAGCACGTGTATATACCCGTTTATTGTTTTTGTATTGGAGGTATTTGCATTGGTAACGGTGAGGGAGACATCATAAATGCCTGGGGTGTCGTAATTTACGGTAGGATTTTCCAGTATTGAGGATTCCGGAGTTCCACCGGGGAACGACCATGCATAGGTATCTGCAAAGGAAGAGTTGTTTGAGAAATTCACTGTACCCATTTCACAGAAGTCGGTTTGGTCGGCAGTAAAGTCAGCAACCGGAGGGGGGGGCGGAAGTTCATTCAGCATTACTTTTATGGCTTGTTGCACCTGGTCATCGGCATAGTCCTGAACAAAGGCCACCAATTCCAGTTCTTCCAGGTTCCAGGAAGGATCGATGGTGAAGGTAATGGTTTTTGTTACCGGAGCTGGTCCTGAGAGGTCGAGAGTTTCTCCTTGCCCGTTGTTGGCCATCCAACGTTCTACAAAATGTAGTTCTGTTTGGCCCTGCCAGGCTTCCTGAATGCCTGATTCTGTTAACGAAAGATGAAAACGGAGATCATTGCTGACCCCGGCATGTTTTTGAATAGTAGAGATCACGGTATAGGTATTCCCTTCGTGGTAGCCATTCCAGGAAATGGATACAGAAGACGGAACAACGATACGCTGCTCATATTTCGGGAGATAGCTCGAATACATGCTTTGTGTATTACTTCCTCCAGAAACGGTAACTACACCATCAAAAATTGCAGTCGGAAAGTTGCTGATGCCATAAAAACTGAGACGTGCTGAGGCTGCTGTATTGACATAATTGTCACCGTTATGGTATTCAATAACGGCAACACTGCAACCGTTTTCAACCAGGTCATCGGCACCCATCGCCGCACCGGGGCAGAATTGGCACCAGGTTCCGGTACCTATTTCCAGTAATACTTCTTCACGGGCTATTTTAGCCTGACCGAAAACACCGGCGGCCATCAGAAGCATAAACAATGATAGTAATGTTTGTTTCATAATTCCATAGTTGTATTGGTGGCACGTTTAGAAATAAAAATTTTGTATTTCTCTATTCTGAAGACAATACATTGAAAAGAAACGTTCCTGAAAAGTAAAAAAAAAGCACCTCAACATTACGCTGAGGTGCTTTTCATTAAAAAAAGATTTTTATTTATTTATAATTAGTTTTTTGATTGTTTGGGATGATTTATCCTGAATCATCAGGTAATACAATCCATTGTCGGAATTTGTAAGGTTGATAATTTCTTTATCGTTAGCACTTTCGGCCGGCCGTTCAGCGTAGTAAACCCTTTCTCCCAGTGCATTGAATACAGAAACCGTATAGTTTTCACCCCGTGGGGCAAGGTATAAATTAAAGATTCCGTTTCCGGGGTTCGGCACAACCGTGGTGTTAAACGGATCATTATCGGATATTCCAACCGTATTATCCACTACAATTTCGAGGGTTTCGGAATAATCACCTTCCCCGCAAATATTTTCTCCGTTCACTTTTAGCGTAGCCAATCCCTGGAATCCGGTGCTCCAGGTAATGGTGGCAGTATTTCCATCGCTTACCAGTTCACCGGCATCTTCCGGCATGAGTATCCAATGATAGATAGAAGTATTTCCCGTGGTGGAATAATCGGTAGTCGGAGTGTAATAAGTATCTACGTAATCGGGGCCATCGGGCATTGAGGGGATGGCAGGTGCATCACTGACTTCAACGGTAATTGTTTCGTCGAGGGTTCCGCATGGGGCATTACCGTGAATGTTCATGGTAAGGAAAACAGTACCTTCTTCCAGATCCTGTGTTCCGGCAGTATACGCGGGGTTCATCAGGGAGGGGTCATCAAAAACACCATCACCGGTGGTTGACCAATTAACCGAAGCGTAATTGCTTATATTAATCCAGTCGATTACGGCGGGTTCAGCGCCACAGATTCCACCGTTACCACCGGTTACTTCGGGCGCATCGATGAAACTGATTTCCACGTCATCGGTAAGGTGGTTGTTTTCGGCATCCCATACTTCGAGAGTTAAAGTCACCATTCCTGCTGCATAATCATCGTTACTTGGGTAGTATACGGTATGCAGTTCGGCCGGGTTTTCAAAATAACCGGTTCCATCGGTCGTCCAGTCAAGGCCGGCAAAGCTCGATGCTGTTGCTTCGGTGGCATAGCTATCGTATTCGCAAACGGTTGTATTATTTCCGGCGTTTACCGATAAGGCTGCCAGTGGTGGAAAATGAATAAAGTCAACCCAGGCAATTTCTGACAGGCCGGTGGTTTCTCCGGTCTGGAAGCGCCATTCAAGGGTATGTTGACCGGGGTCAACGATAGGCATTCCCTGAGTCCAGTCCATACTACCGGCAAAACTGGTTTTAAAAACGTCATCGACATAAAAAGCGAGAATAGAAGAACTGGAGGCATTCATTTTCACCCAGAACGTCATTTTTTGCGGCAGGAAAGCATCGATATTGACATCGATTTTCAGCGAAGAAGTTTGCAACGCTTCAATTTCTCCTGACATGGCTGAATAGGTACCGCAGGCGGCATCTACATCTGTCACACTCCATTGTGCATCTCCGTCGGTATACCAACCCCAGAGGGAGAAGTCACCGGTTTCAAAATCTTCATCCGCAGGGCCACTGGTAGTAAAACTCCATACATTTCCTTCAACTGTACCATAAATATTATAGGAGTCAATTCTCCAGAAATAGGTTGTTTCATAGTCGAGCGTTTCGGGAAGCGTAAAAGTAGTTTCTGTGGTTTCTACTCCGTTAACAATGTTAGAAGGTGGATTATCGGTTCCTACAAATACCTTATATGTTTCTGCCAGATTGCCAATACCGTCGCTCCAGTTCAAGGTTGCAAAAGGAGCTATTTTCGTAGCACCATCGGAAGGAGAAGGGTTTTGTGAAGGGAAAGGAGCTCCGGCGATCAGGATATAGTCTTCATACCTGAATTTATTTCTGGCGGTAACGGTGACAAGTACGGAATCACCGGGGTTTGACATTGGGGTAATCGCCATTTGCTTCAGTGTTCCATTTCCTTCTTCGACCCCAATAATTTCGTTTTCATAGGTCAAACAAACTATTGCACCGGTTTCAGCGGTAAATTCGAAATACTCCTGTGCCACGGGAAGAATATCTACATAATCGATTTCAACCTGTGTAGGCATTTCAGAATAAACTGTTGTAAATGCGCCGGAATGGGCATGGAAAAGATGGTAAGTAACTGTTTTGTTGCTGGTATTATAGGGCCAGTTTGAGGCATACAGGAAGTGTTTTCCTGCAGCATTACCAAAAGCGGGACGAATGAAATTGGTCGGGAATTCCTGGCCATAATCCGGCATAAAATCAGTCCACATATTATCCATCATCCCCCAAACATAGGTATCGTTAACAAAGGAATAGGAGACTTCACTGGCGGCAATCAGCCCTAGCGCACCATATTGGTGGCGGTGGAAAGCTTCTGTAAAGCACTCGCTGTTCCAGTTGTATTTTCCTGTCAGGCAATTGATAGACAAGATATAGCATAAATCGGTATTTACAAGGCCTGCGATATCCGAATTATGGTATGCAGGTTCACCCCAGCCCGTTTCTCCCCCATGGTCGCGGTGCATCAACATAAAAGCACCGGCATTAATGGCATTATTAATCATGGAAGCATTTCCGCCGGCCCAGTTGCCCAGTTCAGCAGGAGTAGCGGGAATATATCCCAACCCGTTGGGTCCGAAATAATCGACGACCGTGCTGGTATTGGTAGCAGTGGACCAGGTTGCACCCGGGCTGCCGCTATAAATTTCGTTTATACGCACCGGTTCTTTATTTTTGACTGTTTTCCAGAATCCTCCTACTGTTTCGGAACAGATTTGGAACCATCTTTCGGTTTGCCAACCCAGGGCCGTAATGGGGTGGTTATAAAAATCGAAAGAGAGGGGTGGATTTTCTTCATAGTTGATAAACTTGTTGATCATCAGACTAAGTTCAGCTTCATCACGTGCTGTGATCCGCGCAAAAACAATTTCCGGAAGGTCATCGCCATCCACATCGGAAAAAATATTATCAGAGACACAATAGTTATCCCAAATCGGGGAAGTAACATTCACATTTTGGTCGGTGCCATAGTCGCCCAGAATCAGCACAGCGGCAGGTGGAATAAACCAGGTATTGTAGGCGTTATTGATATAATTCTCGATGGCTTCCGGGGAGTTTCCTCCCACTTCGCTCAACGGAACTACCCCTGTCACAATACCCTGTTTGGTGCGGAAATTTTTGATAACACCAGCCCAGGCCTGAAAGATCGGACCATCGGGAGAAATAATAATATATTCAAGATCGACGTTTGTTTTCGAATTTCTATTCAGAATTCTTTTGTTATAATCGATTTCAGGAAGCGAAGAGGCATTGAGTGCCATATCCATTACGATGGGATCCCAGTAACGGCTTCTGAGTCGGTCGTCGCCAAAATGGCCATTACCTCCTTCGAAAGTAACCTCTATTTCAAGGTCGCGATAAACTTTCAGCTCTTTGGTAACCGGATTATACTGAAAAGGAGTGATTCCTAACATCACCATATCGATCCCTCTTACCTGGCTTTTATCCGAGATTTGCACCGGGTTTTCAGGGTAAAAAGCGTTGGTGGCATAAACCTCTGCATTTTTTTCATATTGCAGTTCGCCTTTTTCTGTATCGAGAGGGATACGGGGAGCAGGAGAGAGGTTAATGTTTTTGTAGGTTTCGATACGGGCATTTTTTACCGTTACCGAGGCGGTAGCTCCCTGTGGAATCATTATGTAACGGCTCTGTGCGGGAAGATCCGGATATCCTTCATCATTTGGAAGAAATGTACCCGGTAGTTCAAGGCCTTTCATGGCTTCCCCTTTAACATCACGATCGGAAAATGTGAATTCATGGACTGAAAATGTTACCGTAACACCACCTTTTGTTTCCTGTGCCAGCTTTATTCCCTGGTCATATTGATAGTCATTAAAAGTAACTTTCTCCTGTGCAAACAGGCCAATGCTAAACATCAGGCCTAATGCCAGCGAAAAGATACGAAGCAGTAGATTTTTTTTCATTGTAATAGAGTTTAAAATGTAAGTATCCTCAATCGGGCGTGTAAAATTACAAAAATTATTATACAAATGCCAACCCCGACAATAATTCATTATATGTAAATGTGTTAATTATGTTACTGAAAATCACACTATTATTTCCTTAAAAAGTGATAAAGGGCTGCCATTTAGCAACCCTTTATTTCTTTATTGAATTACAATTTTTTTCAAATAAGTTCCGTTTTTAGCGGTGATTGTCAGATAATAAATGCCCTGGCTGAAAAGGCCGCGATCAAAACTAAGGGTTGTTGTTCCATTGACTGTTACCTCTTTTGCTGTCACCAGGGCACCATTAGCGGAAGTAATTTTCACTTCTGCAGTTTCTTTCACGCCCGGTGACCAGGTTACGGTAAAATGGCCATTACTTGGGTTGGGATGAATAGCAATTCCTGTGGTGAATGGATCAATCCCCACCGAATTATCGACAACAATGACGAGGGCTTCAGAGAATGCACTGATTCCACAGGGGTTAATTCCACGCACTTTAAGTTCAGCATTCCCCTGAAATTCCTGATTCCACTGAATCGTGACCTGCTGGTCGTTGGAAGCAAAAGTGCCGGCAGATACCGGAGTTAAACTCCATTCATAAGTATCTGCGTCACCGGAAGTTATATAAACGGTTTCCGGCGTATAAAATACATCCACTGCGTCGGGCCCTTCGGGCATTGCCGGAATCTGAGCAATCTGCAGCACAGGAATTGTAACCGTTTCGGAAAAATCAGCACAGCCATTAAAAGCAGTGAGCATAAGGGTTAGTGTTACACTTCCGTTCGCCACATCCGCTGGTCCCGGGGTGTAAATTGCGTTTAGCAGGGTAGGATCATCAAAAGCCCCGTCACCGGCACTACTCCATTCAGCGGAAGCGAAATTGAACGCTGATATCCAATCGATAACGGTGCCTTGTTCACAAATATTCCCTTCACCAATTTCCGTTTGTACGGCCCGATTAATGGTAATCAGCACATCATCACTGATCTGATCCGTTCCGGAAAAAGCGGTCAGTGTCAGAATAACAGAGCCGTTGTTTATATCATTGTTACCGGGGGTATACAAGGTATTTAATGCATAAACATCTTCAAAAGTACCATCACCAGCGGTAGACCATTCAACGGAAGTGTGGTTGGAAGCAAATCCTGTGGTGGTATACGCGTTGCCTTCACAAATTTCTGTATCATTTCCGGCATTGGCGGCCAGCGCAGCGGTTGGCGGGAAATAGATAAAATCTATCCAGGCCTTATCCTCGCCGCCCGAACCGTTGGCATCTTTGGTATAGCGCCATTCAAAGGTATGCGGGCCGGGGCCACTGGAAAACTGCTCATACGACCAATCGATTTCTCCGCTCCACTCAGCTTTGAGAATACCATCGATAAAAAGCTGAAGAGGATCACTCCCTTCTTCACTGCTTACTTTTTTATAGAATTTTATCTTTTCAAACCCGGAGCAATCGATGGTAATGGCCATGGCGCTGGTCTGCCCGTTGGAAATTGTTCCTGACTGCGCTGAATAGCTGCCGTGTTTTGCTGCGTTGCCAACAACCTGCCATTCAGCATCGCCCGACATATTCCAGGAGTGCAGGGAGAAATCTCCGGTTTCAAAATCTTCATCCGGTTCACCGGCGGCTGTAAATGACCATACCTCACTGCCTGCGCTGCCGTAATTGTTCACCGCGACTACCTGCCAGTAATAGGTTTCAGCGAAACTGAGGGGTTCGGAAAAGGTGTAGGTTGTTTCCGTCACCTGCAGGCCATTAAGTAAATTTGACGGGGGATTATCGGTTCCGAAATAGACTTCGTAATAATCGGCACCGGAGCCATTCCATGCGAGCCCGGTAAAAATGGACACCATCGACTGGTTATTGGCAGGTGAGGGGGATGTGGCAGCAGCCGGAGGGCCGACAACAGGAATTAAGGCTTCATAGCGGTAATAATTTTGTTTGGTAACCGTAAGGGTTAGTAAGGAGCCCACTGGTGCTTCTACAAAATTAAGCGTAACTGCTCCTCCTGACGACTGCTCTACATCGAGAATGGCTCCGTTACTGCTCAGACATACGGTCGAGCCATTGTTTGCGGTTACCGACATTGAAAGTGTTCCGGGTGTGATTTCTTCAGGATGCGTCACTGTGAGATTTTGGGGAATTTCATAGTACACGGTTTGAAAAGCATCGCCATGGTGATGAAAGAGGTGATAGGTCACTACTTTATTGTTGGTATTGGAAGGCCAGTTGCTGGAGGCGAGATAGAATTTACCACTGGCGTTAGCAAAGCATGGACGCACCCAGTCGGAAGCAACGGGAGGTACCCCATATCCGGGGTCAAAATTACCCCACATATGATCAAACATACCCCAGCAATAGGCATCATTTACAAAAGAATAGGAAGTTTCACTGGCAGCGATAATACCGGTACAGCCTGTGGCATGCCGGTGGAAAGCTTCGGCAAAGCAGGTGCCGGCCATATTATATTTTCCTGTTAAACAGTTTAAGGAAAGGACAAAAGTAAGATCCTCATTGTTTAAGCCAGCAATATCAGAGCTGGAATAGGCTGGCTCTCCCCATCCATTTTCGTATCCATGGTCACGGTGAAGCAGCATAAAAGCACCCGCATTAATGTCGGTGTTAATCCGGGAGGCGTTCCCCCCCCAGTCGGTAAGGTAGGAAGGATCGGCGGGGATATAACCCAAGCCTGAGGGTCCAAAATAGCTAACTACAGTGGAGGTGTTGGTTCCGGTTGACCAACTGCTGCCCGGAGTACCACTGTAAATGGCATATTCCCTTACTGGCTCTTTGTTCAGCTCATTTGTCCAGAATCCATGACACACCTCTGTACACAGGATGAACCAGCGTTCAGTTTGCCACCCGCCGGCGGTAATGGGATGGTTATAAAAATCAGGATTTGTGGGGGGGTCAGTTTCGTAATTAATGAATTTATGGATCATGGTTTCCAGATGGCCTGCATTCTGGGCGGTCATGCGGGCAAAGGAGATCTCAGGAAGATTATCTCCGTCAACATCCGCATAAATATTATCCGAAACACAATAATTATCATGCATGGGAGAAGTAATGGTTGTATTTCCGGAATTCCCGTAGTCGGCCATCAGTAATACCGCAGCCGGAGGAATTTGCCAGGTATTATAGGCATTATTGACAAAAGATTCGATGGCGCCGGCATTGTTTCCGCCAATTTGCTGCAACTGAAAAACTCCGGTACGGATACCTTGAGCGCTGCGAAAACGACGGATAGAATCGGCCCACATAATAAACTGTGGATCATCGGGAGTAATAATTATATATTCAAAATTAGTATTTTTGCTCTCGGGTAAATTTTCAGGGAAAAAATCAATTGCAGGGAGTGAAGCATAATTTAGAAGTACATCTTCCAAAATGGGTTCCCAGAAACGGCTACGTAACCGATTATCTCCAAATTGTGCATTTCCTCCGTTAAAAACCACTTCCAGCTCCACCTCCGAATACACAATCAGTTCTTTCGTTATTGGGTTGTACTGAAACGGAGAAAGGCCGAGAATCACTGCATCCACCCCTCTGATTTTTATCGGTGCCGAAAGATTAAAAGGGGCCTCAGGATAAAAGGCATTTTTGTTGAATATTTCGGGATTTTTTTCATAATGCAATGGGTTATCATCGGAGACCGCAGGAATTCGGGGCGCCGGGGAAACCTCAACCTCTGTGTAGCGTTTTGTGGTATAGGATTTAACCTTTAACACGGCCTGTGCGCCCTGAGGGATCGCAATATAACGCCCGATGGATGGAAGATCGGGCGTTCCTTCCTCCGCGGGCAAAAAGCTGCCGGGCATCAGTATTTTGTCTATGATTTCTCCGTTTACAATGATTTTATCCATACTAAATTCCTGAATGGAGAATTCTATGGTAACATTATTCTCTCCCGCGGATTTCAGATGGATCCCGGGTTCCATTTTCGCATTTTCAAAAGTAAAAACCTGCGAAAAAGTAATGAAGGGTACCAGCATAAATGCAAATGCCATTATGCGCTTCAGCGTATTCATGTTTTTCATCGTTTGTAATTTTACTGTACTTTTTTTCCTCGGGTGCAAATATAAACCCTTTTATAAAAAATCAAAGTGGACTTACCATTTTATCATTTTAGTGATGTGTCGGATATTTTTTGAGTAAAGACAAACAAAAAATACTCCTTTTTCTATAGAATTCATATTATTTTTATCCAGAATATAAGTGGTGATTCCCCCGGGTGATTTTATTCCATCCCGGCGAAAAACCTCTTCTCCGGAAGCATTATACACCAGAATTTTGTAGTTAATTCCTTCGGATCCGTTCCATTGAAGCGTCACAGGGCCTGAAGTAACGGGGTTAGGAGAAATCATCAGGGGTGCTGTTTGCAAGGGTTCGTGACTGAAACCCACTCCGGCGTTGAGTGCAACATTATGCTGCGTCACCTGGTCTCCGGTAATTTCGAGGGTATCACAACGTGTACAATAGCCTGGAGAGGAAAAGCACACTTCATAGGTTCCCTGAGGTATGGCTTCCATGGAATAGTATCCTTCCGCATCGGTCTGATCACTGGCAGCGAAATAGAGTGAAAGATGTCTGGCAATCACGCTAACTCCTTCTAGTGGAAGTGTAGTAGAAGCGTCAGTTACAATGCCCTCCAAATCGCCGTTATGGTCGAAGGATACTGCCGGAAAAGTGATATTGTCAATCCATCCTTTATCACTGCCGTTGCTGATATAGATGTCTTTTGCGTATGTCCATTTAAAGGTATGTACTCCGGCCGTAACCGGATAGCTGACTACACTCCATCCAACAGTACCGCTCCATTGGTCAATTAGTTGATTATCAATTGAAAAGCTAAGGAAATCATAACCTGATTCAGAAGAGACTTTCCGGTTGAAAGTGATAGTACCTGGAGTAAGTACATTAGCAGAAATCGTCAGTACCGATTGTTGGTTGTCAGTAATTGTTCCTGAAGCAGCACAGTAATTGCTGGATAGCCCCGGTGTGACAATGTTCCAGTCAGCCGATCCTTCCAACGCCCAGGGTAAGGAGTTAAAATCCCCGGATTCAAAATCTTCGGATTGGTGTCCGGCAGTAAAGGAGAAAAACACCTGTCGGGAATAGGTTCCCGAAGTGAGTGTTAATGCCAGTGCAACAGGAGAACCAAAGGGAATGGAGGCATCGAGCGTCAATGTAAAAGTATTATCTGCTGAAACGCCGGGTCCCAGATCGCCAAAAGTAACTTGTGGATCGGTAAGCGTAACTTCCGGATGAAAACAAATCAAATCTCCCTCCACCGCTGAAGCTTCCGCAATTCCATTGTTCAATACGGAAAGCGATACGGTAATTTCTTCGCCGGGCTCTGGAACGCCATTGTTGTTGCCTCCCTCATCTGACAGGGTAAAAGAGGCAAGCAGCAGATATATTTCAGAATTTGCGGAAATATCCTGTGCAGCATCAAAATCAAATCCAGCATCCGGGGCTGTCGCCTGACCATCTCCGTCGTCAGTGATTTTTAAAAAACGTGCCCCGGTAATGTTTCCATCTCCCAGGTTAAAGGTTGAAGTGCCTGTTCCCGTGCCCAGATTCATCCATGGACCGTCGATCGAACTTCCTGCGGATAAAAAATAGCTTTCCGGTGTATCATCCCCTTCAAAAATCATTATTTCATCGCCTTCGCGGTCGTGAATCGTATGTCCCATATCGAAAGTTATCCATCCGGCCTTCCCCACCGAATAAAAAATGCTGTCGGGTTGGCCAATGACTGCAGGAATATTGGCCTCATCGGCAGTGTTGTTATCGGGGATATGTGAGCCTGTCACTTTAGTACAAAAAAGCTGATCCGGATCCGCCATCATGGTCACGGGAAGTACCGTAGCGGCCAAATCCACCACTTCCACACCTGAAATAACAACGTCTTCGTAACCATTGGCTTTCACCGTTACCTCGTAAATGCCGGGAAGCAGATATTTATGAAAATCACCCACTTCAGGGTCGGAAAAGCAAGGATAATAATTGTCAATAAACACAGATGCCGCGACAGGCACTCCGGTTTCAGCATCCGTAATTAGTCCCTCTATGCCGTATCCACTGTATTCAATCATGGCCAACATTGCCGGAACATTAATATTGTAGTAATACATTAATTGACTTACAGGAGGTTGTTTATTAACAGAAATTTCCATCGACCAACTCACCGAGCCCAATGCACCATAATTAAAATCTTTTGAGCTACCATTGATAGGATACATTCCGGTATTTCCTTGCCCGAAAGGGATGGAGGGATAACCGGAAGTCTCGGCGTAGCGCTCTGCCAGATACAAAATAGCCGGCAGATCAGGGGGTGCTGATGCACGGTAACTCCAGGGGCATGAAATGTATTCTGTGCCGCTGTGGTAGGTCGTATGGATCACAAACTGATGATCATAAATGCAATTTCGTAATGCTTTCGTTTCAGGTTGTGATGCCGGACCCGTGCTCGCCCCTTCACTGTTCCACATAAACGGCCAGTCACGGTTAATGTCTATTCCATTTGCATTGTAGCGAACCATATTCGCTCTGCCGTCGGGGTTTACCATTAAATACAGCCAAATCTCACGGGAATCAATAAGCTGCGTAATTGCGTCATCGATACCATAAGCGAGACAGAGGTCACGGGCAAAACGGATCACGTTTTCCGAGGCTCCGATCTCGTCGCCGTGTATCCCTCCATCAAACATTACTTCCGCCTCATTCTCATCGCTGGCAACATTATCGCTGATTTTTAAAGCGGCCAACTGACGGTTTTGGAGACTGGTGCCAAAGATGTATTTCTGGCAAATTGTGGGGAAAGCCGTTACCAGGCTATCGGCGAGTGTAATGATCTCTTCGTAGGTATGGTACGCTGTTCTGTCGAGACGAAAGGATTCAGCCCACGATTGCATATCGGTTCGTGTAATCCGAAAATCGTTTGTCAGCAAAGAAAGTTTTCCAAGTTCTGTCGGCGTAACATACAAAACGGCACGGTTGCCATAAATTTCGCCATTAAGATGCAATGCCGCAATTTTTTGTCCGGTGTGGGTATCAGGCAGGAACACTTCCACCTCCATTTCACCCGGTCGCCAGCCTTGACCCAGAAGAACGACCGACGTGAAAAGAAGGAATACTAATGTAAAAAATGATTTTTTCATGGTTTTGGATATAAGTCACAATGGTATAAATTTAAGGTGCAATTCCAGCCATTCCAAGCGTGCCGGAATGGGCACCTTTAGCATGCGGGGTTATTTTTTAACCAAAAACTTATTTATGGTAAAGCTATCCTCAACTCCAATGCGTACCAGATACATTCCATCAGGGAAATCAGCGACATCGAAAGTAGCAGCGTGTATTCCCTGAGGCAGGCTTACAGGGTTTTCCTGTTGAAGCACTCTTCCGGTAAGATCGGTTATTGCCATTCGTACTGTTGCTTCTTTTGAGAGCGTAAACCCCAATTCAAGGCGATCGGAAGCCGGATTGGGTGCAATTTTTAACCCTATATCATTTCTCGTTTCCATCCCAACACCTTTCAAAATTTTAAAGGAAGCACCAGTACTGTCGCTAAAGTTGCCCCCTTCCACAAAAGCAGAATTCGTATGGTCGCTGAGGGCGAAAAATCCTACTCCGTTTTCACAGCAAATACCATCCCCGCCGGCATCGTAGATCGTAAATTGATAGCAATCTTCCAGATCGAAAGGAAGCATCGTATTGATCATTTGATTGGGCTGTGTATAAGGCCCTCCGGAATGAATAACTTCGTTTTCGCTGTTTGTAATTTTCCAGGTAATCTCTTCCGGTTTATTGTCTGTACGTAACATCAGGCGAACATAATCTTCGCTTTTTACGGCGTGTAAAATAGTTTTCGTTTTATTGTTGTTTTTCATATACTGGTCATCAGAACCATTCACCGCAGGAATACTTACCTGAAAAAGGTTTTCCTCTTCGAGCGTGAATGCTATCACGGGTAATGAAACCACAACGGTTTCAGTAAAAGCAAGTGCTCCACTCCAGAGAAATACTGCAGGCATTCCATTATTCATCGTATACTGGATTTCCATTTCTGTTACGATCTCCGATCCGTTATTCCGAAGAAGCAGCCCTGGTTGCAGGCTGGGTGTACATGATTTATCCGGAACATTGATTAATTCCACAATTTCAACATCAGTATTATAGAGGGGTTGAAACATTTCAGTAGTCCCAATCGCCGACTGATAGACTGTTTTTGACGTGTTATTTTGTAACCAGCTAACCACACTTAGTTCTTCTTCGTTGTAAATCGTCCATCCATTGAAATCCCATTGTTGATGTAACATAATGTAATCACCGGCTTCCATGGCAACAATCTGGGTGCCGTTTTGGTCAGGGAGCATTTTTTTCATCACATCATAGAAATCTTTTTCCCCGTTGCTTCCGGGTGCATAATTAAAATGAATATGCTTTTCAATAACGGCTGTTTGTACGCGCAAATTTCCGGTGACTGGTGCGAGTGCATGGATTAATACATAGGCATTCAAGAGATTTTGTTCGGTATCAATATTTTCGTACACCAGCATTTCAACCGGAGCAGGTGTATTATAATACTGATTGATCAGTGTTTGGGTAAACCCTGAAGGAGCTCCCGGATATCCAAATCCGCTTCCTGAGGGAATTACGCCATCAATTATTGCAGTTGGTACGCCATTTATTCCATAGTACGCCACACGGCCATTATTTTCATCCGGGTTTTGTGCATGCATTGGGTCGGTCCCTGGGAAATACCAGTGGTATTTCACTACTGCCACTTTGTCGGAATTGGCTTGCAACAGGGCATCAAATGCCGGATTCTGCGAGGCACAAGGTGCACAGGAAGCATTTGTGGCTTCTTCGATAAATACACGGCGCTGCACCTGGGCCTGCAATACCAGTCCGGTCAACATGAAAACCGCTAACAGATAAATTCTTTTCATACCTTAATAGTTGTAGTAATTAAAAGTTTTTTTTAACAAGACCATAAAAATACAGAAAAGGTTGTCGTGTAAAAAACCGGTTATAATTTTTGACCCATGATTTCCGTTTAAAGATGGGTGTCGGGCCAGAGGCAATACTTGTATATTTTGGAAATTTGGGGAAAAAGCAAAAAAAACCCGGGAGAACCCCCCGGGTAAAATTCGTTAACATACAATTACAAATGCACACGTAAATTAAAGTTCTTTATGACAGAACCACCAATCGTAGCATTCGTATTCTTTGAGGCGTTGTTTGGCGGTAACCACATCTGTTGCGGGCGGAATAATCACACGTTTGCCAATAAGTTCGTTGTTGGGCCAGTTTGCAGGTATGGCCACTTTGTGTTTGTCGGCAACCTGTAAGGCTTCAAGCGCACGTAAAATTTCGTCCATATTGCGACCAATTTCCTGCGGATAATAAAGAATTATCCGGATAATTCCGTCAGGATCGATAAGAAAGACCGCACGTACCGTGTTGGCTCCTTTACCGGGATGCACCATGCCTAAACGTCCGGCTACACTGCCTGCAGCATCTGCAATAATCGGGAAAGGAATTTCGACTCCGGTATTGTCTTTAATCCATTCATCCCATTTGATGTGGCTAAAAACCTGATCCATTGACAATCCCATTAATTCGGCGTTCAACGCTTTAAATTTGTCATTTTTCATGGCAAAACTCACAAATTCAGTGGTACAGACCGGAGTAAAATCACCGGGGTGTGAGAATAATACAACCCATTTCCCTTTGTAGTCGCCGGGAAGATTTTTCATTCCATGGGTGGTTTGCACATGCATTTCAGGGAATTTGTCGCCAATAAGCGGAAAAGAATTCATTGTTTCCATAGTAATAATTTTTAAGGTTTGATAATTATTTTAATGTTTATGATTTCTTGTAAAAGAACCTATTATGTGAAGTTTTAAGTGTTTAATCGTAAAACCGGGAATGGGGTGATGGGTAAAATATTCTGTAAGTAACCTGTCAAGATCCTGATCAAAATAATCCGAAATATCTTGTTTGTCGATGCAAATGAGATGATGATGATTCTCTGTAATGGCATCATAGCGCAACAATCCGGTGTCGGTGTTTACCTTATTAATGATACCGTGTGTTGCCAAAGTTTCCAATGTTTTATATACAGTTCCGAGCGAGATATTGGGTTGCTGTTTTTGCAGTTTGGAGTATATATTGTCGGCTGTAGGATGGTTTTTCATCTGTACAAGTGTCTCCAGAATTGCAACTCGCTGCGGTGTAACCTTCAGCCCTCCCGTTGAAATTTTATCCCGAAGAATATGTTTGTGTACATCCATATTTTTTATTTATTGATAATAATTCTTAGATAATACATAACACGAAATAAAAAAAATAGTTCATTATGAAGAAAAAAACAAAGGGTGTTGGGAGATCACATAATAACTCCTTGTCCTGATAATGTTTTTATCATCAGGTCATTATATAAACTGACCCCATTTTTGCATTTTGTTGTCATCCTCATGCTATTGAATATTGGATTTGCAAAGTGGGTTTAATTAAAATACGATGAATCGATGAATAGTCCGTTTTCCGCATGGTCAGGACGGTTGTTCAGAACCAATCCGACCAGTAACATGAGCTAATTTACTAACATTGATGGTATTACAAAATTGATTTTTGTTACAATAAAGGGAAATAGCGAAGGAGAAAAAATTGGCGTAGAGGCTGAAGCGCAAAAACTTGCATCGCTACGCAACGAGGCAATCGTTTGTTTGATGCCGCATCATAAAAATGGAGTCAGTAAATGTTGTTATTTCAATACATATTATGCACACCGTCCCTTTGAATTTGCTACGATCAAAAATTTTACACTAAGTGCGAACCCCGAGTAATTTTTTTTAAAGAAAGGGGATCATGGACGGGGAATGAATAATCACGACAAAATCCGTTGCAGGGCTTCTTTCCATCCATCATATTTACGGTTACGTTCCGGTTCTGTCATATGCGGTGCAAAAGTGCGGTCAACCCGACGGTTGGTGACAATTTCGTCCATAGACCAAAAACCAGTCGACAAAGCGGCCAGCATGGCAGCACCTAAAGCTGTTGACTCGATAATATCGGGTCGGCGCACAGGAAGGTTAAGAATATCAGCCTGAAACTGCATCAGAAAATTGTTCACTGAAGCGCCGCCATCGACCTGAAGTTCAGGTATTTCAAGATTACAATCATTTTTCATTGCTTCAATGACATCCCGAGTTTGGTAGGCCAGGGCTTCGAGCGTAGCTCTGACAAGATGCTTCACAGAGGTTCCCTGAGACAATCCTAAAATAGCACCCCTTGCGGCCATATCCCAGTAGGGCGCACCTAATCCCGAAAATGCCGGAATAACATAAACGCCTTCGGTATCGTTGACCGACACGGCCAGTTTTTCTGTTTCTTCAGCACTTTGAATAATTTTCAAGCCGTCGCGTAACCATTTAACGGCCGCTCCGGCAATAAAAACGCTCCCTTCCAGTGCATAGGTTACCTTATTTTCCATACCCCAGGCAAGGGTTGAAACGAGCCCGTTTTTGGAGAATATGCGTTTATCGCCTGTATTCATCAACAAAAAACATCCTGTACCATAAGTGTTTTTCATCATCCCCGGTGTAAAGCAGGTTTGACCGAAAAGCGCAGCCTGCTGGTCTCCAGCAATGCCGGCAATGGGGATACATCCTTCGGTGAGAAACTCGGTACAAGCCTCTCCATATTTTTCGGACGAATTTCGCACTTGAGGAAGCAGAGAAGCCGGAATACCGAAGAGATTGAGGAGTTTTGTATCCCATTCCAGTGTGTTAATATTAAAAAGCATGGTGCGGCTGGCATTGGAATAGTCGGTAATATGTAGTTTCCCTCCGCTAAGGTTCCAGATCAGCCAGGTATCCACTGTACCGAAACAGAGTTCGCCATTTTCTGCTTTTTTGCGTACTCCCGGGACCTGATCGAGAATCCATTTTATTTTTGTGGCTGAGAAATAGGAATCGATTACCAGACCAGTATTTTCAGCAATATAAGTTTCCCATCCCTCCCTTTTTAGTTGATTGCAGTAGGCGCTTGTCCGTTTATCCTGCCATACAATGGCATTATATACCGGATTTCCGGTGGTTTTATCCCAGATAATGGTGGTTTCGCGCTGGTTGGTTATTCCGATTCCGGCAATTTCACTGGGACGGACACCCATTCGACGGATGAGCATGCGCGCGACGCCGATTTGTGTGGTCGAAATTTCTTCTGCGTTTTGCTCCACCCATCCAGGTTGGGGAAACAATTGTGTCGTCTCCTGTTGTTCAATACCTAAAATACTCTGGTTTCTGCCAAAGAGTAAGGCTCTTGAGCTGGTCGTCCCCTGGTCGAGTGCGAGAATATATTTTTTTATTTTCATTTGATGGTATTTCCTTGTTTTTCCTCGTTGCTGTTTTTTGTGTTAATGGCGTAGTACATCCGATAGTCATCCATTTTGAAAGTCCGGAGCCACTTATTCAGCACTTTTTCCTTCCCCCCGCATAACGAATTCAGATGGGCATGAAATGCTTCGCTATGGTTCGGATGTATTAAATGCGTGAGTTCATGCAGAATAACAAAGTCAATCAACGCGTCCGGAAGGCGCATTAAGTAAAGGGAAAGATTAATATTCCCATTTGAGGAACAACTTCCCCACCGGGTTTTTGCATTTCTGATTGTTGTTTTTGGATATGGAAAATTATTTACATCCGACAACTTCATAACACGCTCTGGTAACATCAATATAGCTTCCCGACGCCAGGTTTCCTCCAGTGCCTTTTTGATCCAATCCTGTGCCTGCTGTGATTCTGGGGGTTCAGAATCCGGAATAAAAATCTGTGTAACCTGATGTTCGATGACATAGTAAAAACTATTTTGGGTATGTGATTTAATTGTCACCTGATGCATTCGTGTGTTAAAACCGGTACCCGGAAGAAAGTGAGGAGTTTGTTGTTTCTGCTTTTGCTGATTCTCAAGGTGTTTTAATATCCAGTCCTTTTTTTTCTCAGCAAATTCGATACCCCGGGTTACCGGAACTGAATAGGGTATTGTCAAATGTACTTCTCCCGACGGTTTTATTATAATCCGCACCTTGTGAGCCGTTCTGCTGCGTGAAACCCACACTGACCCGATATCCTTTACTGTGATCCGTTCGTATTTCTTCATCAAAAATGGTATTACTGAAAATTTCAGCACATAGTAGCGTAAATCTGCGTTAAAAGTATAAATCCTTCAACAGCTATGCAAAAGAATCCTGTATTAGAAGAAAAGGTTTTTGCCATTTTGTTATCTTTGTAAAAAACTTAAGGGTATGCGAGAAATAATACGATTGTTGCAGTTTTTAGGGATAGTTATTTTCCTTATAGGATGTGATAAAGATGATTATCAGCAATTTATTTATGCCGGGAGTGCTACTGGTGAATATATAACCTATACCGAGATTTCGCCGCCTGAAGTGATTATGTTTGATTATCCTGCATCCAGTTCGACGTATAGCCCTGACCTGGATGGAGACGGTGAATCCGATATCACTTTCTTTTTTTCAGGGAGTGCTTCTCCGGGACATACCATTTTCAGTATGCATGTTACTCCACACGATGATGTTGAGCTCTGCCAGGGTACTGCGGAAGATTTAGCCGGTATGCTGGAAGAGGATGCGCTCATCGATGAATTCAGGCAATGGCAGACAGAAGAACTCATAATGCATGATTATAGTTATATCACTAATGAAAGTGCTACTTTTATCGGTGATTGGGTAGAGCCAGGGAAACACTATCTTGGATTCAGAATCATGGACAAGAAAAAATACCGTTACGGATGGATTGCGATTTCTATGGAATCAGGGGCTTCGTGGGTTTTTCAGGATTTTGCACTGATAAGTGATTAGCAAGGGTATGGCAAACCCGGTAAGGCCATTATTAAATGCCCATATTGCCGTATTTTTTTTTGGGCTTGCCGGGGTGGTTGCGCGTGGAATATCCCAACAGGCGGTTATTATCGTTGCAGGACGGGTTTTGTTTGCTTCTCTTTCCTTGCTGATTATCCTTCTGTTTCGGAAACAATCCCTACGAATCCTTTCACGAAAACATATTTTCCCCTTTTTGCTTACCGGGGTTTTACTGGCTGCCCACTGGGGTCTCTTTTTTTGGTCAGTAAAAATTAGCTCTATCGCAATAGGATTACTAACTGTCAGTACTTTTCCTGTTTTTGCTGCAGTGCTGGAACCGTTGTTTTTTCGGGAACCTTTCACCTGGAGGCAACTTGGTGCTTCTTTCGTTGCATTGGTCGGAGTGGTGCTTATTATTCCGGATTTCACCCCTGGAAATGCTGCACTTACCGGTGCGTTGGCAGGCACCGCGGCGGGATTTCTATTTGCTTTGCTCTCTTTGCTCAACCGCAAATATGTAGTGCTTTATCCGGGTACGGTATTGGCTTTTTATCAGGATACTATTGCTTTTATTGTGTTGCTTCCTTTTGTTTTGGTCGTAGCTCCAACCTTTTCCGGATTTGATATTGCCGCATTGGCTTTTTTGGGTATTTTTTGTACCGGAATTGCGCATACACTGTTTATTACCAGTTTAAAAAGCCTAAAAACCGCTACTGCTGGTATTCTAACCCTACTTGAGCCAGTTTATGGTGTGTTGATCGCCATTCCCCTCTATGGCGAAATACCCGGCGTTCGGACCCTATCCGGTGGGGCTGTAATCCTTGCTATAACTCTTTATATCAGTCTGCCTAAAAAGCAATCCCGGAACATTACGCATTAAGTAATGTATAAATGGGCCCGGAGAAGTTGTTATTGTCGGGTTGCGGGACCCTTTATGTTGGCATGATGAGGTTGGTTGAAAATTGGGTTGTTGTTGAGGTTTAGTGTTTTTTTGTCAGCGGGTTACCCTTTAAAAGTATTTAAACCCTTTTAAAGGGTGGCCCTGAGGACCACCCCCCGCAAAATAATGAAAATCAAACTATTAAATTTTTCCTTCTCTTTTATGGCATAAGATTTGTCTCCCCGCCGTCCCATCCGCTTTTCTTCCGCTTTTCCCTTTCCCGATCTTTTACTTTTAAATACAACAAAATTTATATATTTAAGTTATTATATATGAATGATGATTTTTATGGATATATTGATTCAATTCATCTATGAATTTTTGCAATCCTTCTGGATCCTTACCCGCGAAATGGCACCCTGGTTATTGTTTGGATTTTTGTTTGCAGGTGTACTGAAATCCTGGCTCCCGGAAGGCCTGATACGAAAATACCTGGGGAAAAATAATCACTTTTCTGTTGTAAATGCAGCATTATTCGGCATCCCATTGCCCCTTTGCTCTTGTGGTGTTATCCCGGCAGGTATGTCACTCTATAAAAATGGTGCCGACAAAGGTTCTACTGTTTCCTTTCTGATTAGCACCCCACAAACCGGCGTAGATTCTATTTTTGCTACCTATTCGCTGCTGGGATTGCCCTTTGCAGTAATTCGTCCTGTTGTTGCCCTGATTACGGGCATTGCAGGTGGCGCGATTACCCGCATGGGATCCACAAAATGATAACCCACCAGAATCAGCATTGCTGGATAATAGGGTGAAAACAACATCCATTCTTTTGAGCAAAAACCTTCAGGAGGCATTCCGTTATGGATTTTTGTAAATGATTGCATCCATCGGGAAATGGTTGCTAATAGGATTGGCGGTGGCTGCTTTGTTCGCCCTGCTCATTCCCGATGATTTTTTTTCGCACCGTATTGGACAGGGATTCAGCGGAATGTTGTTTATTCTGCTCGCTTCAGTCCCTTTATATGTCTGTGTTACCGGCTCGCTTCCCATTGCTGCTGTACTAATGCATTAAGGCCTGAGCCCGGGAGCAGCGCTTGTTTTTCTGATGGCCGGCCCGGCAACCAACTCGGCCACAATTTCTGGAATTGCCCGTCAGTTAGGACGTAAAAGTCTGATTATTTATCTTCTTTCCATTAGTGTTGGCGCCTTGTTGGCCGGACTGGCCATTGACTTTTTTTTGCCACCAGTATGGTTCCTCAATCCATTGCAATTTCATGAAGGTCATACCCATCAGGTGTTTTCCAGTGGATTACTTAACTTAAGCGCAGCCTTGTTAATAATGCTTATGACTTATGTGTTTATTCATATGCGTTATCAGAAAATTTCAAAAAGTAATAAGACAAAAAAATCCATGAAGTAATACAACGCGCCGGGTATCAGTATGAAGGAAAGATAAAATAGTTCTTTTCCAGTGGGGATTACACGCGCGATTGCAGAATTTTTACGATTGTATCATAATCCATATCCTGATGTTCGCCCAAAGGCAATGAATCCTGGTTTTTCAATGCTTCGGCAACCCGGTGCGGAACGTCTTCCTGGATTGCAAACTCGCTGATTTTGGTTTTCGCTCCCAGTCCGCGAAAAAAACTTTCTGTTTTTTCTATTGCCTGGTTAATGCGATCATCTTCAGAACCTTTAGTTATACCCCAGATACGATCGGCATATTGCAGCAGTTTTTCTTTTTTGTTTTCACGCATAACATCCATCACTCCGGGTAAAACAATCGCCAGTGTAATGGCATGGTCTATTTCATAGTAGGCAGTGAGAATATGCCCAATACCATGGGTTGACCAATCGGAGGTAACTCCACAACTGATCAGCCCGTTGAGGGCTAGTGATGAGGCCCACATAATATTCCCTGCGATATCGAGGTTATCGGGATTCTCCACATATGTTTTTCCCAAGTCGGTTAATGTTCTCAGAATCCCTTCTGCCAGGTTGTCGCTGATAAAGGCTCCTGCAGGATAGGTAAGATACTGTTCCATGACATGTGCAAATGCGTCGATTACTCCATTGATCCGTTGCGGTACAGGAAGAGTTTTGGTTGTGGCTGGTTCAAGGATGGCAAATTGCGGTAATAATTTTGAACTCCCAAACGAATTTTTTTGTTTGATTTCCCGACGTGAAATTACTGCATTTCCATTCATCTCCGAGCCCGTTGCAGGGAGTGTTAGAACACAGCCTAAAGGCAATGTGAAAGAAGGTTTTGCTTTCCTGGAAAGAAAATCCCACGGGTCACCGGCATATTTTGCTGCCGAAGCAATAAATTTTGACCCATCGATAACCGAGCCACCTCCTACTGCAAGGATAAACCCAATTTGGTTTGAGCGACAAAAATCAGCGGCTTTGCACAACGTTTCAAATTCCGGATTCGCTTCAATTCCACCAAACTCATACAATTTGCGTTTTGGAAGCGTAGCAATTACCTGATCGTATATGCCATTACGTTTTATGCTTCCCCCTCCATACGTAATCAGAATTTTTTTATCGCGTGGAACTAAAACAGAAAGCTTTTCAATGGCACCATCACCAAATACAACCTCTACCGGGTTGTGGAATGTAAAATTTTTCATAACAATTCTGCATTTAACCTTATTGCCATACAAATGTAATCAAATATTTTAATATTGCCTGATTTGCTGGAACAGAAACTAAAATCAGCCTTTCTCCCGTAACTAAATTTGCTTAATTCCGTAATTCATTTATCCCTTTTAAAGCGAACCCTGTTTTTCTGCCTGTTTCCGGATGCCTTTTTTATTCGAAATCGAAGAAATAAATGGTTGCTTTTAAGAATTAATTGTATTTTGTATCGTTCTTTCAGAAACGATTTTTTGGGTTACTGATTCTGTAACCCGGCTGTTGAAATTAAATGATATAATAGTGCATAATGTTGAAAAATAAAAAGTTAAATATTTCAATAACAGAACCAGACAACCCACAGTTAACGGTACTTATTAATTATATTCCGGATCCGGTGTTTATTGTTAACCACGAAACAGCCATTCTTGCGTTAAATCAGGCTGCCGAAAAGTTTCTTGGCCTTCCGAAGAAAAAAATAGTACATCGTTCACTGCAAGATTTTTTATCAGATAGTAGCAATAAAAAAATCCGGCATCTCGTGCAGGACGACAATACTACACCTTCCAATAACCAAATTACCCTGATAAGCATATTGCACGGCCCAAAGGAATTTTTTACGGAAATAAAAACCCTTGCCTGTTCCGGCGAAGAGGTGTATTTTATTTTTTTTACTTCAATCGGGCAGGGCGGCGCAGATACTTTGATGGATAAAATGGTACGGGAGGCGAACAGGGAGATGGAGCAAAACCTGCGTCGACAAGAAATATTATCTGAAATTTCGCTGGCAATTAACACCCCCGGAAGTTTTGAAAACAATATAAATCACGCTATTGAAATCATTGGTAAGTTTACAAATGTAAGCAGGGTTTATCTTTTTGAGAATGATGAAACAGGCGAGGTAACCCGTAATACCTTTGAATGGTGCAATGAAGAAATTACGCCACAAAAAGATGAATTGCAAAATATTCCTTATGCGATTATTCCTTCCTGGCGAAAAATTCTTCTGGAAGAGGGAATGGTTTTTTCGCAGGATATCAGCACATTGCCCATTGACGTTCGCGCAATTCTCGAACCTCAGCACATTTTAAGTATTGTTGTTTTGCCCCTGTTTTTCCAGGAGCGATTTATGGGGTTTATGGGATTTGATGAATGCACTAATCACAGGCAGTGGTCGCGTTCGGAGATTGAACTTCTGAAAACAGTGACCCACATGACCTCCAATGCCTTTCAACGGCGCAACGCAGAGGAATCGCTCCGAAAACGGGAACAGGAAAACAGGGCTATAATTGATTCCATTCCGGATATTATTTTTCATTTTGATGATTCAGGCACTTTTCTTAGTTACAATTGCAGCAATGAAGAAGATTTGATTATCCCGGCATCCGGATTTTTACATAGGAACCTCTCCGATATTTTTCCCGAAGAATTTGCCACACACATGAAGCTGGCTATACACGAATGCATTGCCAACGGACGATTTTCTTCCGAATATAAGTTGAATGTCGCTGATCGGGAAAATGATTATGAAGCGCGGTTCATAAAAATGAATGAGAAAGAAGTGATGTGTATTATCCGGGATGTTTCTGAGCGGAAAGAACATGAAAAGCAGCTCCGCATTGCCCTGGAAAACGCTGAGCAAGCCAACCTGGCCAAAAGTCTGTTCCTCGCTAATGTATCACACGAAATCCGTACACCGCTCAATGCCATTTTGGGTTTCAGTGAAGTACTTATCGATAAAATTGAACAGCCTATTTATAAAAGCCACCTGCGTACCATTATGTCGTCAGGGAAAACCCTGCTTCATCTGATCAACGACATTCTGGATCTTTCAAAAATTGAAGCCGGAAAAATTGAAATCGAAAACGAACCCATGCGCCTGGATAGGGTTGTGCATGAGATAAAACAAATTTTTCATTCCAAGATATCAGCGAAAAACCTCGTTATCACTGCAACAATCGACGATAACCTGCCTCCCTTTCTTGCCCTTGATGAAGTGCGGATCCATCAGATTCTCTTTAATCTGGTGGGCAATGCTGTGAAGTTTACAGAAAAGGGCTTTGTGAAACTCAATATTTCCGGTAAAACAAGCCGTGACAAAAAACGGGTTAACCTCACTATTCGTGTCGAAGATACCGGAATTGGAATTCCGGAAGCGCAACAGGAAGATATTTTCCTTTCCTTTACCCAGCAAAGTGGACAAAGTACCCGAAAATATGGCGGTACAGGATTGGGACTGGCCATAACAAAACGATTGGTAGAAAAATTTAACGGTACCATAACACTTGACAGTTCTGTGGGGAAGGGATCTGTTTTTACTGTTAATATTCCTGATATAGAAATAGTTGATGAAGATCAGGATCAACATTCTGAAATCGACGCTGAAATTGGAAACCTGGAATTTGAACCTGCAAAAATTATGATTGTTGATGATGTGGACTACAACATCGCATTGCTTATCAATCTTACCGCCAATGAAAATTTTACTTTTATTACGGCTTCCAGTGGTGAAAAAGCACTCGAGATTCTTAAAACAGAAATTCCTGATATCATCTTTATGGATTTACGAATGACTGGCATATCAGGATATCAGGTGACAGAAATACTCAAAAAAAACCCAAAATTTAATAGAGTTCCTATCATTGCTTTTACCGCTTCCGCGATGACAACCTCTCTTCCGGCTATAAAAGCCTTATTCGATGGTTACCTGCGTAAACCCGTTAATAAAAAGCAAATCTATTATTTTTTGAAAAAACACCTTGATTATTCCGTCAGGGTGAAAATTTCTCCGGTGCAGTTGACCGCAGAAAAAGACCAAAACCTTTCAGAAGAATGTAAAAAACGTTTACCCGCTATGGTGCAACGACTTGAATCAGAAATGATGCCCCAATGGTTTAAGGTTAAGGATGACCTTATTATTTTTGAAATCCAAAAATTTGTCAAACAATGCAGCGAACTCATTCAGGATTATCCCTGTCAGATCATGCAGACCTACGTCAATGCACTGAACGAGAGCATCGACAGTTTCGATATTGACAGCATTGAAACATTATTGCCCAAATTTCCCGAAGAAATCGGCAATGTAAAAAAAATTCTTCAAGACAATAATCTTACGGTATAACAATGAAATACAACACAAAAGCAACACTTCTTTTAGTGGATGACAACACAAAGAACCTACAGCTATTAGGTAGTGTACTGCATGAAAACGGATATCAGGTTGCACTGGCAAAAGATGGCTCTACCGCTTTAAACAGTGTAAAAAAAGTAAAACCGGATCTTATTCTGCTAGACGTAATGATGCCTGATATGGATGGTTTTGAAGTTTGCAGGCGCTTGAAAGAAGAAGAGGAAACGGCACATATTCCGGTAATTTTTGTTACCGCAAAAACCGATGTCGACGAAATCGTGAAAGGATTTAATTCCGGTGGGGTAGATTATATTACGAAGCCGTTTAACCGGGAAGAGCTCTTGGTGCGTATTAAAACCCAGCTCGACCTGAAGGCTTCGCTTAAAACCATCGAAAAGCAAACACAGGAATTGAAAGAAGCTAATGCCTTGAAAGATAAAGTATTCAGCGTAATTGCCCACGATTTGCGCGGTGCACTGGGTAGTGTAAGAGAATTCGCCAACATGATGACCGATAACCGGATTCAGCTCTCAGGGGAAGAGTTACAGGAGTTCTTCGTGGCCCTTAAGGAACAAGCCGACACCACTTTCGAACTTCTCGAAAACCTCCTCTGGTGGTCACGTTGCCAGCGAAAAGTCATTTCGCCTTCCCCTGAACAATTCGACATCCGTGAATCTGTTGATAATGTGCAGAAATCACTTTCGTATCTTATCAATAAAAAAAATATTGTACTAAAAACGGAAGTAAGCCCGGGTATCTATGTGGTGGCAGATCTTCAGCATTTCAACGTGGTAATGAAAAACCTTATCCACAATGCCATTAAATTTTCTCCTCAGGGAGGAAAAATTGAAATTGTGGCTATACCCAAAGAAAATTTAGTGGATATTGAAGTGATTGACTATGGCGTTGGTATTAAACCAGAAGATATGCTCTGTTTGTTTGATCCCAATACCCACTTTTCAACCTATGGTACAGAAGGGGAGAAAGGATCCGGTCTGGGGCTTCAGGTATGCCACGATCTGCTATCCTATTCCGGTGGCAAAATTATTGCCAAATCCGAAAAAAGTAAAGGCTCGGTTTTTACCGTAACTTTACCCAATGAATTAGTTTAACCTATAATTGTATTACAATGAATAATCCGGATCAATTACATATTCTTGTTCTCGACGACGATAACCTTTACCGAAAACTGGCCAGCTCTATTTTGCGTGCTGATTTTACTGTTTATACCGCCAGTGTCCCCTCAAAAGCATTTGAAATTTTTCAGAATACAAAGGTGGACATACTGATTTGTGATTTTCAGTTGCCGGAAATGAACGGGCTCGAAGTGGTTCGGAGGGTTAAGGATTTATATCCTGATGTGGAAATTATTATGATTAGTGCCGAGGCAACAATGGATACCGTGATAGAAGCACTTCGCCTGGGAGCGGTGGATTTTTTCCGAAAACCATTCAATTTCGACTCGGTGAAAATATCTATTGAAAAAACAAAAAAATTCGTTACCCTGAATTCAAAACTCCGCCAGACAGAATTGAGTAACAAACTGCTCGCAAAAGAACTGAAAGAAAAAGAGGGTTTTGAAATTATCAGCCAGAGCAAAGCCATGGATGACATCAAAAAAATTATGTTCAAAGTGGCGCAGAGTAAGGATACTTCTGTAATTATTACCGGCGAGAGCGGGGTTGGCAAAGAACTGGTTGCCAGGGGTATACATCTTATGAGTGAACGTCACGATCATCATTTTGGTGCAGTGAATATGTCGGCCATCCCTGAATCTCTCTTTGAAAGTGAGTTTTTTGGCCATAAAAAAGGAGCTTTCACTGGCGCAATTTCCGATCGCGCAGGATGGTTTGAAATTGCAGATAAAGGAACGCTATTCCTCGATGAAATTGGCGATATGCCTATGAATCTGCAAATTAAAATGCTCCGTGTACTGGAAGATCGAAAATTTATTAAAGTGGGGTCACAAAAAGAACAAAGCTTTGATGTACGCCTGGTCGCGGCTACTAATAAAGATGTGATGGAAATGAAATCAGGAAAAAATTTTCGCCTCGATCTGTTTCACCGATTGGGCACCTTTGAAATTTTTGTCCCGCCTTTACGCGAACGCCCCGTCGATATCCCCGTACTGGTAAATCACTATATCGCTGTTTTTGCCGGCCGTATGCGAAAAAAAATTGAAGGTATCGATACGCCTGCCATGGAAATTCTGCAGCAATACCCTTTTCCCGGAAACGTAAGGGAACTCCGTAATCTGGCCGAGCGAGCCGTTATTTTATGTGATACCGGTACCATAACTGCCGAACACTTCCCAAATATTGACGGCATGGCCCGTAACACGGGTCAACTTCAACCTTCCGTCGAACTTTTCGATTTGGAACTAATTGAAAAACAGACTATTATAAGGGCTCTCGAAAAAGTGGAATTCAATAAATCGGCCGCGGCCGATCTGCTGAATATTAAATGGAATGCCCTGCATCGCCGTTTGCAGAAATATAACATTATCCTGCCGGATTAACGACAACACCAGCAATAATAAATCCGGAGGGGTAACAGGAAGAGCGCATTCCTGCCGTGGTACTTACCCTGAATCATCTCTCGGAGGCCTTACTTCCTGGGAAGGAATAGCCGCTTGTGGTGTTTTTATTCGCTATGGGTTTCACTTTGATTGAAGCCTTAGGGGATGAATGATCCATGCTTTTAAAATCAATGCGTATAAAATTCATTTCTTAAAACCCTTTCGTTATTTTTGTAGGGATAGAACCTGTGAACCCCTATGTCAATAGATTTTTCATTCTGGACGCTTTTTTATTTTTTAAGTTCCCTGATTTTTGGAATTATTATCCTGTTGGAAAAAAAGCATCCCGTAAAAGCACTGGCCTACCTGGCTGCTGTATTCCTGTTACCGGTTGCTGGTATTCTTCTATACCTTTTTTTTGGCCGTGATTACAGAAAACGAAAACTGTTTTCCAGAAAAGGTACTGTTGATGCACGCCAAATTAGCCAATGGAAAGCAGGAATATCTTTTTTGGCCCCGAATGTCGACGCCTCATTTATACAGTCAATGGTACCCTATGATAAAATTATTCGGCTTCTTTACTCCAATGATCATTCGGTTTTAACCACTAATAATGCCTGTAATTTGTTGCGAAACGGCGAACAATTATTTCCTGCATTATTTGCCGACTGCCGGCGGGCAAAACATCATATTCATTTAGAGTTTTTCATTGTTGAAGAGGGTAGTATTGCCACAGAACTTGCCGGTATTTTACTTGAGCGTGCTGCTGCCGGCGTATCTGTTCGTTTCATCTATGATGATATTGGTTCACGAAAGTTATCCGATCATTATATTTCCCGTTTGCGGCAAGGTGGTATTTTGATGTGTCCTTTTATGCCCGTTCGGTTTGTCCGGTTTACGGATAAAGTAAATTATCGCGACCACCGTAAGATAGTAATTATTGATGGGAAAATCGCCTATACCGGGGGGATTAATATTTCCGACCGATATGATAACCGATTAAAAAACAAGGTTTTTTGGCGTGATACACAACTACGGATTGTTGGCGATGCAGTACTTTCGTTTCAATTGCGTTTTTTACTCAATTGGCAGTTTGTTAGTGGAAATCGTTGTAGTGTGACACCAGAGTTTTTTCCGGATACTTCCGGTGAAGCTGTTCTTCCAATGCAGGTTATTGCCGGTGGACCCGATTATGATCAGCCGGGTATTGTGGATATGTATGCCTCTGCTATTGCGTTGGCTACCCGGCGAATTGCGCTTACAACGCCCTATTTTGTCCCTCCGGAAGTAATCCAGCGTGCTTTGATCGCGGCTGCACTTAGCGGGGTGGAAGTGGAAATGATTGTTCCTTACCGCAGCGATAGCCGAATGCTCGATTGGGCAAACCGTGCTTTTTTTGATGATATGATAGAAGCGGGGGTAAAAATTTATTATTATAAAAAAGGCTTTATTCATTCCAAAACAATGGTAGTCGACGATTTCTTTTGTACTATTGGTACAACAAATCTTGATTATCGTAGCTTTGATATTGATTTTGAAATAAATGCTGTAATTTATAGTCATTCGTTTTCGGTTGAGCTGATGAAAGATTTTTGTGCCGATAAGGAAAATAGCGTCTTAATTGATAAAAATGCATGGAAATCCAGAACATTGGTACACCGGTTTGCAGAATCGGTTGCCCGTCTTTTGGGACCGGTGTTGTGATTACAGGTTGTTTTACTGTTGTGCTTTAGGGTGTTAACCCTTTTGGTTTATTATTAATTTTAATATTGGTTTCCTGATGGCTTCTTTTTTCAATTCTTTTTCCCGGATTAAGCGACATTGGCTAAGGCTTATTCTTTTCCTTGGTTTTGCTGCCATTGTCTTTATTTCTACAACGATAGCCCGCCTGTCTGTTGCCCCGGAATCGGCAACAGCCTGCTTTCAAAAGCAACTTCATCAAAAAGAAAAAAAAGCTATTCAAATTGTTGTTACCCTTTTTTCCGACGAATTACAGTCACCCTGTCTTTTTGGTAGTGATACCGAAAATGCAGTGAACGAAGCCGGATTCCATCTGTTTTTGTTTTATCAGGGAGTATTGTCTTATTGGTCTGATAATCAATCACCTGTTTCGGAAGAGCAATGGGTTGGAATTCACTCTGATACCGTTATTCATACGGGAAACGGATGGTCATTTCTGAAGTTTTTCTCCCGGGGTGACTATACGGCCTGTTTATTAATTCCGGTGAAGTTTGATTATCACTATGAAAACAGATACCTCATCAATGGTTTCGCAGAAGGGTTTTCTTTAGGTAAAAAAACACGGCTTGCTTTTGATGAAAATATCGGTGAGCCCGTATATAGTAGTAATGGAGATTATCTTTTTTCTCTGGATTTTACCTTTGGTGAATACATCCCTGCCCTATGGGTTTTTGTATCTACCCTGGCTTACTTTCTGGCTCTCCTGTTTTTTGCCCTTTTTATTCTGGATCTTTATCGGATTTTACCGTTGTTTCGTACATGTCCGTTAACCCGGACTTTATTGTTTAGTGCCGATATTGCTTTGTTAGGGTTTATTTTAAAGGGAATTGGACTCCCTTCGATTATCAAAAATTCGGAATTATTTAGTTCTTCCCTTTTTGCGCATTCCTTTTTTCTTGCTTCGTTGGGCGATCTTTTGGTTTTTTCAATTCTGTTTTTTATCGTGGCTTATGCCTGGTTTACGGAGGTACAAGGGGCTACGAAATGTAGTACGTGCAATAAAGTTAGTGCTCTGATTGTGAGTTTTATATCGATCTTCGCCCTGCTTATTGTTCAGGCTTTTTCTTTTCATTTGATTTACAGTCTGGTCATTAATTCAACCATCAGTTTCGATTTAACCTCTTTGTTTGAATTGAATGTCTATTCTCTTATCGGGTTTTTAATCCTTTCCCTGTTGGTTTTTTCTTCCTGGATGGTTACGATTTCAGGTTTGCGTTATTTATGTCAGCGTTTTATTTCGAAAAAAGAGTTCGTGTTTCTTTTTTTTGGTGTTCTTGTTTTGGCGATTATGGCCAGCCTGTTGGGCATCAGCCCGTTTAAAGGAATCGTTCTCTTTGCCTCTGTACTTTTTTTTGCCAGTTGTATGGTTCATTATGGCCTTTTTTCTGCAAAACTCGATTCAGGTATTGTTGTGTTCCTGTTGGGATTGTTCTCTTTTTTATCGGGGCTTGTCCTGCTTCAGGCCGGGAACGAGAAATTACGGGCCGAGATGAAAACTCTGGCCTTGTCGGTAAGTAATCAGCGTGACAGGATTGCGGAATATCTGTTTGATGAAGCTGTGGCAGAAATGCAGCAGGATACTGTTTTGCTTCGATTGGCTGGCGAAGCCGTTTATTTGCCCGGTAAAGAGGGCGATCTGGAGGAGCATATCCGTCAACATTATCTGACAGGGTACTGGAAACAATTTGATTATCAATTTACGGTGTGTGATACTATGGTCGATTTGCAAATCCGCAGTGATGGCGATGTATTGAATTGTTATGATTTTTTTTCTCATATTATTGCACGCTACGGCCAGCCTACTTTCGGTGATAAATTGTTTTTTATTAATGACTCCAGTGGTTTAATTTCCTATCTGGGACGGATACGTCTGGAACCGGAGAACAGTGAGGCCTATCCTGTGACGATCTTTGTTGATATTATGCCCAAATTTGTTCAGGAAGGATTGGGATACCCGGAGTTGATGATTGATGAACAGTTTCTTCCCCGATACGATTATTCGGGATATTCCTGGGCGCTTTTCATGAAGGGATCACTGATTCGTTATGTGGGGGATTATTTTTATTCCAGTAAGCTGGAGCGATATAATTTGAGTGATGAGGATCAGTTTTTTAAACATAATTCCTGGATCCATTATAAGCATAATGCCGGGGAGGGGTCGACTCTTATTGTCAGTCGACCCAGCGATCGGATCATTGATATTGTTGCCCCTTTTTCTTATCTTTTCCTCTTTTTTGCCATTATTGCGCTATTGCTGATTGCTTTGGTTTTTCTTTTCCGATACGATCGTGTTTTCCGTTTTACAACCCGTAACCGTTTACAGCTCAGCATGACCGGGTTTTTATTTTTGGCCCTGGCCGTTGTGGGTTACTCTTCTGTACGTTATATTTTGGTATTAAATAGCGATAAAAACCGCCAGGCTTTGCAGGAGAAGGCACATTCGGTGCTTACAGAGCTGGAACATAAACTGATTTCTGATGTGGATTTTGATGCGGAGATGCAGGCCTATCTTTCTTCACTTTTTATCAAATGGTCGAATGTATTTTTTTCTGATATTAATCTTTACAAACCTGACGGGAAATTATTAGTCTCTTCCCGGCCGGAGATTTTCTCCGAAAACCTTACCAGCCGGCGGATGGATGCATCGGCTTATAAAGCGCTTGCGCTTGACCGAAAAACCCAGTTTATCGGCGAGGAAAAGATTGGAGAATATTCATACCTCTCGGCATGGGTTCAATTCCGCAACGTTGATAATGAACTGCTGGCTTATTTGAATCTTCCGTTTTTTGCCCGTCAGAGTGAACTATCAAGAGAAGTATCGGCGTTTTTAATGACATTTATTAATATTTATGTTTTTTTAATTGTAATTGCATTGTTGCTTGGGTTACTACTTAGCAACATCATCTCTAAACCGCTTGAGCGTATCCGTGAGAAAATAGCACATCTTTCACTGGGTAGCGATAATGAGAAGCTGGTGTGGCTTCGCGATGATGAAATCGGCGCTTTGGTAAAAGAGTATAATAATAAAGTGGATGAACTGGCGTATTCGGCAGAACGACTGGTGCAAACTGAAAGAGAAACCGCCTGGCGTGAAATGGCGCGACAGGTGGCGCATGAGATAAAGAACCCACTCACTCCCATGAAATTAAGTGTGCAGTATCTGCAGCGCGCCTGGGAGAATAATGCCCCGGATTGGGATCAGCGCTTAAAACGGTTTACCGATACTATGACCGAACAGATTGATTCAATGGCTGAAATTGCCACTGCGTTTTCTGATTTTGCAAAAATGCCTAAGGCGCAACGCGAAATATTGGATCTTAATGATTTAATTCGTAAGGCGGTCGACTTATTTGCCTCCAATCCTGATGTGGCTGTTGTGCTCTCGCTACAGCCTTCCCCTATGCCGGTGTACGCAGATTCAAAACAATTGCTAAGGGTGTTTAATAACCTGTTAAAAAATTCTTATCAGGCCTTGGATTCCATGCCAAACGGGGAAATTGAAATTCGCTCCTGGATTGAAAACGAATCGCTTATGGTGTTATTTAGGGATAATGGTCCTGGAATTTCCATGGAGGTGGCCGATAAAATTTTTGTCCCTAATTTCACTACAAAGTCAGGCGGAATGGGACTGGGGCTTGCCATGGTGAAGAATATTATTCTTAATAGTGGCGGGCAGGTCTGGTTTGAGTCAGGAAAAAATAAGGCCCCTCACTTTTTCCTTTCTTTACCTATGTATTTGCAGGCTAACCGATAGGAAATATTGTTGTTATGCTTCATTTAAGCTTTAAAATTATTCAATGGGAGAGACTGCAGGAAAATTTTTGTTTCAATTTTTTCGGTTTATTAGCGTACAAAGATTCTTTCTCTAATTTTGTGTCATGGCTTCGAATAATATTTATAAAAGGCTGGCCGGAGAAACAGCAATTTATGGCCTTAGCAGTATTCTTGGTAAGCTGCTGAACTGGTTGTTATTGCCCCTCTATGTAAGAATTTTTGCCCCGGCCGAATACGGAATTGTGACTAACCTTTATGCCTATGTCGCTTTTTTACTGGTGAT
>Ga0116152_10000224_pt1 | contig 46245 bp, 40 predicted proteins | sample AD_UKC119_MetaG_FD_89894 | JGI IMG/M metagenome (GOLD analysis project Ga0116152, IMG submission 89894) | Active sludge microbial communities of municipal wastewater-treating anaerobic digesters from Hong Kong - AD_UKC119_MetaG | ecosystem: Engineered > Bioreactor > Anaerobic > Digestate... | reverse complement strand
GAGATGCCTGAGTTTCCGTTCTCGCCTCAGGTCTTCGCTCGTGGTCTGCTCACGGCTGAGTCGCAGCCCGTCGGCGATTCGCGAATACACTCGCTTTGACAGCGAAGCGCGAACCTCGCGGCTGCTACCGTGCCAGTCCGCTAGATTAAACTCAATTTGTTGCGCACTGGGCCATTGCCTGCTCACGGGCGCTGGCGTCCACCGCTGCACATCTCTCGTCGTATTGATCAAGATAGGGGGCGCGGACCTGCGGTTTTTCCGCCACCATTCCATTTCGCGATAGGCCCAATCCTCAGGCGGCAGCCTCGACCGCAGGCCGGGCGTGCACACGACAACCATAGCGCCGGAATCCCGAAGGGCAACTTCATGCCTTCGGTGCCAATCGCCGACCGGCGGAGCCGTCCGATCGAAGTAGACTCTCAGACGCTGCTCAGTGCCCCCTCCTGCGATGGTCGTCCCTTCCAGTAAGTTGTACAACCACTCGGCCGTTTGAGTGCCGTCTTCGCGCCGATAACACAAGAACACGCAAAGATCGTCCATCGCGCCACCATTACCCCATGTGTCGACTGTATGCACCCGGACCCAGACCGGCGGCTCACGTACCCAGCGGCTGCTTGACATTGCGCCCAAGAGTCAAAGTCACCATGAGGAATGATAGGGCGTCTTTCGTGATCCGTATTGCCTACGGCCAAATCTCGCCGACACCAGACCGCGAGAGTTCCATAAACTCCGTTCATGACAACTGTTAGGATATTCGGGCAATTGGCGGAATCCCGATTCGCTCCACCCCCCGGCCCCGCTTGCGAGTTGATTGCAGGCAGCGCTTGTTGACATCCATAGCGCGGCGTTGGAGTATTTTCGCCACGAGGCGATAATATGTGCCCGTCAGCAATCAGGTACAAGGCAGGATCAATGACTACAGCACCCCGCGCGTTTATTAGCTTTGAAATGGAAGACCGATGGGCACGCGACTTTCTTTCACAGCACGCCAAAGACCGTAAGAACGACATTGAGTTTCTAGACTACTCTGTCAAGGAACCATTTGATTCAAGCTGGAAGACGCAGTGTGCAGCCCGAATAGGAAGGACTAAGGGCACAATTGTTCTTGTCGGCCCAACTACGTACTTGTCCGACGCTGTAATCTGGGAGATCCAGGAAACGCTCAGGCAGGGCCATTACATTTTCGGGATACAGATTCATAAAGAGAAACACCACCCCATCCCCAATGGCCTCGCAAGAAACAACGTAATACGCTGGGATTTCGACCAGATCGTCACTTGGCTCCGAACATGGGTGTAGGCGAATGTATCTCGACGAACTTGCGGAGTCTATTAGGGCCAACATACCCGATGACAAGATGCCTCAGGAAAACGCGGTTGGACTGCTCCGAATTTACGCGGCGCTACTGCGCGCGAAAGGTGCTGCTATTACGCAAAGCGACATCCACGACGGTTGGGCGTCGTGGATGGCCGAGCGCAAGGCGGACCACCCGGCCCTAATACCATACTCCGACCTTGACGAGGCCACTCGCAACGCCGACCAAGTTTTCGCCCGGGCGGTTCGACTTGCGGCGGCCGATCTCGACCTCGGGGCGGCGTCGGTCGCGCCATTCTCAGAATTACTGTTTCCTGCCGGCCGCCCGAACGCGCAGCGCGAACCGCAACAAGTGTTGCTCGAGCTCTACAAAATCATGGTAAACAGCTCAGAGAGCCTCGTTGGCCGCAGGCAGGCCGTCAACACATTCTTTTTGACAATGAATGGCGCACTTCTCACCGCAGGAGGCATCTTGGTGCAGGGGTCAGGTGCGGTGGAACTGCGGTGCCTCGGCGCGGCGGTGTTAGCCGTTGCCGGCGGCATTCTTTGTGCTGCGTGGCGGAGCTTGATTAACTCGTTCGGACAACTAAACCGCGGGAAGTTCAAAGTGATCAACGCGCTAGAGGATTATCTTCCGGCCGCGATTTACGCTGCAGAGTGGGAGGCGCTTGGGCGGGGAGAGGACCCAAAGGTCTACCGCTCGTTTACATCTCGCGAGATATGGGTCCCTAACTCATTACTCCTTCTCTATGTTCTCATGGCGATGACCGCTGGGCTTATTGGTGGTGGCTGGATCCCCACAGCGCATTGAACAGTCGCTTGATCTCGACAGTCCGCGGCGGGGTCATCCCAACCGCACGCGGCTAACCTCTGCACAACCTACGGTCAACGCAATGAGACCAGAAAAGCGCGCGTCTTCGCCATCACCCACGCTCAAACAGATCGTCTTCCCGATCGCTCCAATCGATCACCATCTGCAGATGATCGCGCTCGTAGCGGAGCCAAGTTCTCACCCACGGGCGCGGGTCGTCCGCAAAGGCATCCTCCAGCCGCCTGAGCGCCGGGAGGCGGTCGCGACCATCTCCCGACATGACTTCGAAGTCGTGGCGGCCTCGGAGAAACGAGCTCATAAAGCGCTTCTCCTCCCCGTATTGCGAGAGCAACCAGTCGGCAATCTCGGGAACGACCGCTTTCCCGGCTTCGTCGACCGAAGGTCCTTGAATATGCCGCGCGATCAACGTCGCCGCGCCGATACCGTGCGCCTCCACGAGCCGCTTCACCTGCCCCAGTCCGAGGGCGTCGAAGAGCCCGCGATGCACACCCACCTCAAGCATCATCCCTCTCTTCCGATCCGAAACGAAGGGCTCCAGCCCCCGCGCAACGGCGACAGGATCCGTTGCCGCCATCTCAGTCAACAGTTCCACTGCATAGTCAATCTGCTCGTGCGCCCGCGGACGATGCTCGCAGACAACAGCCGCCGCCGCTTGTGCAACCTCTACCGGGAACTCGCTTGCTAACAACGCCACCACCCTCTTCCAGTGGAATGGGTCGATCCCCTCGTACCGCTTCGCGTGTTTTCCGAGAATCGAGAGAAGCTGGCGCTTCCTGTCGAGGGTTAGCTCGCGGGATTCGTCGTTGGCCCAGCCGGAAAGCAAATCAAACACGACGGTCGCTGCAGTTGAATCGACGGGACCCATCCGTCGCCAAAGTGCGGCGAGTAGGGCCTCGCGCATTTCCGAATCAAGAACCCTCGCCCAATCCGGCCGCGACATTCGCCGGAACATCCACAGCCGTTCGGTTTCGATCCGATCGAACAGCGGCAGCAGCCGCTCAAAGCCTACCTGCGTAATGTCGGCGTCGACGCTGACTGCCGCCGCCTTGGTCGGTTCACCGACTGCAAGCGCATCGATAGCCTCGCGCAGTTCCGATTCGTTTGCCTTTAGCCTCATGAGCTTTTCGCGAGCGTAATGCATGCACACCTGCACGGCCGATCCATTGCGACACCAGTCGCAGACGGTTGGCGCGAACACTCCGTTGTCGACAAGCGAGACGAACGCGGCCAGCTCTCCGCCCGATCGGCACTCCGCCGACCCAAACCACTCCTGCAGCTCCGGGAACACGCCAGGCTCGTTGCAGATCCGCTGCGCCATCTCGCGGAATACCACTGGAGAATCGTCCGCGTCTCCACCGCGCATCGCCGCATGATAGACAGACCAATAGTCGCGGGCCGTCAGGTCCTTCACCTGCTGCACGAGACCCTCAGGCTCTAGCTCCTCGAGCCAGCCGACCGCATCCTCGACCCACCCGGGCCGGCGATCGCGACGCTTCTCGTCCGAATGCCATGAGATAAGTTGATCCAATCCCGCCCGGAGCGCGCGCCTTTCCGATTCCGTTTCGAGGAGTTTGGTAAGTGCAGGGCGCACGGTTTCTAGCGCCCCATGGTGCGCTAACTTCGGCAGCGCCTCGACTAGGCGCGCCACCGCCGTTTGCCGCAGATTCGCGTCGAGGCTCGCAACCTCGACCATTGTCGCCGTCGCGGCGTCCCTGAATCCTGCATCCACGTCGCCCTGCGACTCGGGGCGCCAGCTGCGCGGAACGACGCGTCCGCCGACTACCGGCGGGGGCAAACTCTGCATCCGCTCGTGATCAAAGACGCCCACGACTCCGGACATAATCAATTCAATCGTGTCGGGCGTCGCGGCGGCGAGCCGCCGCATCAGGTGGGAATGTCGCTCTCGAAAGGGGAGGGGGGCGCGGACGCTGAACATCCAGAACATCTGGACCCAGACGTGCGTGCTATTGTTGGCGATGCGTTCCTCTGTTTCCACCTGTGCAAGTCGAAAGAGGAGTTTCTCACACTGCCAAAAGCAGTCTTCGAAGCAGAGCAACTGTTCGAATAGGAACATCAGCTCACGCCGAGATCCCCACCCTCCGGTCAAGAAGTCGTCGCGTCCAAGCGCCAGTATGTCCGCGTTCGAGGCCCGCTCCATAGCTGCGCCAAGCCATCCAAGGCCTGACGCGGGATCAAGTTCCGTCCACGCCTTCAGGAGCTGCGCGTCGACTTTAGAACTGACGGAACCGAGCGCGGCGGGGTGGAATCGCCGCCGAAAATTGCGGCCTACGACAGCCTGAATATCCGTACGGACGCTACCAGCGGTCTCCTGACAGCGCTCCAGGAATTTGCGCAGCAGCCTCGGGGTTGGCACCGCCACAACAAACGCGTCGAGCCGACGCTTCACTATCTGCCACAAGCCACTACCGAACGCCCAAATTGCGAGCGCCCGTGGCTCAGCCTCAAAGAAATGAACGGTCTTGGTGCCAAGCCCCAGCACCTCGGCGCGCCCGATCATCTCGCAGACCGCGTCGGCGCCTATGTCGAACCATTCCCAGAGGAACTCAACCTCCCGTGAGACGTCGCCGCTAATGCCGACATCAATCGATGCGCAGAGATACCGATACGCGTCCAAATACGCGGGTTCGTTTCCCGGCGGCCCCCAGTTGACCCGAATCACGCGGCGCAGCAGATTTCCTGGGTCTACTAGATCGTGCCGAAGCTCAGCAGGATTGGCCTCATAGGCTCGGCAGATCCAATGGGCCAGCCTTAGGTTATTCGTCGCCTGCTCCGCGATTCTCCTCCGATCGGCGTCGCTCGCTCGCGGCAGCCTCGCCTCGACCACCTTAAGAACGCCCTCACCCACGACCGGCGTCGAAACAGATATGACACTAGGATCGGTCGCGGAACCTAGATCGGCTGGAAGTTCGGCCACTGTTCCAATGGTGAGAATCCGAACTCCCGGTCCGAACGTCTGACCCCGCTGCCCGTAGTCTGCAATCCGATGCGAAGGAACCTCGTCGATAACGAGCGCTAGCGCGGAATCAGTGGTGCCCAGATACTTCCACAACTCATCGCTGATCTTGTCATCTGTCGTGTAAAGAACGTGGCCAAGTTCGGGATTTCGCCGCCAAGCCTCGAGAACGATTCTCGTTTTTCCAGCCCCAGATATTCCCAACAGATGCCTAATCGAAAAGCCACCACCACCGCGTAGGTGATCGGCCACCTCGCTAACCGCCTTCTCCCGATCTCCAAAATCTGCCCACGGCATTGATAGGTCGGCCGCCTCCGCGCTCGCCGCGAGAAATTCCTGAAACGTCAACAGGCCGCCCACGCGCCCCCGGGCACACGGCAGGTATTCAAGGGCCACGCCAATGTGGTGGCATGCATAATCCGCGACCTGGCCGTCCCAAGCGAATGCCATCCAATCCTCGGGGAATCGAAACCTGCGGCGTATCGCCTTCGCCTCGGCAACGAATTTGTCTTTCTCGACCATGCTCGGCGAAACCGCCGACGCCCAAACGTACCGGTGCCCACTCCGGATGTAGCGCCGGAGGGCGATGCGGTCCGGTCCTTCGATCTCCGCGCGCAACGCGCTAGCCCTCAGCGCTGCACCTTTCCCTGACTTGGCCGACCAGATTGACGGTTGCTTCGGAAGGATTTGCGATGGGCGCTCTCCCCGGCCGACTCGAATATGGATGTCCCGCCCGCCGTCCTTCACTATGACCTTGGGGTCCCACTCGATATCCGTGACTGGTATTCCGAGCCTGCGAGCCTCTGCCCGAAGAAGGGCGAGAAGAAAATTCTGAAAGGCGGTTCCATTGCCAGCGAGGGTGTTGACGTCCTCCGCCTTGATCAACGAATGCATGAACCCGTCGGTCACCGAAATCCTCCCCGCGGCCGACGCGCAAAGCCGCAGCCCGCGCACCGCGTTAGCGGGACTTCTTCTTCGCAGTCTTGGCCGCCGCAATTTCGATTCGCGCTCCACCACCTGGCCTTTTGCTCCGTGGCGACGCGCGGCCGATGAGGTCATCGAGCGGCAACTCTAACAGGTCCGCCATCTGAATTAGTCGTGATGCGCTTGGGATCTTGCGGCCCGAGAGCCAGCTATTGAACGACGACGGATCAATCTCAAGCATCTCCGCGAACCTGACCTGTCGAATGTTCCGCTCCTTGAGAATCGCTCGAAGGCGATCCGGAAAACTGGTCCAATAGAGCAAGAATTCTCTTGACTCAGTATCCACCGTGTTGTACCTTTATGCTGTCATCAAAATGGCATCAGCCGCGCTCGGTGGGCGGGGCTGATGAGGGGCGGAGTGGAATGCGACAGAATCCAAATGAGCGTAGGTTCTGCGCAAGCTCCGCGCGCCGCCGTTTCGACGATTGTTCTTCTCCTACGACCAAAGGAGCAGTCTATCGACCTGAACGACTGACGTAAATTTCAATGTGTTTGCGTGGCATCTGAATCCGCGAAAGCCCGGCGAGGGGCCGATTCCCTCCTCCGCTGGGACGACTAAAATGCCACCGAACGAGTAGCCGGCGAACCCCGCCCAGAGTTGACCGTTGCGTCGACTCTTTCGAGCGCGGGGGGATGCCGGCTGCACGGCCGGTGTTTTAGTCTTCGCGGATTCAGGCGCCGGACCAACCGTGCAGCCGGTCTCCTCCCGCGTTTTTTCTTGCGCGTGGGGCCCCCAGCGGCGCCTGGGCCCGGCAATTCGCCACAATTCGCAATCTTCCGAATCGACCCGTCAGCGTGAGAAGTAAGGCCGCCCGAACCCGGCCCGCGCCTAATCCGCGCGCCGAAGAAAGGAGCCCGCGACCATGACCCGACAACCGAAGCCCGGCGGTGGCGACGTCGAGGCCCACACATCACAAATCGCAAATCGCTATTTCACAGATCCGCCATCTCACCACTCGTCACTTGAAACTCGAAACTCGTAACCAGCAAAGGAGCTCCCCATGTCCGCCGTTCCCACCCTTGCCGGCCTCGTCAACGCCAGCGCCACCGAAAACCCCGCGACCGCGAACCCGCCTGCGGCGCCCGCGCCGACGTCGACCGTGACTTGTCCCGGCGCCTCGCCCGACAGGCCAGCGCTGCAACCGCTCCTGGCAATGCTCAGAGATACGAGCCTCGCGCCGACGGAGCCGCTCATCTTCGCCGTCTGCCAGTCCGACGCCTGCGCCGCCGCCAAGGCGTGGGCCGACGCCTCCGACGCCGCGGCCGACGCCCTCGACGCGCTCCTGGCCGCCGTCGCCCGCGAGGTGAATGACGCCCTCGGCGGTAATCCGATGGCCCCCGGGGGCCCCTCGGCCAACGCCAGCCGCCGTCGACTGCTGGAGGCGGGCGTGATCGACCTACAGGACAATGAGTTCCTCGCGTGCGTTTCGCGCGTGGCGGCAATGCGCGCCGCCAGCCGATCGGCCATCGAGGCGTCATGGGCCTTCACGATGCGCCGCATGGTCTACGCCGCCGCCATCCACCTGCTCAAGCGCCGCGCGGCCTGGCGCAACCGAATCGCCGCGTAAGCCGGATCGCCAAATCACCAAGGCGCCAAATCACCAAATCGCCAAATGCCCGAGGGGTCTCCATGTCCCGAAAGAAAACGCCGCCGCTCGTGCGTAACCAGTTGCTCCGTTACTCAGGAGGATTCGATCGGATGATCGCCGCGGTCGAGCTCGACCTTCTCATGCGCAAGCGCTGGGCGCGGGAGTACTGCCGCGCAGTTGGCGTCATCCTGCGGATCCCCGGCGGCGCGCAATACGAATACGACCGTAGCGTGCGCGGCCGGTTCTGGCGCCATATCTGGGCGCCCGATCCGCGGCCCGCCGCCGCAATCTTCGCGCAATCGCTGGAACAACTGGGCGCTCCTTCCCTTCTCGAGGAACTCTGGCGGGCAAGGGGGCTTGCCGACTTCCCGTTGCCGCGTGATGTGCGCTATCGACTGCGAAGAGGCGGCGCGCCGCAAACGCTCGTCACAGCGATCGACTGCCTCGACCGCCTGCTCGTCGCCCCGACGCTGCCGGAGTATTGTCGCCATCGCAAAGGCTGCGTCCGAAGGCCGCTCCCGCCCGAGCGCCTTCCACGATTCGGATGATGCGGCCACCGCCTGTCATTACGCCCAAACCACTGAGGGCAAATCATACGCCTGCAACATTGGCGGCGCCGACCGTGCCGTATGTATGGCGGCACGCAAACAGCGCGCAATACTTGAGAGCATTCATGCAATATTCCCGCCGATTCGGACGCCGCATCAACAATTCCGCCCAATGACTGCCGGAGTGGTGGCATTCTGCGCTTTCCATATCGACTTTCCGCTAAATCCCATCGCGCAATCCGCCGAATCCGCACGTTGGTTGAACAGTTCTTCTTGGGTATCGCGTCGTCGCGGACCGCACTCGGGCGCGGCCCGCGCGATGCGGCCCGATCTCGGGCTCGCATCAGCGGCGTATTTCTTTGACTGACTCACATTTGTGAGAGAGGAGTGGTATCGACATGGCGGACTACATTCCAGCGCCGGATGCGGAATTCAATGCATGGCAGACGAACTTCGTCGAATATGCGACGGCGAACATGGCCGAGCTCGGCCTCGACGCCGCGGACCTAACTCCGATTGACACCGCCCAGACCGAGTGGGAGACCGATTACCCGGCCCACGTAACCGCGGTGGCGTCCGCCGAGAGCGCCCGCGCCGCCAAGGATGGCGCTCGCGCGGGTTATGTCACGCTCATCCGTGCGCTCGTGCGCCGTCTCCAGGCCAGCAGCACCATCACGGACGCACAGCGAGCCGCCCTCGGCATCACCGTGCCGGGGATGAACCCGACACCGTCCGGCCCGCCTGAGACGCGACCGCTTGTCACCATCGATTGTTCACAGCGCCTGCGCCACCTGGTCGGCTTTGTCGACGAAACGACACCGACGCGTCGGGCCAAGCCAGCGGGCGTTCTGGGCGCGGAGATCTGGGTGAAGGTCGGGGGCGAAACGCCGCCCACCGACCCAAGCGAACTTCGCTTCCTTGGCCTGTCCACCCGAGCGCCTTTTACCGCGCAGTACGCCGGGGCGGATGGAGGCCAGATCGCTTATTACTGGGTGCGCTGGGTCAACAGCACAGGGGAGAAAGGTCCCTGGAGCGAGACCGCCAGCGCCACCATCGGCGCCTGACGGGCTCGACAGGATCCGAGCGAGCTCGGGTGGCGGCGGCGGCCGGGCCGCCACGCCGCCCGGGAGCGCCTCGCGCGGTGGCGTCTCGTCGCACGGGAAATACACTCCGAATTGGAACGGACCGCCATGCCTAAGTACCGCCTCGTCAGGATTGACTCGGTCCCGATGGCCGACCGCGGAAAGACGAAGCCGATCGCGGTTGGCGATGTCGATTTCGACCTGCTGGTGGAAATGCTGTTGCCCGCGAGTAACACTCGTTCCCGCACACAGCTCCGAATGAGGCTCGAAGATGACATGGCGGCTGCTGTGGAAAGCGCGATGCGAGGGCGGGCCGCAACGTTTCTGGATATCTACGAGTATGTCCCCGACGGCCTGGAGCTTGGCGGGATCCACAAAGTGCGCCGCACGCCGGGCCCGCTGCTCCGGTCAATTGCGAAGACGCACTGCTTTGCCCCAATCGATCCTGAAAGCGTGGTTCCACAGCCATTTGTGATCCGCGACTTGCTCACCGGCGCTGTCAACGAACGCCTGAGTCCTGGTGGCGCAGGCGATCTCCGGGGGATTGACCTCCAATACGACGCCGAAGCGCCCGACGAGGGGATATTCCTTGTGGATGTGCTGGACGGATCGGAATTCCGCCTAACGACCGAGGCGCTGGCGGCCGAGCCGCGCGAAGCAGTTCCAGCGCTGCGGCTGCAAATCCCCGAATCGCTACCGGGCGGCCACTACAGGCTTGAAGTTCGCAATCGGCCCGCCGGCAAGTCGCTGAAAGTGGGGGCCCTGTCGAGCGAACTGCGTGTAGACTAGCGGTCGTCGCCAGCGCCGCAACGCCCCACGGCGAGTAGCGCGCTCGCAGTCGCCTTGTCGCACATCCTCCGCTGAACGATCCGTTTCCGTCGTCATGTTGACCTCCCGAAATATGCCGGAATTCACTCGCGTAGTTCGGGAGTCATCCTTGACCGGTGTTCCGCAAGATGGAGAAACACCGACGCTGAACAGATGCGCGACGGACGGAACGCCGCGCGCGTTGCAGGCTCGGCCGAGGCTGTTCGGGAATTCGAGCTTTGAGAGAGCACATAAATTCCGCGAAGAAACCCCCGTGTTTGCTGGATAGATGAACGCTCTGAAGGAGCGAAACATGTCAGCCCGGGGGCAGCGCAGACCGCATCGCGGTCGAAGCGCAACCCCGGGTTTGGGTTGTGTTCTCGAAATCAGCCCCGAAAGAGCGTCACAATTCCCGGACAGCCTCCGCTCAGCCATCTGTGGAACGACCTCAGAAATCGCGTTGTCTGTTACATGGGTGTGACAGATCCGTTGTCGCGACGGCGCGTCCAATGATAATTGGCGCCGGTCGAAGTCAGATCGCCCCTGGCAATCTCGGCGTCCATTGTGAATCACGAGGGAGGAAGAAATGAGTAACTTCGCGGCGCTGCTTACTGGCGCCATACTTCTCCTTGCCGGCGCCGCCGCATTGACGCCACCGGCGCGCGTGCCGCCAACGACGCAACCCGCCGAGGCGGCGGCGCCCCAAGTCGAGTTCGCGGCGTTTCCCTTCAGCGTTGCCGTCCCCGCCGACGCGTCGACCGAGTTGAAGGCGTGCGCCCGTCGGCTCGCCCGCGCGATGGGGCGCGAATCTGTGTTGGAATTGTCCGACAATCGGAATCCAGTCTGCTGTTTCTGGATAGAGCTGACGAACTGGTGGCCGAACCCGGGGCGAGGCGGATATGTGATCATCATTCAACACGGCGGCGCGATTCTGTACGCCGCGACCATCGAGGACGCGAATCGTGGCGTCGCGCGAATTGAACGTGTGCGACGAAAGCGGGGAGAGTCCTGGACGCTGCCGATCGGTCTGATGACGGATTATCCCATCTGGGCGGAGGGCGCGACCCCGATCGTTGACAAGGCCGGGGGCGGCGCCAAGAATCCATCAGCCCGTCAGGGCCGAAGCGAGTGATTGCAGGCGTCAGGGGATGCGGATGCTCGGGCGGATCATTCTCAGATTTCTTGTCGTCGCTTTTCTGGCGTACTCCCTCACTCACTTCGTTCTTGCGATCGCCGGCGCGACGGACCTGCCGGCGGGAGCGCGAACGGAGGCGACACTCGTCGGTCTCGGCGAGTGGGTCATCGCGTTGGCCGTCGCGTCGCTCGATTCACGACGAGAATGGCGCCGCCTGCACGCGCCGCTCATCCCGACCTGCGCCAACTGCGGCTACGACGTCCGCGGCGCTGCGAGCGACCGCTGCTCCGAGTGCGGCCATCCGATCGCGCCGGGATATCTCGATGCGTTTGAACAGTGAACTCGGCGCCTGATTGTCTCGACGTATGGCGGGAGATTGTCGCTCCTGATGAAGTGAATACCCGTGTAACGGAAGGGGGATCGGACATGCGAACAGGATGCACATTGCAGCGGATATCTTCAAGCCTGTTGACCGTGATGGTTCTGAGTGGCTGCGCCGACACTGGAATTCCGCCCGCCACGAAATCCCGCAAGGTCGCTGAGGTCCTGAGCTTTCAGACGACGGCGTTGGCGATGGACAGCGGAGACAGCGATTCGAAAGGGGTCAATTACCGAATTGCTGTTCCGGTCCCGGCGCGCGCTGAAAACGGCGGTCTCGTGTACATCCAACCGGAGATGGGTCTTGATATTGTGAGCATTGAGGCCGACGGCGAGTTTCTGTTTGAGACCCCTTGCTCCATCGCCTTTGACGAGTTTCCGCAGGAACTGCTCGCCACTGTCCCCTGCGTGGCTGATTCGTATGTCTATCAGCTGCATGTCGGAAACTCGGGGAGTTACTCTTCGTCCACAGGCGAGCTGGAAGTGGTGTCTTTCTATTCCAAACCCAATCAGGATATTGGCGTTCAGCGGTTTCTTGTTCCGACGGATACGCGAGAGTTACGAATCGTCTATCGAGGGCGGTACCCGGTCGGGGAGCCAGGCGACTCCATTCAGCTTGTCGCTTCATTGAAACGCAATTGATCGAGGGCGGCGGACCGACGTGATTCCGGGGATCACGAATTCCCCCTTGTTTCCCCGCCGGAATCTCGAAGCGCGTGGACTCGAATTGACATTTGGCGTGTCAACGCGGCGAAAGTTCCGCAATGGACGCCATCCCGGTTCGCGATGTGGAGCGCTGTGGTTCGACTTCCGTGGTCGTTTTGCGGCGAGGCGCTTCAATTCGCCCTCGAACGATGTCATCCGATTCAGCGGCTTCCGGGATCCCCAGCGCCGAATGCGCCCAGCGGCTCGGCACGCGCGCGCCGAGGCGGTTGACGGCCGTGTCCAGCAGGCTGGCCAGCTTTTCCGGTTCGAGCGTCAGGTCGGGGATCCGTCGGAAGTGGGGGACTGGCGCATCTGGGCCGAAGCGCAGTCGTGTCATGGGCGCCAGCAGATCGCGCCGGAGTGTCGCCGCCTCGCGCCGGAGATCGTCGTCGCGCAGGTCGCGTCGAACGCGTTCGTGGACGACGGCCGCCGCGGCGCTGGAACGCGTGAGGATCGTGTCCGTTGTCAGCGTCTGCCCGAGCCACGCCTTGCTGATCTCGCGATCGAAGTACAGGCACAGGCTCTCATACAGGTTTGTTTCGCCCGGCAGCCGCGACTGAACGATCTCAATATCCACGGCCTTTGAGAAAACCCCCGTGGCGTCGGCGCCGAGCTGCCGGAGCATGGCCAGGAGTTCGCGCTTCTCGCGCTCCGTTGCATTCGGAGCGTATCGTGCGATGCGGACCGGCATCCCGAAAACCTCCGCGAAAATCAGCCAGTCCTTGATCGCGAATCGCTTCGCCAGGAACGCCAGCGACGTGACGCGAAGCAGACCGCCGCGCATGGCGTGACCACTGCGGGCGTGCGGGGTATGAACGATGAACTTGTCGGGCGGCAGTGCGATCCCCCTGAATTGCGCCTCCTCTGTCAGGATGCGAAGCTCGCCCTCGTCGCTGATCGTCAGGCGATCGAAGGCGATCGGAATCAGGCCCGCCAGTTGAACACCCTGCGAACCGGATTCCCAGACGACCTCCACGACAGCGATATTTCGTCCGAAGGCGAGAGAGAGATGGGCGAGCGCATCGTCGAAGTCGCTGAGACCGCGCAACACCTCATCGCAGTAGGCCGCCGTTTCGTCCGCGAGTCTTCGATCGCCCCGTGGTCCTGTCGGCGCGCTTCGCCATCCGGGGGTCTCCGTCGCCGAGACAACTTCCCACGGAAGACCTGTCAGCGCGAGGCGACGGGTGTTGGCGACGCTGTAGAGATGGCCGTCCCGTTCCTCCATCTGTTCGAACAGCGCAAACTGCGAGGTCAGGTCGCCGGCGTCCGCCTCGCGCATGATGGCGACGAGTCGCTGGGGCGTCAGGCCATCCGCGGGGTACTCGCGCCAGAGGTCGTTCGACTGTCGACCGACGAGAACGCCGGGCCGCGGCGCCGCCGGGCGAGTGCGACGAAGAGTGTTGACGATGCGATCGATCAGCTGCATGACGTGGCTCCCGGATGTGCGTGTGGCGTCATAGGTGGCCGCGAAGGCGCATATTCAATAAACAAAACCTGCCCGGTGTTCCCCCGTTCATCCTGTTGATCCGGCGTCTACCAGATTCCGGCGCCGCCAAAGCGCAGTCGGCCGTCGGTCAGAAAATCGGCGCCGACGGGACCGCAGCCCTCGGCGGCCATCAGCCCGAGGGCCGCCGCCCAGAAGCGATCGGCGTGGCCATTTCGGTGGCGATCGGCCTCGAATCGCGGATGGCCCGTGGCGCTCGCCGTCCGTGTCACGCTGTGCCAGTCCTCGACGATTCGGCGGTCACGAGGTATCCGCAGGTCGCCGCGTTCGGCGTGGATGCGCAGCGTGGAGGCCATTCGGCTCTTCGTGGCGGACGTGAAGACGATGGGCGTCACGCTGTGTTCCCCGAAACGTTCGACGAGCCGCTCTGAGAGATGGAGGCCGACGCCTGTGGCGTCGATGCAGCAGCGACGGACGGCGCGCTGCGACAGGATCTCGACGATCGCCTGTTCCTGATCGTCAAAGGACGTGTTCTCCAGCGTCACGACGCCGATCGTTGTGAACGCGTCACCCTCACGCCGCCACAGCCAGATCGCCGTGAGATCGCGAAATCGACCAATGTCGATGCCGACAAACACTTCCTCGCCATGCAGGCGAAGCAGCGTCCAGTCAATCGTGGTCGTCGCGTCGTCGGATTCGCAGCGATGGATCATCTCGAGCGGAACAAATGCGCAGGCCTCGTCCAGGAACTCGCAGCAGAACTCCTGTCGCCAGGCGAACTCATCGTCGATGCCTTCGCGGAGTTCCCGCTCGTTCGCCTCAAGGCCCTGATCAATCGCATCACGAAGCGTGACGACGGAAACGGCGAATTGCGGGTTGTCGCGCATGCGATAGAAGAGATTTCCCTTTCCCCGCGGCGTCGACGCGATATCGAGCTCGCCTTCGCCGCGGAGCAGTGTCGGGAAGAGGGCCGCCCAGATTTCCGCGTCGTCACGATGCATGGCGAACTCGTCGAGAAAGACGTCGCCCGAGAATCCGCGGGCCGTCATTGGGTTCGCCGGAAGCGCCAGAATGCGAACGCCGCCGGGGAGCGTCGCTTCGAGTGACTGCAGCGCCGCGCCCTCCATGATCGGACGATTCGTCCACGTCGAGTGAATTTGCATCGCATGGCAGTGCATTCGCACCTTGCGCATGACTTCCCGGCTCTGGCGCTCGCCCGCCGACAGGATGATCTGGCTGCGGCGGCGGGACAGACCGTGAATCAGGCGACGAAGGCTGAAGGTGAAACTCTTGCCCGTCTGCCGGGACCAGCAGTTCCAGGTGAATCGCGAGCGCGATTCGATCGCCGACCTCTGGTAGGGGAGCAGGGCGATCCATGGCTCAGCGATGGGTTCTGCGGGGGCGAGATTCCGGGGGGAATCGGCGCCATCTTGAGTCGTCATGTCTGACGCGCCTGATCGGCGCTTCTCGTCGGCGGGGATTGCGGATAACCGGACATGCAAGTCGTTTATCAGGACGCGCGGCCGCAGGACTTTCCGGCGTGTGCGTTTCGAGGGGTTGCGCGCCTGGATTATCGGCGTCGCGACATGGATCGGAGCTTTGCCTCGGCCCGCCGCATACCGATGTTTCCATTAGAAAAAGGGGGGCGATTCCATGGCATCGCGCAACGAGACGACGAACCAATGGCTGATCTTCACAATTGCGGACCAGAAGTACGCGATTCACGTGGATTGTGTTCGCGAGCTGACGCCTTCCCGCGATCATGAAATCCGGAAAATGCCGCAGACGCCGGATTACGTCGTGGGCGCCCTCAGCCTGCGAGGCAATGTGATCGCCGTGCACGATCTGCGCACCCTGATCGGTCTCCCCTCGCTCGACGCCGAAACGAAGGAGATCATCGAACTGCTGGAGGCGCGGGAGCAGGATCACGTCAACTGGATCAATGAACTCCAGAAGTCCGTGGACGAGAATCGTGAATTCTCGCTCGCCCGTGATCCGCACAAGTGCGCATTCGGCCGATGGTACGACGATCTGACGTCCGACGAAGGTCGGCTTCAGAAGCTCACGAATTCGAACTTCACGCTGTATCGGCTGCTGGGGCAGCTGGATACGCCGCACAAGACGATCCACTCGATCGCCGACAAAGTCACGCGCTTCATGCATGAGAATGACACTGAGAGCGCGCATCGCATCATCGACGTCACAAGCCGGGAAGAGCTCGATACGATGATCTCGCTGCTCGGGCAGATTCGAAGCCTGCTGCATTCGCTGCGCAAACCGCTGATCATCGTTCTCGAACAGGACGAGCGACAGCTTGGCGTCCAGGTGGACTCCGTCGATTCCGTCGTTCGGATTCAGCCGGAACAGATACAGCCGCTGCCGGAACGGCTCGGCAGCTCGACGCTGTTCTCAGGTGTCGCCCAGCTGAAGAATGAGACCGGTCTGCTCATCATGGTCGAGGGCGCCGGCCTCTTTGACGCTCACGCGTCGAACCTCGGGTTGAACGGTGCAGACGTCGCGGACGCCCGGAACTCGAACGGCGAATCCGCGGCGACGCGGAGCGACGCGCCGCAGCTGGTCGTGGCCGGCTGACGGGACGCACGCAGTCAGGTCACTTCAGGATCAACCCTGTCGGCTGTCGCCGCGCCGTCATTTCCTGTGAGGAGGAATCGAACCTCAGGCGCGACCGCCTTATAAGGGCGGCGCCGGCGCGACCAGCCGGCGACTCACAGGCGCAGGAAACTCTTGTGATGTTGGTCGAATCCAGTCCCGCCGATAACGTGATAGTCTTGCTTCGCTTATCCGTCGATTTGTCGACAGATATCGTCGCTGCAAATTCGCATTGGTTCAGCGGTTACCGTCGTTTGTCGAGGCCCGATCGCACCTTCTGAGCGCGTTCTACTTGCGAGCCCCTAGTGGCCTCTCGTCTTCATAGAATCGACGCGATCCGATCTCAAGCTCTGTTAGGTCGAACTCATCTGCGATAATGTGATTCAAGGCCCGTGCACACCCCGTGAGCGCAATTATGATCGAGGTTATTTGTGCATACCAATTGCGCTCGATCTTCTCGCGATCGCGTTCCTTTTCCGGTGAAAAAGGATCATGGCCGAGTGCGTAAAGCACCCCAACTAGAGTTCCGTGTAAAGCCTCGGACGCTTGCGCGTAAATGAGAAAATGGGATACGACAAACATGGACACTTCCCTAGTCTTGTACTTCTCGCAGATGGTCTCGATCTTCTGCGACATGGATTCGGAAGTCCATGATTCGATCTCGCGGCCCTTCTTCGACGTAAACTCGTCCATGTAGTTCTTTAACTCTGGATGATCATCGGGCTCTATCTCAGGAAACGCACGTATGGATGCGGTTATTCCGGCGACATTGATTTCGCGATTTCTATCCCTGAGCTTGCGCTGATAGTAGTACCGTAACATCTTATCAGATGTGGGGGCTCCGCCCACGCAAATGAAGGCCGCGTTGGTGATAGTCTCTAACGCACACCTTGCCACTACCCACGCGTCCTTCACACGGACCTTACGTGAGATCATTTCAAGCGTGTCGAGTGTCAACCCAGCGCTGAAGGTCAGAGAACCGACAACTTGCTCCATTTCACCTTTGCATTTGATCAATTCAAGACCGACGAATCGGAGCAGGAATGCTTGGCGACCCAACCATGGAAGAAGTTCGTAAACTCCTTCTTGCGTAGTCAATAGTCTATCTTGGCGTGACTTCTCGGATGCGCTGTCTTCCATCTCGATTCCAATCGATCAGTATCTTAGTTGCCCATTCTCGCAATCTCGTGCGCCCAAGTCACGCACCATTTTTCTCGTCGACATTCGCGACTCACAGGCGCAGGTAATCTCGTGATGTTGGTCGAATCCAGTCCCGCCACGGGGAGGCCATCACGTGGGACCATGGACGGGACCGGCTCGTGAACAAGCCCGTCCCGCGCTGCAGCAGTTGTATTTCAATTCGAACGTGATCCTGGCCACGTCTCTCAGGAAACGGGAATTCCGTCGTCGTTGTCTGATGCGCGCAATGGACAACGGGGGCCCGGGCTGCGTCCAGTCGACGTCTTCGTCGTGAAGGACGCCGACCGCGCGGCGCCGCGCGGTCAGCGTTCTCCACGAATCGGCATCACCTCCTTTCTGTCAGGTCACAGTGTTTCCTGCGTCAACTTCATTTCTGGCGGCGATGGGCGTGACGCGTTGACCCATCGCCGCCGCTCTCCGGCTGAGAGTTACGACATTTTCGTTCGAAGTGACGGGCGCGTTCGCCGCCGCCGGGGCGACGAATCGCGGCGTCACAGGGTTACGAGCTCAGGCTTCCGACCATTCCGCGGATCTGATCGGCGATGTCGCCTTGGCCGAGAACGATCGTCGCCTTGGTTCCGCGGAGGATCTCACCCAGCAACTCGAGCTCTCGCTCTCGCGCCAGGTGCGGGTTGTCGGCCAGCAGCTTCGCCGTGTTCAGCTGACTGCGGACTGTCGCCGTTTCCTCGCGCCGGCGGATCGTGTTCGCCTCGGCCTGTTTCTCGGCCTCGATCACGCGGTTCAGGATCGTCTTCATCTCTCCGGGGAGGATGATGTCCTTCAGCCCGATCGCGTGGATCGTTGCGCCGATCTGTTCCGCCCGCTTGATCAACATCTGGCGCAACTCGTCGCCGACCGCGTCCTTGTTCGTCAGGAGCGTTTCGAGCTTGCGCGTTCCGATCGCCGCCCGCAGCGCGAGCTGTGCGTCTCGATACAGCGCCTGTTCGGCGTCCTTGACGAGCGTCGTGGCCTTCAACGGATCGCTCACGCTCCACGCGACCAGCAGGTTGACACGAAGCGTCACTTTGTCGGCCGTCATGATGTCCTGCCCGGCGACGTCGATGACCTGTTCGCGCCGGTCGATCGTGCGGACCTCCAGTCGTCCCGCTGCGCTCCAGTAGGCGTAGCGCCCTTCCTGGAGCGTCTCGACGATCCGTCCGTCGCGAAACAACATCGCCGTCTCGTACGGTTTGACGTCGACGAGCAGCAGGTGCTTGCGGGCGTCGGCGAAAGCCGCGATCGCTTCCAGACGCGCATGATCGAATCGAAACTCGTTCACGTCGTGCGTCTCGACGCTCAGCTCAAACGGCTCGCGCCAGAAAACGTGGCGTCCCGGCCCCAGCGCGTAGCACAATCGGTCGTCCCGCCACACGAACGCCCGCTCGTTATCTCCCAGGTTGAGGACGAGCAATTCGTCGGCCGCCCGCGGATCGCGGACGATGACGTCCAGCAGAGTGTGCTCCAGCTTCGTCACGAGCGTGGAGACGATCTGCACATTGTCGCGATACGCGCGGAACGGGTATCGCCAAAAGCGATAGTCGCCCGGCGGTAGTATTCCTTTGAAGTCGCCGTCGCGGAACCAGAGGCCCCGCAGATGGCTTGCGATTCGAACTTTCATGAACATTGGGACGCCTCCTTTCATGTATTCGCGACCCATTTTTCTTCTGGCGCCAAACCGGCCTTCATGACCGGCGAAGCTGACGCTTCGGCGCTGTTTCGTCTCAGTTGTTTGGCGCTTTCGACAATCGTCGATTGCGCGTTTGTTCTCAGAGTACGGTCCGAGAGTCGATACACAGGTTCGCCCCGTGCGCGTCGGCGGCGCCGGCATCGCTTCGAGTCAGGGACAGCGCCTGGACAGCGCCGCCGCGTCTCCCCGAACGCGAACGGCGACGGCCGACCCTGTGTGTCTCGACGCGACTCGACCGGCGGCAAGGCCTGGCGGACGGTGTCGATCGGACTCGTCGTTCGCAGCGCCGAAGCGACTGCAAACGACTCGCTCTCACGACTGGCGCGGCCGGTGAATCGAACTCTCGTCCCGCCATTTCCAGATTCTCACTCTGGTCCCGGTGTGATCGGGTAACGTGGGTCGGATTCGAACCGACAACTTTCAGGGTGTCAGCCTGACGCTCTAACCGTTGAGCCACCACTGAGGAACCGATGCGTTTGATACCGATCGCGGAACGCGCTCGCGCCAATCGGCGGATGCGCGGCGCGCCGCCGGCTTCGTATCGGGTTCTTCCTGATCCAACTGTCCGGAGCGACGCGAATGTGCCATCGCTCGGTTTCGTCGTCCGTCATCGAACGCGTGCGTATCGACGTTCGATTCATCGTCTTACCTCCGTCGCACAGGAGTCGTTTGACTTCCATCTGCGCGCAACCTCTCCGTTGTCGCGAAGTCTATCGTTCGTCGCGACGTTAAAATCGACGTTTGTCTGCATGCCGCGGCGGCCCGACCCGCATCGGCCAACAAAAAAAAGCCCCGGGAGCGTTGACCGCTCCCGGGGCTTTTGCGTGCCAAGACACCAAAAACCTCATCGTGGAGGGCCATACCTCGCGCAACCTTCTCCGGCGTCGCTGACGCCGAAATCGCTCGACGTCAGAAAGTCGGCAATGCAATTGCCGGGTGCGCAGAGAGTTATGCGTCGCGGGCTCACGTTGACACACGGCAGTGTGGATTCCGCGAGACGGGGCTTTCGCCACGCCGACGGCATTCCGTGCTGTCTCATCAAGCCTGTCACTCGATCGCCACTCCTGATGGGGCTGGGGTTTCAATTCGACAGAGGATCCACGCCGGCCCTCTGATTCAATTTGAAATATACACGGCGGATCTTGTCAGTCAAGGCAATTACGGTGATTTTGTTAGAGAATTCGCGCGCATCACGACATACAGACGTTTGTCGATATGTCGGCGCGAGGGAAAGTGATCGGTCGACATGATCGAATTGATTCGAGTCCATACATCGAGACAGGGGCTGCATGAGATCACGGAACGCGTCCGAGACGTCGTGCGGCGCGCGGGAATCCGCGAAGGACTCTGTACCGTTTTCATTCGCCATACCTCCGCCAGCCTGACCATTCAGGAGAACGCCGATCCTTCGGCGCGACGCGATCTGGAAGTGTGGCTCAATCGACTCGTCACTGAAAATGACGACTGCTACACGCATACCGCCGAGGGGCCCGACGACATGCCGTCACATATCAAGGCGATTCTCACGTCGACGTCGATCGGCGTTCCCGTCATCGACGGCGCCCCTGCGCTCGGAACCTGGCAGGGCGTGTACCTGTGGGAGCATCGACGCGCGCCGCATGTTCGCGAGATCATTGTCCACGTCGCATGAGCGCATCGAGGTGTTGTGACAGCGAAGGTCCCAGCCGCACGAGCAGGACGCCGGCAAAAGCGAGCGCGATGGAGATGAGCTTGCGGCGCGAGATGTGTTCGCGAAGGAAGATGACCGCGAGGATCGCCGCAAAGACAACGGATGTCTGGTTCAGGATCGCCGCGACGCCGGTTTCCGTGTACTTGAATCCGGCGATCCAGAAGACCATCGACAGGAATCCGCCGAGAAACGCCCCCGGGAATGTGTACTTCCAGTAGCGCGTCGGTTTGAACACGGCGAACATCTCACGCCGTTTCGGCGACGCCGCCGCCATCAGCGCCAGCGCCGTCGTCCCTGCAATGAGGCGAAGGACCGTCGCTTCCAGAAGCGGAAAACGATCCGTCGTGAACACGGGTTTGGCCAGGACGATGCCGACGGCCATCAGGAAGATGTAGAGAATTCCGAGCAGAAAGCCGATCGTCACTTCGCGTCGCGTTCGATCCGCCGGCGGTCGCGCCTTCACGGTCAGCAGGATGGCGAACAGGATCAGGATTCCGCCGACGATATGCGGCCACTCGATGCGCTCCGCGAGCGCCCACCAGGCGACGAGCAGCGTGATCGGACTGTAGGTGCACTCGACGATGACAAACATGCTGACGCCGACGAGATTGAGGCACTTGAACAGCAGCGTGTCGGCAATGGCGATACCGAGCACGCCGCTGATGATCAACAGGTAGTAATTCGCCGCGGGTGTTGAATGGCGCCAGCCCGCCTCGCTGTCGGAATCGAATCCGAAGTCGGCAACGCCCAGGGCGTGCAGGAGCCAGAGGGCGATCAGGATCATCACGATGCCGACAACGTTCTTGTAGAGATTCAGCGCAAGCGGATGAATGCGCTCGCCGCTCTTCCGGAAGAAGATCAGCGCCATCGCCCAGGTCATCGCCGCCGTCAGGGCGCACAGTTGTCCGATCGCATCCGGCGTCATATCGGCCGCTGAGTGTACCCGTCCCCTGCGACGCCGTCCCCTCTGTCGTCATTACCGGTCCCGGCGTCGCGCGGCGATCATTCCCGTGGCTCGCGCTTACCGAGGGTTCGATGAAGTCCGACTCAAGAGAGGAGTGGCGCCCGCGCCCATCGGGACGCGATGCGCTTCGGCTCCATGGGGTGGTGTTATGGGAACAACAACCACAACGCGTGTGACGCCCGGGCGATCCGTGGATCCGCAGCGCCCGGAAGAGACGGGCGCCCGTCCCGGCGCGTCACGGGTAGAATCGAATCCGATGCGGCTGGTTCGCGTGTCCATCATCGTTCCGACGTACTGCGAGGCGGACAACCTCCGGCCCCTGTGTGAGCGCGTCTTCAACGCCACGCGCGCGGCCGGCATCGACGCCGAGCTGATCGTCGTCGATGACGACAGCCCTGACGCCACGGCCGACGTTGTTGCAGCGCTGGCCGGCAGATACTGCATTCGACTCGTCACCCGTCGCGGCGAGCGAGGTCTTTCATCCGCCGTCATTCGTGGGTTCGATGAGTCGGATCGTGATGTGCTCGTCTGCATGGACGCCGATCTCTCCCATCCGCCGGAAAAGCTGCTCGACGTCATTGCGCCCGTTGCTCGGAATGAAACGGACTTCTGCATCGGCTCACGCTACGTCGCCGGCGGGCGCACGAGCGACGACTGGGGATTCCTCCGAAAGCTGAATTCGAAGGTCGCGACATGGCTGGCGCGACCGCTGATGTCGGCGTGCGATCCGATGGCCGGGTTCTTCTGCATTCGACGCGAGACGTTTGAAAGCGCACGGCGCAACGGCATGCGCGCCATCGGTTACAAGATCGGTCTGGAGATCTGCGTGCGATCGGGATGCCGACGCATCCGGGAGATCCCGATTCACTTTGTCGATCGACACGTCGGCACAAGCAAGCTCACGGCCCGACAGCAGCTGTTGTATCTCAAGCAGCTCGTTCATCTGTTTCTTGCGCGACGCCCCGCATTTCTTTTCTCAGTGTTCGCGCTTGTCGCCGTGTGCTGCGGTTGGGCGGTCCTTCAGTTTGCCGGTCTGTTCATTCAATAATCCCGCCCTGTAAATCACACGCAGAAACTGCGCGACCGAATATGTTGGAACGCGCCACAATTGCGTGTTCCTTCCTTCGCTTTTCGCTTGAAACCTATGGGCCCCTGAATACGATGTCCGCCGCGGTCAGGGCTTCGGAGCCCCGCGTGTTTCCCCCCAGCACGCACCCGGACCCTGGCCGCCTTTCTTCTGTGATAACCCCGGTTTTCATGCAGCGCTGGCCCTGGCGCGTGTCGTCGCGTATCTTGGTTTTCCTTGGTTGACATCCCGTGCGGCGGGTCGCTGATGCGATCGCACACGAGACTGGACGTCGTTCCGCGAGTGTTCTCCGATCCGGGAGGCGGCGGCGCGAACTGATGGGGGCGAAGGTTTGATGGCGCAGCGAGACGAAACGTACCTGCCGAGTGATGACTTTCTGACAGCGCTGCGGCGTGTGAAACGCCCGCTCGTTCTGGGGCACGTCACACCCGACGCCGACGCCATCGGCGCGTCGCTGGGGCTGGCGACGGCCATGCGAGCCGAGGGAATCGACGCCGTCTGCGGTCTGCCCGCGTCCACAGTCGCGAAGAAGCTCGAGTTTCTCCTCCGGCTTGTGTCGGAAACGCCCTGCGTTGAGTCATGGTCCGCCGAAGATGGGTATGACGCGATCATCGTCCTGGACACGGCCGGCGCCAATCGGATCAACATCGATCCGGCGCCCCCGCTGGACGGCGACATCGACGTGTTCAACATCGATCATCATGTGTCCAACATGGGATTCGGCCGTCACAACTGGATCGACGCCACGGCCTCGAGCACGTGTGAACTTGTCGGGCGGCTGATTGAAAAACAGGGCTGGGCGTTCACATCCAGTGTTGCGTCGCTCCTGTACGCCGGCATTTATGGCGACACGGCCGGATTCAGCCTGCCAAGCACCTCTCCCGACACGATGGAGACGGCCGCGACGCTGCTTCGACACGGCGCGGACGTCGCGTTTGTCGGCGAGCAGCTCTGTCGCTCGCAGGTACGATCGGACTTCGAGCTGCTGCGGCGCGTTTACGACAATACGGTTGTTACAGACGATCAGCGCATCGCCTACAGCTTCCTCTCGCACGATGACTTTCTGGAGTCCGGCGCCCGGCCGGAGGACATCGACGACCAGGTGTCGGTTCCTCTCGCGCTGAAAGGTGTGCACATGGCGCTGTTGTTCACGGAGGGGGAACGCGGCGTTGTGCGGATCAACCTTCGCGGTGAAGGCGGCGTTCGTGTTGTGGAACTTGCCCAGCAGTTCCAGGGTGGCGGGCACGCCCACGCCGCCGGCGTTCGAATTCGAAATACGCCGCTGAAGGATGTGATTCAGGAAGTCATCGCCGCGGCCCACGAGAGCCTGGACGCCCAGATCGCGGCGCTCGAAAGCTGAGACGGCTTCGATCGCCTAGTCACGTCCGCCGCGGCGCGCGTCAGTATCCGACGCCCAGCGAACTCGAATCCGCACATCGAAGTGGCTCGGATCGCTCGAGACGCGGACGTACGCGGCTTCATCGACCGCTGACAGCAGCGCTGCGACACGCCGAAGCGCCGTGATCGGCCGGATATTCAGTGAAGACAATCTGGGGCGTGTCGGGACGGGGATTTCGAACTTCATTCGAACGCCGTCGCGGATCACTTCGACGGGCAGGATCTGGGCGGCGCCGCGATTTTCATATTGGTCGCGAATGAACCGGGCGGCGCTGGAGGCGGGCGGGTTCCTGCCGAAGACGCTCACGACGGCGTCGCCGATGCGCAGGAAGGGGGCGGCGGGAGACGTCGGCGAGATCTCGCTGACAATGGCTCGCCCCGGGGACGATGCGTCGTCGACCATTCCCACGCCAAGGCGCGCTTCGGCCGCGAGTTTGCTTGCGATCCAGACCTGCCACCAGGCGTCGCTGACGACGCTCGGGTGCTGCTTCTCCGCGAAATCCATCCACGACGCGAGCATGGCGGCGATCGGAGCGCCGCGAAGGCAGCCGAACTCCGCGAGCTGTTCTCCCTCGGCGTCGGATATTGCGTCGATCGCCAGTTGCGTTCGCAGTCCCCTTGTCGGCGCCGGTTCGGCGAGCTCGACGCCCACGGCGTCCGTCACAGCGGAGGCGGTCGTGCCGACAACGATCGTCGAATCATCGGCCGTCCACGCCAGGGTCATCGGACGCATGAACTCCAGTCCTTTGCGTCGCGACAGGACACGACCCAGGTCGATGCGGCGAAGCTCGCCGCCGTCGATCCGGCTTCGTTCCACGTCCGGAATGTCGTAGGCGCTTCCCCGGGGCGTTGAGAAGACGGCGATCATCTGAGTCAGCAGGACAAGGACCCTGTCGAGCTGGTCCGCGATCTCCTTCGCCTCCTCGGATCGCATCGTCAGCGAGATCGTGGGGAACTGGAAATCGTCGGTCTTCAGCGAACCGAGTTGCACGAGGACGCATGGATCGATGGTTGTCAGCGGAGAATTGCCCGCCGCGCTCCAGGTCGGGAGTTTTGAAAGCAACTGGTGAACGATCGCGCCGGGGCCAGCCGCGGCGACGGGGTCATCTGTCGTCGTCGCCGGTTTCTCCAGAGCGCCGGCCCAGGCGCCGATCGACTGATCCGACAGACGCTTCAGCAGGTCAGCTGACAGAGTCGGCTCGTTCGGCGCCGCTGCGCGACGGCGACCGTAGAGTGAGCAACGCATCATCCGGCCGTCGAAGTGAATCGCCGTCAGCAGGCGCTCACAACCCGCAAACGCGAACGGGTCGTCATCGGCCCAGCGCGCGAAGACCAGCGCGTCGGGCGCTTCCGTCAGCCTCGATCGAAGGGACGCGTAGGCGGACTGGCCCGCCAGGTGCGGACCACGGCCTGTCATGAGGAGAACGGATCGTCCCCAGAGTCCGTCGGGATCGCCGGGAGGGCCCAGCAGGATCGTGTTGTCCAGTACGGCGCACCGCAGATCGCCGCGCAGCTGATAGCGCCTGACGTTTCCTTCGTCCGGCAGGGGGCGCGCTCGCCAGGTCTGAAGCAGCGTGCGCAGCTCGACGCGGGATTCGATCTCCGCGATCAATACGCCGTTCTGCCAGTCATCCGATCGCCTGGCAAACAGGGCGGCCCGCCGGCCGAGAACGCGGACGATGAGCTCCTCGGACGTCATGCCGAGCAGTTGCTCGGAGCGTCGCTGCCACGGCTGCGTCGTCGGCTGATCGCCTTCGACTGTCTCCCGCAGGGCCCGCCAGACGCCGAGCGACTCGAAGCTGGATCGTATGTCGGCGAGGCGCGAGACTTCGACGTAGAAGTCCGCGTCCCCCGGAACGAGCCGGGCGAAGTCGATCTCGGGCCGCTGCGTCGATGTCTGGGCGACAGTGACGCCGGCGAACGCGAACTGGGCGACAAAAAAAGCCGCCGCGAGTGTGCGGCGGCTTGAGAAACTCGGTTTCGTGTGTGAAGACGCAGGGATCAGAATCGGACGACCTCCTTGTCGGATTCCCGAACTTCAGTTGTCGGTGGCGTCAATGCGTCCTTGAAGGGAGACAGGAAGGCGTCCAGCAGCGACGGCTGTGTCGTTGCGGCGTCACTCGGCGCTTCGGACGGCAGGCTGGTTCTGTCAAACGTCTCGACGAGCGCGTTTCGAACACCCTCGAAGGTCGACTTCGTGTCCTGCCAGGCGTCGATCGGCGTGCCGACGAGTTCTTCCACGGGAAGTGTCGCCTCAACGGCCTCCGGAAGAACCACGCCCTGTGGTTCCTGCGACGTCGGCCAGATGAGGACCGACAGAAACAGCATCGCTGCGGCGGCGGGAAGCCCCGCGCCGGCAAAGATCTTTATGTAGCGCTGACGGTTGTCCCGCCGCGTCATCAGGACGGGCGCCATCGTCTGCTTCGGCAGCATGGCGACGACGCGGCTGGCAAAGCCGCTGTCCAGCTCCGGTTCGGCGTTGTCCTGGGCAATCAGGTCACCGCAGGCGCGCAACATCTCGAACTGTTGCTGGCACGCCGGGCATTGCAGCAGGTGCGCATGGACTTCAGCCGTCAGGCTGGGCGACAGTTCGCCGTCCATATACGAATCCCGCAGGTCATTTACATGGCGACACGTCATCAACACGCAATCACCCCTTTGCGTTTACCGGTCACAATCGTCAAGCCGACACGTCGCCGAACTTGATCGCCGACCAGTCCTCCACCAGTTGCTTCTCGAGCATGCCCTTCAGCCGCGTTCTGGCTCGATGAAGATGACTCTTCACCGTTGCGGCGGGCATGTCGAGGATCTCCCCGATGTCCTGACAACTCAGGGACTCTCTGTAAAATAGTAATACCGCCGCGCGCTGCGGTGGTGTCAGATTTTCCACGGAATCCCAGATCACTTTTTTCAGACGTTTGGCTTCGTCGCTGTTGGCGAACTCGTCGGAGATGTCGCCGGCCGAATCGCTGCGTCCGTCATTCGGCAGGACCGAGAAGTCCATCTCGCCGGAATAGTCCTTCCGGCGGCGCATCGTGTTCAGACAGAGGCGATAACCAATCGTGAACAGCCATGTGCTGAAGCGATAGGAGAAGTCGAACTTGTCCAGGGCCTGGAAGGCGCGAAGGAAGGCGTCCTGACAGATTTCCTCGGCGTCGTGATCGCGACGGACCATCCGCCAGACAAACGCGTGGAGGCGATCCTGGTGCGCAACGATCAGGCGATGCGCGCTCGCCTCGCAACCGCGCTGGGCGCGTTCAATGAGACGCCGCTCTTCGAGCTGCGTCAGCCGGCCTGTATCCGCTTCCCCGTTCATTGTCGACATCCTATTATACTTTACGGCTGGCCGGCGGCTGCAACCCAGCAATTCCACTGGTGTTCCGGGTTATTCGACGTAACATATTGTAATGGCGAAGATTAAGAAAAATGCGAAGGGTGGGGGCGGACCGGAAATTTCCAACCGCAAGGCCCGATTCGAGTACCAGATTCTCGAAACGGTCGAGGCGGGAATGGAGCTTAAGGGTAGTGAGGTAAAGAGTTTACGCCTTGGGCAGGCCAGTCTGGGCGAGGCCTACGCCCGAATAGACGCCGGAAAGGCCACGCTCCACAACTTCCAGATTCAGCCCTACGAGCAGGCCACGCATTTCAACCACGATTCCAAGCGCATCAAGAACCTGCTGCTCCACAGACGCGAAATCCTGAAGCTCGAAAAGAAGGTCAAGGTCAAGGGCCAGACGCTCATCCCTCTGCGTGTCTATTTCAATGAGGATGGCCGGGCCAAGATCGAACTCGCCCTGGCGATCGGCAAGAAGCTCCACGACAAGCGACAGGACGCGAAAAAGAAGCAGGACACACGCGACATGCAGCGGGCCGTGCGGCGAGGCGGCCTATAACGTTCTCAACTCAGTTGGTTGCGCCGCCGGCGCCAACGCTGGCAAGACTGGTCGCAACCGCGTGCTTCCGGTAACTTGACGTCGTTCGTCCTTGATGGGAGGCCAGCGCTTGCGAGGCATCAGGAACCCACTCTTCGTTCTTTCGGTCGTCGCCGCCGTGCTCGGGGCGTCCGTCGTCTACGTTGTCCTTCGTGACGACTCCATGGACTATGTCATTGAAGACATGTTCCCGGAACCCGTGCATCCCAATCCGGAGCTCGTGCCGAACTTCAGGTTTCCGGACGAGCTGCGGACGACGGACCTCGAAGTCAATCGCTTCATCGATCGCTTCTTCCGGATCTGTGAAGAGGGCAAGTACAGCGAGTTCAAGCTCATGTACACGAGCCAGCCGGGGCAGGAGATTCCGCCGGCCCGGTTCGAGTCCACTTTCAACGTCCTGAAAGAGGCCAGGATCACCCAGCTCCGCCGGTTGCCCGAACTCAAGCAGCTGGAAGGGCCCACGTGGCTTGTTGTTGCGGAATTCGATCTTGAAAACAGCGCTCTGGTCGACAAGAAGGAAGGCAACATCATTCGACTTGTCGTGGGCAAGGAAGGCGATCGCCTCAAGATCCGTCCGATCACACGCGACGCCGTCGAACAGATAGACGCCTACGAAGCGCGGCTGAAGGCTGAAGCGACCGCTTCCACTACTCCGGCGGTCCCGCCCACCCCCTGATCACACGTGATTCAGTTCAAAACGAGCGCTCGAATTGATGTTTCGGACGTCATTGCGCGCCGACACACGCTGTCAAAATAGGCGAGTTACGGACCGACGCCGGCTAATACTGGCAACTGCCGAAAAGCGGACGCCACGACTGATCGGACCACAGTTGTAAGCTAATCAACGGCAGAAACTTAGAGCAGCATTTTTCATCGACTCAAAAAAGCCAGCCAATATTTGTTATATCTTACCCTTACCCCATGACGGGGCGAAATCCCTATTGCCAGCATTGATACCGGCGACGGCCGCTACCGGCGGCACTATCCGGCTAGGTGTGAAAGTTCCTCACCGGCTGAAGAAGGGAAAGAGTCATGGGTCTCACAGTCAACAACGTTAACACGCTCTCGCTTCTGAACATTCTGAATAAGACGTCCGCGAAGCAGTCTGATTCGCTGACCAAGCTCTCGACGGGCTTCAAGATCAACAAGGGGTCGGACGATCCCGCCGGTCTGATCGCCGTCCAGAGCCTGTCGGCCGAACTGACGGCCGTGGACGCGGCCATCACCAACGGCCAGCGCGCCAACTCCGTATTGGACGTTGCTGACGCGTCGCTTGGCGAAATTGGTGATCTGCTCTCCGAAATCGAAACGCTCGCCGCGCAGAGCACCAGCTCCGGCGGTCTGAGCGCCGCCGAAATCGCGGCGAACCAGGCCCAGATCGACAACGCGATCGACGCCATTAACCGAATCGTCCAGACGACGACGTTCAACGGCAAGCGACTCCTCGACGGTCAGCAGGGAATCCGCGCGACCGCTTCGTCGCCGACCCTCGTCACGGACGTCAAGCTCTATTCGCGACCGACGTCGAACTCGAGTCAGAGCTTTGCCGTCAACGTCGAGTCCGCGGGTACCGTCGCTTCGGCGACACTCGCGACGCTGACGTCGATCAGCGCCGCCGAGTTCACGGTCACAGGTACGGCGGGTACGGCCACGATTACTGTCGCGGCGTCAGACGCCATCACGGACATTCGTGACAAGATTATCGCCGCTGCGAGCGAGACCGGCGTCTCGGCCTCCGTCAGCGGCAGCGAGCTGCACATCCAGAGCCGCGAGTATGGTACGAACGCTTTCGTCGGTTCGACGTTCATCAGCGGCGATACGGACTTCGCCGGCGGCGTCCAGCAGACGACGGGTACCGACGCTCAGGTCACGGTCAACGGCCAGCAGGCCTTCGTGGACGGTCTCCGAGTCAGCTTCAACTCCAACGGCAGCAGCGGTGAATTCTCGCTGACGGCCGCGGGCAACACGACCAGCGGTTCCGTCGGAACCCTGAACATCGCGGGCGGTGGTCTGACGTTCCAGCTCGGAACTGCCAGCAACACGCAGGCGACGGTTGGCGTTAACTCGATCTTCGCGCATGAACTCGGCGATTCGTCGAACGGGTTCCTCAGCGAACTGAAGAGCGGTGGCGCCAACGACTTGTCAACCAATGCGAACAACGCGGTATTGATCGCCAAGAGCGCGATCAACCAGGTGGCGACGCAGCGAGGCCGCATCGGTGGCTTCCAGAAGTTCCAGGTCGAGACATCGATCAACTCGCTCAACGCGACAAAGATCTCGCTGGAATCGGCCCGTGGCCTGATCAACGACGTGGACTTCGCCGTCGAAACGGCTGAGCTCTCGCGACAGAACGTTCTGTTGCAGTCGTCGATCTCGCTGCTCGGTGTCGCCGGCCAGCAGTCGTCGCAGATTCTGGCGCTGCTCGGCTAAGCCGAAGCGCGTCAGTTCGCGTGACCCAGACTCTTTTTGCAGGCTTCGGCCTGGTGGGGAACGGAGTAGGGCGGGGTTGGGCTTCGGCTCAGTCCCGCCTTCCTCTCCTTTTACGACGATCCGCTCATCCGTCCATATCTGACAGCAGCGTTTCGACGAATCCGTAAATGTCGGCGCCGTCCACGTCGAAGTCGCCCGTGAAGTCGCCGTTCGCCGCGTTACACGCCGGCAGCGCGATTGCATGGCCCGCCGGGTTTGTCAGCAGTTTCGTGAAGATGAACACGTCAGCGCCATCGACGGCGCCATCGCAGTTCATGTCGCCGGGTTCCCGCGGCAGCAATCGTCTGACGAGAAACTCCCGGGCCGCCGCATCCGTTTCGGTCCCCAGCGCGCCGTGCCCGAACCCGGGAACAGGCCGTAGCGTGACGTCGACGCCAAGCGGCGACAGGGCGTCGTAGAGCCGAACACTCTGATGGAAGGGCACGCTGGTATCGTCCAGCCCGTGTGCGATGAGTATCTGCGGATCGTCTGCGCTGGCGTGCATGGAGGGGCTGGCCAGGTTCGCCAGCGCAACTTTCTCCGGAAAAGGCGGCGCCGGGTTGTCGATGTTCTCGCGCAGGACACCAATTCCCTCGCTGGCGCCATCAAAGCCGATCAGTTTCGATTCTGGCGATGTCGGCGCGTCGTGATCGATGCCGTTGCCGGGCGGATCCGTCACGTCGAGATTCATGTTCAACAGATCCGTCGGACCGAAGTAGTCGACCGCCGCCTGGACGCGGCTGCTGTAGACTGAGTTGCCGCCCGAGACCCCTTCCACCTCGGCGACACCGCCGGACGTCGCCAGGAGCGCCGTGAGATGGCCGCCGGCGGAAGAGCCCCACGCGCCGATGCGATCGGGATCGATGTTGTAGGTTGCGGCGTTCGCGCGCAAATGACGCACGAGTCCTTTCACGTCGTGGATCTGTGCAGGGAAGATCGCCTGATGACTCAGACGATAGTCGGTCAGGGCGACATGGATACCGCGCGCCAGCAGCGGTCGGGCCGCCTGGGCGAACTGCTGGTAGGAGCCACTCTGCCAGCCGCCGCCGTGAATCCACATCACGATGGGGCGAGGGCCGGTCCCCGCCGTGGCCCAGTAGATGTCGGTATGGAGCTCGTAGGTACCGCCATCGTCCGTGGGCACGACGCCAAGGGAGACGTCGTTGAACGTGGGGGTGACGGGCTGTGCGATGGCGGCGCCGATGAAGGCGAACGCCAACCAGAGGCCAAGGGCCATGTGCGGGCGACGTGGCATTGTCTTCTCCAGAGTTCCTGCGTGTGGTCGGAGTCCGCGGGCGCGGATCCGTCGCGGGCCAAACGTCGGAACAACCAGTCTATTGCGACGCAGGCGCGGATCTTCGGCTCGATGTCCGTCGTCCTCGCCGGGGCCCGGCGATCGCGCTTACGACGCCGAGTCGCCCGAGGATTCCTGCGCCGCCGCGCCGCGAATGGCGCCGGCGACGGCCAGCGCGAGCAGACAGGCGATGGCGATGAGCGCGGGGATCGTGAGCGTCGGTCCGAGGAGCGGCCAATGCAGCGTCCGGAGTCGTTCGCGAGCGACGTCGCCCCACGCGTGCGCCGTGTATTCGGGGACCATGACGCAAAGCGCGCCGTGAACCTCCGCCATCACAAACACACCGGCGAGCAGGCTCGTTGCGATCACGTTGAGCCAGCGGGCGCCGAAGAAGTCGATTCCCTGGTACACGAGGCAGAGCAGGAACGGAAAGGACACGGCGGCGTACCAGATGTTCGTCGCGATCCATCCCGTCGACATTTGAGACTGAATCATATGGTAACCGATGCCCAGGGCCATCGAGATCGAGACGACAATGGCGCCATCCAGAAAGCGTCGGTCCTCCATGACGCAGGCGCGCCGCCGCGTCGACCTGCGAAGGAGCGCCAGCCAGCCGACGGCCGCAATCACGATGACGGCTTCCTGCAGCCAGACAAAGAACTTCGCCGGTTTGAGATAGCTCCAGCCACCGACCCAGAGGCTGTGTCGCAGGTAACGCCGGCCAAGCTCGCGCCACCAGTTGATGTCGAAGGCCGTCGTCAGTGTTGCGCCGACACCCTTGCCGCTCTGCTGGTTGTTGACTGTCTCCTGCATCGGGAAGGGCGCGCCGTAACGCTGAAAGTTCTGATACAGCGGGACACTCAGGACCGCGGCCGCGCCCAGCACCAGCAGGAGCAACGCCGCGCTGCGACGGCCCGGCGATCGACACGCTTCCGGCGGTCGAATCAATGTGGCGAAGATTCCCAACAGCGCGAGCGGCGCGATTGTCGCCTTGGCAAGAACGCCGAGCCCCAGCAGAACACCGGCGGCGAGCGATGTCGCCATCCAATGCCGCGAGCCGCGCCGCAACAGGATCGCGATGAAGAGCGTGCCGAAGAAGACGGCCATCGCGTCATTGGCGACGCGGGCGGTGTTGAGCAGGAAGAGCGGCTGCAGGGAGATGAGGATGGCGAGTAGATAGCGATCGACGCCTGGTCGCATCGCGCCGCCAACACATCGCAGCGCGACATAGATCGCCATCGCTCCGAAAAGCAGATTGACGAGCCGCAGGACGGCGATGGTTCGAAGGGGATGGCCGACGAAGTCCAGAAAATGATACAGCGGCGTCATGCATCGGTAGTACAGGGGGCCCTGCTGTGACTGATAGAGAAAAATCGATACGTCGTCATTCACGTTGGCCGGCGTATCCGTTGTTGTCCAGAAGTCGCCGTAGGTCCGGCCGCCGAACCGCGACGTGTGGGAGCGCGAGGTCTCGCTGTTGGGGAACCGGCGAAGCGTTTGGAACAGCGAGTGCGGAACATCCGGCCGATCGCCGATGGCGGGCGATTTTCCTGTTTCGTCCTGAAAGGCGAGCCGCGCGATGTGCTGATACTCGTCCCATCCTTCAAGTGGCGGCAGGATAGTGAGGACAAAGACGCCGCGGACGAGAAACAGCAGCGTGAGCAGCAGACAGAACCGGCGCCAGTCCGCGAGCCAGGTCAGAACTGAATTGCGATGTCCGGTCTGTTTCACGATGTCTCTGTGCGTCTCAGGTCGTCCCGCGCATTCCGCCCGCCTGCGGAGCGGCGGCGCGGTGGATGGTAGACGATCGCTTGACGCCGGCCAATCACGCCCTGATTGTCGCGCCAAACCGAACTGCGACCGCAAGGGAGCCAGGCCAGCGTATCCGGACATGACGCGCTGCCGTGTTTCACAGCGTGGCGGAATACTGATGATTCGCCAAAAAGAGAGCCCAAGTGGCATGCCGACGCTTCACGTCGGCATGGAGAAGTCGCGCATGGGTATGATTCACTAGACTGCAGGCGAATGGTCCGCACAGCGGCCCCTACGTCTGCATGCTTGCCTTGCAGGGCAAGCATGCCACCCGGTCGGCGCCAAACCGAACAGCGACCGCAAGGGCGCCAGGCCAGCGGCGTACGGATTGTCGAGCATCGACTGTTGCGACTATCAGGCCGCGTCGATCGCCGCCAGCACAATGCGCCGCAGCGCCTCGTTGACGAATTCGCACGCCGTCGCGTCTGTCGCGTTGAGCCAGCGGATCTCGCGCGTCCCGGAGGGTCGTGGTCCGAATGTGATCGGCTCATCCGATGTCGACCGAAGCAGGAAGTAGGTCACCTGTTTTCGAATCGTGCGGCCGGAATGCTCGAACGCGTAGGCGATCGAATCGAGTGGACGAATGGCCGTCAGATCGTTCAGCACATTCGTTTCCTCACGGGTTTCGCGAATTGCCGCTTCGGTCTCTGACTCCCCCGGTTCAATATGGCCCTTGGGAATTTCGTAGCCTGTTTTGCGCACACGAATCACCAGCGCCTCAGGGCCGCCGGCGGCCTGGCGCAAAAGTACGCCGCCCGCGGAGAATTCCTCACGAATGTCTGGCGCTGTCTCGTTCATCTGATCCGGCGGCGAACGACGACGATGTCCGGCCAGCGTCGTCAGCTCGATCACACAACCTGCGGAATCAAAAAAGGGCGGCGCGCGACGCCGCCTCGTGTCACTCGACCGGCTTGAACTGCTCGAAGGACTGTCGGCACGCGTTGCAGTAGTGAATCGCGCGGCACAGCGTCGGTCCGAAGATGGATTCGAGCGTCGTATTGTGCGAATCGCAGTAGGGACACGCGACGTCGCGGATGATCGACTCCGTGACGGGGCTCCCGCCGCACTTCGTGGGCGGGGCGAGACCGAACGCCTTGAGCTTTTTGCGCCCCTCATCCGTGATGCGGTCGGTCGACCAGGGCGGATCGAAGACGACATTCACTTCCACTCTTTCGAAGCCCGCGTCGTGCACGTGTCTGCGGATGTCCTCCCGCATGTAGTCAAGGGCGGGGCAGCCGGCGAAGGTGGGGCACATGTCGACGCTGGCGTGGTTTGAGTCAGCCCGGACGCCCGCAATGATGCCGAGTTCGACAACGGAAATCGCCGGGATCTCGGGATCACTGACGTCCTGAAGGGCGCTCCAGACGCGTTCTTCGGCGTTCGTGTTGGCGTGTGTCGTTGTCATTGTTGCGACCAATCGTTGGTGTCACTCGCGCGACAGTCGTCCAGCGGACGTCAGAGAGCCGATTCGTTCAGAGGCCGCGAGTCCATCCGTCGGATCGATGACCCGATCTATGCGTTGTCTCGACTTCCACACGCTTGCCTTTGGGGGCAAGCATGCCACCCATTCAATCTCGGGCAGGCGTGGCGCCTATCTCTTCCTGGGCGCGCCGACTCCGTCACTTACCAGGTCGTCGCCGGTTCCAGGCGGAAGACCTTCTGCATGTCGGCCAGCAGCGCCTCGAGTTCTTCGCCATGTCGACCCTTGCGGCCACCGAAGACGGGTTCCACGTTGGTCGGCTGGCGCAGGCCCGCCGCGGCGAGCAGGGGGGACGCGTGTTCGATCCAGTCGTCGCGCAACTGCGTCTCGGCGGGCGCGATCCCCGCGGCCGCGAGCGCCTTGTCATGCTGCGTCGGTTCGAACAGGCCCAGGGCGTGCGGATAGACGACATTCAGGGCGAGCTGCATCTTCTTTCGCCCCTCGTCTGTTCCCGTCGCCAGGTGTCGAAGCATCGATTCTGCGTACATCAGGTGGTACTTCAGTTCGCCGCGGATCTTTCGCGCGACGGCGGCCAGCGGCGCGTACGCGCTGGTCTCCAGCGCGTGCATGCGCATCACATCCGCTTCGACAAAGAGGAATTGCCGGATAAGCGAGATCGACCAGTCGCCAAACGTGACGAGCCGATTGCGCGTCGGGTTGTTTCGCAGTTCGGGTGTTTCGCCGTCGGTCTCCGCCGGAATGTGGCTCAATGCGACGAGCGACGCGCAGCGGAAGTCCTTTGCGTCACGAAGGAACGCCAGCTTGTCGGGATCGGGCTCGCCGAGTTCGTGCAGCAGCCCGTAGAAGGCGTGGGCGTGTCCCATCTTGTCCTGGGCCGTCGACGAGAAGGCGATGTCGTCTTCCAGGATTGGCGCGATGCCCGTCCATTCCGAGTTGCGATGCCCCATGACGATGCTGTCGTCGGCGAGACGATAGAGCAGGTCGATCACGGCGGCCTTCTGTTCCGGCGTCAATGTGTCTGGGGTGAGTGTCTTGGTCATATCTGTCTCGTCCATCCGTCGGGGCACAGGCGTTGTCGAATTCCGCGATCAGAGGTCCGCCGAATCGCCGACGGCCTTGGCGCGCTTTGTCGTCTCGTAACCGAACGCCTCTCGATAGCTCTTGTCCGTTCCATGTTCGAAGATGTCGGCGTCCTCATAGGGCGTGGCCGTGATCGCTTCCGCGGCGACGACCCAGATGTTGACGCACGCCTGGCGCCGCGCGAACTGCTCCTTGGCCATCAGGATCGCTGTTTCCGCGTCCGGCGCGTGAACGCTGCCGACGTGAACGTGCGGTTCGCCCCGGACGGGCTGATGGAATACTTCGAATACGCTCCATTGTGTATCGCTCATCGTTCGCCTCGATGTCGCCGCTGTGTCTTTCGCGTGATCGCGCCGACCTGTCTTCTGCATTCTCGTCGTGAGCTTCGCCCACTTCGGGTTCCTTCAATTCCGTCGCGTCGTCCGCGGCGCCGTTTAGTTCGGCATCGGGACACGATCGCCGCGCGCCGCGGCCGCCAGCGCTTCGCGGACCCATCGGCCGTGTTCGTGGGATAGCCGACGGGTTTCCAGTCGCTGAGCGCTGACGGGTCCGTTGCCGCGCACGACGTGAATGAACTCCTCCCAATCGGGTTCGTTGTAGGTCCACGTCTTCGTCGATTCGTCGTACTGCAGATTCCACTCGGCCGGGACGCTCAGGCCGAGGTTGAACATCTTCGGCAGGTACTTCTGGAGGAACTCCTGCCGCTGCTGATCGTTCGTCTTCAGCTTGATGCGCCATTTCATAAGCTGTTCCGTGTGCTTCGATTCCTTGTCGGAGGGACCGTGGAACATCATGATCGGCTTCCACCAGCGATTGACGGCGTCCTGGAGCATGTCCTTCTGAAGCTTCGTGCCCGTCGCCATCGAGATGCACATGTCGTATCCGTGCGTCAGATGGAACGCTTCTTCGTAGCAGATGCGCTTCAGGGCCCTTGAGTAGGGACCGTAGGAACCCTCGGCCATCATCTTTTGATTGACGATGGCGGCCGCGTCGATGAGCCAGGCGATGACGCAGACATCCGCCCACGTTTCCGCCGGATAGTGGAACACGTTCGAATACTTGGCTTTGCCCGAGAGGAGCTCGTCGATCATCTCTTCGCGGCTTTTGCCGAGTGTTTCGGCGGCGCGATAGAGGAGCTGACCGTGGCCGACTTCGTCCTGCACCTTGGCGACGAGCGCCATCTTGCGCTTGAAGCTCGGCGCGTGGCAAATCCATGTGCCTTCGGGCAGCGCGCCGCAGATCTCGCTGTTCGCATGGACGTGGATCAGGCGAATGAGCTGCTGTCGATAGGCGTCGGGCATCCAGTCGCCGGGCTCGACCTTGTCGCCGCGGGCGACGCGGGCCTCAAATCTGGCGAGGTTTTCCTCGTATCCCGGATCGCCGGGCTTGTCATTCAGGCATTCGGTAACGGGCTGGACCATTCGTATCCTCCTGAGGCGTTCGCTCAGAGTTCTCGTGTGTCGGCGGCGGGGCCGACAAAGCGATCGATGTTGGGCGACTTATACCGTGCGGCGGCGCAGACCGTCGAACGTGTACTCGGCAATCAATGTTCCGACCTCCTCGGCCGTCAGCGGACCCTCGGGGCGGAACCAGGTAAACAGATAGTTGAGTGACGACAGGATGAACCGCGACGCGCTCGCGGCGTCCGACGCGGCCAGGTAGCCTTCGCGGATGCCCTGGTCGACCATCGTGCGCCAGATCAGTTCATATTCGTCGCGCAGCCGCGTGACTTCGGCGCGGCGCTCGGGCGACAGGTGCCGCCACTCGACGGTATAGACCGCCGCCGCCGCCAGGTCGCTCGTGACCACTTCCACGTGGGTGATGACGGCCTTCCGGAGCTTCTGCGTGATCCCCATGTCCGCGTCCGAGACAGGCCGCATCGCGGCGAAAAACCGATCGGCGGCGTGCTGGACGATGTGCCAGAGCAGGTCGTCCTTCGACTCAAAGTGCGAGTAGATGCTCCCGCCCTGAATCCCGACACGCTCGGCAATGTCCCGAATGCTCGTGGCGTGGAATCCCTTCTCACAGAACATCTGGCTGGCCGTATGAAACAACTGATCCCGGGTAGAATTCGTGGTCGCGGTAGCCATGGAATGCCTCCGAACGAGCGCTCGTTAGGGTAAGGATAGCGATCGCGCATCCCTCAGGCAAGTGATTTCGGGCGATGACATGGGAAATCGACCCTCGCGATCCCGGAGGCAGGATGTTGGCGGCCCGCTCCGCTCCGGCGATAAACGAAAAAGCCCGGCGGGGCGCCGGGCCTGCTGTGGATCTGCAGAATGAAGGAGTCGGCCAGCCTTATCGTCGGTCACGCCCACGTCGTCGGACGCCGATGATCGCAATCGGGGCGAGCAGTGTTAGTTCGGCGCCGAACGGGAAGCACCCGTTGGAGAACAGGGCGTCGAGGCCGGCGGGGGGCGGCGACGCCGCCGGCTGCACTTCGACACTGAATGTGCAGGCGACGGCCTCCTGTTCCGGATGCGCCGAATCGACGACATAGACTGTCACGTCAGTCACTCCCACCGGAAACATCGAGCCCGACGAGCGATCCGCGAACAGCGACTTCTGCGACGACGGGATCATCGTGGGAAGGGCGAACTCAACGATTGCGCCTTCCTCGGACGTGGCCGCCACGACGATGTCCGCCGGGCAGTCCGTTGCATCGGACAACGCGCAGTCGCCATCGACACAATCATCCGTGTCGTCGCACAGACCGTCGCCGTCCGTGTCGCCCGACGAATCGTCGCCTTCGCAGGCGTCCCGCTCGTCGCAGACGCCGTCGCCATCGCTGTCGACGGGGGTCGGAAGTCTGTCAGGATTGATCACGACGCGCCACAGACTCGGAACGCCGTCCGGTCTGATGCCGCCGCCGACAAGGACGTTGCCGTTGTCCGAGACGGCAAACACAGTGTCGATGACCCAGCCGTTGATGTCGTCGGCGAGACCGTAGTCGAGCAGGGCGTCCCGAACCAGGCGCGTGCCGTGTGTCGGATCCCAGATGAAATACCCGCCCGCGCCATGTCGGCGACCAATTCCACCGACAATCAGATTGCCATCCGCGGACACGTCCGACGGCCAGGCAAAGTAGGTGTCCGGATCATCGTCGAGGGGGATCATGCCTGTCGCTTTGGTCCAGCGAAACGCCCGGCCGTTCAGATCATTGTCATACAGACTGGAGCCGACAACGACGTTCCCGTCCGCCGAGATGGCGGATAACTCTGTTTCGTAGTAGTTGTCCTCCGTTGGCGACTTGAGATGTCCCATGATCGAAACGCCGTCAGTCGCTGACCAGTAGAACACGTCCTGCCCGGTTTTTCCGATGATGACAGAGCCGTCGCCGAGCATGCCAAGGACATCGGGACGCTCGATCCCGGCGCTGGTCAGGTCGATCAGAGTAAACCCATCGTCCGCTGTCCATCGGTATATGTTCGGGCCGGCGTCACACATGACGATCGTACCGTCGTCCGAGACCGCTCGAGCCCAGGCGGCCGTATAGAACGGCGGAATGCCGAGGACCTGAATGTCGCCGTCGCGAGACATTCGAAACGCGCCGTCGATGCCGTCATCGTTCTCGTGGGAATAGCCGACGACCCAGTCGCCATTCGGGGACAGGTCGGTCACTTCGCTGTTCGGCGAGTTCAACAGGCCCGGCTGAATCTGAAGTCCGGCGCAGTCCGACCAGTGGGCAAGCCCCTTCGGATTGACGCCATCCCAGCCGATGGTGACGAGATGTGAGCCGTCGCCGTTCAGCAGGATGGCGGGCTGCGTGTAGTCCGACGACGCGGCAAAGTCGAGTGACTCGAAACGAGGTGGGGCTGCGACGGCGTTCACGCCCGCCAAAGCCATCACGACCATCGTCATCCACCCATTGAGGGCGTTCAAATGTGTATCTCGCTGCATCGTACAGAGTCCTTTCCAATGGAATGAATGTGATGGCCCGCTACGGTCTGTATCGTCCCTTTTTCAACCTGAATCGACTGTGGGTCCGAAATCGTCGAATCGTGACGGAATTGCCCGCCTCGTGGCCCCGCGCGACTGCCGCCGGGCGTCGTCGGCGCCGTGCCGCTCGGCGATCAGCGGCGTCGAAGTCGGCGACGGCGATGCAGGAAGAACCCGGCGAAAGGTGTGACCAGCGCCGCTTCGAGGCCCAGGCTGAAGCAATTGACGGGCGCCGTCAGCGGCGCCGTGTCCTGCGCAAGAACCTCGATCGTGAAAGAGCAAATGAGGTTGTCCGTTGTCGGCTCGTCGCCGGTGTCGACATCATGGACGTAGACCGTGGTCATTCCGATCGGGAAGAGCGATCCGCTGTCGCGGCTTACGAAAACAGATTTCGATCGGGATGAGATGTCGGACGTCGGCATGCCGTAATCAACGACAGCGCCGGAGGACGATGTGGCGATGGCGACAATGTTCGACGGGCAGTCGAAATCGCTCGAATCGTCATCGGCCGCGACATTGTCCGGCGACGTGGGCGCCTCGTTGTTGTTGATCTCGTCGATGTCGTTGCAGAGACCGTCGTTGTCGATGTCGCCGGAGGCGTCGTTGCCGTCGCAGAGGTCCGCCAGATCACAGACGCCGTCGTTGTCGGCGTCGGGGGGTGTTGAAAGCAGGCTCGGGTCGAGTATCAGTCGCCACATGCGTGGCGATTCGCCGCGTGGCAGCGCCCAACCGACGACGACATTTCCATCGTCGGAGACGTTTTCGATCTGGATGTAATGTTCGTCAAGGATGGCCAATGCGGCGGTATCGCCTTCGAGGATGCTCGTCAGTGATCGAAAGCCCTCGGTTATCGTCCAGACGAAGGCGTCGGTCCTGCGACCGGAAAGCGCGTATTCGCCGACAATGACGGCCCCGTCGCCGGAAATTGCCACGACGCGGACGTCCTCCAGGTCCGGCGATTCATACAACGAGACACTCCCTGTTTCACGCGTCCAGCGAAATCCTCTGGTGACGGGGAGGTAGATCTCGTCGTCGCCCGCAACAACGGCGCCGTCGGCCGACACCACAATCGCCCGACTCCGCGGCCGATTCGTATTGAAGGCGCCGAGCAGCTCCATTCCGGTTGAGGCTGTCCAGCGGAACGCCTGATTTCCGTGTTCGACTTTGGCGTTCCCGACCCAGACGGCGCCGTCATTGGAGGCGTCACGGAGGTAGGCGCCCGCGGGGAGTTCGAGGCCGATACGCTCGAATCCTGCGCCATTGACCCATCGATATGGAAGCCTGCCGATCATCCCGATGATGCTGGCGCCGCTGTTGGAGATCGAAAGCGGCAGGAAATCGGAGAAGTAGTCGGGGATGTCCAGGCGCGTGGACTCACCGGATTGTGACATTCGAAATGTCTCGCCACCCGGGGTGGTCGGATATTGGCCAGCGCCGGCGAACCATTTTCCGTTGGGGGAAACAGCGGTCATCTGGATGAAATTGAGACCCTCCCCGGCGTCGGGGACCTCGACAGGACCGCTGCAATCCGACCAGATGACCGGGTTGAACGTCCAGGTGTCGTTGTCGACGCCGACGTTGGTGTGCGTGGCGATCTGGCCGTCGGCGCTCAGGGGAATGAACTCTTCCGAATTCATGTATTGGCGCAGATCCGTCAATTCGAATCGCGGCTGCGCGGCGCCCGCTGAGGATGCCGCGAATGCGATCGTCACGACGGTGAGAACGTAGTTCCATGACCTGCCGGCGTTTCGATGGAATGTCGTCATGAGTAGATCCAATCAATGAGATGAATGTGGCCCTTTGGTCTGATGCGATGCGCGCTCTGGCCGAAGGATGTCCCGGCCCGTACGTAGTATCGACAATACGCGATTGCGAATTGCCAGATCCTCGCGAGAGGGCGATATCCATCGAGCTGACAAACACTGCGCATGAAAAAGCCCGCCGGAGCTGTCTGTCGCTCCGGCGGGCCGATATTGATGCAACACGGCAAGTGGCGTGTTGTCGTCCTACTACACGGCGACGGGTTCGCCGGCGACATCGACGACGTTGTTCAGTTCCCCATAGGGGTTCATTTCGACATTGTGGTTGTCGGGATCGTTGCGCCAGTGACCATCCACGACGTAGCGGTACTGGTAGCGACCCGGCGTGAGCGGGACCTTGATCTGGAACGTGTCCGAATCGACGTGCATGAGCGGCGTGCGATCGGGATTCCAGTCATTGAAGTCGCCGGCGATCTGGACGCGATTGGCGCCGTTGGCGCGAATCACGAACACAACGCCGTCACTCACGGCCTGCGGCCCATAGATGCGATCGAGCTTCTGGGCGACGCGGACCGGGTCCGCCGTCTTCGTGGCGGCGGGCTGTCCATTGCCGTCGCTCGTGGCGACGGCCCCGTCGGCCACGACTGGCTGAGGTCGGCCGACGAGGGTCTGCGTTGTCGCGAGAAGCTTCTCGGCGTCTGCGGCGAGCGCGTCGGCGCGATCCATGAGCGACTTCTCTTCCGGCGTTCGAGGCTGCGGCTGGGCCGGCGCCTGCGACTGCGCGGGAGAGGCCACGACGACGGGGGGCGCCGTCACGGCGGGTGTCGACAGGGAGATCAGTTCCCTCGCGAAGCGAACGAAATCCCGGCATCCGCTGCTGGCGGGGTCATATTCCGTGATGGGCTGGCCAAGGCTCGCGCTCTCCTTCAGCTTCGTGTTGAAGTTGATGAAGGTCGTGAACATGGCGTCGCCGTGACGCTTGCGAAGCTCGGCGAGAATTTCGCGGGCGAGCTTGGTTCGCACGTCGTAGTGATTCGCCAGAATCCGCATCGTCAGCGGCTTGTTCCACGCCGATCGGACCTTGCGAAGCGTCTCCATCTGCTTGGAGAGACCGTGAAGGGAGAAGTAGCCCGTGTCCACGGGAACGATGACCTCATCGGCGGCGTACAGGGCCGTTTCCGTGAGGAAACCGATCGTGGGGGGCGTGTCCAGGATGATGAAGTCGTACTTGTCCCGGACGCTCTCCAGCACGGCCTGCAGGCGACGCTCTCGCTGGCCGTCGTTGGCCGATTCCCGCTCCAGCGCCGACAGGTCGGTCCGTGACGGGATCAGGTCGAAATTGCTGGAAATCTGCCAGGTGAACCGGGAAAGATCCACCTGCTCCGGATTGGTTCGCAGCATGTCCGTAACGCTCGATTCGATCTGCTCCTCGGGGACGGCAAGTCCCAGGGCCAGATGCGACTGGGGATCCAGATCGATGGCGAGTGTTCGACGGCCCTCTCGGGCGAGACAGGCTGCCAGATTGATGGTTACGGTCGTCTTGCCGCAGCCGCCTTTCTGATTGGCGATCGCGATGGTCCTCATTCGGGCCGCTCCATATTCTTGCAAACGCGAAGGTTGCGTGTGTCAGACGGTAAACAGGCCTCGGTCTCAACCCTGAAAACGAGTACCGATAATCATTCATTCGGCCTGCGATAATTGCGCTCTTGAGTTTTTATAGGACGGACTGAAATTTGCAATAGCCAAATCGGTACTTTTCGTCGGAAATCTTGTCTGCCACTACTATTACGACGATTTGACCCGGCGTCGGCGACGCCGGGGGCGCCGGGTTTCTTGCTGGCAGTCGCGGCCCCTCATAGGATGCCCAGCCTTTGTCGTGAGGCGCAGAATTGACGATGTGGGAACGACTCCTCAGCTTGCTGGAAGCCTCGACAGAGGTGCATGTGCTCGTCCTGGGCGACTACATGCTGGACCACTATCTCTACGGCGACGCCGAGCGGATCAGCCCGGAAGCCCCCGTGCCAGTACTGAATCGCGTCCGGGAGGAATTCGCCCTGGGGGGCGCCGGCTCCGTCGCCGCCGACGTGGCGGCCCTGGGGGCCATTCCGCACTGTGTCGGCGTCATGGGCATGAACGCCGACGCGGAAGAGCTGGCAACACTGCTAACGCGGGCCGGGGCGGATGTCAGCGGTCTGGTTCGCTCCTCCCAGCGTCGGACCACGCGAAAAACGCGGATCGTGGGTCTTGCCCAGCACAAGCATCGCCAGCAGCTCATCCGCTTCGATGACGAAACGCGCGACCCCGTGGATGGTCCGACGGCCAAGCAGCTCCTCTCTGAAGTGAAGCGCCAGCTCGGCCAGTGCGCCGTGCTCTGTATCGAGGACTACAACAAGGGCGTCGTGACCAGCGACGTCGCCGCGGCCGCGATGGAGCTGGCCGCCAGGCGGGGGATCCCCGTGATCGTCGATCCGGCGGCCATCAACGACTACTCGCGGTACGCCGGGGCCTCGCTGATTACGCCCAATCGAACGGAGACGGAGCGGCTGATCGACGTTCGACTGTCGGATATCGCCGCCGTCGAGAAGCACCAGGAACGCATTCTCAGCGCGTCGAAGTGCAAACAGGTCTGTGTCACGCTCGACGCCGAGGGCGCCGCCCTGATCGGTCCCGGCCGCTTCGAGCACATCCCGACACGAAAACGCGACGTGTACGACGTGACGGGCGCGGGTGACGAGGTGCTCGCGGCCCTCGCCGTCGGCGTCGCCCTGGGATGCAGCGACTCGGAGGCCGTCTGCCTGGCGAACATCGCCGGCGGTCTGGAAGTCGAGAAGTTCGGCTGCGTCCCGATCACACGGGATGAGATCGTCGGGGAAATCCTGCTGGAACATCATCGCGACCTCGGCAAGGTGCGCGAGCTCGATTCGCTCCTGCCCGAGCTGAAGCGTCGCCGGGCGGCGGGGGAGAAAGTCGCCTTCACCAACGGTTGCTACGACATCCTGCACGTCGGGCACGTGTCCACGTTCGCCTTCTGCAGGAACCATGCGGACATCGTCGTCGTTGGCGTGAACTCCGACGATTCCGTCCGGCGGCTCGGCAAGGGGGAGGACCGGCCGATCGTCGGGCAGGAGGATCGCGCCCGTGTCATCGCGGCGCTGGCGGATGTGGATTATGTCGTCGTCTTCGACGACGATACGCCGTTGTCGCTGATCGAGGCGATCCGTCCGGACGTACTGGCCAAGGGACAGGACTGGGAAGGCCGGGAAGTGGTCGGCGCCGACGTCGTCGAAAAAGGCGGGGGCAAGGTTCTGTTCGTTCCCTTCGAGCAGGGACGCAGCACGACGAATATCGTCGATCGGATTCGCGGCGCCGGCGCGAGCGAATCCGAGACGAAGCAGGCCTAAATGAACAAGCTACCTTCGTTGACCATCTTTTTTCCGTTCTACAACGAAGAGGACAATATCGAACGCGTCGCGCGACTGGCGCTCGAGGCGGCGCCGAAATTCGCGGACGACTACGAGATCATTCTCGTCAACGATGGCAGTCTCGATCGGACCGAGGCGATCGCCGATCGGCTCGCCGAGGAATCGCCGCACATCCGCGCCGTCCACAATCGCCCCAATGTCGGCTACGGCGGCGCCGTTCGTCGCGGATTTGCCGAGGCGACGAAGGACTACGTTTTCTTCACGGACGGCGACGGTCAGTTCGATCTGAACGAGATCGATCGTCTGGTCGCGCTGCTGGATCAGTGCGACATCGCCGTCGGCTATCGCGCGAATCGCGCCGATCCCTTCATGCGCAAGGTCAACGCGTGGGGCTGGCGGCGCGTGATCCGCATGTTCTTCGGCGTGAAGGTCCGCGACATCGACTGCGCCTTCAAGCTGCTGCCGAAGACGTTTCTCGACGCCATCGAGCTGAAGAGCGAAGGCGCCATGATCAGCGCCGAGCTGCTGGCAAAGGCGAAGTACCGCGGTCTGCGCGTGGCGGAGACGCCTGTCAGCCACTTCCCGCGAACGGCCGGCGCCCCGACGGGCGCGAACTTCAAGGTCATCCTCAAGGCCTTCCGCGAACTCTTCCGCCTGCGGCGTCACAT
>Ga0116152_10000223_pt1 | contig 46261 bp, 40 predicted proteins | sample AD_UKC119_MetaG_FD_89894 | JGI IMG/M metagenome (GOLD analysis project Ga0116152, IMG submission 89894) | Active sludge microbial communities of municipal wastewater-treating anaerobic digesters from Hong Kong - AD_UKC119_MetaG | ecosystem: Engineered > Bioreactor > Anaerobic > Digestate... | reverse complement strand
TATGTTTGACTGCCTTAATTCCTCTAACGCTGTCACCTCGTGAGGCGGGAGCCCAACTTTCTATTGTTGTCAGTGCTTCTGTGGGCTTAAATTTTGGTACATTTACGGCGGGCCCTGCGGGAGGGACGGTCGTTATGACACCTTCGGGCGCGCGCTCAGTGACAGGATCTGTTTCTTTGGTCGGCGGCGCAGGCCTTGAGTCTCCAGCTAATTTCTCTGTCTCGGGGTCAACGGCTGTTGCTATGGACGTTAGTGTGACTTCTCCCGCGTTTCCTATTACAAATGGCACAGACACTATGACGGTTAATGCATTTAACCTGGTCGCAGATGGGGCAGGCCCTGCAAATACGATAACCTTGGCGGCTAACCCGTCAACATTCGCATTGGGTGCAACATTGAATGTCAATGCAGGGCAAGGGTCTGGCGTTTATGTTGGAAATTATGTTCTGAGTGTAAACTACCAATAAACTTATTATTTTCTGAAGAAGGTTAAGGGCAAAATGAAAAAAAAGATAATTCTGGCAACTATTTTTACAATTTTTCTATCTGCGGCCTTTATCAATCAGGCGCAAGCATTGAAAATTACGTTAAAAAGAGTTGTTTTCGAAGGTCCTAAAAGAGCGGAAGTTCTGACGGTTATCAATAATACGGAAAAAGAGCAGACTTATCGCTTGGGTTGGCGGCATCTTCGCATGACACCTGAGTCAGGGTTAGAAGAAGATAAAGAGGGGCAGAATGCAAATGCTGAAGTAGTTGATGCGGCCGTAAAATTTGCACCACGGCGTTTTACTTTACAGCCAAATACATCGCAGCAGGTTAGAATGGTGTTGAGGGTTCCTGGTGATTTACCTGATGGGGAATATAGATCCCATTTTTGGGTTAGACCTGAGGCTGATGTTGCAGATCTTAAGTTAAATGATCAGGCAGCGGGTTCTTCATCAACCACTTTGAAACTTTCCATAGAAATGTTAGCGGGAGTAACAATGCCAGTTTTTATTAGGAAAGGGGCGATGGATGCGTCTGTGTCTATACATGACCTGCAGGCAAATTCCATAACTAACTTTTTTGATGTAAAATACACTCTGGAGCGTCAAGGGAACAAAAGCGTTTATGGGGATGTAGATTATGTCTGTAACCATGGTGATCCAGGTGAATATCTGCTTAAAACAGTGAGGGGTGTTGCTGTCTACACGGATGTAAATTACCGTAAACTGCATGCACGTATTGAAAAACAACCTGGTGCTAAACCCTGCAATACGTTATCCGTCACTTTTACGGAAAGCAGCGGATATGATGGTGAGAAAATCGATATCATGGCGCAAGAAATTGTGAAGGTGAATTAAGGTGTTTTTTTGAAATATAATTTTCAAAATTATGACAACCTATTTTTTCTAAATCATTGTTAAATATAAAGTTTATTGTGCTACAATGGATGTGGATGATTCTATCCACATCTTTTTTCTAACGCGCCCATTCTGGCTGTCTTGTATATGCTTAAATCTGAAAGAAACCAAAGAGTGAGATTCTTTTTCATGACCTTATGGGGCATGATGGTTTTTTTGCAGGCGTTTTTGAATCCGAACGTTCTTTACGCGCAGTCTGAAAACATCAGTGAAGCGAACTTGAATCAGGTTAATTTTGATGATGGTGAAGCTGAAGATCTTGTTTTGGCTGTTGTCGCAAGTCAGCATAGGCTGTCTTCAGGAATTTTTGCAATACAAAAAAATGGCCGTTATTACCTGCCAATGTTATCGCTCTCTGATATTTTGAACTTTAGCATCGATGTTGACGCAGAAAGAGGTGTTGTAACGGGATGGGCTTTGTCTGAAGATAAAAACTATCTGATTGATGTAGCGCAGTCAGAACTAGAATTTAACGGACATGAAGTTAGTTTACCGCGTGATTCAATACTGGACGAACGTATAGCAGATGATGATATATACGTTCTGTCAGAGATATTAACAGAAATTTGGCCAGTGGATATGGAGATCAATTTAAGCTCGTTGGTCTTGAAAATCATACCAGATGATAAGCTTCCTTTTGAAAGAATGTTGGAAAGACGAAAACGTCAGGAAGAATTAGAAAGAAGACAAGAACTGGCGGTAGAATCTGATGAAGTAGAACCTCCTTTTGCAGCATATCCCTATCAGCTATATGGCCCGCCAACCATCGATATGTCTGTTGCAGCGGGATATAACGCCCGTCAGGGAGGGGGCGAATTTAGTTACTCTTTCAGCGGTGTTCAGGATTTAGGATATGCTAGTGCTGATTATTCTATCGCCTTGGCACAGACAGCAGGGAAGTTCAATAAACCTGATAATTTACGGTTAAGGTTTACGCGACAAAATATTCATGATGGTGCATTGCCTTTGGGGTTGGAGGAAGTCCAATGGGGAGATGTCAATCTGAGAAGTAGAGAGTTAATCGCAAACAATAATGGTGGGCGCGGTCTTATTTTCTCTACGCGTGCAAATAATTTTGGTGGAGAGTTTGATCGGATTACCGTTGAAGGTTTGGGAACCCCAGGGTGGGAAACAGAATTGTATTTGAATGACCAACTCATTAATTTTGGCGTTGTGGACACCGATGGTGTTTATCGTTTTGAGGATGTTGAAATTGGATATGGTAATAACCGGGTGCGCGTTGTTCTTTATGGACCTCAGGGGCAGATCCATGAAAATGTAGAAAGTTATTTCTATCAATCCAACATGGTTAGGGCAGGAGAAAATGAATTTTCTGGCGGAATTGTTGATGCAGAAAGAGATCTTATCCCTATCGAAAAAAGAAATCTTTTTAGACCAGAAGGGCTTACAGCTAATATTTATGGGGCACGGGGAATAAGCAGAAATCTTACGGTTTTTGGTTCGGCTAATACGGTAAAAGATCGGGTGGCTGGCGACGATGTTTCTCAAAAATATCTAACAGCAGGCGCTATTGCCTCATTTGACAGCACCCTCGTACAGGGAGAGGTTTACAAGCAATTAAACCAGGGGCAGGCCGTAGACCTCAGAACAATCAGTGATTTCAAAGGGTTTAAAATCAATACTCAAACCTCTTATTACAAAAATTTTGAAAGTCCGACCGCACTTGATGGACTTAATGCCAAGAAATTCGAATTTGAATTTGATATTAAAAAAATATTTGCAACGGCTATTGGTTCTCTTGGTTTAGAAGTCGGTATGGATCATCTTAAACGGGTGAATGACTCAACAATAACATCCTATAATACACGCCAATCTTTAGGACTAAAAGGAACGCGTTTTGCTAATACCACAACAACCCGTTTGAATGATGGCTCTCATGGAATTACGACGGGTCGTTTTAGTTCTACGTCAAGATACAGAAAATGGCGTTTAAGAAATGCCTTGAACTATCAATTATATCCTGACGTCTCTGCAACAGCTATTCAGAGTGAGTTGCGTTACGGATTATCCCGAGATTATTCGGTGGCTTTCAGCGCGCAAAGAAACTTTGATTCCAAAGAAAATATTCTGGGTTTTCAAATTAGTAAAGATTTTCAAAAATTTTTGGGAAGCGTTGATGCAGATTGGTCTTCAGATAATGGCGCAAGTATAATGCTTAGAGCCTCAACTTCATTTGGCCCTTATGCCACTGATGGAAGTTACATTATGCAGAGTAGATCTTTAAGAAATGTAGGCCCTGTATCTTCCTTTGTCTTCTTGGATAATGATTATGATGGTGAATATTCCGAAGGGGATGAACCCATTCCTAATACGAAAATTGAAATCGCTAGACGTGTAACGAAAGAAGAAACAGATGAAACAGGGTACGTTACCGAACTTAATTCCATCTCGAATAGAGAGGTAGATGTTAAGGTTTCAACAGCTTCTATTGATGATCCCTATCTTGTTCCTGCAAATGCAGGATATCGAATATACCCACGTCCAGGGGTGATGCATGCATTAGAACTACCTTTGATTGAAACGGGCGCTATTGATGGGACATTGCGTTGGAATACAGGAAAACCTATCGGAGGACTCATTCTTGATTTAATGAATACAGACGGCGACATCATTCAAAAGAGTAAAACAGCAGCGGATGGTTATTTTACTTTTGAACGTATTCCTCCAGGCAGTTACACCATTAGAGCAAACCCTGAAACAGGTATGAATATTCCCTTTAAATATGTCGAGCTGACTCCTGATAATTTATTTCAGTTTGGACAGGACATTGAAGCCGTTGATTTAACGGCTACTGCGGATGTTGATCTAAATATGGGGGTTGAAGATAATGGCCTCTTAAAAGTAAAAGACATTATTTCCATTGCTAAAGGGTACAAGGAATCCAAAACAGGAGCGCCTAAAAATGCTCCAAAACCAATACCGATGGTTTTAGAAAATAAATCTCAGAAAGACCAATTGCAAGAAGAACCAGTTCAAGAAAATAAAACCTCAAGTGTTGCTGAACAGGCCAATAATCTAATACATAAAATAAGCCAGACGGCTGCTTCTTTACCCGTCGTTTCGAATGTTCCACAAATTCAGGAAGTCAGGATAGGGGAATTTCCTGATAAAGTGCGTGCCGTCTTTGATTTATCAGCACCCATAAAATATTCTTTAGATTTTGATGTCTCTTCTAATACTGTATTTATTGAAATTCCTTATGCGGCCTGGGCAACGGATGAGAATTGGCAAGCTTCAAAAGAAGACGTCATCCTCAGAAGTTATGGTGTCGAAAAACTTGAATCTGGAGTTCGTGTCGTCATGAATGTCAAAAATGGTGTTAAAATTGGCGCTTCAGGCGTGTTAGGGGCTTCTGGAGATAAAAAAGACCGCCTATACATTGACATTGAACAGAAATAGAAATTGACAGATTGCTGTTATTCCTATTATTTTCGCTATAAATTAACAAAAAAGACATAAATGCAGCGTTTTCAAAGCTTTATATATTGGATGTGCGTGACTTCAGAAATTAGCCATTTTTTCTGTTGTGGCTTGCCGATTGTCTTCAGTGTTCTTAGCCTCCTTTCTGGTCTGGGACTTGTGGCTAGTATGCCTGCAGGAATTTATGCCCTGCATGAACTAACCCATGCTTACGAAGTTCCAATGATTATGATGTCAGGATTAATCATCGTGATGGGGTGGGGTTTGCATTACATTGCCTATCGTATTGACTGCCACAATACGGGATGTGTCCATGGTCCGTGCGCTCCCAAAAAGAAGCGTTCTGGTAAGGTGTTGTTGATTGCTACGGTATTATTCACCTTGAATGTTATTGGCTATATCACTTTACATCATTAGGACAGTTTTTCCGCAATACTTGTTATAGCTTGTGCGATCTGCTAGAAATACCGCAGTTTTTTAGGACTTTGATGAATAGGTCAATAAAGTAACGTATGAAATTTGATGATCTGGGGCTCAGCCCTGAAACTTTGAAAGCCGTTAAGGAGCGGGGGTACGAAAGTCCCACGCCCATTCAGGCACAGGCTATTCCTGCAATCCAAATGACACGTGATGTTGTCGGGTTGGCTCAAACAGGAACAGGAAAAACTGCGAGCTTTACGTTGCCGATGATTGATGCTTTGAGTGGCGGGCGAGCAAAAATGCGTATGCCACGGTCTCTCGTGCTTGAACCCACGCGCGAACTTGCTGCACAGGTTGCAGAAAATTTTGATGTCTACGGAAAATATCACAAACTCAATAAAGCGCTTCTGGTCGGTGGTGAATCCATGCAAGACCAAAAGAAACTTTTAGATCAAGGCGTAGATGTGTTGATTGCAACGCCAGGGCGCCTTTTGGATCTTTTTGAACGCGGTTCTATCCTCTTAAATGATATTAAAATTTTGGTTATTGATGAAGCGGATCGTATGCTTGATATGGGGTTTATTCCTGATATTGAAAAAATTGTCTCTCTTATCCCTCCTATGCGTCAAACCTTGTTATTCTCGGCTACGATGCCTAATGAAATCAAAAAACTGACAGAAAAGTTTTTGAATAACCCTAAAGAAATATCTGTAGCACCTGCCGCCTCTCCCGCAGAAACGGTGGAGCAATTTTTGGTTAAGGTTTCAAACAAAAATAAGAATGCGGCTTTAGATCAACTCTTGAAACAAGAAAAAGTAAAAAACGCTTTTATCTTTTTGAATAGAAAGCGCGATGTGGATACGGTTTCCAAATGGTTGAAGGAAAAGGGGTATAAAGCAGCCCCCTTGCACGGTGATATGCCACAGGTTAAACGCACGGCGACCTTGCAACAGTTTAAAAATGATGAAATCCAGCTTTTGGTCTGCAGTGATGTTGCTGCACGGGGGTTAGATATTAAAGATGTCTCTCATGTTTTCAATTATGATGTTCCGATGAGTGCGGATGACTACGTTCACCGTATTGGTCGAACAGGACGGGCAGGAAAAACGGGTCGGGCCTGGATGTTTGCGTCCGAAGGTGACGAAAAATATATGGATGCTATTCAAAAATTGATTAAACGTGAATTTATTGCTTTTGATCTTAAAGGAAGCAAAACAGATCAAGAGTCAGCGATAAGCAAAGATAGAAAAGGTGATGATAAGGTAAAAAAACCGAAGAAATCAAAATCTTCATATTCGGACAAAAAACCTGAAGATTGGGATGAAGAACTGGAAGGCGATACCTTCGGTGATGATATTCCTGCCTTTTTGCGATAATACTCACATATCTACATAATTCCCGCTGTTTTCCGCCCAGAATGCTTGACCCTAGGCTCTATTTCACGAAGAATCGTAGTATTATTATGGCTTGTTTATATAACCTTTTTTAATGGGAAAAGCAGAAATTACAAATCGTCGTCTTTCCATGTTAACGCTTCTAACGGGCTGTTGTCTTATCACGGGAACAGTTTCTTCGTCTATGGCAAAAGAGGCAGAATCTTCTGGAAAAAACTTACTTTTTTCAGATGTGGCGGCACCTGCAAAAATAGAAAATCCTCCAAAAGATGATCTGCTGGAAGTAGACAGTATTATCCCAGCCTCTTCATCTGATCCTGTCGATCTACAGGCGGATCGTGTGGAATATGATCAGGGTTTAGGGGTGGTCAGCGCGATAGGCAATGTAGAGCTTGTGCAGCTCGGGAGAATTTTGCGAGCAGAGCAGGTCACATATTCTATTAAGGAAGATAAGGTACAGGCGACAGGAAATGTTGTCTTGAATGAAGTCACAGGCGAAACTTACTTTTCTGAGTCTGTGGAGCTAAAAGACAGAATGAAGGATGGCTTTGTAACACAGCTTCAGGGAATACTCACGGATGGATCACGTTTTTCGGCAGAGGAAGCAGAAAAAATAGGGGACCGAAAAGTGGTGATGCATAAGGCAAGCTATACAGCGTGTGAGCCATGTAAGGCAGATCCTTCAAAGGCACCTATTTGGCAAATTAAGGCGCGGGAAGTCGTTCATCATAAAGATGAACAGCGTGTTTCTTACGATGATGCAACCTTTGAGGTGGCAGGTGTTCCTGTTGTTTATACGCCGTATTTTTCTCATTCTGATGGGACAATTAAACGTAAGAGCGGTTTTTTAACCCCTCGCGTTGGATTTGATAGTCAGTTAGGGGCTATTTACGACCAATCTTATTATTGGGATATTGCGCCAGATAAAGATGCCACAATCGGCACAATGTTAATGACGGAAGCGGCTCCCTTAGTAAAGGGAGAATATCGTCAACGGTTCGAAAATGCTGAAATAAAGCTGCAAGGTGGAATTACAAATTCGGATCGCGTAGATAGGGATAATGGAAATGACGTTAAGCAGGGGCGGCAAAATCGTGGCCATATTATTGCTGATGCCTTGTGGAATATAAATGATAAGTGGCGCGCGGGAGCAGGTGTCGAAACGGTCAGTGATTCCCAATATTTACGCCAATATAATATTTCTAATGAAGATGTCTTGGAGAACAAAGTCTATTTAGAACGTTTTAATAAACGGGATTATGCGACAGCAAAAATTGTTCGGTTTAAAGATATTCGGGTGAGTGATCGTAAAGTTGATCAACCGAATTTATTGCCAGAAATATACTCACGGTTCTTGGGTAATCCGAATGCTTTGCTAGGCGGGCGTTGGGATGTGGAAGTTTCGGCTCTGGGGCTTCATCGTGAGGGGGATGATCAAGATATGGGGCGCAGCTCCCTTAAGGCAGGGTGGAAGAAAAGATATATTACCAATTTTGGTTTGGTGAACACGTTTGAAACAATGCTGCGGGGGGATGCTTATCATGTATTGGATCGTGCAGTGGCACAATCGGATCCTACTAGAAATGATGAAGGGTCTGCACTACGTGGATTTGCAAACGCTAATTTACAGGTGGGGTATCCTCTGGAAAAAAGGATGGATAATGCACAAATGGTCCTTGAGCCTTTGGCCGCCATTACCGCAGGAACAAATCTAAACGACAACAATAATATCCCGAATGAAGATAGTCAGGATGTCTTTTTGGATGCGACAAATATTTTTAATTCCAACCGCTTTCCTGGTTATGATCGGATAGAAGATAAAAGCCACGCAACTTACGGGTTAAGAACAGGGCTTTATGCGGATAACGGCTATCAAGGGGAACTCTTTTTTGGTCAAAGTTATCGTCTGGATGATGATAATACAACAAACCCTTTCCCGAATGGGTCAGGGTTGTCGGAACAGGAATCTGACTTTGTTGGAAATGTTTCGGCAAGAATGGGTGATACATTACAACTGAATTATGCGCTGCAGCTTGATAATGATACCCTCTATTCTCGTCGTCATGAAGTCGATGCTAGTGGCCAAATTGGCCGCTTTCAACTAGGAGCGCGGTATTTTTATGCAAACTCTCTGCAGGGAACAGATTTTGATGAAAGTCGGGAACAAATTCAAAACTTTGTTCACTTCCGCTTTACAGATGACTGGTCAATTCTAACTTCCACACAATATGACTTGGCGGATGAAACCGAAGGATTGCGGCGTATATTATACGGCTTGGATTATGAGGGGCAATGCGTTACGTTCATGGTAACGGGGGAACGCAAATTGACGCGGGACTCCTCAGGGGATAGTGGAACTCAGATTATGATGCGCATCGGCTTAAAAAATCTCGGGGAATTTGAAACCTCTGGCCTCAGTGTGGGAACAGAATAATCAACACAAGAAAAAAACATGATTTCATATTTTCTCGCTAATTATCATATGTGGTTTGTCTTGGGTGTAACGGGGGCGGCCATTTATTTCTTTGCCAGAGAAAAATACCCTCTGGACGTGACGAGTATAGGGATTCTCACTGCTCTTTTAATCTTTGGTCAGCTCTTTCCCTTAGAAGATGCAAATGGACGTAATCAACTGGACGCCTATCACCTTCTGGCAGGTTTTGCGAACCCTGCTTTGGTAGCTGTTTTGGCCTTGTTGGTTATGGGGCAGGCAATGACCAGAACGGATTCTTTAAGACCCTTCATCAGGTTTTTTGTAAATAATAAATACATGCCGCCATGGCTTTCCATTATAGGTATTTTGTTTTTTGTCCTGTTCTTTAGTGCGTTTTTAAATAATACACCACTTGTTATTTTGGCCATTCCTATCATGCAGGCTGTAGGAATATCATCAGGTATTCCAGATAGTAAAATCATGATGCCGCTCAGCTTTGCTGCTATTTTAGGCGGGATGCTCACCCTTGTGGGATCGTCAACAAACTTATTGGTCTCCAGTACAATGGTGGAGCTTGGATACAAACCTTTAGAATTTTTTGAATTTCTTGTTCCAGGAACTATGCTTGTTGGGGCGGGGATGGTTTACGTTCTTTTGATTCTCCCGCATTTAATGCCCAATCGGCGCTCTTTAAAACAGGAAATTGAAGGCGATAATAAAGAATTCGTTGCTGAGCTTGACGTAACACAAGACAGTGTGCTTGTTGGTATGGAATGTGTGCAGGGGCGCTTTCCTGCTTTGCCAGATTTAGATGTTCGCCTTATACAGCGTCAAGGACACTTGATCCTCCCTCCGTTCGAAGGATATGTCATTGAAAAAGGCGATATTATGATTGTTGCGGCAACGCGTAAATCTCTTGCCGATGTGCTTGCAAAATTTCCAGGCTTTTTACTGACTGAAGAAGAAGTGAAGTTGATTGATTCAACAGATGAAGAAACGGATGATAAAAAAGAAGGACCGACAGAATTAGAGGAAAGAATTGCAGAAACCCGCGTTTTGGCAGAATTGATGATTCCTCCTGCCTCACGTTTTGTTGACATGACAATTGATCAAGTGGATTTCCAACGCCAATTCGGCACAGTTGTTCTGGGGATTCAGCGCCGCGCCCGCGTCGTTAGAAGACGTTTAGGACGTATCCGCCTAGAACCAGGTGATGTATTGTTGGTTGCGGGGGCGCAAGGTTCAGTCAATGAAATCCGTGGCGCCAGCCATTCTGATGTTATTGTTCTGTCTGGTTCAAAAGAAGAATTACCTTTGCCTAAAAAGGCTCCCATTGCGGGCTTTATTTTTCTAATGACGGTGATATTGGCATCGACGGGCATTATGTCGATCGTCGTCTCTGCTATTGCAGGATGTGTTCTTTTGGTTGCGACGGGGTGTTTGAATATCCGTCAGGCGACACGGGCGATTGATCGTAAAATTCTTATGCTTGTGGGCTCAATGTTATCGCTTGGTGTGGCGCTTCAGGTAACAGGTGGCGCTCAATTTGTGGCAGATATGATGTTGAAAGCGCCTTTTGCAGACCAACCCCTCTATATGGCGGCTATGCTATTTATCATTGTCGCTATTTGTACAAATATCTTATCCAATAATGCGTGTGCCATTTTATTCACCCCCATTGCGATGAATATGGCTATCAACATGGGCGCAGATCCTATTGTTTTTGCCATTACAGTTATCTTTGCGGCGAACTGCTCTTTTGCCTCCCCGATCGGATATAAGACCAATCTATTGGTTATGGGGCCAGGACACTACCGTTTTCGTGATTTTATGAAGGCGGGGATCCCCCTTGTCTTGGTGGTCTGGATTGCCTATATTTTTGTCGCTAAATATTATTACGGACTTTAATTGTTTAATAAAAAATGTCTTTAAACACCTATAACCCGCATAAAAGATATCAGGAACGCACTGCACAGCGCTTGACCAACGCACTGGGTTTTCTGGCCTTTATGCTTATTTCTATTTTGATAGGCTTTTGGTTTGGAAAACAATATGGCGCAGAAAAGCTTATTACATTGAATGATCAGGTAAAATCACTAACGGAAGAACGTAACGATCTTCAGCAAAATGTAACGGAGCTTAGTGCCGCGACACAGACGGCCAATAAACGTTACGAACAATTGCAAGAAGAAGTGGCGAGCATTATCCCCGAAGGCCCCATGCAGGATTTAGTGACATTGGTTCGTGAACAATTAAAGCAAGGCATGGATCCTGAACGTTTGTCCTTTGTTATTCGTTCTGCACGCCCTCCCACAGGTTGTGTTGATCCTGATATTAAGCGTTTTGTTATTAACACCCCCGCCTATAATGGTCCTAAAAGTGTGGCATCTATTGCCGAAGGCGCAGTTCAAATCGAAGGATCTGGCAGTTCAGCGCGCAATGGTAAAAATATGCCTGAGGCATGGTATGACCCTGCTAAAAAGGTTGAAATTTCATTTACTGCTAATGGTAAAACAGAAGTTAAAAAAGGAACATTACCGCTTCGCCATTCAGTAGTTGTCAAAGATAGGGAATATCGCTTTACGATTGAACCAGGAGCGCGCTCTTTTGCAAAAGTAACTTACGATTCTTGCGCATATCCTTAATGGGAACTGATAAGACTTTCTAAATTACCATCTATACGGATAACATCATCAACAATGTTTTCATCAGGAATAGGAAATAGGTTTTTTACAAATTTAAGAAAATCTGGTTCTGTTTCTAAAGAGCCTCTTACATCAAAAGAGTCTGGATAAATTAAAAATGTTCCATTCAGACCGTTTTGTGCAACAACATCAAATGGGATAGGGCCACCAGAAAAACGTTTTTCTGGCACGAATTTTACATTGGTTTCTAAAGTGTCCAGCTGTGGAAGAGAGGTTTCTTCTGCAATTAAGTTTTCTTGCTTAAGGGTTTGTAGAAAATTCTCTAAATTTCCAATTTTCAAAGCGGCTTTGAAGTCACGTTTTTGAACATCATGGGCATACATATAATCAGCCGTTAAAATTGTACCTTCATTTCCTGCTGCTTCGGCCCTAAATAAAATAGGGTATCCTTCATTTTCATGTCCTAAAACTAAACTTATATTTTTAGCAGGAACTTTGAAGATTTTGCCACTACCCGCTTCAACTTGCCCAGAAATTTCAGATGTGTTGTTTTTACGGATATAAGAAAGCCATCCATCCCCACGGTTCATTTCGATGAGTTTGTTATTGGCTTTGACTTCTTCAAATAGAGCCTCAAGAGTAACGCTGTCATTGTTTTTTGTAACTTTTCCCTGCCATTGACTTTTAAACCCTAAATCATATTGGGCGGCTTTTATCTGGGAACTAAAAACACTAAAATCATTTTGTTTTCTGAGTTTGAAATTACCAGTAAAGCGCAGTGCCTTTGTTGATGCAGATAGATTCAAAGTGACGTTGTGTATAATTAAAGCGTCAACGGAAAGGCGTGTGAGGGTGCTCCAATCAAATTTTCCTAATTTGATAAAAGATTGCCTTAGTTCAGGTGCGGTCATAGAAAGAGAGCTTTCCTCAATGACAATTTTATCAATATTTTTTGTGCGGATAAAATCAGGCCAATAAATATTGGCATTCAGGTTTTTAATTTCGTCAAAGCCATCTTGATCCAGAATAATCTTATCAATTTTTAAACCCGTTAGATGGATAGATGTCCCTTCAATCTTTGCATTGTTTATTCCTAGACTAGCCAGGCCATCTAATATTTTTTGTTCTGCTTTAGGCAGAGCATAAAAATAAATACCACTCATCAATAAAACGCAGAGCAGAACGAATATGAAGAAGGTCTGTTTCATGAAAGGGGGTTTACTGTTTATATATCCAAATCTTGAACAAATTCGGCGTTATCTTGAATAAAGTTAAATCGGCTTTCTGCATTTTTTCCCATCAAACGTTCGACTAAATTGTCAACTTCAGCTAAAGAAGGCCCACTTTCCAAACCAATATTATCGCTTACCATATCTATGATGTTGCGGGCATCAGGAAGCGTAATACGCAATAAAACACGAGATTTGGGATTCATTGTTGTTTCTTTTAACTGTGCGGCAGGCATTTCGCCGAGCCCTTTGAAACGACTAACATCAACTTTCTTTTTGCCTTTGAAGACCGAGTTCATCAGGCGCTCTTTGTGTTCGTCATCTTGGGCATATTCACTGATGTTGCCACTCACAAGGCGGTAGAGAGGGGGTTGAGCAAGGAAGAGGTGCCCATTTTCAATTAAACCACGCATTTGTGTGTAGAAAAATGTAATGAGTAGTGACGCAATATGGGCGCCGTCAACATCAGCATCAGTCATGATGATAATGCGCTCATATCGTAATTTATCCAGACTGAAATCTTTGCCGATACCACAACCTGTGGCTTGAATTAAATCCTGAATTTCTTGATTGGCTTTAATCTTATCTTTTGTGGCACTCACGACGTTTAGGATTTTCCCTCGTAGAGGCAAAATTGCTTGTGTTTCACGGTCGCGTCCTTGCTTGGCAGATCCACCCGCAGAATCCCCCTCGACCAGAAACAGTTCAGTATCGTCAGCGCTTTTTCGGCTACAGTCAGCCAACTTTCCAGGCAGGCGTAACTTACGGGTGGCAGATTTACGCTGCGTCGCTTTTTCTTCACGGCGGCGCATTCTTAACTCGGCCATGTCTATGACCGTTTCTAACAGAAGCTTGCTTGCGCCTGGGTCAGAGGTCAGCCAGTGGTCAAAATAATCCTTAATGGCCGTATCGACCCAACGGGCGGCGGCGGCAGTGGCAAGCTTGTCCTTTGTCTGTCCTTGAAATTGTGGGTCACGGATAAAAACGGACAATAAAACAGTAGCATCACCCAAAATATCTTCTGCTGTGATAATGCCAGCTTTTTTATTCCCGATCATCTCACCATAGGATTTAAGCCCGCGCAGCAAGGCAGAGCGTAACCCCTGCTCGTGAGAGCCGCCAAACGGCGTCGGTACAGTGTTGCAATAGGAATGAATAAATCCTTCACCGCGCTGCGGCCAGGCAATTGCAAACTCAACCTTTCCTTCACCTTCAGGAAGATCGGTTTGACCCGCAAAGGGGCGGGGGGTGATCATCGGCCTGTCTTGAAGCGAAGCCATAAGAAAATCTTCTAACCCATTAGGAAAATGAAATATTTCTTCTTTGGCAACTTTACTGTCAGCTTTTACAAAGGATTCGTCACAAGACCATTTAATCTTTACGCCGCGGAATAAATAAGCTTTGGATCGCGCCATTTGAAAAAGCCATGCAGGCTTTAATTTTGCTTTCGCGCCAAAAATTTCTGGATCGGGGTGAAAGTAAACGGTTGTTCCGCGTCGGTTATTGACCGCCCCCATATCTTTTAACTTAGATGTGACTTTACCGCGGCTGAAACTTTGCTTGAAAAGTTTTTTATCACGGGCCACTTCAACCCACATGTCATCGGACAGGGCGTTGACAACAGAAATCCCAACGCCGTGCAGGCCACCCGCAGTTTCATAGTTTTTGCCGCTGAATTTACCGCCAGAGTGCAGGGTGGTTAAGATAACCTCAAGCGCAGATTTCCCTGGAAACTTTGGGTGTTCATTAACGGGAATACCCCGGCCATTGTCTGTAATCGTGACACCATTATTTTCATGTAGGTGGATTTCAATGCGGTTGGCGTGGCCTGCCACTGCCTCATCCATGGAGTTATCTAAAATCTCACCGACAAGGTGGTGTAACGCCCGTTCATCCGTACCACCAATATACATTCCAGGGCGTTTTCGAACGGGCTCTAAGCCTTCTAAAACTTCAATATCTGCGGCATCATAACTGGATGCCTTTGCGGCTGTATTTTTGTTAAATAAATCAGACATGGACTTTGTGGACTTTCGTTATACTCTTATGAAGTTGTGATTATAGTTATATTGAAAGAAAATTTCTTTGAAAACCGCAAAAAACAAAGGATAAACAATTAAGTATTTTCATTATATAGCCATAAAAGCGTATAATAATAGAGAATAAGGGAATCAGATGAAGATAAAATCTTACAGTCTAATACTAATCTTTGCGACTTTTATGTCTATTGCTGCGGTAGCGGCGGAAAACTCCGTCATCATTGATCTGGAAAAAATCAAACCTCTCACGCCAATAGAATTTCTTCCTCAGGCGGAATTTGAACAAAAAACAAAACTTTTTGAAGATACGCCTTACGACGATAAGTTTTTGTCCTTCCAAATTCGTCTCCCATCTGATTGGGAGGAAACCACTTTACCAAATTCCGTTGTCTTTTCTGAAAAAGGCGGACTCAATCAGAATGTTCTGGGTATTGTTGCTCGCTATGTTGGACCGCCCATTAATCATCAAAGAAGCTCTTTCAGTGTGGAAGCCGTTGAGCTAACGCATGAGATAGGGGCGCGGGATTGGTTCATTTACTATGTGATGAAAAGTGGTCTTTCAATCGAACAGGTTGGACTTGAATCAGAAAAACAAGTCGAAGCAATCTACGTCGAAATTGTCAACGACATCACCTATATTGTTCGTGTTAAAGTTATTGTAAATGGGCCACGGATGATTGTGGCACGTTATTTCTTACCACAGGATAATTATAAAGAAGAACGTGAACTTCAGGCTCAGATTATTGATTCTTTTCAACTCACCAACCGTCAGGAAATACCAATTGAGCCTTTAGAAATTTACGGGTTTTTGGATCAATCCTTTTTTGATTACCCTGCCTCTTGGGCTCTTAGCTCCCCGAATATTCGCTCAATTGAACGCATGCGGGCCATGGTGTATCACGGTACCGCCCAAACAGAACTGGCAGGGCAGATTAACATCTATCTCTCCAATAAAATTTTAGGAACGACAAAATCCGAGGAACTCACTTATTATAAAGATAAGTTTGTCATTGATGGTTATCATATTGGAAATTTTATTGAAGATATCAATTTAGAATATCATAAAGATATGACTTTTGGCCGTACGCAGGCTTACGAGATGAAGTCAAACACAACAGAGCTGATTGATTATGAGTTATGGGTGAGTGTGCTTGAGAATGACCAATATATTTATGCTGTAACATTGTTAACGCCAGGACGAAATGAAGATTTTTACACGTGGGCAAGAAATAAATCTGCCTATTCAATGGTCATCAAAGGTATCCGCCTCAAAGATGAAAATGTCGATTACTATCGCTTCTTAAAATAAATTGTTTTGATGATATAAAAAGAAAAAGCCGAAGTTTATACTTCGGCTTTTTTATTCCCACCACAGAAAATCTTTAATTCTTATGAAGAATAATACATCAAAAATTCAATCGGGTGCGGCATGGTTTCATAAGTTAAAACCTCTTCCATTTTTAATTCGATATATGATTCAATCATGTCTTTTGTGAAAACATTACCTTTTAACAAAAAGTCATGATCGGCTTCCAAAGCGTTCAGGGCATCTCTCAGTGATCCACAAACAGTTGGTATACTCGCCAGTTCATCTTTGGGAAGATCATATAAATCCTTATCCATGGCTTCCCCAGGATGAATTTTATTGTCGATACCATCAAGGCCTGCCATCAACATTGCAGAAAAGGCGAGGTAAGGGTTGGCCGTTGCATCAGGAAAACGGACTTCCACGCGTTTTGACTTTGGTGAGCTACCATACGGAATACGGCAGGATGCGGAGCGGTTTCGGGCAGAATATGCCAAAAGAACAGGGGCCTCATATCCAGGAACCAAACGTTTGTAACTGTTGGTTGATGGGTTTGTGAAGGCGTTCAGTGCTTTGGCATGTTTAATAATTCCGCCGATGTAATATAGTGCCGTATCAGACAGGCCCGCATATTTATCACCAGCAAATTGTGGTTTACCACCACTCCAGATTGATTGGTGAACATGCATTCCTGAACCATTATCGCCAAAAATAGGTTTAGGCAGGAAGGTTGCCGTCTTGCCATAGATATGAGCAACGTTGTGAACCGCATATTTGTAAAGTTGAAGATTGTCGGCACAGTCAACGAGTGTGGAGAAGAAAATTCCAAGTTCATGTTGTGATGGCGCAACTTCGTGATGGTGTTTCTCAACAGGCACGCCCATGGAATCCATGACAGTCAACATTTCTGCGCGTAAGTCAGAACCGCTGTCAATAGGAGCTTCAGGGAAATATCCTCCCTTCACGCGGGGGCGGTGTCCTGTGTTTCCTTCTTCGTAAGGGGTGCCGCTATTGTAAGGACCTTCTGAGCTATCAATTCTGTATGAAACCTCATTCATGTCGGCTTTAACACGCACATCATCAAATACAAAAAACTCTGCTTCAGGACCAAAATAGGCAACATCGCCATATCCTGCAGATTTAACATAGGCTTCGGCTTTTTGTGCAACAACGCGTGGACAACGCTCGTAATCATCGCCTGAGATAGGATCTTTAATAGTACAAAAAACTTTTAAGGTGGGCTGTGCGGCGAAAGGATCAAGAAAACATTTTCCCCAGTCAGGAACAAGACACATGTCAGACTCATTAATGGCTTTCCATCCAGCAATCGAAGATCCGTCAATCATCACGCCGCCTTCAAACATATCTTTATCGATCGTATTAATATGTTGGTCGGTGTGTTGTAACTTTCCTCTGGGGTCCGTAAATTCAAACCCTACGTACTGGATATCATTCTCATCACAGAATTTTTTGAAATCACCATGACTTTTAAATTTTAGACCTTTGTCAGACATTTTTTACTTTTGCTCCTTGGTTAAGCCTTACTTGTGTTTTTTAAGTGTTTTGTGGTATTCGAATTACGCATTTAAGTTATGCGTTTTTCGAATGATGAAATTATTTACCACTGATCAAAACTGACGTCCATAGTTTTTGATATAAAAAATGAAAAAAGTCACAACTGAAATTTGATCTTTGGTTTTATGAGAAAATGTTAAAGACGATGGGAGTGAAATGGGGCGGCTGACGGGGTTCGAACCCGCGACAACTCGAACCACAACCGAGGGCTCTACCACTGAGCTACAGCCGCCATTCACTTAAGTTGAATATTGTCTATATCGAAATGCCTTGAAGGGTCAAGCCTTTTGGAGGCTCCATAATAGAATAAAAATACAAAATACCCCTTGGCAACGGCGCCGACATGCGCTAAAACCGCGCAATCGAAGGCTTAAAGTGCGGGTGTGGCGAAATTGGCAGACGCACCAGATTTAGGTTCTGGCGCCGAAAGGCGTGGGGGTTCAAGTCCCTTCACCCGCACCAGCCTTCGTTTTTTATGGGTCCGCAACTCATTGATAAAGAAGAACAATCCCGAAAAGGTTATAAAATGCAGGTTAAAGAAGTTAAATCAGAAGGTTTAAGTCACGAACTTTTAATTACAGTTCCCGCGAACGATATTGATGCCCACGTGGTGAATCGTTTGAAAGAAGTTGGAAAAACGGCAAAACAGCCTGGCTTCCGTCCTGGAAAAATGCCTTTGGAAATGTTGCGTAAGAAATATGGCCGCGCCGTTTTGGGTGAAGTGCTTGAAACTGCTGTGAACGATGCAACTCAAAAAGTCATTAAAGACAAGAAGTTCCGTCCTGCAATGCAACCTAAAATTGAAGTAAAAGAATTCGATGAAGGCAAGGATCTTGTCTTTTCAATGCAGTTGGATGTACTTCCTGACTTTGAAGTTATGGAGACAAAAGGGCTCAAAATTACAAAGCCTGTCGCCAAGATTGAAGATAAAGACATTGATGAGGCTTTGGCCCGTATCACACAGCATCATAAAGGCAGTAAACCGATCACAGGCAATCGTGCCACGAAAAGGGGCGATATCGTTGTCATGGATTTTCATGGCCGCACCGCTGATGATAATAAAGAGCATGAGGGTATGCACGCTCATGGCCATAAATTAGAACTCGGCAGTGGTCAGTTCATCCCTGGTTTTGAAGACCAATTAATCGGGAAGAAAGCGGGCGAAAAAGCTGAAGTTAAAGTGACTTTCCCTAAAAACTATGGTGCGAAAGAGCTTGCGGGCCGTGACGCTATCTTTGATGTAGATCTTCATGAAATTCATGAAGCGACAGATGCTGTTGTCAATGACGACTTTGCCAAAGAACTCGGTTTTGATGATGAAGCTGCCCTTCGTGACGCTGTAAAGCATCAGTTGGCGAGCGATTACGAATTCCAAACAAAACAAAAAATGAAGCGTCAACTTTTGGATATTCTGGATGACAGCCACTCTTTCGAAATTCCACAAGGCATGGTGAAAGCGGAGCTAGAAGGAATAACTGCTCAAATTGAACAAGAGCGCAAAGCTAACCCTGACAGTGAAGAACTGACCAAAGAAGAAAAAGAAGAACTGGAAGTGATTGCGGAGCGCCGCGTGCGTCTCGGTCTTGTGATTGCTGAAATTGGTCAGGCACAGAATGTCACAGTGAATAATCAGGAATTGCAACGCGCTGTGATTTCAGAAGCGCAAAAATACCCTGGCCAAGAGAAAATGGTTTTTGATTTTTATCAGAAAAACCCTCAAATGCTTGAAAATCTTCGTGCGCCTCTTTTTGAGGATAAAGTGGTTGATCTCTTGTTCAAAGAGGCTGATATCACTGAGAAAGAAGTTTCTATTGAGGAGCTTATGAAAGATGAGGAAGATGAAACTTTAGAAAGAAAAGCTAAAGTCTCTAAAAAATCATCAAAAAAAGCGCCTGCGAAGAAAGCCGCTAAAAAATCTGCGAAGAAGTAGTCTCTCTATTCGTCATCGCGAGCGACCAAAGGGAGCGCGGCAATCCATAAAACAGTGTCATTCTGACGACTGCGTAGCAGGAGGAAGAATCTCCTGTAATGTATAAAGATCCTTCGTCGTAACACTCCTCAGGATGACATTGAAAGAGCTAAAAAATTTGCGAAGAAGTAGGGCTTTTTAACTGTAACGTTGAGCGAACTCTTGTACCATCGGTGCGCAGAGTAGGGCGGGATGATTAATTTCCACAACTGTTTTTCTATTCCAATGGGAACTTGCTCCACTCCAAGACATTGTTGGATCAGTTATTTCAATTTGCACGGGAGCATTTTTACCTGCAAAACCATTAAACGTCATAACGTTATTCAAGATAATAATGTTTCCTAAAGGCGCACTGGGCGGCGGGTTATCGTTCGCAAAGGTGTTTTCTAAATCCACGAGGGTGCGGAGAAGTTTTTGTGCTTCAGGGTCCTTATGGGTGCTTAAACTGTGAGCATTCGCAAAAAGCAGGTTTAGCGCGTTCCCTTCGTAAGACTCAACAACACGGATCTCTGTGCGAATAGCTTCCGATGGGGCGGTTATTCTGTGGGCTTCTGTACGGCTATGGGATTTTAATAGAGATTTCTGTGTGTGGTGTAGTTCTCTGGCAATATCCCAAAGCATTGATTTACCTGTATCTGGGTCTCCGTTGACGGTTATAAGACACTGGTTTGAGCGCTTGATGAAGTCTTTCGGAATGGCTTTAATAAGGGACTTAAAAAAATCATATAAACCATCTCTTGTTGTGCTCTGAAACACAACAGATAGAGAAGGGGTGCGATCTTCATGGCTTTTAATAACACTCATGGCAGGCAATATACAGAAATATATAAAGTTATGTCAAATAAATTATTCTCAATCAATATCTTACGGGGAACGTAAAAAAGCTCAGAAAGAATGATCAATAATGGAATAGATTGCTAAAAGGTGAACCTTTGGGTGTTATATATTCTATTTTACGCAACCAGTTCTTAGGGTAGTTTCCTCCTAAATCACATATACTAATTTCTAAAGTATGAAAAGTAGGCTCAATGAATTGGGGGTCAGATTTAGATAATATAATTATATCATATTGGGGGATATCAGTTCCTTTTCCTAATATTTTGTAGAAAGTATTAATACTAAACAAGGCCATATGTTCGTACATTAAGGCTCCTACATTACAATTTAGGAGTCTGATATCTCTACCGTCGGGACGAGTTTTCCCTACCCATGTTTCGTAAACACGGCCAGATTCTTGGCTGCTCGAGCTGTGTTTTTTTACAAAAATCCCGCCTTTGATAAATAGGTGCTCCCTGATAATGTCCCAAAAGGCACTTTTTCCTGCATTGTCGCGGCTTTGTAGTGATATAATTATAGGGCGATTTTTCTTTGGATTCTGTTCTAATTCTCGATACATAATCTCTGCAATCTGTTTGCAAAGGGCTACAACTTCGTCGCGTGAAGATATTGAGAATTCTCTTGCTAGGGTATCCATGTTGGTAATATAAAATGAGAATAATTTATGTCAAATAAATTATTCTCAATCAATATCTTGCGAGAAAAGCCTATGCTCGTTATCGTCTAAGGAGTTGATTCACAATTCATAAACGAAGTAGAGACCCCCATGAGCGAACGCGATCCTATCGAAGTATACAATTCCCACTTAATCCCGACTGTTATTGAACAGACAAACCGGGGGGAACGCGCTTTTGATATTTTCTCAAGATTGTTAAAGGAACGTATCATCTTCCTAACAGGGGAAGTGAATGACTACGTCTCAAGCCTTATTTGCGCGCAGCTTCTGTTTCTTGAGTCCGAAAACCCGACGAAGGACATTTCCTTCTACATCAATTCACCAGGCGGTGTTGTGACATCAGGAATGGCGATGTATGACACGATGCAATACATTAAACCAGAGGTTTCAACGGTGTGTATTGGTCAAGCGGCGTCTATGGGCTCATTGCTCTTGACGGCAGGGGCGCCAGGAAAACGTTTTGCACTTCCTCATGCTCGCATCATGATTCACCAACCTTTGGGCGGTGCGCAGGGGCAAGCTTCGGACATTGAAATTCAGGCTCGTGAAATCTTGCGGATGAAGTCTATGTTAAACGAAATCTACGTGAAACATACAGGCAAGAAATTGTCCGAAATTGAAAAATCAATGGATCGTGACAATTTCATGGGTGCGGAAGAGGCACAGAAGTTCGGCCTTATTGATAAGGTGGTACAGTCACACAAGGCTGTGGCCGATAAAGTCGATACAGGCAAAAAAGACGATAAAAAATAGTCTTTTAAAGGCGTAGAAAGGCTTGTATTTGCCCATTCTGTCGCGCCTTTGCTATTGTTAATCTATACTGATGTATTCTATGTTACTATTGGGCTAGAAAGGTCGAATAGACTTTTGTATCAAAGAAAATAAGAAAAGGATGATGTTTTGATTTCTTCAGAAACTAAAATCAATAAAAATAAGACTTTTGCGGTTCTTCCTTTGCGGGACATTGTGGTGTTTCCTCATATGATCGTTCCCTTGTTTGTGGGGCGTGATAAATCTGTAAAGGCTTTAGAGCGCGTGATGCAGGAAGATAAGAAAATTCTTCTGGTGACACAAAAAACACCATCTGAAGATGATCCAAAGGCAAGTGATCTACATAACGTCGGAACGGTCGGCAATATTCTGCAACTTTTAAAACTTCCTGATGGAACGGTGAAAGTTTTAGTTGAAGGGGGCAGCCGTTATCAAGTGAAAGAATATATTGAAGGCGGCGATTATATCGAGGCGAAGGCCGAACTGATTAAAGAAGATGAAACTGTTGATGATGAACTGGAAGCACTGGCGCGTGCTGTAATTTCCCAGTTTGAACAATATGTGAAGCTGAATAAAAAAATCCCGCCTGAGGTTTTGGTGTCTATCAACCAGATTGATGAACCTGCCAAAATGGCGGACACTGTGGCATCTCACCTCACTTTGAAAATTGAAGAGAAGCAGGAATTACTTGAACTCAAAACAGTCGTTGAACGCCTTGAAAAAATTTATAGCTTTATGGAAGGGGAGATCGGCGTTCTTCAAATTGAAAAACGCGTGCGTAACCGTGTGAAGCGCCAGATGGAGAAAACGCAGCGGGATTACTACTTGAATGAGCAGATGAAGGCCATTCAAAAAGAATTAGGTGAAGGCGAAGATGGCGTTGATGAGCTTGGTGAAATTGAGAAAAAAATTGAAAACACCAAATTGTCAAAAGAGGCGCGTGAAAAAGCCAAAACAGAATTGAAAAAACTGCGCCAAATGTCGCCGATGTCGGCGGAGGCAACAGTGGTACGTAATTATCTGGATTGGATATTGGGTGTGCCGTGGGGTAAAAAATCCCGCGTTCACAAAGATATCAAAAAGGCCCTGAAGGTTCTGGATAAAGACCATTACGGTCTGGAAAAAGTCAAAGAACGTATCTTGGAATATCTGGCCGTACAGCAACGCACCAATAAGGTGAAGGGGCCCATCCTTTGCTTGGTTGGACCTCCAGGGGTTGGTAAAACCTCGCTTGGGGCTTCTATCGCGAAAGCAACCAACCGTAATTTTGTTCGTGTATCGCTTGGTGGTGTACGGGATGAAAGCGAAATTCGCGGCCATCGTCGTACCTATATCGGGGCGATGCCTGGAAAAATTATCCAAGGGATGAAAAAGGCAAAAACAACCAATCCTCTATTTTTGTTGGATGAGGTAGACAAGCTTTCCTCTGACTGGCGCGGTGACCCAAGCTCTGCTTTGCTTGAAGTGTTAGATCCTGAGCAAAATTCAACCTTTAATGATCACTACATGGAAATGGACTATGATCTTTCAGACGTCATGTTCATTTGCACGGCAAACTCATTGAATATGCCGCAGCCACTTCTCGATCGTATGGAAGTTATTCGTATCTCTGGTTATACCGAAGATGAGAAGCTTGAAATCGTGAAACGTCACTTGCTAGAAAAACAGCGCAAAGCGGCGGGCCTTAAAAAAGATGAAGTGAAAATCAGCGACGCAACTATTCGTGATCTTATCCGCTATTACACACGTGAAGCTGGTGTAAGAAATCTGGAGCGGGAAATTGCAAATCTTTGCCGTAAATCAATCAAAGAGATTTTGATGAGCGCGAAGAAATCTATTGGCATTACACCAAAATCTTTGGAGAAATTTGCAGGCGTTAAAAAATTCCGCTATGGCGAGCTTGAAGATCAGGACCGTATCGGTGTTGTAACAGGGCTTGCTTATACCCAATTTGGCGGCGACATTCTTTCTATTGAGGCGGTGACGATGCCAGGAAAAGAAGGCAAGGTCACCACCACAGGAAACTTAAAAGATGTGATGAAAGAATCTATTACCGTGGCGGAGATGCTTGTGAAATCACGCGCGGCGCAATTCGGCATTTCTTTTGAAGAACTAAAAGAAAAATCAATTCACGTTCACGTGCCTGAAGGGGCGACCCCTAAAGATGGTCCCTCTGCAGGAGCGGCGATGACAACTGCGATTATTTCTGCTCTTACAGGAATTGAAATTCGTCGTGACATCGCCATGACGGGAGAGATTAATTTACGCGGTTACGTTACGGCGATTGGTGGCTTGAAAGAAAAACTTCTTGCGGCTCTCCGCAGTGGTATCAAAACCGTTCTGATTCCCAAGGAAAATGAAAAAGATTTGGCCGATGTGCCCGATAAAGTGAAAAAGAATCTTGAAATCATTCCGGTGAATACCATCGAAGAAGTGCTTGTTCATGCGCTTTTGAAGATGCCAGAGCCCATTTCTGAGGAAGATAGTCCTAAAACAGGGGCTATTTCACAAGAATCCGCAGAAAATAAGGGAAAAGATGTGATTCACCATTGAGTCTCTTTCAAAAAAGTCCTAAAAATGATTCGTACCATTGATGGAATCACTAGGGTTTAAGCCCTTTTCCACCATCCGATACAAAGTCGGTGAGCGGGTAACCTCTCACTAAAATAAAAACAAAATTTACTTTAACAAAAAGGACTAATCTTATGAATAAAGCAGAATTAATTGAATATGTTGCTAAACAAGCAGACATGACAAAAGCGGATGCACAAAGAGCTGTAGAAGCTGTTTTTGAAGGTATTACAAAAACATTGAAAAAAGGCGGCGACGCTCGCTTTGTTGGTTTTGGTACATTCTCTGTTGCAAAACGTGCGGCTACAACTGGCCGTAACCCACGCACAGGCGAAAAAATTCAGATCAAAGCATCTAAAAACGCAAAATTCAAAGCTGGTAAAGAGCTTAAAGAAGCAGTTAACAAGTAATTCTCTTGTTCTGATACAAATTCGAAAGCCGCTTGTTTTTCAAGCGGCTTTTTTGATTTTTCGGCTTGATTTATTGGATGGGGAAAGTTACAACCTCTAAATTCCTGGTAAGCCGTTATATCTGATAGGCGGTTTTTTGATGAAGGGCGGTTAGCTCAGTTGGTAGAGCATCTCGTTTACACCGAGGGGGTCAGCGGTTCGAGCCCGTTACCGCCCACCATCAAGGAAGTTTTTATTGTGCAGCGTGAGCTTCGTTTACAAGGTTGATCATGTAATCATCAAGGGCGTAAAACTCGCTCTCATTTAAAATTTCTCTGTCTGTCATTTTTATCTCCAATATTTCTTTTTCTGTAGAAACATATTCGTCGTTAATCACGGCCTAATTACTGCGGTATTAAGAAATATTGCTGATTATTCTGTGACGACTTTATGACTGAACATTTAATTTTTAAATTGTTGTATGAACCATAAGAAATAAGATGATCTTGTTAGGTGATAGGGGTGAAAATAATATAGGAAAATATTCCTTTACTTTATGTTATTCGTATGCTAAGGTGGGCAATGATTTTCATCTCGCAAACACGATACCCTTACCCGATCTCCTTCGTGCCTTCGTGGTTTTATTACTTTGTTCGTGGCCTTATCTTTCTTGTCATCCTCCTCACCCCTCCCGTCATCCCGAGCGTGTCGAGGGATCTTATCCGTTATCAGTATGAAGATCCTTCGACTTCATTCACTAACGTTCATTTCGCTCAGGATGACAGGGGAGGGAGCCGTTAGGATGACTGAAAAGGGAAAGTGTGCCTTTGACCCCCACCCCCATTTTTAGAGCAAACGAAAAGAGTAACTTCATTCCATGAGTAAAAACAAAGCGTTAAGAGGTCGTGTTTTCAATGTTGGCGAAATCATTTTCACCTGTTAAGGTCTTTCACGATAAAAAAATTTCACATAAAAGGAGATAAATATGCTCGTAGGCGTTCCAAAAGAAATTAAACCCCAAGAACATCGTGTGGGACTTGTCCCATCATCTGTGCGTGAATTTGTGGCGCATGGTCATGATGTGATTGTGGAAACTAATTGTGGGGCAGGCATTAATTATACGGATAAGGATTACGAAGCTGCGGGCGCAAAAGTGCTTAAAACCGCTAAGGAAATTTTTGATAAAGCGGACATGATTATAAAAGTAAAAGAGCCACAAAAAATTGAGTGCGAAATGTTGCGTGAGGATCAAGTGCTTTTCACTTATCTTCATTTGGCGGCAGACAAAGAACAAACACTTGGTCTCATTAAATCCAAATGTGTGGCGATTGCCTATGAAACAGTAACAGGTCCAAATGGGAAGGGGCTTCCTCTTTTGGCGCCGATGTCTGAAATTGCAGGACGTCTATCTATTCAGGTGGGCGGCGCATACTTGTTAAAACATCTTGGCGGACGCGGCCGTTTGATCGGTGGTTCTCCAGGGGTGGAGGCTGCTAAGGTTGTCGTGATTGGCGGCGGCGTATCTGGCTATCACGCGGCGCAGATGGCTGTGGGGATGGGCGCGGATGTTACAATCCTTGAAAAGGGGCATGACCAAATTCGTGTCCTTGATCAACATTTTGGAAACATGGCGCGCGTTATTCAATCATCTGAGGATTCGATTGAACGTTATGTGCTTGATGCAGATTTGGTAATTGGGGCGGTTCTTATTCCTGGTGCTTCGGCGCCAAAATTGGTGACCAAAGCGATGATAGAAAAAATGCGTCCAGGGTCTGTGGTGGTCGATATCGCGATTGATCAGGGGGGCTGTTTTGAAACCTCAAAGGCAACAACCCATAATGATCCTGTTTATACAGTGAACGATGTTATTCATTATTGTGTGGCGAATATGCCTGGGGCGGTGCCAATGACTTCGGCCCATGCCCTGAATAATGCTGTGCTACCGTATGCGCTTCAATTGGCAGATAAGGGATGGAAAAAGGCTTTAGCTGAAAATCCTGCTCTTATGGCGGGGTTGAACGTTTGTAAGGGGGAAGTCACTTATAAGTCTGTCGCTGATGAATTTGGCCTCGGATACTGCGAACCGCAGAAGCTTGCAGCCTAAAAAATGGGGCTCAGGTAACAAAATAATATCAAAAACTGCCCTTATTATATTGACAGGGGGGCGTTTTTTTCGTTAATACACTTCAATCTCTTATCAGTGCGCGGGCGTAGCTCAGCTGGTTAGAGCGCCGCCCTGTCACGGCGGAGGTCGCGGGTTCGAGTCCCGTCGCTCGCGCCATCCGCCTTCGCTTAAGCTTCGGCGTGATGAAATCATAGCCGAAGATTTTAGGGAAGCGGATGTTCCGCCGTAGCCTTGGCGGAGGCGAACAATAATATGAAATTCGTGTACATTCTGCAAAGCACTATAAATAATGAAAGATACTATACAGGATTAACGAATAATCCCGAAAAACGCCTTGTTGAACATAATAGAGGCGATTCTATTCACACCAATAAATACAGGCCTTGGAAGTTGGTCAATGTTATCTCTTTTGATGATACTCAGAAAGCTTTTGATTTTGAGAGATATTTAAAATCTGGTTCAGGAAGAGCCTTTATAAAAAAGCATTTTTAGTATTTGGTTCTTTTGCGCAATATGTTAGTAAATAACTGAAATTTTAACCAACTTGGTTCAACTCATGGCTTCAGAAGACCTTCTCATCAATTATCTACCGATCGTTGTATTTATTGCTATAGCGGCTGTTATGGCTTGCGCAATGGTGGTTTTATCTTTTGTGGCGGGAAAGCAAAAACCAGATGCTGAGAAAAATGCCGCGTATGAATGCGGCTTTGATGCTTTCGACGATGCGCGCAGCCGTTTTGATGTGCGATTCTATTTGGTAGCGATCTTGTTCATCATCTTTGACCTTGAAATTGCTTTCCTGTTTCCATGGGCGATTACGCTTGGGGAGATTGGCCTTTTTGGATTTTGGTCGATGATGGTGTTCTTGGGTGTGCTGACAATAGGTTTTATCTATGAATGGAATAAAGGCGCGTTAGAGTGGGAATAGAAAACTAAAATGACACACGACCGTAAAGTGATCGAAGCGCCAGATTTTGCCTTCAAAACCGATGTAAAAATGCCACCTGCTATGGAGCAGGATGTTGTTCCTGCAGCAGTTTCTAAACATTTGAGCGAAAAGGGGTATTTGCTTACTTCTGCTGACGCCCTATTTGACTGGGCACGAACAGGGTCTCTCTGGCCAATGACATTTGGACTGGCATGTTGCGCGGTGGAGATGATCCATTCTTACATGTCACGATACGATCTAGACCGTTTCGGAATGATCCCGAGACCATCGCCAAGACAGTCCGATGTGATGATTGTGGCGGGAACGCTAACAAATAAGATGGCTCCTGCACTGCGCCGCGTCTATGACCAAATGCCAGAACCACGGTGGGTGATCTCTATGGGGTCTTGTGCGAATGGCGGGGGATATTACCATTATTCCTATTCTGTTGTGCGGGGATGTGACCGTATCGTTCCTGTGGACATCTATGTTCCAGGTTGCCCCCCAACGGCCGAAGCCCTTGTTTACGGCCTTCTTCAATTGCAAAAGAAGATACAGCGCGAAGACACTCGCATAGCACGGTGATTTTTTCAGTTATATCAGTAGGTTAAAAACCAATTGTTCTTAACGTAATTTTTATCTTGTTGCGCTACCCTGAGAGTATGAAGTTAAACGGGGCGAAGTTCAAAATAGATAAAAACCGTTTTCTAGCAGGGTTGTTATTGGCGCTGTTGATGGCAGGTATGCCGTTATATGCTGTGGCCCAAACCCCAGATACAGCAAATACCGAAGAAGAAGCAACGGAAGAAGAAAAACCCGTTCTTTCTGAAAATTCAAGGGTTTCTGTTTTCTACGAAGTCATCACGAGACAGGCCTATATTAATACATTTGAGGATAAGCTTCTTCCTAAGAATTTTACAAATACCCATGATCTGGAAATAACCCTTGTTGAAAATGAAGAGCTGTATAAGGAAAACTTAATTCTAGCGGCAATGAGTTATTTTAAAGGGCTTAGCCATGATGACGCCAGACAGCTTTACTATAATCTTACCAGAGCTCCCTTTAGAAAGGGCAACAGTGAACGCAATCTCATGAGTGCCTTCATTAATGATCAGGAAAGTTATGATAGGGGCAGACCCTATAAGAAAAATCCACTCTTTATCGCGCTCTATAATTTAGGTCAAAACGGAAAGATCAGCGAAAATTCTGCCAAAGGCTATATCTTGGCGGTGCGTTATATGACCTCAGATTATGTACCTGAAGAAAGCATTACTGTGGCGTTCAACACTCAGGCCTTGCATAAGGCTATGATTGAGAAAATTATGCCGATTGTAGGAATTGAGGAACCTCAAGAACCTGAACCTGAGGAGGAACACCTGAGCCAGAACCAGAGCCCCCTCCAAAGCCGAAAATGAACTGGAATATACAGTTACAATAGCTTTATATAACGCTCATTAATATCTAAAAGATTGACTTGACATAATTTTTTGAGTTATAGTCACAGTTCGTTTAAAATATAGAGGGTAATTAGATGAGTAATCCAACAAAACGTGAATTTTTAGGACTTTTAGGAGGCGCGGCGGTTTTATCAGCTTTCGCAGGTTCGGCTTCAGCACAAACAACTGATAAATCAAGAATTTCAACATTTTATGCGGTCATCACGGCGCAAGCCTATGCGGAAACCTATGGTGATAAGCTAACACCCGCTAAAATTTCTAGTGCAGCTGATCTTAATGCAGCTTTGTCAGGAACGGCAGAGATTTACAGAGAAAATCTTGTTGTAGCGGCGAGTGATTATTTCAAAGGATTGGATTCCGATGACGCACAGGCATTATACAAAAATATCACGGAGGCACCTTTTAGAAAAGGAGATGCTGACCGTAACCTAATGAGCGCTTTTATTACAGATCAAGAAGGGTATGCGAAGGGGCGTCCTACGGAAATCAATCCTCTTTTCGCTGCGCTGCATACATTAGGCCAAGAAAAGAAAATTACACCAGATCAATCTAAGGACTATATCCGTGCTGCCCGTGATATAACACATGACTATGAACCTTCTAAAGGGGTAGATGCGGCCATCAATATGAAGGCGTTCCAAACTGCATTGGTTGAGCGTATTAAACCAGTTGTGGAAGCTACGCCAACAGCACCTGCAACGGGGGCGCATGCGCCAAGTCCTTTCGAATAAAAAGGTCTAAAAAACAATGGGTTTTCTCTAAAATCTATTGGAATTATAAAGTGATAGGCTTATAGTACCGCGGGTAAACAACTGCGGTATTTTTTATTTATGTCTATTACTATTTCACTTCTGGATTTGGCAGAACATATTGCAGAAAGCCTTGAAGGATCTGTCCTTTCTCATCAAATAGAAAATGATGAAATGGTCTTTACAGCCAAGCGTGAAGATATCGTTCAGGTGCTTCAATTCTTGCGCGATGATTCAGAATGCCAATTTAAAATGCTCGTCAGTGTGTGCGGCGTTGACTATCCAGATCGCCCTCAGCGTTTTGAGGTTGTTTATAATCTTTTGTCGCTTGATCAAAACAATCGCGCACGCGTTAAAATCGTTGCTGCAGAAAATGAATTTGTACCAACAGTAACAAAAGTATTTAGCACAGCAGGGTGGTTTGAGCGCGAGACGTGGGATTTATATGGAATTTATTTTGAAGGACATCATGACCTTCGCCGCATTTTGACAGATTATGGCTTTGAAGGTCATCCTTTGCGTAAAGATTTTCCCCTGACAGGGTATGTTGAACTTCGTTACGATGAAAAACTTCGCCGTGTGGTTTATGAACCTGTAAAATTGGCGCAAGATTTTCGAAATTTTGATTATCTATCACCATGGGAAGGGATGACGAATGTTCAACTTCCAGGGGATGAGAAGGGTACCGTGCCTGAGCGTGGATGGAAACCTGCAGATAAAATGGTGGGGGAGCGTAAATCATGACAGAAGCGCGTAAAAAATTAGATGAAGATTTGGAAATTTCTTCACAAACCCATATTAAGCCATACACCATGAACTTTGGGCCGCAGCACCCTGCGGCGCACGGCGTGCTTCGCCTTGTGTTGGAAATGGAAGGTGAAATTGTTGAGCGCGCCGATCCTCATATTGGACTGCTCCACCGTGGAACGGAAAAGCTGATTGAATATAAAACTTATACGCAGGCAACGCCGTATTTTGACAGACTTGATTATGTTGCACCAATGAATCAGGAACATGCCTTTGCTTTGGCAGTTGAAAAATTATTGGGAATTACGCCGCCGCCGCGGGCCCAATATATTCGGGTGCTCTATGCAGAACTTGGCCGTATCCTCAACCACATTTTGAACATCACAACTTTTGCGTTGGATGTGGGGGCAATTACACCTGCACTTTGGGGCTTTGAAGAACGTGAGAAGGGAATGGAGTTTTATGACCGTGTGTGTGGTGCGCGGCTTCATGCAAATTACTTCCGCCCTGGGGGTGTTGCTGCCGATATGCCGCCAGGTCTTGCTGATGATATGATGGAGTGGGTTCAGAACTTTCCAAAAGTTTTAAATGATCTTGAGAGTTTGCTCACCAATAACCGTATTTTTAAACAGCGTACCGTTGATATCGGGGTGGCAACAAAGGAAGAGGCCTTAGATTGGGGCTTCACAGGTCCTATGCTTCGCGGGTCTGGCGTGGCGTGGGATTTACGCAAATCACAACCCTATGACGGCTACGAAAAATTTGATTTTGACATTCCAGTTGGGAAAACGGGAGATTGTTATGCCCGTTATTTGGTGCGTATGGAAGAAATGCGCCAATCTTTAAAAATCATGAAACAATGTCTGAATAAATTGCCAGAAGGCCCAGTAAAAGTGAATGATTACAAAGTATCCCCGCCGCCACGGGCAGAGATGAAAAATTCAATGGAGGCATTAATCCATCACTTCAAACTTTACACCGAAGGCTATCACGTTCCCGCGGGAGAGACTTATACAGCAGTGGAAGCGCCCAAAGGTGAGTTTGGTGTATTTCTTGTTTCAGATGGAACAAATAAACCGTATCGTTGCCACATCCGTGCGCCAGGGTTTGCGCATTTACAGGCGCTCGACTTTATCAGCAAGGGTCATATGCTTGCCGATGTCGTATCAAATATCGGTTCCATGGATGTTGTGTTTGGAGAGATTGATAGATAGTAAGAGACCATGAAAAAATCTGATGCACTAAAAGCGCCGTTCCAGCCAGAAAGTTTTGAGTTTCAAGACCAAGCTCTGGTCGCCGATATTTTTTCTCGCTATCCGAAAGGGCGGGAGCATAGCGGAATTATGCCGCTTCTTGATCTTGCGCAACGTCAAGTTGCGGTAACAGGGCCTTTTGGTGATTTCCCGACGGGTGGTGGATGGATTCCTCGCGCGGCGATGGATAAAATTGCAGAAATGTGTGGTGTTGCACCGATGAAAGTGTACGAAGTGGCCACATTTTATTCTATGTATAATTTGGAACCTGTGGGGCGATATCTAATTCAACTGTGTACGACAACGCCGTGTTGGCTCTGTGGCTCATCTGATGTGGTTAAGGCCTGTACAGACTATTTAGGAATTGGCATGGGTCAAACTACGGCAGACGGGTATTTTACTTTGATGGAGGTAGAATGTTTGGGGGCGTGTTCCAATGCACCAATGATACAGGTGAATGATTTATATTACGAAGATTTAACGGCAGAAAAAGTTATTAAAATTTTGAGTAGCTTGAAAAAGGACATGATCCCTCCTGCAGGGCCACAAAATGGCCGCCAGGGTTCTATGGCTATTACGGGACCAACCAGTTTGGAAAAACAAGCCAAGAAAGCGGGAGTTTTATAAATGCTCGCAGATAAAGACAGAATTTATACCAATCTTTATGGATGGGAATCTCCATTCTTGGATGCGGCCAAAGCGCGCGGGGACTGGGATGGAACCGCCAAAATCATAAAAAAAGGTCGTGAGTGGATCATTGATGAAATGAAAAAATCTGGTCTGCGCGGCCGTGGCGGGGCGGGATTCCCGACAGGATTAAAGTGGTCTTTCATGCCAAAAGAAGTCAAAGACCGTCCGCATTATTTGGTTATCAATGCAGATGAATCTGAACCAGGGACCTGTAAAGACCGTGAAATCATGCGCCATGAACCGCATAAATTGATCGAAGGGGCGCTGCTTGCAGGGTTCGCGATGCAGGCGCACCACGCCTATATTTATATTCGTGGTGAATTTATTCACGAAGCTTCCGAACTTGTGATTGCTATTAAAGAAGCGCGTGAAGCAGGACTACTTGGTAAAAATGCTGCTAAATCTGGTTGGGATTTTGATATTACGCTCCATCGTGGGGCGGGAGCTTATATCTGTGGTGAAGAAACGGCATTGTTGGAATCTTTGGAAGGTAAAAAAGGCCAACCGCGAAATAAGCCACCATTTCCCGCCATGGCAGGTCTTTATAATTGTCCAACAACAATCAATAATGTTGAAACCATCGCCTCTGTTCCCGCTATTTTAAAGCGCGGGGGAGATTGGTTTGCCTCTTTAGGAAAAGATGAAAAGAATACTGGAACAAAGTTATTTTGTATTTCAGGTCACGTAAATAGCCCATGTGTTGTTGAAGAAGAAATGGGCATTCGTATGAAAGACCTAATCGAAAAACATGCAGGCGGTGTACGCGGAGGTTGGGATAATTTAAAGGCTGTTATTCCTGGGGGGTCATCTTGTCCCATTTTACCAAAAGAAGTTTGTGACACGGTTTTAATGGATTTTGACTCTTTGCGTGAAGTGCAGAGCGGTTTAGGGACAGCGGGTCTTATTGTCATGGATAAATCAACTGATGTTATTTATGCCATTGCGCGTTTGTCACACTTTTATATGCACGAATCTTGCGGTCAATGCACACCATGCCGTGAAGGAACGGGGTGGCTCTGGCGTGTTATGACCCGTATGGTTAAAGGGGATGCTGAGATTGAAGAAATTGATATGCTTCTCGATGTCACAAAAGAAATTGAAGGTCACACAATTTGTGCTCATGGTGATGCCTCAGCATGGCCAATTCAGGGTTTAATGCGTCATTTCAGACCCGAGGTTGAAGCGCGGATAATGGCTTATCGTAAGGCAAAGAAAGCGGCGTAACTTTTTTGTTTTTCCTTACGAATGAAAAGAAACAAATACTCTAACGAAGGAGAAAACCATGGCTCGTATAGCGCCCAACCAAAATCCAACACCAGAAGCACAAGAAAAATTAAATGGCATTAAAGCCAAACTTGGTATCATTCCAAATATCTTCCAAACATTTGCACATTCACCTGCTGTTCTTGATTTTTATATGCAAGGATCAGGCGCTCTAGGTAAAACATCTATCAGTGCACAGTTACGTGAAAGCATTGCACTAACAGTGGCGGGATTAAATGGCTGTGATTACTGCGCCTCTGCTCATACAAAAATTGGCGAAGGAGCAGGGTTAAAAGCGGATGAATTGGCGCGTAATTTAAACGCTCAATCAGGAGATGTAAAAACTCAAGCCGCTCTGGATTTTTCGGCAAAACTTGTCAACAAACGCGGCAACGTCAGCGATGATGATATTCAGGCTGTCAAAGACGCAGGTTACAATGAAGGTGAGGTTTTGGAAATCACAACAGTTGTGGCCTTCAATATCTTCACGAACTTCTTTAATCATGTGGCCGATACAGATGTTGATTTTCCTCATGTATCAACGGCACAGGTTAAGAAAGTGGCCTAGTTCCTACAAAGGGCTTGATTAATTGAAAAAACCGTTTATTTTCTATAATTGTTCTTAGCATTATGGAGGATATGATGGCTATTTCAGTACGTCCTATAGTAAGTCTTGTTGGTGTTTTTCGTGAAAGAAATCGTGATCTTGCGAAAAGAATAAAAGAATTAAGTGCGAGGGAAGCAGGACAAGAAACCGCGACAGTTTTTGATATGCGCGATCTTCGTCTGTCTGCTGCTATTGGAGCACGTCAAATCCACTTGGGTCATTTCACGCGTTCTCTTGCAGATCCAAAAGGTATGGGCGATTTTATATATGCAGCAACTGGCCGTACTGTTGAAGCCGCAGAGGTTCGCAAAATTATTGAAGAGACAGGTTGTTTTATATCGGCAAGTGCATTAGCTCCTGGAGAGCAAGAAGGCGTTCTCATTTTTGAAGAAGCGCCAGTCTACACTCCTTTAGAGTCTTTTTCTAAAAATTTAGTAGCGCCCAAGGCGGCCTAGTTCTTTTGCTTAAAGAAGAGGCTTCCTAAAACCATCCCAATAGCGCTGGCGGTTAATCCCGCCAGTTGGGGTGGGTACATGCCTTCAGGCGCTATTATCTCACAGGCTATCCACGTCCCCACGCCTAAAATAATAGAGGTTAGGGCACCACCTGTACTTGCTTTAGACCAATACACCCCAGCAAGCAGCGGGATAAACGCCCCCGCCAAAGTGACTTTATAGGCGTTTTCAACCATTTCAAAAATGGATAAATCGCTTTTAAGGGCAAAGACAAGGATTATTCCTGCAAAGCCGACAACACAAAAACGTATGATGAGAAGTAGTTTTTTATCCTGTAGATCAGGCATAAATCCTTTCAGGATGTTCTCTGCAAATGTCACAGAAGGAGCAAGAAGAGTTCCTGATGCTGTCGACATGATGGCCGAAATTAACGCGCCAAAAAATATAATCTGAATCCAGACAGGGGTATGACTTAAGATTAATTGTGGTAAGATAATTTGACTATCATCGGCCATTTGTCCTTGCACCGTAACAGGGTCAATTAATAAGGCGGAATAGGCAAGGTAGATAGGGATAAAAGCAAAAAAGAAATATAAAATGCCGCCTGTAATTGTACCGTATTTGGCAACGCGTTCATTTTTGGCAGACATGACCCGTTGAAACACATCCTGTTGAGGAATAGAACCAAAGCCAATGGTTACCCAGGCGGCGATAAAACTGAGTGTTCCTGCCAAATTCCATTCAGGAAAGAATTTTAATTTTTCATTGGCGGCGGCATGTGAAATCACAGCGCCCACACCGCCAGAATGATCGGAAATAAAAATCGCGATAATAATAAGACCAATAACAATAACACTCATCTGGATAAAATCTGTCAGGGCGACAGACCACATTCCACCAAAAAGTGTATAAGTCATAACAATCGCCATGCCGATAATCATTCCCTGATTATGGGTGATGGCACCATCAGACAGAATATTCATGACCAACCCTAAAGCCACGATTTGTGCGGAAACCCACCCGAGGTAACTGATGCAGATAAAGAGAGAAACTAAAACTTCGATCGTTCTATTATAACGCCGTTTATAAAAATCCCCGAGGGTAAGAAGCTTCATACGATAAAGAGGGACGGCAAATAATAAGCCCACCAGAATAAGACATAAAGAAGAGCCGAAAGGGTCAGCAACAATTCCCGCTAATCCTTCTTCTATAAAAGTGGCAGGAATGCCCAAAACAGTTTCGCTACCAAACCATGTCGCAAAAACAGTCGCAATGGTAATGTAGATAGGTAGGGAGCGTCCCGCGACAACATAATCGGTAGAAGATTTAACAAAGCGAGAGGCATAAAGCCCAATCATGATTGACACAATCATGTAACCGAAAACAAACCCTAAAAGCATATTAAGGACCTCCCCATTTCCTATATAATTTGTGGGTGAATCTAGGGAGTTGTCAATTGGGGTTCGGAGGGGTGTTAAAATTGCTAAGCTGTTTTTTTCATAGCATTGATACCAAAATAGGCCGCGGCATTTTGGAAAAGCTGTATACCGTCGCTTTCATCGGGAAGGCGAGAGTTGGTACGGCGGGCTTGATCTTTCAATCTAGCGTAATCATCGCGTTGCCATGTAAACATCCCGCGCTCAGGGTGGGGCATTAGAACAAGGACGCGGCCACTTTCATCAGTTATACCTGCAATATCGTCGGTCGAGCCATTTGGGTTGAATGGAAATTCGCCATTTGCTGCCACAAGGCTGTCATTCTGAGGAGCTTGCGACGAAGAATCTGCTTGCTGTTTACCAGATCCCTCGCTTTGCTCAGGATGACAAGAGAGGGACTTAGCATAGCGCAAAGCGATTTGGTTTTGTTTCTTTAAAGTCTCAAGAGTTGCGTCCTCCATCATGAAACGGCCTTCGCCATGCGCGACAGGAACATGAAGAGCGTCCAACCCTTGTAGCCAAGGTGAGTTTGATTTTTCAACCTTCAAATCAACCCAACGACATTGATACCGCGCACTGGCATTATGGGTGACAGCAACCTGACGCACACCACACTCACCACCCAAGGCAGGGGCAAGACCAAGATTGACCACAACCTGGCAACCATTACAAATACCAATGGTTAATGTATCGCGGGATACAAATTCTTTCAGCGCATCACCAAGGGTTAAGCGCATTTTTTGGGCAAACGCATTACCTGATCCCGTATCATCACCATAAGAAAAACCACCAGGAACAGAAATAACTTGTACCTGATTGAGTTCTTTTGGATTTTCTGCAAGATCATTGATATGGCGAATATCGGTTTGGAACCCAACATATTCAAACCCTTTGGCAGTTTCTTCTTCGGAGTTTAATCCATAACCTGTGATAACAAGAGCGCGTGCAGTCATGAGTTTGTTTGCTCGTTATGAATTTTTACAATTAATTTTTCAATTAAGGAACTTTTAGAAACAAAAACAGAATCTGTTATTGGCTTAAAACAAATCTTATCTTTTCCGCTTACTGGGTTTCTTAGCATTAAAGTTACCTCTCCTGCCTTAGGGTGGTCGCTATAGTTAACATTCATAATATTAGAATATTCAATCTTATATTTTTTATTGTTTTTGGTTGCAATTATGTGGTTGTCATGGTCATAAACTTCGTCAAATAATCTATTGTTCATATTATTTATGGCCTTGTATGCTGCAAAGCCCATAAAAACTGCCATTCCTATAAAAAAGAAATCAAAATTAGTTTCTAAACCATCTTGGTATTTAGTATAGACCATCCAAAAAAGTCCTGAGAACCAAATTAGCATAAATATATTTATAAAAACCCTGTTTCTCGTTGATGATAATTTTGTCATATTAATAACCTCCCAATGGAGATTTGTAAGCTTTTTGCAAATCAGATATTGAAGCGGCAACCTTGTTATTGATTTTTAGGGTGGCGTCATCGGTGACCGTTCCGATTTGTTGAACATAATTATAGTCACTCATCACTTTTTCAAATGCGTCTTTATCTTGTGGGGCTATTGTTACAACGATACGGCCTTGAGATTCAGAGTAAAGCATTTTGTCTAATCTGAGTTCATCGCTCAGTGTAATATCCAATCCTAAACCACTCGCAATCGCTTTCTTGGCAAGGGCAACGCCAACACCACCAAAACCAACACTAATTGCCGAAGCACAAAGTTGCTTTTTATTGGCGTCTGACAAAGCGCGATAAAGCGCATAATTTACATCATCATCCATCTCGGGCACGTTGTTGCCTAGATAACCCAGATGGTCGTAATATTCAGACGCACCTAGTTCATCTTTCGTTTCCCCGAGAAGATAAATCAGATCACCCGCCTGTTTGGGATCAAGTGATACGGCATGGGCAACATCCTCCATCACACCGATGCCAGAAATGAGAAGTGTCGGTGGGATAGCAATGTGAACAGGGTTATTATCGGCATCATATCCCTTGAAATCATTAAACATAGAATCTTTGCCTGAAATAAACGGTGTGCGGTATGTTTTAGCCAAATGATAAATCGCCGCCATCGCACGTTTTAATTGACCTAAACGTTCAGGCTCATCAGAAGAGCACCAGCAAATATTATCCAGTAAAGCAAGATGGTCGATATCACCACCTGCGGCAATCGCTGCCCGTACGGCACTATCTAACGCTGCACGTGCCATGTGGTGTGTGTCAATGTCACTGTAACGCGGCACTAACCCTTGGGAAAGGATCGCTGCGCGTTTGCTCTCTAGAACAGGACGGCTGACAGTCGCATCTGCAAAAACGCGGCCCTTACCTTGAAGCGGGCCAAGTACAGCAGACCCTTGAACATTGTGATCATACTGCGCGGCAACAAATTCTTTAGAACAGATATTGAGACGTCCCAACATCTCCATCAAAGTTTGATTATAATTTTTAGGTTCTGCAAATTCTGGTTCGGCCTCACCGCCGCGCGTGAAGGTTGTAACGAGTGGCGTTTCAGGGTTTCCATCATGTAAAAATTCCATGGAAATATCCATGACCACATCATTTTTCCATGTCAGTTTAGCACGGCCATCATTGGTAAACTCACCAATATCCCATGCCTCAACGCCACGTTTGGCAAATAGAGATATAAGTTTTTCAACATTCTCAGGTGGCACGGCCAGAGTCATTCGCTCCTGACTTTCAGAAATCCATATTTCCCAAGGCTGCATACCTGGATATTTTAGCGGTACTTTATCAAGCGCTAAATTAAATCCACCAGAGCTCTCGCCCATTTCCCCAACGGAAGAGGCAAGACCACCTGCACCATTATCTGTTACGGCATTATATAATCCCAACTGACGAATTTCTTTGACGAGAGCATCAGAGAATTTTTTCTGCGTAATAGGATCACCAATTTGTACGGCCGTAGCAGGGGAGCCTTCATCAAGTGCTACAGAGGAAAATGTTGCGCCGTGAATTCCATCACGCCCAACTTTACCACCGATCATGATAATACGGTCACCAGGTTGCGCAGATTTTTTATGCGTAGGCTTACCATTGATTTCACGCGGAATAATGCCAACCGTTCCTGCAAAAACGAGCGGTTTGCCAACATAACGGTCGTCGAAATACATGAAACCCTGGGGAGTCGGAATACCAGATTGGTTTCCACCTGCTTCGACGCCCGCCACAACACCCTTCATGATAGTGTCAGGAGAAAGTGTGGCATTCATTTTATTTTTACCACGGTAGTAGGTAATATCTTTGCGCGGATCAGCAAGACAAAATCCATAGCGGTTTAGAACAGGTTTTGCGCCTTGACCAAATCCCATGCAGTCACGGTTTACACCTACGATCCCTGTAATAGCACCACCAAATGGGTCAAGTGCGGAAGGGGAGTTGTGGGTTTCAACTTTATCAGTAATCATCCATTTGTCATCAAAGACAATTCCACCAGAATTATCGCTGAAAACGCTGATACAAAAATCATCATCACCGCGTTCTTTACGAATTTCATTTGTAGCACCCTTGATGTAGTGTTTATAAAGACCATCTTGGATTTCATCAATTGGGGAAGCAAAGATAGTGTGTTTGCAGTGTTCAGACCATGTCTGCGCCAAAGTTTCCACTTCAACATCTGTTGGATCACGTTTTTCAACATCACGGAAATATTCTTGAACCGCTTTCATGTAATGTAGTGACATCCCTAAGGGCCCGCGGCGCGTTCCATCGGCATTTTCAATACCGTCTTTACCTATCTTGATAAGATCCTCATCACTGACATTTAAATTAACCTTATCGACAGCAGTACCTTTGTTGTCTAAGACAACTTTTGGAATAACAACGCCCATGCCATTGTCGCTCTTAAATTGTTTGGCGTTTTTATTGGCAGCGCGTTGAATGAGGGGGTTATGAAGTTCTGATGCAATCTCTGCCAGTTCTTGCTTGCTGATATTGCCTTCGATTAAGAGAAGTCTTGAGCTATAGACATGGCGATCATCACCAAGGGTGAGGGCAGTTAGTTCAGAAGCGGTGTGGCCAATATTATCTGTAACGCCAGGCAAAAATCCAATTTCAAGGGCATGATCAAAATTTCCAACAACGTCCCAGTAGTCATTGGCAGGCGCGCGGCTCTCCTCAATCACAAAGCTTTTCTGCGTGACAGGGTTTGTAAAGGATTTTAGACAATCTTCAAGTTTATCTGAGGCCGTTATAGGCTCTTCAATCGTATAAACATCGACGACGCGAACTTGTTTGATCTTATTGGTAATTTGCGCAAAATTCTTTTCATAAGTTTTGGCGCGGCCATCTTCGGAAATTGTGAATACTTCGATACGCTGTGACATAGCGTTTTGTAACGTTTTGTTATTTTATTGTCTACTGCTAATAACTGATATTACACATAGTTTTGGGCTTGCAATTCAGGGGCGCTTACTGCATTTTTAGGGAAATTTTTGTAAAAGAAGCTATCGATGCCAAAACTTACCATTAATGATCAGGAAATTGAGGTTGCGCCAGGAACATCTATCATTCAGGCGGCAGAACAGATGGGGATTGAAATCCCGCGTTTTTGTTACCACGATAAACTAAGTGTTCCTGCCAATTGTCGTATGTGCTTGGTTGAGGTTGAGGGGGGCCCGCCGAAGCCTGTAGCATCTTGTGCCATGGCCTGCGGGGAAGGAATGGTTGTTAAGACAGACTCCCCCATGGTTAAAAAGGCACGCAAGGGTGTGATGGAGATGATGTTAATCAACCACCCTCTGGATTGCCCAATTTGTGATCAGGGCGGAGAGTGTGATCTTCAGGATCAGGCTGTGGCTTATGGTTTTGATAGATCCCGATATCAGGAAAATAAACGTGCTGTTAAAGATAAGAATTTAGGCCCCACCATTAAAACCATTATGACACGCTGTATTAATTGCACGCGCTGTGTGCGTTTTGGGGAAGAAATCGCGGGAATGACCGAGCTTGGCCAGTTAAACCGCGGTGAAAATGCCGAGATTGGGACTTTCATTGAAGCCGCTGTAACAACTGAGCTTTCTGGCAATATGATAGATATATGTCCCGTTGGGGCGTTGACGTCTAAACCTTACGCCTTCAAGGCGCGTTCCTGGGAGTTAAAAAAGACAGAAACTATTGATGTTCATGATGCTTTGGGGAGTAATATCCGTGTGGATAGCCGCGGCGCAGAAGTGATGCGGGTTCTTCCTCGGCTTCATGAGGATATTAATGAGGAGTGGATTAATGATCGCTCACGTTTTGCCTATGATGGTTTGAAGAAAAACCGCCTAGATCGTCCCTATATTCGGGATGAAAAAAGTAAAAAATTGAAAGCGGTAACTTGGAGTGAAGCTTTAAGTTATACGGCTAAAAAGCTGAAAACATTCAAGAAAGATAATATTGCAGCTTATGCTGGTGATCTCTGTGATGCTGAAAGTATGTACGCACTCAAATTCTTAATGGGAAATTTGGGGGTAGGGCAGTTGGAATGCCGTGTTGATGGCGGACAGTTTGATCCTCTTCAGGCATCTGGATATAGCTTTAATAGCACAATTTCAGGAATTGAAGAAGCTGATGCAATTCTTTTGATTGGCACAAATCCGCGCCATGAAGCAACAATGGTGAACACCCGTATCCGTAAAACTTGGCTAGAAAAGAAGATTCCAATTGCCTTGATTGGGGAACCTGTTGATCTGACTTACCCGTATTACCATGCAGGAACCTCGCCTGCAGACTTAAAGAAAATGATCAAGGATTATGCAAAATCTGTGAAGGCAGAACGGCCGATGATTATTGTGGGGGCGGGAGCCTTTGCGCGTGAAGATGGGGCGGCAATTCAGGCTTTGGTACGTGAAGCTGCAATTGAACTTGGCTGTATCAAAGAGGGCTGGAATGGTTATAATGTCCTTCACAATGCGGCATCGCGTATGGCGGCACTTGAAATGGGATTTGTGCCAGAGCATGCATTTGACCTGAATGATATTGGGCTAGTCTATTTGCTCGGTGTTGATAACCAAGAGACATTAAATAACATTAACCCGCGGGCCTTTGTTATCTATCAAGGCCACCATGGTGATATTGGTGCGCATCGTGCAGATATTATTTTACCAGGCGCGGCGTACACGGAGAAAAACGGAATTTATATGAACACCGAAGGCCGCGCGCAGCGTGGTCGCCGAGCCGTTTTTCCACCTGGTGAAGCACGTGAAGACTGGGCGATTATCCGTGCTTTGTCTGATAAATGCGATGCGTCGATTGGTTTTAAAGACCTCTCCGAGCTGCGTACAGCAATGATTGGAAAGCATCCACGGTTAGGAGCATTTGATCAGATTGTTCCTGTTGAATGGGGTAATTTTGGCGGTGCGTCACATCAAATATCAAACGCACCTTTCGAAAACCCGATCAAAAATTTTTACATGACCAATGTTATCACTCATAATTCCGAAACCATGAAACGCTGTACTTCACGTTTTGTCTTAGGAGAGGAAGATTATCAGGAGGCCGCAGAATAATAATGACAAAAAGCACGATTGAACAAGTTCAAGAATTTCATGAAACCTATGGTTTACCTGTAGAGCCAGAACAAACTACAGGATCAGAAAAGACCAAAGATCTGCGGATTAATCTATTACAAGAAGAACTTGATGAGCTTAAAGAAGCTTTGGCGAACAATGATATGGTTGAAACACTGGATGCATTAATTGATCTGCAATATGTCCTTGACGGCGCATTTTTATCTTTTGGCTTACAAGATGTAAAAATGGACGCTTTTAATGAGGTTCACCGTTCCAACATGTCTAAGCTAGGTGAAGATGGAAAACCAATTCGCCGCGAAAGTGATGGCAAAGTTATGAAAGGTCCAAATTATTTTAAACCTGACATGACTCAATTTATTAAAACCAAGAAGAAAGCGGCTTAATTAATGTTGCTAGAGTTCTTCAATACCTACCAAGATTTTTTCTTTATGCTCGCGCATATCGGAATTTTGATTGGCGTACTGCTGGGGGTTATGGCGTATTATACCTACGCGGAGCGCAAAATCATGGGGGGGATGCAGCGCCGTCAAGGGCCGATGACGGTAGGACCTTTCGGTCTTCTGCAGCCTCTGGCCGATGGAATTAAGCTGTTATCCAAGGAAACGATCATTCCATCTCAAGCCAATGGCCCTGTTTTTGTCATTGCGCCGATGATTACTTTTTCTCTAGCGCTCATCGCCTGGGCGGTTATTCCTGTCAGCGCCAAACTCGTCCTTGCCGATATTAATGTGGGTATCCTTTACCTTTTTGCGGTGTCATCCATGGGCGTGTATGGCGTGATTATGGCGGGTTGGGCATCCAATTCTAAATACGCATTTTTAGGCGGCCTGCGCTCCGCATCACAGATGGTCTCCTACGAAGTTTCTATGGGTTTGGTTATCGTCTGCGTGCTTCTATGTACGGGATCATTAAATCTTACACAAATCATCGTGACAGATCGTCCTTTCTGGGTCGATGTTTTGCTGTTTCCCATGTTGATTGTCTTTTTAGTTTCTATTCTGGCCGAAACTAACCGTGCACCATTTGACTTACCAGAAGGGGAGTCAGAAATCACAGGCGGTTTCATGGTGGAGTATTCAGCCATGACCTTCGCGCTGTTCTTCCTTGGTGAATATATGAACATGATCTTGATGTCTGCAATGACAACAGTCTTGTTCCTGGGAGGATGGTTGCCACCGTTTGGTATTGAAGCTTTGGCAGTTGTACCAGGCGTCATTTGGTTTACCTTAAAAACTTTTGTGATTATGTTCTTCTTCGTTTGGGTGCGCGCCACGTTTCCACGTTATCGTTATGACCAGTTAATGCGTCTGGGTTGGAAAGTTTTTCTACCTTTTACCTTGTTTTGGGTTGTTGTGGTATCTGGCGCCTTACTTTATTTTGATGCCTTGCCATGAGTGACAGTGACCAATTAAAAATACTTCAAGAAATTCGTGATCTGCACAAGGAATCTATGGCTCTTCAACGGGAACAATTTGATTTTGTAAAAAAGCAATATGACCGTGTTGAAAAGATCAATGATAAGGCCGAAAAAATTCAAGATAGAGCCGCCTCTATGTTTCGATTTATTGGCCCGCTCATCTTTGTATTGATTTTAATTTTGGTTTATATTCTCTGGCAATATATGTAAGGCCACTCCATGAAAAATTTTCTAAATGCATTTTTGTTGACTGAGATTGTGAAGGGGATGGCCCTTACGCTTAAATACATGTTTTTTGTGCCGCGCGTGACCATTAATTATCCAAACGAGAAGGGGCCCTTAAGTCCGCGTTTTAGAGGGGAACATGCGCTGCGCCGTTATCCGAATGGCGAAGAACGCTGCATTGCCTGTAAGCTTTGCGAAGCGATTTGTCCTGCGCAGGCCATTACCATTGAAGCCGAGCCGCGCGAAGATGGTTCCCGCCGTACAACCCGTTACGATATTGATATGACCAAATGCATCTATTGCGGCCTATGTCAGGAAGCCTGTCCCGTTGACGCAATTGTTGAAGGGCCGAATTTTGAATTTGCGACCGAAACCCGTGAAGAGCTTTATTATAATAAAGCCAAACTTCTCGAAAACGGAGATATTTGGGAAGCGCAAATTGCTGCTAATCTCGCTCAAGACGCCCCATATAGGTAATAATCTTACAATTTATTTTCCCATATACTGATTTTGCCTAGTTTGTTTGATGAAAATCACGGGGTGGGGGTGATAGAACCTATCTTTCTCAAACTTACGATGTCTCCCGTAAGCGATGCCGCAGGGAAGCGGACAAGGCAGTAGTATAGCACAAATTTTACCCCTAATCTACTTCATTAATATATTAACCTTTACCGATTTTTCTTGACTTTTAGCTATGCGTTTGACACAATGCAGGTATGAGAAAATATTTTAATATAGCAGGCTTAACGCAAGTTAAACAAAGAGGCATTTCGCCTTTTTCGAGCGCCCGAATTTACTTTGACAAAGCAGCCCGTTGGGCGATGTCGAGTTGGGGAAACAGAGTGGCGGCCCGCAATACACAACTGGCGATGCCAGGATGGACAAAAAGAACAAGATAATCAGAATTTCCCCAATAGAAAACTGGCTATTGTGAGGACAATAGCCAGTTTTTTTATTCTTTTAAATGTTCCAGTTTCTAGCAGGATTTGTTGCTACATGATCCTTTTTTGGTGACCATTCCATAGGCCGCGTAAGCGCCTGAAGCACCGATAAGGATATAAACCAATTTGGCCAGAAGGGGCACGCCCCCCAAGATCATGGCCACCAAATCCATACTGAACAGGCCATAAAGCCCCCAGTTGATAGCGCCAACAATCATTAATACCCAACTTATCATACATAGATGTTTCATGTTGAACCTCCTTGTTCAATTTATTACTGGCCATTTTAAACCAGATTCTGCCGTGTTAGAAGAAACC
>Ga0116152_10000222_pt1 | contig 46275 bp, 38 predicted proteins | sample AD_UKC119_MetaG_FD_89894 | JGI IMG/M metagenome (GOLD analysis project Ga0116152, IMG submission 89894) | Active sludge microbial communities of municipal wastewater-treating anaerobic digesters from Hong Kong - AD_UKC119_MetaG | ecosystem: Engineered > Bioreactor > Anaerobic > Digestate... | reverse complement strand
GGGTTGGCCCGAACGCGCCACCAGAATCAACGTCGTCGCAGCGATCCTTCGCCTTAGTCGCGCGCTTCGTCGATCCGCGCCTTGATGATCTCGACCAGCGCCCGCGTGAACGGGGCGGCGTCATGATAATCCAGATGGGAGCGATCGGGGCAGGTAAACGCCGCGAGGGATTCGTCGTCGTCGGAGTGGATTACGATGGCGCCTGACGCCGCCGCGAGAACATTCCAATAGCGATCGCGTGGATATCGTCCGGATTCCGGAATGACGTCGTCGGCGCGATAGGGCATCCGGACAAGGATGACGATACATCCGCGGGCCTGCAGTTTTCTCACGGCGCGCTCGATCCGCTCGACGACCGGCCGGATATCCGTCGCGCTCTTCGCGTTTGCTCGTTCGATGTTTCGAGCGGATGGCGGCCGTTTCTTTGCAAGATCGATCTTCGAAAAGTCCAGGTACTCGCGTCGTTCATGATCGAGTCGGCGGGCGCCTGGATCTCGATTCTGGCCAGTCACCTGCGACCAGAGGAGGCTGCGAATCGACAGCGACGAATTTCGAAACGCCAGCGCTTCCCGCAGGGGGCGCGCCAACTTCGATTCCATGGCCTTTGCGGGCGATACGTCTTCGCGAAGTTGATTCAGATACGCGATTGCATCCTCGTCAAACACGCCCATTTCGCTGAACAGCTGTTCCGGGATCAGGTCGACGATCACCATGCCGCGATACGACGCGTCCTCCGCAAGATGCTCGAGAATCGGGATGGGCGCCGTCGCATTGATGCCAAGCTGGACGACATCACGGCCGAAGGCTTCGCCCATGACATCCAGATCGATGTCGGCGCGGATTCTTGAGGTCCCCAGCAGGACTGTCGACTCGGGTCCGACGCGCCGCATCGACATCGCCCAGAGTTCGGCCGAGTCGCTTGGCTCCGGGTGATAGCCCCGCCATCGCCAGTGGGCCTCCCATCCGCCGAGGAGCAGCAATGTCCCCACGAGCGCGACGACCCACGTCTTCCGCCAGGGACCCGCCGGCAGTCGATCATCAGAACTGGAAGTAGATAAAGGCACGATCATCTTCCTGTACAAGAGCAAGTGATACGAGGATGGCGATGAGGACGAGGGACCTTGCCCACGAGGGGAGTTTGTCCGCCGTCGCCTCGATACTCGAATCACGCAGCATCCATTGGCCGATCAGCAGGCACGCCGTCACGAGTCCGACGGATCCGATGGCGAAAGGCTGCGTCGGGAACCCAGGGGGGCGCGTGAACATCGCCGTCACGACTTCCCAGGCGGCGCCGAAATCCGGGGCGCGGAAGAAGACCCACGTGACGCACACGAGCAGGTATGTCATCGCTGCGAGAAACACCCTGCCATAGCGCCGCTGCGCCCATTGGGCGTCGCTCCAGAAGTGTCGGGCGACGCGCTCCGCGACCAGGTAGAGACCATGGAGACCGCCCCAGACGACGAATCGCCACGAGGCGCCATGCCAGAGGCCGCCGATGAGCATTGTCGCCATCAGGTTCACATTCGTTCGAACACGTCCATGTCGATTCCCGCCGAGGGGGATATACAGGTAGTCCCGCAGCCATGTCGACAGGGAGATATGCCAGCGCCGCCAGAAATCGGAGAACCCCATGGCGGCGTAAGGAAAGCGAAAGTTGTCCGGCAGGACAAAGCCGAGGCACATGGCCGCGCCGATGGCGCAGGTTGAATAGCCCGCGAAGTCGCAGAAGATCTGGCCGGAAAACGCGATCGTGCCGAGCCAGGCGTCAACGAAACCGACGCCGGTCGCGTTGTCGTACACCTGGTCGGCGACAGGCGCGAGGATACCGTCGGCGAGGACGACTTTCTCGAAGAGACCGACGGCGAGGAGGCAGAATCCCCATCCGAGCTGTCGCGGGTTCGCCTGGCGCGGTTCGGCGCACTGCGGCAGGAAGTCGGAGGCCCGAACGATGGGTCCGGCGACGAGTTGCGGAAAGAACGTGACGAACAGGGCGAAATCGAGGAAGGACTTGCAGGGTTGCAGGTTTCGCCGGTAGACGTCGATCGTGTAGGAGAGCGTCTGAAACGTGTAGAAGGAGATACCGACAGGGAGCACGATGTTGCTTGTCGGCGGTCGATAGGAGACGCCCGACATCCTGAGAAGTTCGACGAAGTTCTCCAGGAGGAAGCCGCCGTACTTGAAGTAGCCGAGAAGACCCAGATTCGTGACGAGGCTGACGAGCATCAGCGCGCGTCGCCGGTTGGGATTGTCGGACGCGTTCATCCATTTGGCCGCGAACCAATCGACGAGTGTCGACAGCCAGATGAGGGCGACGAACGGCGGGTTCCAGGCCGCATAGAAAATGTAGCTCGCCACCAGCAGATTGAGTTTCTTCGCCCGCCAGGAGAGTGGCGCCATGTGCAGGCAGAGGACGATCCCGAAGAAGACGAGGAACGTGAGGGAATTGAAGATCATGGCGCTGGCTCAGGTTCCGGTCGGGTCGCGCCTCAAGTCAGTTGCGCGGCGCGGCTCTCGTCAGTTACGTTGTCGTTTTCCCTGGCGCTAACACGACGCCCTCGTTACGTCGATCAACTCCGTCGAGATGATCTGCGTTATTCCCTGCCGGGCGCGTCGAGAGTACTCGCGACGGAAATGCCGGACCGAATCAACGATCAGTTTGAATTGTAGTGGAATTATCCGAATCGCTGAAATCGCCGGATGCGCGGGGATCGCGAGTACCGAGAATCAACGCCCTCGCAGTTGGTCTGGTCGATTGACGCGGTGACAGGGGCGAGCGTCCAACCAGAGTTGCGTCCCGCGACTATTTCGCCGCCATTGCGCGTCAGTTGGCGGGGTCGCCGTTCGGCGCGTCTCGCTCCGCGTCCTCGGCCTCCATCATTCGAAACGCCGCCTCCAGCGGCTCGATGAGTGTCGCCTGGTAGTCTGAGAGCGACGCATAGCCTTGCGCCTTGATGTAGCATTCCTTTGATTCCGTGGGTTTCAGGTTGAACGCTTTGGCGAGGACCTTCATGCAATCCATGAAGCCGAGCCCCATGCCTTGTCCGGCGGCGCAGACCTCGACAGGCGGCTTGCCTTCCTCGGCGAGTGTCAGCAGGCGTTTCACATCGTCGCGCGCGAGAAACGCCTTCCATTCGGCCCGATGTCGGCGTCGATTGCGCCATGCCAGGACGCGACGTTCCGCGGCTTCGACGAGTGATTCAATGGGATGTCGCCAACCGGCCATTGTCCGTCGCCTTTCGTCTTCAGCGGGCCGCGCGTCACGCCCGGCAATTCTCACGGCGTTGGCGCGTCGACGGCGATTCGCCATTGCTCCAGTTGCCAGCGGCCTACTTTGGCGAGGATTGCGTTTCGTTCCGCGCGGCGCCAGGAGCCCCAAACCCAGATGAGCGTGAGCGTGGACACGATGAGCATCAGCAGGCCGAAACTCGCCTCAGCGACGGCGAGCATTTGCGTCTGGTTGGATGTATGAAGCAGTGAGGCCGTGCGACGGACTTCGGCGACGGCCCACAGGCGTGGCGGGGCGTCGTCGGGGATGTCGATCGATTGAGCCAATGCGCTGACATCGAATGGCTCCGTCGCCGTGGACCAGAAATGGCGAATCTCGACAACGCCCGCGGCGCCGAGCAGCAGCGCGAACACGGCCATCGTCAACAGTGGCCCGCGACCGCGTGAGGCCGCGCTAACCTCTGACAAGTAGATCTCAAGGATTCGTCGTTCGTGGTCTTTGAGCGATGGGGCGGCGTTCATCACAGCGTCCTTTCCATCTCGTCGGCTGAGCAAACGTGTCGTGACTTGGGTGGCCTTCGAGAAGTTTATCGTAATTCGACGGCCGAACGGCGGGAACCCCGTCGGCTGGTTGCAGCGTCCTGGCGGGCGCGCCACGTCGAGTTTCCTCGCGGCGAGTGCAATTGATGGTCTCCCGTGATTTCACCCCTGCGCCGGTTGCACTATGATTCTTCGACATGGCCACAACACACGTCACAGTCCGACTTCCTGACTGGCTTTGTGAACTCGTTCCTGAACTGACCGCGAAGGCGTATCCGACGAACGACGAGCGGATGGAAATCGCCTTGCGCGTGGCGATGGAGAATATCCGGCATGGGACCGGCGGTCCGTTCGGCGCCGCCGTGTTCAATCTGAAGGACGGATCGCTCGTCTCGGTCGGCGTGAATCTCGTGACAAGCAGCGGTCTGTCCATGACGCACGCGGAGGTCGTCGCCATCGCCATGGCGCAGGCCGAGCTCAGGCGATTCGATCTGGGCGACGCGGCGCTGCCGCCGCTGCAACTGGCGACATCCGCGGAGCCGTGCTCGATGTGCATCGGGGCGATTCACTGGTCGGGGCTCAGGTCGATCATCGCCGCGGCGCGGGACGAGGATGTGCGGGCGATCGGATTCGACGAGGGGAACAAGCCCGCGAACTGGGTCGAGCGATTTGCGGAGACGGGTGTGGCGTATCGGTCAGACGTGCTGCGACGGGGCGGTATCGACGTGTTGCAGGCGTACGCCGAACAAGGCGGACGGATCTATAACGCCGGGATGTGACGCGCGGCGTTGGATTCGATCGTACGATGGGCCATGCCCACCAAACCGTCGAAGTCGTCAAAAACGTTCTTTGAATGTCGGGTTGTTCTCGCCATCCTGGTGGGCATGGCCCACGCTACCGGGGCGGATGTCCTCGACATGTAAGGAACGAGAGGGGATTCTCGTTCTGGCAGTGGGGGAGGAGTAACGGGATCGGAATCCCGTTCCAGCGAGCGAACATAAATCGAGTCGCCGACCAACCGAGCCGCGAGCGTCAGCGAGTCGGTCACGCGACGCAGGCATGACGAGTGGGGCGGGAAGGGAATCCCGCCGGATTTGGGTACGGGATGGGAATCCCGTACCAGCGAGCCGGATGTGGGTACGGGAAGGGAATCCCGTACCAGCGAGCCGGATGTGGGAACGGGATGGGAATCCCGTTCCAGCGAGCAAAGAAAAAACGCGTCGGATTCGAGATGAATCCAACGCGTTTGGTTCATTCGTGAATTGTCAGGTCGATGACCTGGGAGTCGCAAGCGACGGATGGAACGGGAAGGGAATCCCGTTCCAGCGGTGTGGGAGGAGGAACGGGAAGGGAATCCCGTTCCAGCAAGGCTCGCCGCCGCTTACCAGCCGACGACGCTGTAGCCGGCGTCCACGTAGTGGATTTCGCCGGTGACGCCGCTGGACAGTTCGCTGCACAGGTAAAGCGCCGACTTGCCGACTTCATCCGACTCGATGTTCCGCTTGAGCGGGCTCTTCGTCGGGTAGTGGTCGAGGATCTTGTCGAAGCCGCCAATGCCGGCCGAGCTGAGCGTGCGGCAGGGACCGGCGGAGATGGCGTTGACGCGGACCTTCTTCAGGTCGCCGAGGTCTGCCGCCATGTAGCGGACGGAGCTCTCGAGGGCCGCCTTGCAGACGCCCATGACGTTGTAGCCCGGCACAAACTTGGCGGCGCCGAGGTAGCTGAGCGTCAGGACGCTGGAGCCTTCCTTGAACATGTCGAAGGCCTTCTGGCAGACGCTGATGAACGAATAGACGCTGATGTCCATCGCCTGTTTGAAGTCTTCGCGCCCCGTCTGGTAGAAGCGATTGAGCAGGGCGTCCTTGTTGGCGAAGGCCACGGCGTGGACGAGAAAGTCAATCTTGTCGTACGAAGCGCGAACCTTGCCGAGGAATTCCTCGACCTGCTCGTCGCTCGTCACATCGCAGGGTTCGATGATCCTGGCGCCGATCGGCTCGGCCAGCTTGCGAACGCGCCGTTCCATGCGATCGCCCGGCAGATGGTTGAACGCCATCTCGGCGCCTTCCTTGTGGAACATGTCGGCGATGTACCACGCCAGGCTGTGATCGTTGGCAACCCCAAAAACGACGCCCTTTTTGCCTTCGAGCAGGCCCATCGAAATCCTCTCAAACTCTGACCGTCGGCGCCGGACGTTCGTCCGTGTCGCTACGACTGTTATGACAAAACCGCTAATTTAGGCCGTTGGCGGACATCTGTCCAGCAGGGGGCGGATGGGGCCCGCAGGTCCGTTGTTGCGTCACAAATGCCGGGATAGACTACGGTTGTGGTTGCTTCCGCCCCGACAAACTCACCCGCACGGATTCTCGTGAGCGTCCCGAACTGGATTGGTGACGTCGTGATGGCGACGCCGGCGCTGGCGGCCCTGCGACGCCGATTCGCCGGCGACCGTATCGTCCATCTCATGCGGCCCTATGTCTCGGAGGTGTTGCGCGGCTGTGACCTGGCGGACGCGGAGATCTTCTGGCCGCAGAAGGCGGCGAACGGCGACCCGCGTCAGACGCGCGGAACCATGGATCTCATCCGGCGGCTTCGCGCCGAACACTTCGACCTGGCCGTGCTGCTCACGAACTCATTTCGCTCGGCGGCAATCGTGCGGATGGCGGGAATCGGTCGCCGGGCGGGTTACGCCCGGGATGGTCGCGGCTGGCTGCTGAACGAGACGCTCGTCCCGCCGCGCGAGAAGGGGCAATACGTTCCGATCCCGGCGCTGGACTACTACAACGCGCTGGCGCGCCGCGTCGGGTGCGACGATGTCGGCCTTGAGATGCGACTGGCGGCCAGCGCCGAGGAGGACGCGGGGATCATCTCGCGGCTCGGCGATCTGGCGGATCGGCGGCCCCTCGTGGCGCTGAATCCCGGCGCCAATTATGGCTCGGCGAAATGCTGGCCGGCGGAGAAGTACGCCGCGCTGTCGGATCGGCTCGTTCGGGAATGCGGCGCGACAGTTGTCGCCTCCCTGAGTCCGAAGGAACGCGAGATCGGTGATCGTCTGGCGGCGGCAGCGAAGGAGCCTGTTCGGATTTTCGTGGACCTGGGGATCGGTCTGCTCAGGGCGCTCGTCAAGCGATGCGACCTGCTCGTGACGAACGACACGGGGCCACGGCACTTTGCGCCGGCCTTCGGCGTTCCGGTCGTGACTGTTTTCGGGTCGAGCGATCCGGCGTGGACGATCACGCGATTCGAGAAAGAGCGCATCGTGAAGCTGGATCTGGATTGCCAGCCGTGCATGGAGAGGACGTGTCCGCTGAAGCACCACGCCTGCATGCGGGATCTGACAGTGGACAGGGTTTTTGACGCGGCGCGGTCGGCGCTGGCGGAGGCGAGTGTCGCGCCGCGCAGCTGAGCGCGGACGATGAGGCGGGATGATCGTGTTCGATTCCATGACGATCGACAAACCGTACGCGGGGATGCTGCAGCGCGCGGGCCTGAGCAGCGTGGCCGAAGTGCTCTATCGCGAGGGCGATCAGCTGGCGGCGTGGAGCCGGACGACGGATGTGATTCGTTGCGATCCGGAGGGCGACGCCACGAGCGTCTATGTCAAACGCTATCACTACCCGCGCTGGCGGCATCGATTCAAGGCGATGTTCCGAGGGACATTGTTCCGCAGGAGCCGGGCGCGTAGCGAGTACCACGCCCTTCGGCTGATGCGGCGGCTGGGGATCCAGGCGGTCCGTCCCGTCGCCTTCGGCGAGCGGCGCATACTGTTCTTCGTTCGAAGCTGTTTCCTGATCACGGAGTCCGTGCCGGACGCCATGCCGCTGAGCGCGTTTATTCAGAAATTCGGGGCCCATCGCGGGACACCGCGATCGATCGAGATACGACGCGAGATCCTCGTGTCGCTGGCGCGGCAGGTGCGCCACATGCACGACGCCGGCTTCGTGCATCGCGACCTGTTCTGGCGGAATGTGCTGATTCGCTGCCTGCCGGGCGATCGATTCGAGTTCTATTTTCTGGACGCGTCCGTCGGCCGGTGGATTCGCATGCGGCGACGGCGGGATGACAGCATCGTCGCCGACCTGGCCGCGATGGGCGCGGCGGCGCCGCACTTCTGCTCAAAGGCGGACCAGTTGCGGTTCCTGCTGGAATACCTCGGCGTGAAGACGCTCGATCCGGAGAATCGGGCGTGGCTGCGGCGCGTGCAGACGCAGTCGGATCTGCTGAGGCCCAACGAGCTGGAGCGGCTGCGTCGCGGTCGCGTGTTTTCGGAACCGCAGGCGGAGACGCTCGCTGTCGATCAGGCGACGTGAGATGGAAGGCGCATGACCCTTCGCGTGATCGTCGACAACGCATATCGCGATCGGATGGCCGCCACGGGGCTTCGCGCGTACGGCGATTTTCTGGCGCTGTGTGATCGCGGCGAGGCGATTTCGTCCTCGCGAAGCGGCCGGACGTTCCGTGTTCCGCTGGGAGATGGGGCGAGCAACATCGACGGCTTTCTGAAGGTTCATGACTATTCGTACTGGCGGCGTTCGCGCTGGCGGCGAGACAAGGGCGCCCTCGAAGCGGCGAATTACGCCATCATGCGACATCGATGCGGCTTGAACACACCGGACGTGATCGCATACGGCGCGCGCACGGGCGGTCTGCGTTATCGCGAGGGCTTTATTCTGACGCGGGCGATTGACGGAGCGCAGTCACTGGACGCGTACGCCGATGCGCATGGCGGAACCATCAGCGAAGGGATCGCCATCGCTGTTGCGGCGCTGACGCGGCAGATGCACGCCGCGGGATTCTGCCATGTTGACCTGCAGTGGCGAAACATCCTCGTGGCCGGTGGCGAAGCGGGGGGCGCTGTTCAGTTGTGCCTGCTGGACTCGCCGCGAGGTGGTCTTCGCACAACGCGTGTGTCGCAGTGGCATGGCCGGGTTCGGGACCTGTCGAGCCTGTACAAGGGCGCGCGACATCGCCTGACGCCGAGGGCGCAACTGCGATGGCTGAAGACGTATCTGGGCGGACGCCGATTGACGAATGTCGATCGGGCGATGGTTCGTGTGATTTTGCGGGATCGGGCCAGTAAGGATCGAACATAGGCGGCATGGGCGAGACCCTCACGATCGATGATCGCTATCGGGAGCGGCTCGCGGCGGCGGGGCTGGAGCGCTTCGACGCGCTGCTGCGCGCCGACGTCGGCGAGGTCGTGACGCGGCGGAAGGACCGCGAGACGCGACGCGTCATCGTGGGCGTGGGCGAAGATCGCGAGACGCTGTATATCAAGCGCTGCTTCTCGATCGGTCCCAAGCACGCCTTCTGGCCGCGATTTCTGATGCGGCCGTGTCATACGCCGCCGATCAAGGAAGCCAAAGCGATTGCCATGTGCAGGGCGGCGGGTATTCCAACGGTGGATGTCGTGGCGAGCGGCGAAATGCGCCGCGTCGGCATACCGAGCGCCGGCTTCGTCGTGATGACGGCGGCGCCGATGGCGTGGACGCTGAATGACTGGCTGACGATCGGGTATGAGCGAGATCGGCGGCTGGAAGATCACGAACGCGTTGCGCTGCTGCGGGCTGTGGGCGATCTCCTCGGCAGGATTGCAATGGCCGACATCGATTGGCCCGACTGCAAGGCGAAGCACATTCACGCGGCGCCGGGGGAGGACGGCGACTGGCGGCTGGCCGTGATTGATCTCGAAAGAGCGCGTCGCATTGAAGGATTCGGAGGGGACTTTACGAGCTGTTATTCGGCGGTCTCCCGATTGCTTCCCAGCCTGACACCTTCGACTTTGCGTCATGAAGATCTGATCGCCTTTTGGACAGCGGCGCTTCCATACATGGACGCCGTCTCGAAGGCGAAAGTGGTTGATCGAGAGACAACGGTCTCGATGATCTCATTTGGCAGTGAAGCAAGTCCCAGGCTTGACGAGGCGTTCGAACATCCAAACCGTCTGCCGATGACACGCGTGGGCGGGATGCGCGTCGATCCTCGATATGTCGACTTACTGCGCGACGCGGGGCTGTCCAAGTATGACGACGTGATGTCGTCGGCCGTCGGCGCCTCGATGAACAAGCCGGGGCTGGCGTCCTATCGCGAGCGAATCCGGTTGACACTCGGCGCCGGAGATCGCGCTGAAACCGTCTATCTCAAGCGATACAGACGACCGCCCCTGAAAGAGCAGTTGCGGCGGATGTGGGAGTTCAGGTTCCGTCGCGGTTCGGCGGAACGGGAGATGCACTTCGCCCGCCATCTGGGGCTGTTGGGTGTCAACACGATGCGGCGGATTGCGCTGGGGAGCCGCATGCGTGGCTGGCTCGAGCAATCGGGATTCGGGATCACGGGGGAGGTCCCCGGCGAGTCGCTGGAGACGCTGGTCGACCACTGGTCGAGTCAGGCCGCGGCGGTTCCGACGCCGTCGGAGCGGCGCGATCTGATCGAGCAGCTCGCAAACGTCGCCTTCCGTCTGCACAACAACGGCCTGTTTCATCGCGATCTGTACCTGTGCCACGTGTTCATGAGTCGCCGGGAGGATGGGGCGATTGTGCTCTCTGTGATTGATCTGGGGCGGATGATTCGGTCCGCAGTGCGCGCCGAACGCTGGCGGATCAAGGATCTGGCGGCCCTGGCGTACAGTTCTCCCGCGCCGCTCGTGACACGCGCGGATCGCGTGCGATTCCTGTATCATTACGCCCGGCTTGAGACGCGCGGGGATCGCCAGGCCGTGCGTAAGCGCGCCCGGGGGCTTGTCGCCTCAATAGAGGCGCGGACTCGCCGGACGGCGCGGCATGACGAGAGTCGCAGGCGGAGGCTTCAGACAGCTTGAAGATCGCAATCGTCAATGAGCGGATCGAAGTATGGCGCGGCGGCGCAGAGACGTCGGGTATGGAGATCGCGTCGCTGCTGGCCGAGCGCGGCCACGACGTCCACATCTTCACGACGACGAACGCCCAGGACGTGCCGGGCATTTCGATCCATACCGTGTCGCCGTCCAGGGTTCTGCGGACGCGCCGGATGGTGAGTTTCCTGCGGCGCGTGGGCGAGGCGATTGCGCGCGAGGGCTGCGACGTCGTCCACGCGATTTCGCCGATGCCGACGGCGGACGTTTACCAGCCGCGCGGCGGTCTTCTGCCGGAAATCGTGGCAAGGAATGTGGCGACGCGCCCCACGGCGTCGCGGCGCCTGTTCAAGCGCGCCATGCTGGCGATGAACGTGAAGCAGCGTTCGCAGGTCGCGCTGGAGCGGCGCATCTTCCGCGAGGGCGGTCCCGTCATCGCGTGCGTTTCGGAATATGTGGCCCGGCAATGTCGCGAGCATTACGGCGCGCCCGAGGATCGCATTCGCGTGATCTTCAACGGCGTGAATCCGGCGCCGCTGTCGGACGCCGAGCGGGCGTCGCAGCGCGCCGACATGCGAAAAGAGCTGGGCGTTGCGGACGACGAACTGCTGCTGCTGTTTCTCGCGCACAACTATCGACTCAAGGGGATCAACCCGCTGATCGAAGCGATCGCGCGGCTCGTGGGCGGCGGATTCAAGTCGTTCCGGCTTCTGGTGGCGGGGCGCGACAACGTCGTTCCGTACAAGCGGCGAGTCGACGCGATGGGCCTTGAGAAGTACGTGACGTTCACGGGGCCCACCAAGCGGGCGACGCGTTTCTACGCCGGCGCCGATGTGTGCGTGCACCCGACCTTTTACGACCCGTGCAGTCGCGTGATCCTGGAGGCGCTGTACTACGGGCTGCCGAGCATCACGACGGCGTACAACGGGGCGTCGGAAGTCATCAGGGATGGAAGCAACGGCTTCGTGATCGATCGACCGGACGATTCTGGTCTGCTGGCGCGGCGGATCCAGGATCTGGCGTCGCCAACCCTGCGCGAGCAGTTTTCGATCAACGCGACGGCGATTCGGGAGCGGATCGGGATGCGGCGTCACGTCTCGGAGCTGGAATCACTGTTCGAGGAAACCCTGGAGCGGAAGGGCAAGCGCCTGTCATCCGGCGTATAGCGTCGCGCCGTGACGAATCGGGTCGAGAGAACATGTTCGATCGCTTTTTCGGAAAGAAGAAACAGCCGCCCTCCGCGGCGGAGGGCGGGGCCCGGCCTCGCGAGGCGGCTCCGTCAGACGCGTCCACTCCCGAGGCGGGGGGCAATGAACTGACGGTTGCCGGGACCACGATCGGTCTCTGCTTCAATTTCATGCGCGGGCTCGCCTTCGACAGTGAGAGTCTGTCGGATGAGGGGCTTCGTGAGGTTCTGGATACACTGGGCCAGTACAGGCTGAGGGCGACGTTCTTCTGCGCTGCGAAGCTCTGTGAGACGGCGCCTGAAGTCATTCGACGGATCGCGGATGCGGGCCATGAGCTTGGCGCGCTGGGCTATGCCGACGAGGTGGCGTCGAAGCTGGATGACGCGGCGCTGACGCAGCTCGCGATGAGTTGTCGCGCCGCGTTCAGGAAGCTCGGGATTCGCGTGATCGGTTTCCGGGCGCCCAAATCGCACTGGGACGACCGGCTGATGTCAGTGTTGCCCCTGCACGGTTACGTGTATAGTGCCGAGCACGACCACGGCCGGCATCCGTATTGGATTCGAACGGACACGAAGCCGATCGTCCGAATTCCGGTTCGAACGGATGATCGCGGATTGCGGCTGCGAGAGAACACGCGGGATGAAGTCATTGCGAAGCACTTCCGCGTCCTGCGAAAGGCGTATCAGCGAAAGTGCTTTGTGACCGTCTGCTTTCACCCGTGGATCCTGGCGGAGTCGCAGAATCGCATGGAGCACTGGCGTGAGTGGCTGGAGCAGGTAACGCTGGGCGGCGCCCGAGTTGGCGCCCTGGAAGACGCGCTGCCGGAGGCCATCCGCAACGGCGGGGCGCCGAAGTAACCCAGGGCGGATTGAAACGACGGACACAGATGCCTTTGACGCTTCAGATTGTATTGATGATGGCGCTCGCTTATGTGATCGGCGGTATCCCGATGGGGCTGCTGGTCGCGAAGGCCAAGGGCGTCGACATTCGCAAGGCCGGCAGCGGGAACATCGGCGCGACCAATGTGGCGCGCGTGATCGGTCCCTATTTCGGCGTGCTGGTTCTGTTGCTTGACGCGATCAAGGGCGCCTCGACATCACTGGGAACGGCCTGGTATCTCGACACGCACGGCGCCGACTTCGCGGCGATGGGACCCGCCACGCCGGATCTTGTCCGACTCTGCGTCGCCATCGCGTGCGTCGTCGGGAACACGGCGTCGATCTTCCTCGGGTTCAGGGGTGGCAAGGGCGTGGCGACGGCGTTGGGCGTCTTTCTCGGAATACATCCTTATCTGACCTGGCCGGTCCTGATTTCCTTTGGTTTCTGGTTATTGGTTGTGGGCCGAACGAAGTATGTTTCGCTTGGATCGATCGCCGCCTCGGCCACCGTCCCCTTTTCCTTCCTCGCGTGCGCCAAGTACTTCCGCTGGGACCTTTCCGAGCATTGGCCGCTGCTGTGCCTGACAGTGATCCTGGCGGCGGTCGTCGCTGTGCGGCATCGGGCGAATATCGGGCGGCTGAAGTCCGGCACCGAAAGCCGGATCGGCGGCGCCTCGCCCGATACCTCGTCGAACCCCGGCGAGTGAGGCGGCGATAACAGGATTCCCATCAAACCCCGGATCGCGCCAAACGTCCTATTTCCGGGGTGGTCCGATTTCCGCATCGCTGTGGATTGCTTGAACGGCCTCGCCGCGAGACATAAACTCATTTGAATGCCGGGGCTTGCGACCGGCGTTTCAGAACGAAAACCATCCGCTTTTCCACCAACCTCGATTCGCACGCGTGGCGCCGCAACGCGCCGTGGTGGCGAATGATGTTGGAGTTTCGATTGTTCGTTCGGCGCATGTGAAGAGAGAGTCACACGCCAGGGGTTAGACGAATCCAAGGTTCCTGCATTCGGATCGCACGGGCGAGCCGGCACGCACAATGGGGGGAACCATCCGCCGCAAACGAGGCGATGGAGTAACAACGATGATGGGGACGAAGTCACTTCGTAACGCGTTGATCGTGGCGATTGCCGCCGTGGGAATGACGGGCATGACATGTCCGACCGGCGCGACACCTCTGCCATTCGGGCAGATCACGGCCGTGCAGCTCTTCGACCAGGAGAACTACACGGTTGCATTCTCGGTCGAAACGGCGGTGCTGGACGCGTCGGCGCTGACCCAGGTGAACTGGGTCTTCGGCGATGGCAGCGGCTTTGTCGAGGGACCTTCCGATCGCGCGACAATTCAGCATATCTATCTCGCGCCGGGCGACTACGAGGTGACGGCGTACCTGTTCAACGCCGATGGCTTCGTGGACCAGATCACGTCGATCGTGTCTGTGTCGCAGAACGGCGATCCCGGCACGAACCCGACGCCGGGGGATGTTCCGACGAAGGCGTCGGGCCCCAGTCCGACGAATGGCGCGACGAATGTCAGCGTCGACGTCGAGCTGAGCTGGACGGCCGGCCTCGACGCGGAAAGTCACGATGTGTATTTCGGAACGTCCGAAGAAGCCGTGGACGCGGCAACGACGGGCGCCGCCGGTTTCTATCTCGGTAACCAGACGGAAACGACAATCGATCCGGGCGATCTGGCGCCGGAGACGGAGTACTTCTGGCGCATCGACGAACTGAACGCCAACGGAACGACGAAGGGCGATGTTTACAGCTTCACGACGGGCAAGGCGCCCGGCGCGGCGAAGTCGCCGATTCCGGCGGATGGCTCGACGTCCGCCCGTGTTGACCAGATTCTGCGATGGACGGCCGGCTCAAACGCCACGAGCCACGACGTCTATTTCGGCAAGGACATGCTCCTCGTGAAGGACGCGACGCAGGACGACGACGCGTTCATAGGGAACCAGTCCGCGACGATGTTTGATCCCGAGGATGAGGACGCGGACAACGAAGGCGAACTGCTCGCCGATACGACGTACTTCTGGCGCATCGACGAAGTCGGCGCCGGCGGAACGACGAAGGGCGCCGTATTCCAGTTCAGGACATCGGCCGCCCCGGCGAAGGTGATGAGCCCCGCGCCGGCGGATGGCGCGACGGACGAGAATGTCAACGTCGTGCTGTCGTGGACCTCGGCGCCGAGTGTCGAGAGTTTCGACGTGTACTTCGGCACGGATGAGGTCGAAGTCGAAGCGGCCGATCGCGACGCCGTCGAATTCACGGGCAATCGGACGTCCAAGACGTTCGATCCGAGCGGCGTCGTTGGCGGCGTGACATACTTCTGGCGAATCGACCCGATCGGACCGGGCGGAACCACGAAGGGCGATGTGCTCAGCTTCACGACGGCGGACGCGCCGGGCCAGGTGACGGGCGCCTTCCTGCCGCTGCAGAATGCGACGAATGTCGACATCGAAACGGATCTCGATTGGAGCCCGGGCGCCGGCGGCGCGACGACATCCTTCTCGATCTATCTCAGCACGAGCGCCAGCGCTGTCACGAACGCGCAGGCGTCCGCCCTGATCCAGACGCAGGACGCGTCGAGTTCGATTCTCGTCCGTGACCCGAGCGATCCGCTCAATCCCGACACAACGTATTTCTGGCGTGTGGACGCCAATGGTCCGGGCGGCACGACGCCCGGTCCCGTGCTGTCGTTCACGACGGGCAGTATCCCGCAGCAGGCCATGTCGCCGAATCCGGCGATCGGACAGAACGGCGTCGCCCTCGACGTGACGCTGAACTGGCAGCCGGCGGTGGGCGCGTCGGCGTACGACGTGTATCTCGGTACGACTCAGTCCGAGGTCCTGAACGCCGGGCAGCAGGACGCCGTCTATGAGGGCGCCGTCAACGTCACGAACTACCAGCCCGCGGAGCTGGAAGGCAATACGGAGTACTTCTGGCGGATCGACTCAAAGGGCCCCGGCGGTGTCACTGTCGGTGTTGTCTGGAAGTTCACAACGGCGCCGGCGCGGGCCCTGAACCCGTCGCCGACACTCAACCAGATGAACGTCTCACTCGACACGGACCTCACGTGGTCGGCGGGCAGCGGCGTCGTTTCGCACGACGTTTACCTGGGCACGGACATGATGGCCGTGACGGACGCGGACAATGCGGATCCCGAGTTCCAGGTGAACCAGATGTCGGCGACATTCACGCCGGTATTACCGCTGACGGGCAACACGACGTACTTCTGGCGAATCGACGAAGTCGGCGCCTTCGGTACGACGAAGGGGACCGTCTGGAAGTTCACGACGGGGGCGGGCCAGGCGGACATCGTCAGCCCGGCGGACGGCGATGAACTGATCGCCCTGATGCCGACGCTGACCTGGACGGCGGGTGACGGCGCCGCGATGCATGACGTGTATCTCGGAACGAGCGAATCCGCGGTCCAGAACGCGACGCGCGGCAGCGCCGAGTTCAAGGTCACGCGCAACCTGGGTACTGAAACCTACACGCCGCCGACGCGGCTGTCGGGGTCCACTGTGTACTTCTGGCGTATCGACAGCGTGACGGCGAACGGCACGACGAAGGGCGAAGTGTGGCAGTTCCGCACGCGGCCCGCTCGAGCGTCGGCGCCGTCGCCGGCGAACTTCGCGACCAATGTGGGTCTGAACGACCTGCTCGAATGGACGGGTGATCCCGAAGCGCTTCGATTCGAGGTGTACATCGGTACGAACGAGGCGAATGTCACGAGCGCGGAAGTTGGTTCCGTACCGGGCGGCGTCACGTTGTTCGACACAATGGACACAACGATCGATCCGCTCCTGACGGCCGGCTCGACGTTCTACTGGCGTGTGGATACCGTCGCGGGCGACGATGTGACGCGGACGCGAGGCGCGATCTGGCGCTTCACGGTGGCGGCGCTGGAACTGCCGGGCACGGCGGGCAGTCCGTCGCCCTTCAGCGGCGCGACGAACACAAGCCAGTCGCCCACGCTGACCTGGTCGGCCGCGACGAACACGGGCAGCTACGACGTGTACTTCGGCACAAGCATGACGGATGTCCTGAACGCCACGAACGCCAGTCCTGAGTTCCAGGGCAACCAGACGACGCGGACGTTCAGCCCCGGCATGCTCGCGGCGGGGACGACGTACTACTGGCGCATCGATCCGAAGAACGACGTCGGCACGACGGAAGGCGCCGTGTGGTCGTTCACGACGATGCCGTAATCCGGCGCCGCTTAAATCCGCATGGAATATTCGTGCGGACAGTGGACTGAACTGGAGTGGGGTTAACAAGGCGACGCGTCTCGCAATGGCGAGGCGCGTCGCTTTTTCGTTGATCAGTGACTCGTTGCGCCTTCCCGCCGGATGCGCCCGCCCAGCCGGCGCATCTGAATGGCGGCCAGGAAGAAGCCGACGCTGGCGATCAGAAGCGGGATAACCGCGGAACGGTCATTGACGGCGTAGAGCCAGACGCCAAGCCCCTGAAACACAATGCCGCGGACACCCACGAGTGTCGCGTGGACGGCGAGGTAGCGCGGCGCCTGCTCGGTATCCGGCGCGAAATGGACGGGGCCGAGGGTCCATCCCAGGTGCACGCCGACCATGCCGATGGCGTAGAAGACGGTCACGCCCGCCAGCGACGCAAAGGACCAGACGATGGCGAGCAGCAGCGGATAGGCCGTGAGGATCAGGAAGGCGACGCTGACAAGTCTGACGGGCCCCACGCGATCGGCGATGCGACCGGCCGGAAAGAGCAGGACTATCATCATCGCCTGCAGGGCGACGGTCGTCGCAAGTGAGTAATCGTTCTCATTGAGCAGGAGTCGATCCGTGCTGATCAGCGGCAACAGCGCGTAGCAGATCATCCAGCCGACGCCGTAGAGCATGTAGGCGCCCTCATAGGCTCGAAAGTTCCGATCGACGCGCAGGACGCCCAGGGATTCCACGACGGGTTTCCACCACTCGTCGAGGGCTTCTCGAAGACCGCCGTCGCCATCGCGCTGCGGCGCAATCCGGATGTACAGACACATCGCGGCCATGAGCAGGAGCGACATGATCGGCAGGTAGTATCGATAGGCCGTCGGATCCTCCACGGACACGCGCCCGACGAGGTAGCCGCCGAGCATGATGCCGGCGAATCGGAAGACGCCGATCAGACCGTAGGCTCGGCCGCGATAGCTTTCCGGATAGCACGTGCGAAGGATCGTGGCGGTGACGGGCGTAATGGCGCCGCCGCCGCCGGTCCCGCCGAACGCGGAGATCAGCCAGAGGACGATCAGTGGCGTCAGTGTTGTGACCTGCGACATCAGCAGCAGGGGCAGCGACATCGTCAGGCCGATGATCGCAATGTACGCGCGCATCGAGATCGCCTGAAAGACGCGATGCCAGTAGATCGTGAAGAACTGCATGACGGGCATGGAGACCGTCAGGATGAAGGTTTCCGTCACGCTCGCGTTGAAGTGCTTCCGGGCCAGGAACGGGAGGAAGACGGCGAGCGCCGCCGCGGCGCCGCGCATCAACTCGGCGCAGATATGCAGTGTCAGCGTGCGCTGAACGGTCGCATCGACGAGCCGGGCCGCGGACGCGTTGGATTCGAGAGTGTCCGCCATGCGGGTCGTATCAGTCTCTGTCAGCCGAGCGCCAGGAGCCTCGCCAGGTTGATTTCGCGGCCAAGGACGATGAGCGTGTCGCCATCGCGAACGACATCATCGGCCGCAGGGATGAAGCGAAACTCGCCGGTATCCGCCCGCTTCGTCGCGAGCACGAGCAGATGATATTCCGATCGAAGACCGGTTTCCGCGAGTTTTTTTCCGTCCAGCTTCTTGGGCAGCTGGATCTCCATGATTCGATGGTCTTCCTCAAACGGGAAGTAGTCCACGAGAGACGGGTAGGCCACGCGCCGCGCCGTTCGCTCCGCCGTCTCCCGCTCGGGGAAGATGATCTCGTGGGCGCCGATCGAGCGGAGGATCAGGGCGTGATCCTCGCTGACGGCCTTGCAGCGGATCTTGCGAACGCCGATCTGATGGAGATGCAGCGTGCAGAGAATGCTGGGTTCCATGCTTTCGCCGAGACTGACGATGGCCTCGTCGCAGTCGGCGGAGACGATCGCCTTCAGGGCGGTCAGGTCGCGGGCGTCGCAGATCACGGCCTGGTGGACATGGTCGCGCAATTCAGCAACGCGGCGTTCACTGGAATCGACGGCGAGGACCTCGCAATGCAGCGCGGCGAGCTGCCTGGCGAGATGCGAGCCGAATTGTCCGAGACCAATGACAGTGATCTGCTTCATCGCGAATGCTCCTAGCCGACCATGATCGCTTCTTCGGGGTAACGGACGGCGACGGCGTCGGTTTCGTAGATGACGACGGCGAAAGTCAGCGGGCCGACGCGACCTACAAACATGGAGAGAATGATCCAGAACTTGCTGGCGGCCGTCAGCTCGGGTGTCACGCCCAGTGACAATCCGACAGTGCCGAATGCCGAGACCTGTTCGAAGAACAGGGACTCGATGGACATATCCTTGTTGCCCTGTTCGAAGAGGGTCAGCAGCATTGTGCCCGTGTTAATCCAGAGGACGCCGAGTCCGATGATGACGGCGGCCTTGGCGACAAGACTCGGCGGCAGACGTCGCCCCATGAGCGTGACATCCTTGCGACCGCGGAGCCAGGCGTAGAGCTGGGCGAACCATGTGACGATGGTGCTCGTCTTCACGCCGCCGGCGCAGGAACCGGGAGATCCGCCGATGAACATCAGCACGCACATGATCAGCACGGCTGTCATCGGCAGTGTCGTGAGGTCGATCGTGTTGAAGCCCGCCGTTCGGCAGGTCACGGACTGAAACAGCGCGTTGACGCAGGTTCGGAAGAAGCCGTGGTTGGATGAGATGCCATGGAGCGGTGCGAGCAGCAGCGTCCCGATCACAATCAGCGCAACGGACGTGATAACGACGATGCGCGTGTTGAGCGTCCACTTCAGCGTGCGCTGCCTGCGCCGACGGACGGCGCGCCAGAGCCTCGAAATTGACTCGAGCATAACGCCGTGACCGAGTCCGCCGAGGATGATGAGCGACATGATCGTGATCATCATCGTCGGATCCGTCGCAAACGAGACGAGGCTGTCGGACTGCAGGGCGAAGCCGGCGTTACAGAAGGCGGAAATCGCGTGGAAGATCGCATGAAAGCCGGGCGTCGGGCAGCCGGGCGCCGACGTGTAGACGCGATAGATGAACGCGGCGCCGATGAGTTCCGTGACGAGCGTGACGAGAACGATTCTGCCCAGGTCGCGCCGCATCTGTGTGGCGGCGTGGCCCTGGTAGAACGTGTCGCCGATCGACTGTTTCGATCGCAGCGACATGCGCCCCATGAAGAGCTGAGTCGCCAGGGCGGCGAAGGTCATGATTCCGAGACCGCCGAGTTGAATCAGGCCCAGGATGACGCATTGCCCGAAGACGGAGAAATCCGTCGCCGTGTCCCTGACGGCGAGCCCAGTGACACAGACGGCGGACGTGGCCGTGAACAGGGCGTCGAGAACGCCGACGCTGCCGTGGGTCCCGGCGGCGGGCAGCGCCAGCAGGATCGTCCCGATGACGATGAGACCGACGAACGTGAGGACGAACAATCGGTCCGAACGGGCGAGGAGCTTCTCAAACCATGTATTCTCGTTGATCACGTTGATATTCGTCGGCTGTTGACTCTCGGCCCGGAAGCGATTCGTCAGACATTGAATCGGAAATTGATGATGTCGCCATCCTGCACAATGTAGTGCTTCGGCTCAAGTCGGACACAGTTCGCGTTCTTGGCGGCCCGCATGTCGCCGGCCTTCCGGAAGTCCTCGAAGGCGACGATTTCGGCGCGAATGAAGCCCCGCTGGATGTCGCTGTGGATCTTACCGGCCGCTTCCACGGCCTCCGTGCCCGTGCGAATCGTCCAGGCGCGGACCTCGTCCTCTCCGGCCGTCAGGAACGACATGAGCCCCACGGCGTTATAGGCCGTGCGGAGGAGTCGCGTCCGGGCGGGCGCCGTCAGGCCGAGATCCTCGAGGAACGTCTTGCGGTCCTCGGGCTCGAGCTGCGCGATGTCCGCCTCGATCGACGCGGACATGGCGATAGTGGCCAGGGCGTGGGAGTGGACGAACGGCGGCTCGGCGGCGACTTTGTCCTCGCCGACATTGATGACGACCATGACGGGCTTGAGCGTCAGGAACCCGAAGCTGCCCGCGATGCGTCGTTCGTCGTCGTTCTGGATGGCGCTGGAAACGGGCGCCTCATTCTCGAGGGCCTCGCGAACGCGAATCATCATGGCGAGTTCGCGAAGTTCCTGGTCACGCGTCTTCGTGGGCTTTTGCGTCGATTTTTCCAGTTTCTCGATGCGGTTGACCACCTGCTCGAGGTCGGCAAAAAGGAACTCGGTAAAGAGCTCATCCAGGTCGGCCCTGGCGTTGATTCGATCCCGGTACTGGATGACCGAGTCGGATTCAAAATCGCGAACGACCATCACGATGCCGTCGCACTTGCGGGCCGACTGCATTCGTTTGCGAAATTCGGCCTGGCCATGGGCGTCGGCGAGCGAGGCGCCGGGGATGTCAACGAATTCGATCTGGGCGGGCGTGTATTTCTTCGGTTTGTAAATATCCGAGAGAAAGTCGAGCCGTTCGTCGGGAACGCTCACGCTGGCGAGCTGTTCCGACATGGCGTGCGACGGATCGACTGTCTGTCCCGTGATGGCGGAGAACAGGGTTGTCTTGCCGGATTGCGGCGGACCAATCAATGCGAACTTCATAGGGGTCTTCGTCCTCTCTTTCGGGGGCGGATTCTAAGGCGAAGCGGCGGAATCGGCGACACATCGTCGAGGGAGGCGGCGGCCCGGCGTCAGGGGGCCGAACGGACCGCCAGATGGTCGAGGAGATTCGCGCAGCTCGTGACGAAGACGTCGGGTCGGTCCGCAAGCAGGTCGAGAATTCCGAGGTAGGCGTGGCCCCATTCGGCGAATTGGCGACTGCCCGGGAAGGACGTTCGAACATGCCAGTCAATGGCGCCGCATCCGCCGGCCTCGACCAGGCGATCGATCCACTCGGCGGCGACGCGGATCCCGTCGGCGCGGGTTGCGCCCGGGCGATAGAAAACGGCGCCGTCCATGAGCATCGTCGGAAGCTGGAGCGTGTGGACGGGCCGTCGTGCGACGGGATTCCAGGGATGATGCGGCAGGGCGACGCCGAGCCGGAAGCCCGGCGCTTCGTTGAAGGCGATCGACGCGTCGTATTCGAGGGCGGCGCGTGTGTGGGCGTCGAGCGTCGGCCAGATCGGGCGGCCGAGTCGCCAGTAGTGGTGTCGACCGCCGCGCAGGGACACACCGGCGTATTTTTCCAGGTGTTCGATCTCTTCCGCAAACATGTCGTGATTCGCGTGGGCGTTGTACGAGGCGTGCAGGGCAATCTCGAACCCACGATCGACGATCGTCGGAAAGAGGCGGCGGAAACGCCGATCCGCGATGTCATAGCGCACATCGTGGGCCGGGCTCGCGCCGGTCATCCCGCAATGCCGGGATGCGAAGAAGAAGGTGCTGCTGAATCCCCGCTCGGCTTCGGCGCCGATGATCTCGTCGAAGAGCCAGTGACGATCGGTCGGGCCATGAGCGTCGCGACGCGACAGCTCGAGCGTGTTGCGGAGCGTTGAGCGCAGGCGGGTCGTCCAGGGCGCCCCGTGAATGCGATCGAGCTGGCGGCGAGTGGAGGACGCGCGGGGATCGAGCGGCGCGTCGACGTCGTGCGTCAGAAGCACACAGGCCCTGGCGCCGTTGGGCCACAGGGACGAGCTCCGCACTTCAAACCGCGATTCGATCGACTGTCGAAACGCCTCGACGTAATGGTTGACGATCGGGATCGCCGGCAGGGCGTCGCGGGCGAAAATCGAACCGGCGTAGGTCAGGCGATCGTGCGCGTCGAAGGCGCCGTCCGGCGCGTCCGCGTGGGCCGCGTCGGACAGCCAGAATCGAATCGCCTCGAAGAGGTCGAAGGCGAGTCGCTCCGGGCAGGCGGACTGAAGCGCCGCCGGGTTCAGGGGGGGAGGCGCCGTCGCCGTGTAATTGTGCCGAGGAATCCAGAGCGCGCCCGCCCGTGTGCGCTCGGCGCTGTATTCAATAACGGCGCGATCTGATGAAGCGACACTGTCAGTTCTCCGCAGATCGACGCCGAGGATCTCGGAAAGCCAGTTGAGTGTTGCATCGACGAATGGGGAGGGCGCCGCGACGATCGACACAGTGCGCTGCGGGTTGTGCGCCGCCGCGCTGTCGGAAACGCACAGGTCTGTGGGCGATGGCGCGAGTGTCATTCCACGCCCGCCTTTCGCTTAACACGCCAGAGTCGTCGATTGGCCTCCTCACGCAGAATCGTCCGGCACGCGCTGAAGAGTGTGAGTGGTTGTCGACGTTTGAAGCCCTTGATCGCGCGGGACATGGCGGCGTAACGAACCGGGGAACGTGAGAACGTGAAGGATCGGGGCGACCTGACGAGCATCGAATGGAGTTGGTCGAGATCCGTCGGCGGCGTTGCGACATCGAAGTGGTTCAGCGCCGCGCCAAGTTCGCCGGGGATGTGTGCGTCGGCGCCGACCAGTGTGGGCTTGCCGTACTTCGCCGCCAGAGACTCGGCCATCTTGTTGTCGTCTGCTGAACAGCGGGCGTTGGCCGTTTCGATGAGGTCGATTTCGTCCAGGGGGATGCTCGCGAGGTCATGGCTCCGCGCGGGATGCGGCAGCACGGCGAGCCCGCGCGGGGCGGCGTGAATGAAACGAAGCGTTTCGCGGATGTCGCGCGTCGCCGGCGATTGTGACACAAAGAGGGCGACGATGTCGCCGGCGTTCGTCGAGATCTCCACGGCGGGGATGACGATCACACCGCAGGTCGAGGCGAGGCGTTGGGCCTCCTCGCTTCCGGCCAGGCTGTCATGATCGGTAATTGCGACGGCGTGAATGTTGTTGTCGCGGCAGAAGCGCAGAATCGTTCGCGGCGACATCATGCTGTCGAATGATGCGCGTGTGTGAACATGGAATAGCAGGTTGAACGTCATTGTCGTTTCGTCGCGAAGAAGCCGTTGCGTCGCAGCGTCGTAAAGTCGTGTCTCAGTTCTCTCCACGTGGGACCGAGGTCGTTCCAACGCACGTTCGTGTGGACGCGCGGACTGAGGCAGTCCCGCAGAACGCGCAGCACGGCGCCGGGTCGTTGCGTGACGTGCAGCCAGTCGCCGTGACCGAAGGGCCACTGGAAGCGCAATCCCACGGCGTAATCGCTCTGCGGTTCCAGGGATTCCCCGAGCGCCAGGCGAACCGTGTCCACGGGAAAGTTCACGCCGGCGGTGATGGCCAGATCGAGCGATCCCCAGAATTTCGGGTTCACTTCCATGAGGCGCAGGCGATTCGTCGAGCGTTCGCGTTTGAATTCGACCATCGCAACGCCATGCCAGGCGAGGGCGTCAAGCAGGCGTTTGCCTGTTTCGAACAGGTCCTGTTCCCAGGCGCTTTCGGCGCAGCTGCTGGCGCCGCCGTCGGCCGGGAATTCGCGAATCCGCCGATGCATGAACCATCGTCGCAGAACGCCACGCTCGTAGAGCGCGAAGAAGGCGCAGCCGGCGCCTTCGACGAACTCCTGGGCGATGGGCGCCAACGACTGCTGTTTGTGGGCGATCCGCCACGTTTGCTCGCCGCCGCGGAAGGCCTCGGCGGTCTCGAACAGGAGGACCGGTCCGCGATCGAGCTCGTGGCGTTTCTTGACGACGATCGGAAAGCCCGCCTCATCGGCGACGCGTTCGATCGCGTCGGCGTCGTCGAGGCGCCAGCAGCGCGGCACATCAAGGCCGGCGTTCGTCGCAAAGGCGTTCAGTCGCCACTTGTCCATGCACAGTTCGATGGTGTCGGCGTCCTGCAGGGCGACGCGCGTCTGCGTTGAGAGTTGTTCGGCCGCCCGGGCGAGCGTGATGACGGAGCGACCTCCGATGGGCAGGAGGGCGCCGTATGGTTCCGCCGACAGGTGTCGCACGAGGGCGTCGATATTGCTGACATCAGATACGACGCGGGTATCGATCAGGGCTCGAAGGCGTCGAGAGGATTCGCAGCACACGCCGCGGGGCCCGAGGGCGTCCACGGGGTAGCCGGCCTCGCTGAGGGCGCGAACGGCGGCGAGGGTATTACGATAGCCGGCGTCTGTCAGAAGGATGGCGGGTTTGCCGGCGCTGGCGATCACGACGCGACGGCCCTGCCGACATTGGCGACTGTCATTTCATGCTGCCGCGGATCGACCTCCTCGACGGCGACCTTCGGCGCAAGATCGACGACGCCGCCGCTGATCGATTCGCCGATCACCATGATGCGAGCGTCTTCCTGCATGGCCGCGTAAAGCGCCGAATCGCGATCGCGGACGTGGTAGCCGATGAGGTACTCGCCGGGTGGCACGTTGAGCGCGACACGATAGCGGACACGGCTGCACGCGCCCTCAATGGCGGGCGGCGTCTGGTAGTGCATGCGCGTGCTGCTCGTCTCGAACATGACGAGGCGATCCTCCGTTCGGATCAGGGAGAGACCGAAGGAGGGGCGGGCCATGGGATGGTTGTATCGAACGTCGAATTCGATCGTGACTTCCTCGCCCGGCGTGAACGTCTGCTTGTCGCGGCCGGTCTTGTCGATGAAGCGAACGGGGGAGACGTCCACGAGCGTCTTCTTGCGTGACGACGGCAGCATGCTGGCCTCGATGCACGCTTCGTGATACTGCGCGACGGCCTCGGCGGCGCCGCCGACATACTGGATGCAGCCCTCGGAGACGACCATCGCCCGATCGCAGAAGGAGGCGACGGAGCGGAGATCGTGCGACACATAGACCACGGCGACGCCCCGATCGAGGAAGCCCCGCATCTTGTCCATGCACTTCGAGCGGAAGACGCGATCCCCGACGCTGAGGACCTCGTCCACGAGCAGGACGTCGGGCTCCACGTGGGCCGCGACGGAGAAGCCGAGACGGGCGTACATGCCGCTGGAGTAGCGCTTGATGGGCGTGTCGAGGAAGTCGCGAATCCCCGCGAATTCGACGATGTCCTCGAACTTGCGATCGACCTCTTTCCGACGCATGCCCAGGATGGCCGCGTTCATGTAGATGTTCTCGCGGCCGGTCAAATCGGGATGGAACCCGGCGCCGACTTCGATCAGCGCCGAGACGCGACCGTCAATTGAGATCTTTCCGCGATTGGGGCGGAGGATGCCGGCGAGAAGCTTGAGAATCGTGCTCTTTCCCGCGCCGTTGGGGCCGATGATTCCGAACGCCTCGCCGGGCTGGACTTCGAAGGAGATGTCCTGGAGGGCCCAGAATTCCGCGTCATCGAGTCCGCCCTGGCTGCGTCGGCCGCGATCGAGGCGCAGCCACGCGCCGACCGCGTCGCGGAGCGAGTTGTGCCGCTCGCCGCGTCGGAACTTCTTGAACACATTCTGAACGTGAATGCTCTTTGTCATTGGGCCGCGTATCTATCCTTGCGTAGCGCGTCTCGCGCCGACTGTGCCGCCGCGAATCAGATGTTCTCCGCGAACTCAAATTCCCGTTTTCTGAACCACCACCAGCCGACCGTGACGGACACGATCGAGACGAGCGTTGCGTAGGCGAATGGACCATCGAAGGGCGATTCGCCGTGAATCAGACAATCTCGATAGGCGCGAATGATCGGCGTCATCGGATTGAGCTGGATCAGGATGCGTTTCCAGGGCGCCGTGGCCTCGAGCTGATAGACGACGCACGTGACGAACATCCACAACTGAATGATCGAACGAAAGAGGAAGCCGACGTCGCGATAGAACAGGTTGGCCATGGAGAGCAGCAGGCCCACGCCGGCCATGAATGCGACCTGGACGAGCACGACGAACGGGATCAGCAACATCGTCCACGACGCGTGGAAGTGCCAGCCGTTCGGGTAGAAGTGCAGCAGCGCCGCCAGAATGATGAGCACGAAGGACGCGATCACGAAATCCAGAAACGCGCTGACAATGGCGGACAGCGGAAAGACCTCCCGTGGGAAGTAGATCTTCGTTACGAGCGGTCGATTCGCGACGAGCGAGCCGATGGCGCCCGTCAGGCCGTTGGCGAAGAACATCCAGGGAACCAGGCCGCTGAAGGCGAAGAGCGAATAGGGCAGGCTGTCGTTGCCCGTCAGTCGCTGACGTTCGACTTCGACAACCTCGCCGAAAACGAATGTAAAGATCGCCATCATGGCGGCGGGCGGGACCACGGCCCACGCGGCGCCGAGAATCGAGTGCTTGTAGCGAACGCGGATGTCGCGCCACGCGAGCATCCACATCAACTGCCGATAGCGCACCAGTTCGCGGATTCGCTGGGGGGCGCTGGGGACTGTCAGTTCCAGGTGGTTGGTAAACGCCGTCACGCGGTCACAGTCTCCTGTTGCGGCCGAGTCATCGCTGCGGCCGTGGGTTGCGGGGCGGCGGCCTCGCGGTATCGAAGGGCAATCGCCTCGATCATGCTGTCTGCGTCGAAACGCTCGATGACCGAGCGGCGCGCCGCGTCGGCGAGCCGATATCGATGCGGCGCGTCGCACGCCATCTGATGCATGGCGATGGACAGCGATCGCGGGTCATTCGCAGGAACGAGGACGCCGTTGACGCCATCCCGAATCACATCTGTGTTGCCACCGACGTTGGTCGCGATGGCGGGCAGTCCCGATGCGAGGGCTTCCAGCAGGGCGTTGGAAAGACCTTCCCAGAGAGAGGGCAGGACAAACGCGTCCGCCAGCTGATACCAGGGCGGCAGGTTGTCCTGGGCGCCGACAAAGCGAATATCCCGACCAGTCGCCGCCATGGCGCGATTCGGGATCGCGCCGTTCGAGTGGTCCTCGCCGACGATGATCAGTGTCGCGTCGTCCGTGAAGGGCGTCGACATGAATGCGTCGATCAGGACGTCGTGTCCCTTGACCGGCTTGAGGTTGCCGACGCTCAGGAACACGAATCGACTCAGCGGAATGTCAAAGCGCCGGCGTAGGTCGTCGCGCATCGCCGCCGGGCGGAATGTCGTCGTATCGACGCCGTTGTTGATGACGTCAAAGGCCGATGTCGGCAGGTTGAAGATCGACGTCGCCGTTCGGGCGGCGTCGGCGCCAACGGCCCAGCGACACCGGCAGCGGATCAGGGCTTCGCGAAGCATCTTCCGGCGGATGCCGCCGATGGACGCGTTGGCATGCTCCAGACCGTGGAAGCTGGCGACGACCGGGATATCGCCGGCCCACTCCGCCGCGATCACGCTGTCGACGAGCATCGTCAGACCGCGGACGTGCAGCGTGTCTACTGCGTGTGTTTTCAGGATGGCCGCGAGTTTGCCGGAGAAATCGCGATCGGGACCGTTCGTCGGGTCGGGAATGATGGTCACGTTCGGACCGAGTTCCGTGGCGCGCCGCTCCGCCAGGGCGTTCCATCCGCGGACAACGACCACATGGTTGAACGCGTCAAAGGAGAGTCGGTTCACGACGTTGATGAGTTGCTGTTCGAGACCACCGCGTTCGAGCCCAAACACGGGATGGCACACCGTCGTCACGCGCGGGGCGCGGATCGTCGGTCGATCGTCGGCGCGGTTGATCTTCGTGGCGCCGATCGCGATTCGATCCATTCTGCAGGTCTCGGGCATGACGTGGCTCCCGTGGCGAAGTTGTGCGCGCAATCCATCTGCCAAGGGATTTATCGGCGATTAAGCCACGCTGTGTCGAAGCCTGGCGGCGGAAGCGCAACTTCTGCGCGATGGATGTGCGTTGTGAGCGCAATTCGTGCGCCGTGAGGCGCAGCATGGTCTGCGAATCAGACGAAGATGGGCTTGTCGGTCTCGTTTTCGCAGACCAGATGGATCAGCAGGGCGTTCGTGGCGCCGTTGTGTTCGAGTCGCGTGCCGGCGACGACGGCGATGAGATCGCCGGGTCTGACGAGCTTGCGCTTCAGCAGCTCGGTATCGACATCGCGCAGCATCTGAAGAATGTCGTGATGCCGATTCATGCAGATCGGGATGACACCGAAGTACATCGCCATGCGGCGGCAGACGAGTTCATCCGACGAGAGGCCCACGACCGGGACGCCGAGGCGCGTCTTGCTCAGCAGGCGGGCCGTGTTGCCGGTATCCGTCCAGACGGCGACGACTTTCGCTTCCAGCTCGCGGGCGAGCAGGCTGGCGCCATGGGCGACAGCCGTCGTGATGCGCCGCATCGTCAGGGCCGGATCCATGCGCGACGCGCGATTGCGCAGGCGCATTTCATCCTCCGTGAACAGGGCGGTCCGCGAGAGCATCTCGACGCTTTCGAGCGGATAGGCGCCGATCGACGTCTCGGCGCTGAGCATGACGCAGTCGGCCTTGTCGAGAATGGCGTTCGCCACGTCGCTGACCTCGGCGCGCGTCGCGACGGGGGACTCGACCATCGACTGAAGCATCTGCGTCGCAACGATGCAGGGCTTGGCGGCGTTCTGGCACTGGCGGACGATGCGCTTCTGCAGGATCGGGACGCGCGCCAGATCCATCTCCACGCCGAGATCCCCTCGCGCGACGAGGATGACGTCCGCCGACTCGATGATCTGGTCCATGTGCCTGATGGCCTGAACCGTTTCGATCTTGGCGACAATGCGGCATCGATCTTCCAACGGCATCAGCTCGCGAAGTTCCTGTAGGTCCTTCGCGCTTCTTACGAACGAAAGGGCGACATAGTCCAGCCCATTCTCGATGGCCCATGCGACATCTTCGCGATCCTTGTCCGTCAGGGCGGACATGGCGAGATCGCTGTCGGGGAGGTTGAGACCTTTCCGCGTTCGGATCATGCCGCCGACTTCGCAGACGCAGATGAGCTTGTCATCGTGCACTTCCTTGACGCGGAGCTGAACCAGACCGTCATCGATCAGCACGCGATGATCGATCAGAACCTCCCGGATCAACTCGGGCCGATTCGTCGAGACGCGGCCGGAACCGCCGACCATGTGCTCGGCGACGATCTCCAGCCTGTCGCCGCGGGCGATCTCGAATTCGTCGTCCTCGAGCGGGTCGATGCGAATCTTGGGACCGCACAAATCGCCCATGACGGCGACGGGTTCGCCCGTCTTTTCGCGGGCCTTGTTAATCTGCCGGTAGGTCGCGGCGTGCTGTTCGAGCGTGCCGTGGGAGAAGTTGAGCCGGAAGACATCCACGCCGGCCTCGATGAGCTTGAGGATCATATCGAGCGAGTCGGTCGCGGGACCGAGCGTGGCGACGATTTTGGTCTGGATCACAGGGCGTCCTCTCTGCGCGACTTCGTCAGGAAAGTACGCCAGTTTGTAAGGGATGCGAATGGGGGAATCAAACGGAAAGTTCGATGAAGACGTGACGTCCCTGCCGGGACGCGGGCGCATCCGGGAATCAACCCCCAAAGGGCGCAGCCTCCCAAGACGTGTAGGGTCCGCTGTGCGGACCGTCCGCCCGGTGGCGAATGGTCGCATCGAGACGAACAATGCTCTATTCGACTCCGTGCGATCGAACAACAACCAGTTATCGAGCGGTCTCCTCGACATCTTGGCGAATGGTCCGTACAGCGGACCCTACGGGGGCTGTCATCTGGAGATTGCGCCGCGAACCGGACCTTACGTCGCTGACCGCCCACCCAGCGACTAACTGTTGTAACCCGACCTGACTTCGCGGAAACAAAACCGGCCCAGGTGATAAAGCCCAAACGGAATTGCCATGATGGCCATAACGAGAATACAACCGGCGACGTACAGGATCAGGGCGGCCGTCAACCATCTCGATTCGGATTTCGCGTTTCGGTAAGCCCTGCGCAACTCCGCATCATTACGAGGACGCGAAGCCGCGATCCGGCGTTCGTCGTTCCATCGTGGCGAAACAACTGCGCCGCCAAGGTCCTCCAGGGCGCCGACTGTCGCGTCGATGAGTGTGTCGTCAGAAACGCCATGCCGGACGAGGACGAGTGTCCAGTCCTCTGTACGCTCTGGCAGCGCGTCGATGGCGTCACAATCCACTGTCGAATCAATCGGTTCCTCTATGTTCTTATTCTTCTCGTATCCGGGAGGAACTTCCCAGAGATCAACCGTTATTTCTGGAACGCACGCAAACGCTATGCGACCTTTGAAATGGGCGCTCGCCTGTTCCGGCTCGCGCGGCATGATGCGGACCGGATTCCCGATCATGCGCTCGATCTTCTCGCAGATCAGATCGACGCATGGCGGCGACTTGTCGAATCGAATGGCGGGTGGCGTGAGTTGCATGTTTCTGAGTTTCTGCGAATGCGAGTCGTGTTGGGTGCGCTGTGCGGACCGTCCGTCCGGCGGTGCGTGGTCCCGCCGTGGCGAAGTCGTGCAGGGTCCGCTGTGCGGACCGTCAGCCCGGTGGCGAATGGTCGCCTCGAGACGAACCATGCTCTATTCGATTCCGCGCGAGCGAAAAATAACCAGCTATCGAGCGGTCCCCTCGACACCTTGGCGAATGGTCCGCACAGCGGACCCTACCTCGATTATTCTACTTCTCAGCGATCTTCAGCTCGCTCAGACTCGGCCCCGTGTACGCATCACCCAGGAAATACTCAATCACGTCGATCGTTCCGACAATGTGGTCATTGAAGGTTCCCAGCGCTTCGGCGGGGACCCAGAGTTCTTCGTGGACTTTGGCCCCGACCTGTTTGCGTTCGAATTTCGCGACATATTCCGCATCGACATCGAACCGGGTGACGAATCCGGCGAAACCAGAGTGTTCGTCGACCGTGTTCCAATCCCGCGCGATGCTGGCGGCGTACTCCGCGTTAAGCACGGGATAGAAAATCGGCTGAAACGGGAATCTCGGCGGGAAGCGCCGGCGGCCGGTTGCCTGGATCTTGCGCCATTCAAACAGTCCGACAGGGCGATAGAGCGTCAACGTTTTCGATTGAGTCAATTCGTGCATCTCCGGCGCTGCAGTCGTGTAGGGTCCGCTGTGCGGACCGTCCGCCCGGTGGCGAATGGTCGCATCGAGACGAACAATGCTCAATTCGATTCCGTGCGAGCGAAAAACAACCAGTCATCGAGCGGTCCCCTCGACACCTTGGCGAATGGTCCGCACAGCGGACCCTACGGGCGCCCGCGCTTTACCGGCGCAGAAAATGATCCATCAATTCGTGCCCGCGTTCCACCTGAAAATCGCTCTGGCGGGCGAACGCCTCGGTGAACCTCGCTTCCACAACGCCCGCCGGAATGTCGGCGCCGGCCATGCAGAAGGGGGGCGGTTCGCTCGTGTGCGTCTTCGTGTTCACGGGCGTCGGATGGTCCGGCGCCACAAGAATGCGCCATCGATCGAACGACTTCAGCGCGTCGACAAGCGGCCCCACGATGTCGGCGTCGATGCGCTCGATCGCTTCGACCTTCGCCCTGGCGTCGCCCATGTGGCCCGCCTCATCGGGCGCTTCGATGTGGACGGCAATCAGGTCATATTCGTTCAGGGCGTCGATCGCGTAGCGCCCCTTCGCGGCATAGTCTGTATCGATGAAGCCCGTCGCGCCCGGCACGTCGATGATCGGCCAGCCGATGAGCCGGCCGAGACCGCGAATCAGATCGACGGCGGCGATCACGGCGCCTGAGACTCCGTAGCGCGGTCGGAAGCGCTGGAGAATCGGCACGACGCCCTGGCCCCAGAGCCAGATGTCCGTGGCGATCGCCTTGCCGGCGGCGCGGCGCGCCGCGTTGACAGGATGATTCACGAGGATGTCGCGGGCCTTGTCCATGATGCGACGGAGATCCTCGCCCGCCCGACCCTTGGGCAGGTAGTCCGCGATGGTCTCTCCCGGGATGTCGTGCGGCGGCATGCAGACGGCGTCGAGCGTCGACTGATCCTTCATGACGAGCAGGTTGCGATAGGACACGCCCGTATGGAATTCCATCGGCTCGCCGGCGAAGGCCGCGTTCAGATCGGCGACGATCCGCTCAGACTCCTCCGTCTCGATGTGGCCCGCCGTGAAGTCGCGCATGTCGCCATCATCGACGCTGATCATGTTGCAGCGAAAAACGACATCGTCCGGCTTCAGTTCGATCTTGCGCGCGACGGCCTCGATCGGCGCCCGGCCGGTATAGTGCTTCGTCACGTCGTAGCCGAGCAGCGACATCGTGGCCACGTCGCTGCCGGGGGAGTAGCCGTCGGGGACCGTTCGAACGGCGCCGATACGTCCCATGCGAACGAGATCGTCAATGTTGGGGGTAACGGCGGCTTCGAGCGGCGTTTGACCGCCCAGGGCGTCGACGGGTTCGTCGGCGGCGCCGTCGGCGAGGATAATGGCGTACTTGGTTAACACGAACGGCTCCGGCGAGTCCTTCTCTGTTCGATTGGCGCGTTGGGCGAATCCGTCCGCCGCAATCCCGTGATGATATCGGAGAGGACGACGGCATCCAAGCGCTCGACGCCTCGCGGCGACGGTCCCGCGAATGAACGTGTCGCAAGGGCGGGCGGACTGCGTTCATCGCGTTCCCTGTGCTTGGCCCTTCTGGGCGCCGCCAAAAACGGAGCGTCTGTTCAGCGCCTCGCTGTCCTCAGCGTGGCGAACCGTGCGGCGTCCACGCGCCTGACCCCGCGGTGAGGACGCGGCGGCGTCGCCGGGCGCGCTGCGCGCCGTCCCATCGTTACCGCGTGAGGCGCCAGATATCGATCATCCGATCGCAATGCGTTCGGGGGCGCAAGCGCCGCGTTTGTCGGGATGATGCGTGAGGTGATGAACGGGATTGAATTGCGCGACCATGGTATCGTTCGCATGAAACTCCGTCGCGCGGAGGATGGACGACGCCGATCGTTTGAATCGTCGAGTAATCCCGACCTCATCGCACGCTGCGACCATACACCTGTCTTACAATGAGTGCGGCAATCGAATGCAATGTCAGGTTATGGCACTCTCGCATTGCTGCGCAATAGGGCGTCAGTCGACATGACATATGTCTGACAGGTTGCTTGATTATGCAGATCGGTAGAATGTTCCGCTATGAATGGGCTTGAATCTCATCGTGATCCGGCATTCCTTGGGGCGTCCATTGGCGAGCGAATCCGCCGATTGCGACAGCGTCGCGGCTGGACGCAGTTGCGACTGGCGGCGGAGGCGAACGTCAATCAGGGATACCTGTCCGCGATCGAACGCAATCAGCGTGCGCCGCGAACGGGGACCCTCAAGGCGATCGCGATCGCGCTCGAAGTGCCGGAAGCCGTGCTCTACGGCGAAGGCGACGGGCACGACGCGCCGCGCACCCTGGACACGCGGGAGCTGCCGCTCTTCGGCGCGATCCCCAACGGACCGCCGGCCGAATCCCAGGAACAGCTCGAAATGTTCCCCGTGCTGCGCCATCTGTGGCACGCCGATCGATACTGCCTGCGCTGCGAATTCGACAGCATGGAGCCGACGCTGAAGCGCGGCGACCTGATTCTTGTCGAATACCGGCCGGAAGTGGCGCCGGAGTTCGTGCAGGGGAAGATCTGCGCCTGTCTCGTGGATGGTCGCCCGACACTGAAGCGCGTCAGCGTGGAGTATCGGGAAGACGAGATCCTCGTCATCCTGCGGGGGGACAACCCGGCGTCGCCGCCCATCGTTGTGGACCAGACGAGCGAATTCTCCATCCAGGGCGTGGCCGTCTGCCTCGTGAGCCGGGAGCTGTAGTGACCGGCATTCGAGCCTATTCTCCAGGTGCGCTGCGATTTGCCCGGTCGACCCATCCCCGCCATCGTTGAGACGATTCAATCTTGTCGTACAGGGTTCCACATTCCGGGCAGGTGTGCTTCGTGGGGAGCCCGGTCAGACGATACATGCAGTTGGGGCACAGATCGTAGCCGGCGGTTCGGGCGAGGCGGACGATTCGCCGGTAGCGCACGGCGACAAAGATCGCATGCAGCGCAAACAGGCCGAAAAACGCCTCGCCCGCGTAGGGTATGTTGTGGTCGGACGCCATCTGGTTCGTTCCGCTGAATACGTCGAAGCAAACGGGGGCCTGGACCAGCCAGTAGGCGGACGCGATCGCCACGCAGCCAACGAACGATTGGCGTTCCATGCGACGAACGGCGGCGGGGCAGGGCCTGGATTTGCGGCGTCCGGATTTGCCAAACATCATCTTGATTCCACGTTCGGTCCGCGCCTGTCTCGTCGACAGTCGCCCAACACTGATGCGCGTCAGCGTTGAGTGTCGGGAAGAAGAGATCCTCGTCATCCTGCGGGGGGACAACGCGGCGTCTCCACCCTTCGTCGTGGACCAGACGAGCGGGTTCTCCATCCAGAGTGTGGCCGTGTGTCTCGTGAGCCGGGAGCCGCAGCGGAGACTTGCACTCTGTCACACACCTATGTCACGTTTCGCGCGATTCACCTATCCGCGCCATTGCCGAAACGAGACCTCCTTATCGTAGGTCTTCCCGCACTCCGGGTACGAGTGCGGCGTCGGAAGTCCTTTCGGGCGATAGATGCAATCGGGGCACAGATCGTGGCCGGCGACAGGACGCCGCCGGGGTTCCATCCTACCACAGCCTTCCGGCGCCAGCGATGTTGACGCCGGCGCCGCCCGGATTCCGCGACGTACAGATTCAGAAACTGGCCAGCGGTGGATGAACGGCTAGAATCCCGCTTCCCGCGGATCCACACAAGCGCGAACACGTGGGATGGAGGCGCCTCGCCATTGTCGAAACACAGCCTTGAGAGATTCTACGAGCCCAATCTGCGCCTGACGCAGGCCCACGGCCTGATCGGCTACAACGCCGGATACGCCGAGTCGCGGGATGGCGGCTCTTTCGACGAACACCAGCGGGATCTTGTCTGGAAACTGCTGGGCGACGCCCCGATCGGTCCCGACAGCGTGGTCCTGGATGTCGGCTGCGGCATCGGCGGTCCCAGCACCTGGATCCACGAACGATTCCATCCGAAGCGCGTCATCGGCATGGACTACTGTTTCTCAAGTGTTCGCGCGGCGCATCAGCGTCTGAACGGGGCGACGGATCGACCGCGGTTCCTTCGAGGTGACGCCCATCGCCTGCCGCTTCCCGACGCGTCGGTCGACGTGATCTTCAATCTCGAATCGGCGCTTCACTACTCCGACAAACACCAGTTTCTCAGTGAGTGCTTTCGCATTCTGAAACCCGGCGCGATGTTGTGCCTCGGCGACGTGACGACGGAGCATCGGAAGTTCTTCAAATTCGCGCAGATGCTCGACATCGCCGGCACGCAGTTCAGCACGCAGGCGACGCTCTGGCGCACGCGCGACTATCTGGAGGCGTTCGAGGCGACAGGCTTCACGCTGATGCGACACGACATGGTCTCCCAGCAGGCGGCCAACGCCCTGAAGAACGGTCTCGCGGATGTGGGGCGCGTCGGCTGGCGGGGCGCCAAGGGCTATCGCGGCCGCTTCTGTTACCTGTGGATGATGGAAGTGTTGTTTCGGCGCGAGTGGCTGATCTATGATCTGTTCGCGCTGAGAAAGCCGGCGTAGTGTCGACGACTCGCAATCACCGAATCTTCGCAACGAGCATCGTTCGATCGTCGTCCGGCGCGTGACCCGCCGTGAAGTCCTCGACGCCGGCGACGACAGTGTCGATCAGGCCTTCCGCCGTCAGCATGCAGTTCTCGAGCGCCTTGTCGAGGCGTTCGACGCCGAACTGTTCGTGGGCCGGGTTCATCGCCTCTGTAATTCCATCCGTGTAGAAGATCACCTGGTCGCCGGGCAGAAACGTCACTTCGGCCTCCTGGTACTCCGTTTCCGCCATGATCCCGAGCGGAAGGCTTTGGGCCCCGTCCAGTGAAGAGATGGTTCCGTTCGTGCAGCTCTTGACGCGCGGTGGGTTGTGACCGGCGCTGGCGTAGCGGAGCGTTCTCGACGGCGCGTGATAGCAGGCGTAGAAGGCCGTGACGAATCCGCCGATGTGCCCGGTGTAGCGATCGTGCAGATGCTGATTCAGATAGGTCAGCAGTTTCGCAGGCGGGCTGGGCGGTCCCGGGAAGGCGTGGGCCAGACCGTGCGTGATGGACATGATGACGGCGGCCGGCGTGCCGTGACCGCTGACGTCGGCGACGAGAATGCCCCAGCAGTCATCCGGCAGCTCAAAGAAGTCGTAGTAATCGCCACCGGCCCGCGCCGACGTGCGGTAGTAGGCCGCGAGCTGCATCGTTGAGATGTCGGGCAGCTTCTCCGGGAGCAGCGAACGCTGAATCTTCCCGACGTTCTGCAGTTCGCGATCGAGCTCGGCGTAGGCGGCCTCCAGCTTGTCCTTCAGAACGAGCGTCTGCGTCGCGCGACCGAAGAGATTGCTCATCCAGACCCATTGCGGCAGGCTTTCGTTGTCAAAGGCGTTCGCGTCGTTGCGCGCCAGGACGACCATGTTGAGCGATTCGCCCTGATCGTAAAGCGGCAGCACAATGATCGACTTGCAGTCGCCGAGGTACTTGCGCGCCGGATCGTCGTCGGCAAGCTCGAGCTGGTTGATCACTTTGGGTTCATTGCCGTAGATGAGATTGGCAAAGAGCCCGCCGTAGAGAACCGGCAGGCGATCCTGCTGCTTCCACGGATCCACCTCTTCTTCCCATCCCGAGTACCGCGTGACACGAACCATTGGCGCTTCGAGGTCGCGTCGACTGAGCGAAATGCGCCGATCCACAGTGACGATCTCGCCCATTTTGGCCGTGTAGGTCTGCACCATCGACTGCGGCGTCTGCTGAAGGCTCAGCTCGCGCATCGTGTCGATCGTGTGGGCAAGGCGCGTTCGCCAGTCGAGGCCGGGCGTAATGGTTTCGGGGATACCGTGCGTCATCAGTCGTCACTCAGGGTCAGGGGCGATGGGCCCGGGGCCCGCAGGAATCGAAAAGACGATCACCTCCCGGCGCGCGACCCCCGTCGCCGCCGGCGCCTTCACTCTTCAAAGGGCGTCGTGATGACCTAGTATAGCCGCAATCGTCGCGAATCGACGGGGGGACGGCGTCGGGCGTCGCCCGACACGGTCGCCGCGCCGCGGCGGATTCATGGAGCGGGGGGCGCCGACAGGCGGTCACGCCGGCCCGGACGGGCGCAATTGTCGCCGAATCGCGGGGTTTGGCGTCCGAGAACGGGTTGCATGACAACGCCCTGTCTGTGGGAAGCCGATGAAAGCTCCGTCGAACGACATCGGAGGCGGCATGCCCATTCTCGACATCGAACACGAGTCCCCGGAATCAGATCTCTCCATCGGCGCAGATCGACGGGCGCATCATCGGCTCTCCATCAGCGCGCCGGCGTCCATTCGTCTTGGGAGTGGCCCCTGGCGGGACGCGGCGATCACGCGAAACCTGTCGGCGGGCGGCGCCCTGATCGAGGCGCCGTCGGCGCTGGTTCGGGAATACGCCGCGGGCGATCCCATCGGGTTCGAAGTCCGCCTCCCGGCGTACGAAGGCGTCTGGCCAACGCCTACCACGGGCGCCGCCGAGGCGATCGTGCTCAGGACCTTTCCGATCACAGCGATGTCGGATGACAGCGCGGCCGAGCGATCGGACGTGGCGATGATCGCGCTGCGATTCTGCGAGCGGATGCGATTCCGATTCGATTGAAACGGTAAAAAGCACGACGGCGCCGGTAGTCAGGCGGCGCCGCGTGCGAGGCAACTTATATTCTGTAGGTTGCTGTCTGTCTGCCGGGCGTTTCCTGCTTCAACGCATCCGGTTTGTTTTCATTACTCCGCGTCATCGTCATCGTGGCTGTGATGAACGCATCCGCCACACATGCTGATCTCGATGTCGGCCAGGCCTTCGCGATCGCGCCAGTCGGCCTTCGTCTGGACCGGGATCCACTCGTCCATCCGCACGGCGCGGGCTTCGAGGTTCGCGTTCAGGCCGACGTTCCACATGAGCAGCTGCGGGCCGTTCTGGAATCCCGTCGGGAAGACGTCCGCCTGCGGCGCCGATCGAATGAAGGCGGCGTCGGTCTCGAGGATCTGTCGGGCGCTGGCGGCCGTCGCCATGCAGTCGTTCGGATCGGCGGAGTGCTCCAGACCGAGCAGGTGGCCGAGTTCGTGCGAGCCGACGTTGGCGATCGCCAGGGCGACTTCTTCCGTGCTCGGGAAGAGATTCTCGAACATGGCCATGTCTTCCGTGTAGATGATCGCTTCCTGATCGAGGTAGGTGTTGAACGTATCGACGTTGTCGGCGAGGCCCAGGTACGCGCTGTTGTAGTTGCCGAAGTAGAGCTTCGTGAACTGGCCCGTCGGCTTCGTATTGTGTCGGCTGTCGAGCAGGACGACATCGTAGTTGGCGAAGTCCTTCTTCATGTGGTCGATGATGAGGTCGATCATATAGTCCGTCTTGCCGCTGTGGCGGGCCGAGATGGACTCGGCGCTGAAGGCTCGCATCGTGACGTTCGGCTCGAGACCGATCTGGACGCTGGCGCCGCCTTCGAAGTCCATCCACACGACCTGCTGTCGCGGGGCCTGGACCTGCTGGCCGGGCTGCCGTCGGGCCGTCACGGTGAACGTGCCCGGGGCGAATCGACCCTGCGTCGAGGCGAAGTGCTGGCTGCTCGAGATCGCAACACCAAGGAAGAGGTTCGTCGTCTTGTGGCGGATGACACGCGACATGTACGGGTCAAGCTGGCCGCCGTAATAGGATCGATCGTCGCTGGCGTCGATCAGGTCGTCATTGCCGTTGAACAGGGCGGCGACGGTATTCAGTCCGTTGTGGCCGGCCAGTTCGATCGTGATACGATCGCCGGGGTCCGCGGGACCTAGGTCGAAGACAGCGATATCGCTGAGGTCGTCGAGGCGACCTTCGAACGTGACGACGTTGGTTTCCGGGATCACTTTGACGCTGGCCGTCGCGAAGGTCGATGAGCGTGACGTCGAGTTGCCGGCGCCGGGCGTTGTTGTCTGCGTTCCGCCCGTGGAGCCGACGCCGACACTGGACCCGGGATCGGGCAGCACGGAGACTTCGCAACCCGCCAGAAGACCGGCGAGCGCGAGCATCGAAAGACTGAACCTGGAAAAATGCGCAAACGGATTCTGTCGGTTCGTGTGAAGGTGCATAAGTTGCCTCCTGATGCACATCCACCGACCTACCTCCGTTGGGCGAGTCAGTTAAGATTGGAATTGACTACTGCCGGCTCCGGCCGACTGCGTGACTGAAAGTAACTGTACGATTCAGCGGCGCGACGCAAGCCGGATTCCGCTCGACCCGTCGTCCCGAATCTCGATGATCGGACGACAGAAGCGCGACGCCGCCGGTAATCAGAAGGATGGACGATTGGCTTGGGACCTCAGCCAGTTTCGGGACGACGTCGGAATTGCCGCAAGCGATTTTCGTGATCCGATGGATTCCTCGTTCGTGGGGGATTTATGGGAACGCAAGGCGATCGATCGTCCCGACGCGATCGCGGAACTCGCGCAGGGTTTCGTTTCCGCCGGCGCCGATGTCATTGTCGCCTTCACGGATCGCCTGAATCGCATCGAGCTGGCGGGACTCTCGGACGTCGCGTCAGCGGACTCAGACAGCGCCCTTCAGTTGAATGAGAGAATCGTGACACGGCTGCGAGAGGCCGTCTCCGCCGCGCCGCAGCGGACGCAGGTGTTCTGCGCGATCGGTCCCGTCGACTCACTGTGGATGCTGGAGGAGATATCGGAAGCGGACCTTCGCGATGTCTACGAGGAGCAGGCTCGGCGATGCATCGACGCGGGCGCGGACGGTTTCCTGTGTCGATCGTTCTCGGAACTTCAGCCGCTGCGCGTGGCGGTCTCGGCGATACGAGGCCTGTGCGACCTGCCGCTGATTGGCGCCATGACATTCGACGCCGGACCGGACGCGATGGATACGACGACAGGGGTGACGATCCCCGAGGCGTGTCGCGTGCTGGGCGAGGCGGGGGCGGACATGGTCGGTGTGGACCACGGGGAGTTTCCGGACGGGACGGCGGCGATCGTGTCGCTGATGGCGCAATCCGGCCCGTTGCCGGTCTATGCCGAGGTGAACGCGGGTCGGGCCGAAATCGTCGATCAGCGTGTCATGTTTCGCGAACCGCCCGCGGCGTTCGGGGAACGGCTGGAACGGCTCTGCGACGCCGGCGCCAGGATTGTCGGCGGCGGTCGTGGCGTGAGTCGGGACCATGTCCATCAACTGAGCCGCCATCGCGATCGGCGGGTCCGAAAAGGGCGTCGAAATCCGGGGACGGATTGAGCGCGTCGTCGCCGCGTCGGCGTAGAATGAACATGGCTGTGATGATGCGGCGGTTTCGACGATCAGATGCTGATCGGACTTTGTAGTGACAACGACTTGCGCGAGCGTGCGCAAAATCTTGACCAGCGTCGTAACCCCCGTATAATCAAGTTTTTGGAGCGCCTTGCCGACCCAGCGTCCGGGGCGCTTCCAGCCGCAAGCATGCCTGGACGTTTGGGGGTTCCAAGCGGCGCCTGCCTAAGCAAAAAACGATTCGTTAGTCCCCGCAGCTTTCGTCCGAAGATGGCCTCAGGAGGATTCTAATGTCAGTCTGTTCAACACGAGGCGCGAGGTTCGTCCTGATGGCGGCGTTTACGCTCGCCATCGCGCCCGCCGGTCTCTACGCACAGGATTCCGAGCAGGGCATGGTCGGCCAGGACAAGAACGCCTGGGAGGCTTGGAAGTCTGCGCAGCGCGTCATCGAGCGGGGCGATCTCGAGGAGGCCGCGCCGCTGTTCGACACCATCGCGGCGATGAACATCTCCGACCTTCGCATCGCGCTGATGGCCGATCGCACGGGCTCGACGCGCCTCGAATACTGGGCGCAGAACGAGAACGCGCCGCTGAGCGTCAAGTCGACCGTGGAGAAGATTCTCAACGGACGACGGCAGCGTGGTCTGGCCGAAGATGGCTGGCATCTCGCGGCCGTGGGCCGCTTCAAGTTTGCCGACGCGAACTTCAAGGCCCTCATCGAGTCGAATCCCGATCCTGTGGCGCTCCTTGAACTCGCGCGACAGAATCCGAATCGCCATGACGTTCTCGTCAAGCTGATCAACAACACGGAAGTCGGTGAATCCGCCGTCGCGTTCCTCAAGCTCCTCGAGAAGGGCGAAGAGGCGCTGCGCACGGATCCCTTCGAAATCGAAACGCACATCTCGCGACTCTCCGGTTCCCCCCGCATGGTTTACAATGCGACGAACCGGCTTCGCGACAGCGGCGAATACGCTGTGCCGCATCTGATTCAGGCCCTGCAGGACCCGAATCGCAGCGAGATTCACGCGACCGTGATCCAGGTGCTGTCCGATCTCGGACGCGGCGCCCTGAACCCGCTCGTGCAGGCGTTCGGCATCAAGGACGATGTCACGAAGGTCATCCTGATCAAGGCGGCCGGTGACATCGGCTACAAGCAGTCGGTTCCCTACCTGGTGGAGCTGATTCAGGATGAGAATGAGGCGCCGGCCGTCAAGGACGCGGCGCGCGAGGCCCTGCGAAAGCTGGGCGCCAGCGAAGGCTACAACCTGGCGTCGCTCTTCCTCGAGCTGGGCAACCTGTACTACGACGGCGCCGATTCGCTGCTGCCGGTCAAGGCCCTCGATACGGCGAACATCTGGTACCTTCGCGATCAGGAACTGCGATACGTCGCCGTGCCGCGCGACACGTTCATCGACATCATGGCGATGCGCTGTGCCGAGGAGACGCTGAAGTACGCCGCCAACACGGACGAGGCCATCGCCCTCTGGCTGGCGGCCAATACGCGTCGCGAGGCGAAGCTGGGCATGAACGTCGAAAGCGATCAGCCCGATCCGCTCGCCAACAAGGACTCGACACGACCTGAGAACACGCCGCGATCGATCTACTTCAACCGCGCCGCCGGCGCCAAGTATGACCACATGATGCTGGCCCGCGCTGTGAAGGGGAATGACGTCGGCGTCGCCCTGGGCGCCATCGCGGCCCTGCGATCGACGGCCGGCGAAGCCAACCTCATCGGCGGCGAGGACTACAAGCAGGCCCTCGTGCAGGCCATGAGCTTCCCGAATCGACAGGTGCGCTTCAAGGCGGCCGAGGCCCTGGCCCTGTCCACGCCGGACAAGGACTTCACGGGTTCGCAGAATGTCGTTCCCGTCCTGGGCGAATCGCTCAAGTCGTCGAGCCGACGGGCGGCCCTGATCGCCATCGGCGACGTCGATCTCCGCAACAAGTTCCAGGCCCTCCTTCGAGCGGCCAACTTCGAAACGGCCGCGGGCGGCACGCTTTACGAAGCGACGCGCATTGGTCGCGAGCAGGCTGTCGGCGCCTTCGACGTCGTGCTGCTCGGCCTCGATATCACGCAGCCGGATGTGACGGCGGCCATCGCCGAACTCCGCAAGGACTTCGCGACGGCGTCCGTGCCCATCCTGCTCGTCTCCGGCGACATCGGTCAGGGCAATCGCGTCGCCCGCGGACAGCGCGGCGTGGAAGTCCTCGATACGACAGTCATCGAAATCGGTGACGTCGCCCGCATCACGGAGATCGTCTCCAATCGCATCAATCGAGCGGCCCAGGCCCTCGGCATGACGGGAATGAACGAGAACATGTCGCTGGCCCTCGCCCTGCGGGCGGCCGACGCGATTCGCGCCATCGGCCTCAGCTCGTCGAAGATCTTCGACGTGTCCCGCGCCGAGCCGGCGATGATCTCGGCCATCAAGGGGGATACGGAGTCGCTGCGCGTCCGAGTCGCCGGCGCGCTGTCCATGGTCGGCACGGCCACGGCCCAGGAAACCCTGGCCGAAGTCGCCATGATGCCCGATCACGCCCAGGCCGAGCGAATCGCACAGTTCGACGCCCTGGCGGAGTCCGCCCGACTGCACGGCAACCAGCTCGGCGAGCGGGAAGTCGTCAGCAAGCTGATCGAATTCACGATGAAGGAGTCGGATCTGGTCCTTCGGGCCGCGGCCTCGAAGGCGCTGGGCGCCCTCGACTTGCCAAGCAACAAGGCCAGCGAGATCATTTCGGCTCAGCACAACGGCTGATCACGCCAGACGTCATGTGACGCGCCGGCGATGAATCAGCCGGCGACGCCCGCGATCACGAACGTTGCGGGCGGTTCACAGACCGAACGGCGCCGAGTGAGCACACGGCGAGATTTCGCTGTGTGCTCACTCGCTTTTTACGGCCGGGCCGAGCCGTCGGAATGGAGTCCGAACATGACGCCGACACGCAAGCTTGTCATTTTCCCCGGCTCGGGCAGCCAGGGATTCACCAGCGCCATCTGCAAACATCTGAAAGTGAAGCCCGGCAGGTGCGAGGCGAAACACTTCTCCGAGGGCAACACGTTCGTGCGCGTGTTGGAGAACGTCCGGGGTCGCGACGTCTTCTTCGTGCAGTCGCTGAGCTATCCCGTCAACGATCACCTGCTGGAGATTCTCTTCTACGTGGACGCCTTTCGGCGGGCGTCGGCGGAGAGCGTGACGGCCGTGATTCCCTTCTTCAGCTACGGCAAGGGCGACAAGAAGGATGAACCCCGCGTGTCGATCCGGGCGCGCGTCGTTGCGGACTGCCTGGAAGCGGCGGGTGTCGATCGCATCATGACGATGGACCTGCACGCGCCGCAGATCCAGGGCTTCTTTCGCGTGCCCGTCGACCATCTGTACGCACAGCCGGCGATCGCCAACCATTTCAGGAAGAAGATCAATCGAAACTGGGTCGTTGTGGCGCCCGACGTGGGCGCCGCGAAGATGGCGAACGCCTACGCCAAGAGCTTCGGAACAACGACGGCGATCGCCGAAAAGACGCGGCCGGATCACCGCGAGAACGCCGTCGTGACCCGACTGATCGGCAATGTCGAGGGCAAGAATGCGCTGATCGTTGATGACTTCACGATCAGCGGCGGCACCCTCGTCGCCACGGCGAAGCGGCTGAAGGAAGAAGGCGCGAAGGATGTCTACGCCTGCGTCGCCCACGGTGTGATGACGGCGGGCTCCGCGGCGAGGATTGAGGCGAGCCCGATCAAAGAAATGGTCGTCACGGACACGATCGAGCATCGCTTCGAGCCGTTCGGCAAGAAGATTAAGATCGCCTCCGTCGCGCCGCTGTTTGCGGAGGCGATCAACAGCGTCTTCCGGCAGACGAGCGTGTCGAAGCTGTTCGAAGTCTGAGGCGTAGGTTGGGCGCCGCCCGCCGAAGACCTTTGACGTTCATCGATTCGCACGGACGCCACGCTCCTCGCGACGCTTGCGCTCGACGATGTTTGCGGGCGGCGCCCACCCTTCACTTGGGGCAGGCGGAGGCTGTCCGGAAATTCCGCCACCCCTCCGGGGCGGAATCAACGGAATTGAACGCATTCCACGGGTTGCGCTTCGACCGCTTCGCGGCCTTTGCTCCACCCGTGGCTACGATCCGGCGCTCCTTCGGAGCGGAAATGCCCCGAGGAAACACAGGGATTCTTCGACGATTTCGTGAAACGAGCGCGTGGCCTTGAATTCCCGGAAAGCCTCGGCCGGCGCCCAGTGGCGCGCTATTTTCCAACAACGAAGTTCATCAGGTGAACGCAGACCAGTCCACCGATCGTGCCGATGGCGTAGCCGGCGATGGCGAGCAGAGCGCCGACCGGGGCGAGGGCGGGGCTGAAGGCGCCGGCGACGATTGGGGCCGAGGCCGGTCCTCCGATATTCGCCTGCGAACCTGTCGCGACATAGAACAGCGGCGCTCGAAACAATACCGCCGCGATTGTCAACACGATGACATGGACGAGCATCCACGTTGCCGCGATCAGGAGATAGCCCGGCGCGGCGCCGAGTTTGTGAAAGTCCGCGCCTGCGCCGATGCAGGCGACGAGCAGGTAGATCATCACGCCGCCAAATCGCGACGCCCCGGCGCCTTCCAGCTTGCGCAGGGAGGTGCAGGACGCAAGCATGCCCAGCAGTGTCACACAGAGTACCTTCCACGCTGTGGGACTGATGTATGCGCTGATCGATGCAAGCCACGATGTGTGCGTATCGTCCGCCGAGGCGGCCATCCCGCCGGAGAACAGCCAGTCAACGCCGATCGACGAGATCCACGACGCCCCAAGTCCCAGCGCCAGGATGGCGCCGATGTCGCCAATGGAGGCGTGGCGGCCGACGGCGTCATGATAGTCTTCCATGCGACGCGTCAGCGCTTCAATGGCCGTTGTGTCGGCCCCAAGCCGTTCATCGATCGATTTTGAACGGGCGGCAAGAAAGAGCAGCACGGCCAGCCAGAGGTTGGAGATGAACGCGTCAACGACGATGATCGGGCTGATGGCCGCGTCCGACACGTCAAAGGAGCGTTGCAGCGCGACGGCGTTGGGACCGCCGCCGATCCAGCTGCCCGCCATGTAGGCGAGCGGAAGATGCCCTTCGACCGGCAGATGGTTCCGCCAGAGCCAGACGGCGATCGGTCCCCCCAGGATGACGCCGAGCGAACCCGCCAGGAGCATGCCGACGGCCTTGGGGCCGAGTTGAAGGATTCCCTTCAAATCGAGGTTCAGCGTCAGCAGGAAGAGGCTGGCGAGCAGCACAGGGCCCTTGATGAAGGCGTACACCGGCGACACGTTCGGGATCACACGCAACGCCGTTCCGTCGCCCAGCGTCCACGGCGTCGAGAGCAGCGTCGGCAGGAAGTAGCAGAAGACGAGCCCGGGAACGAACTTGAAGATTCGCCCAATCGTCGGGCGGGACGACGCGAAGAGGATGATTGCCGGAACAGCGAG
>Ga0116152_10000221_pt1 | contig 46381 bp, 43 predicted proteins | sample AD_UKC119_MetaG_FD_89894 | JGI IMG/M metagenome (GOLD analysis project Ga0116152, IMG submission 89894) | Active sludge microbial communities of municipal wastewater-treating anaerobic digesters from Hong Kong - AD_UKC119_MetaG | ecosystem: Engineered > Bioreactor > Anaerobic > Digestate... | reverse complement strand
GCGTATCCTCGACTTTATCCACTTTTTCAACCAAACCCTGGCGAAACCCTTCCGCTGGACTTACATCGGCAAGCCTCTACAGGTGTGAGTTATCCGACAGGTTTACGGGGCGATGTACTAGCCACCTGGAAATCAGTCCAGAAAAAGCTGCATTCTTCACCGGAGTACTCCCGATTATTATTTTTTATCGCCTTGAAGACAACGACAGGTTACGACATGACCTAACCGTATTCGCCAGCCTTGATCTGGTTGAGTTATAGCTTTTAATTATTACTTTATATTACCAATACTTATTGGGTTATACAATAAGCCGGGATCAGCGTCCAGAAAATTCTGCCCGGACTAAAAGCCGGAATTGGCGCTGACAATAAAATTCATTGCAGAATTAATATTTGAAACATTTGTCAGAATATTCTGTAACAACAGCGTCAGATCATTATCCGGCCCGGCAAACAGGGCTACACCATCGAGGTTGAAATCACCCGGTACATACCCGAACAGACGGTAACTGCTGTTGTACCCGGTATTACCAACAGCGGTAAGTACCGACGCCAGCAATATATTACTGTCGTTGCCACTGCCGACCGCAATCAGGCGGTTATCCCGGTTGGCATCACCGGCCGGTAACAGGCGGAATCCTCCACTTGTGACACGGGTATCCTCCCCGCGCACAGCAGTCGCGGCACTGGAAAAATCAACCAGGGTCCCTGATGACGACAGGCTGACCCCATTTGCTGAAAAAACAGACAGATGGTTGCGATGCCGGACCCCCACGTAATAATCCCCTGCCGCGAGGGCAGGGAAATTGATGCTGACATTGGCTGTCGCCGGTTCCACCACATCACCATCGCGTTGCACGATTGCAGCCCGACGTGCTGCCACAGTCTGCGGTGACTGTACCGCACGCAGCTCCAGCAGCACCCAATCCACCATACTGTCCTGCCCGCTCATGTCCAGGCTCTCCGGCAACAGTTGCTCGGTACCGTCATAGTTCCAGGGAGCACCACCGAAAGGCTGGGATCGCGGAATGAAGCCGGACTGGGACAGCCGGTCATGCATAAAGCCGGTCGTACTGACATAAGGCCCCTGCAGCAAAACACGCATACTCAGGTTGACACCTTGTGTTGACAGGCTGGAATCAAGTCGGGGTAAAGCGGCATCGGCAGCAAAAACCGGCATCCACCCGACCCAAAGCAGCAGCACAGAGACCAATAACGATCCGGCCAGCCGGAAAAATAATTGCAGTTGCATGAGTGATTATTCCTGATATAATTTTAAATTATCAATAAATACATATTTTTTATAAAATGGCATACTTTTTTCGCACTTGCATCAGTATGGCCATCCAGTTTAGATTGCAGGGCCAGACCCGAGGAAAGTTCATGGAAAACCAACCTGTCATCTATCACAATCCCCGCTGCTCCAAGTCCCGTCAGACGCTGGCGCTGCTGGAACAACAGGGAATTGAACCCCGTATTATCCGCTACCTGGACACACCACCCGATGTTGCCACACTGGAACAGCTGCTCAATCTGCTCGGCCTGTCCCCGCGTGAACTGATGCGCAAAGGCGAAGACGAGTATCAGATGCTGGGACTGGATGACCCACAACTGAGCGATGCACAGCTCATTGCTGCCATGGTACAACATCCACGCCTGATTGAACGCCCGATTGTGGTCCACAACGGTAAAGCCACCATTGGCCGCCCACCGGAAAAGGTACTGGACCTGCTGTGAAAACCGTACTCATTCTTTACTACAGCCGTCATGGTGCTACAGCAGACATGGCTCACCACATTGCCCGGGGTGTTGAAAGCATCGACTTGGCCCAGGCGCTGCTGCGCACGGTGCCGCCGGTTTCCAGCGTCTGCGAAGCCACAGCGGACAGCATTCCCGCCACTGGTGCACCCTATGCCAGCCTGGATGACTTCCGGGACTGCAGCGCACTGGCGCTGGGCAGTCCGGGGCGTTTCGGCAATATGGCGGCTCCCCTGAAATACTTCCTGGAAAGCACCAGCAACCTGTGGCTTTCCGGAGCCATGGCGGGCAAACCGGCAGGTGTCTTCACTTCGACCTCCAGCCTGCACGGTGGACAGGAAAGCACCCTGCTGTCCATGATGACACCACTGCTGCATCACGGCATGCTGCTGACCGGCCTGCCCTATACCGAGGCACGCCTGCTGAGTACCCAAACCGGAGGCACACCTTACGGCCCCAGCCATGTCGCCGGCAGTGGCAATGACCGGCCTCTGAGCGAGGATGAGCAGAAACTGTGCTTTGCGCTGGGTAAGCGGCTCGCAAAGCTGGCACACCAGCTGGCACCGCAGCCATGAAACGCCCCGGTATCAGGCTGCCCCTGTGGCTGGCCCGTACTCTGGCCATCACCGGCATGCTGGGGCTGATCTTCCTGATTGTACTCTGGAATGGCTGGCTGGACCCGCAACAGCAGATTCCACGCTCCATTGAACTGCTGATCATGCTGTTCCCGCTGCTGTTTCTGGTACGCGGCATTCTGGGTGGCAGAGCGCCAACCCATGTACATGCCACGTTAATCTCGTTGTTATACTTTAGCATCGGCATCTGGTTTGCATTCACTCCCGGTGAAGAACCGTATGGCTACCTGATGAGCGCCCTGAGCATCATGCTCTATCTGGGCGGTTTTTTTGGAGCCAAAGGGCTGGGAACCCTGCAAACCGGCCTGGAAAACAAGCAGGCCACGGAACCCTGACTTCACCGGTTTTCAGGTCTGGGGTGTGAATGTAAAAACGGCTAGTATTGCGACTTCTGACAACCCATCAGGCAAAAAAACAATGCACCAATACACAAAGGGCTTTTACCTTTCCCTGCTGCTGACGCTGACAGCACCGGCAGCGCTGGCCGGCGAGTCACTCTGGTATGACCTCGGTGCGGCCAGAACCACGGCTGAGGCTGACGGTTTTCGGCACCGCCGCCTGCAACTGGACGAGGGCATGCTGCAACAGCAGCTGGAGGCCCGCTACCGCAGCAGCACGGATAATCACCCGACCCTGAGCCTGCCGCTGCCGCAGGGTGGCTTTGTCGAAGTCACCCTGGAGCCGGTGGCACTGCTGTCTGCTGCTGTTGCCAGCCAACACCCTGAGATCAGCACCTGGAAGATCAACAGCCGTGATCCACGCATCGCCTCCGGGCGTGCTGAAATGAGCACACTCGGCTTCCATGCACTACTGCAGCTCAAGGACGGCAATCAGCTCTATATCGAACCGGAACAGCAGACGCCCGACCCGACCCTGCGCAATTACCACAGCTTCAGCCGCCGCGATAATGCGGCAGCCTTCAGCCAGCCTTTCCGCTGCGGTACCGAACGGTTGCAACGCACCGGACCGGTCTTCAGCCCGCTGCAGAATCTGGACTTCAGCCGGACGGCCCTCCGCACCCAGGCCAAAGCGGGTGAGGAACAGCTCAACTACGACATCGCCATCAGCACTACCGCCGAATATACCGCCTACTTTGGCAGTCAGTCTGCTGCTCTCGGGGCCGTTGTCACCACCCTCAACCGGGTCAACCAGATTTACGAACGCGACCTGGCCATCCACCTGAATCTGGTCACCGATACGAAAACCATTTTCACCAACCCGGATACCGATGGTTTCAGCAATGGTAATCCCGGCCTGATGCTGACTGAAAATCAGGCCATCCTGAACCGGATTGTCGGCAATGCCAACTACGATGTCGGGCATGTTTTCGGCTACAGCAGCGGCGGTGACGGACTGGCCCAGGTCGAAGCAACCTGCAATACCCGCCTTAAAGCCCAGGGCAGTACCAGCTCACCGGCCCCCAAGGGTGATACCTTCGCCGTCGACTTCGTTGCCCATGAACTGGGACACCAGTTCGGAGCCACCCATACCTTCAACGGCACCAGTGGCAGCTGTGGCGGCTTCAGTCGTATTGCCGAAACCGCCTGGGAACCCGGCAGCGGCAGCACCATCATGGCCTATGCCGGCATCTGCGGCAGCGATAATATCCAGTCGAATTCTGATCCGCTGTTTCATGGCGGCTCCATTGAACAGATCACCAATTATGCCCATCTTGGTAGCGGTGCCGGCTGCGCCACCCGCACCGTACTGGGTAATGCCCTGCCCAGCGCCAATGCCGGGGCCGACCGCACCATTCCGGCACGCACCCCCTTCATCCTGAGCGGCTCAGGCTCCGATACTGATGGCGATGCCCTGCTGTATGGCTGGGACCAGATGGATATCGGCACGGCTTCCAGCCTGGGGTTCGACACCGGCAATAATGCCCTGATCATGAGCAGCCCGCTGCGCAACAGCAGCATCCGCACCATTCCCGCCATGACAAAACTCACCGGCACGGATGCCGGCAGCTGGAAGGGAGAAAGCCTGTCCACGACCAGTCGTAACCTCAATTTCCGGCTTACCGCACGGGATGGCAAGGGGGGAGTCGGCTACGACAGCGTGAAAATCCGGGTTTACGATACCGGAGCACGCTTTGCCGTCACATCACCCAGTGGTTCAGCAGCCAAAGGGACACTGGATGTCAGCTGGAATGTTGCCAATACCGACCAGAGTCCGATCAACTGCAGCAAAGTCGATATTGCCGCCAGCAGCGACAATGGCAGCACCTTCACCGACCTGATCCGCAATACGCCCAATGATGGTGCCGAAACGGTCACACTGGCCAGCTCAGCCCGGTACATCCGGGTCAAATGCAGCGACAATATCTTCTTCGCCCTGTCCGGAACCAGCCCCTATCTGGCCAAAAGTAATGGTACCCCCGGTACGGACACCGATACGGATACCACAGACGATGGCGGTGGTGGTTCCCCGCCGCTGGAGTGGCTGCTGATACTGGGGGCCGGTGCCATGCTTCGCCACCACCTCCGGAGGAAAAGCGCATGAAACGATGGCTTCCCCTGCTGCTGCTGGGCTTCGCAGCCAGTACCAGCGGCTGCACCCCACCCCGGACGAATCAGGATCAGGGACCACCGCCGCCGGGCAGCTTCAGTGGCCGTGATCAGGCTTTTATCGAAAAGCTGCAACAACTGCAGGCCAGAAATCCGGTACAGGATGCCCAGGCTGCGATTGCCGGCGGCAGGCGTTACCTGCTGTGCAATGCCGGACGCAGCCGCACCGTGCCGGGCCTGACACCGGAAGCATATCAGGCAGCCTCAGCCAGCTGCCCCACCGAATGCCTGGATGGCGTGACGGATGCACTGTTCGGACCCAACCATGCCGCCTACCTGAAGGCGGCACTGGATTACTCGGCAACGTGGAACCGCACCATGCTGCCGGCCTGCCGATAATACATCGAGGCTGATCCACACAAGGCCGGGGGGTGGTTAACCCACAACCCACCGAACCCGGCCTCAACCGCCCTGTGCGGTCAGCGTTCTGACTCCGTCCGGTGTCCCCAGCAACAGTACATCCGCCGGACGAATGGCAAACAGGCCGTTGGTGACCACACCGGGAATGTGATTCAAAAGGCTTTCCAGCCGCACGGCCTCGTCAATCACCAGCCCGTGTACATCCAGAATACTGTTGCCATTGTCGGTCACGAAGCCCTCGCGCAGTACCGGCTCGCCGCCCAGGGCACGCACCTCACGGGCCACCAGTTCGCGGGCCATGGGAATGACCTCGATCGGGAGCGGGAATTTCCCGAGCACATCCACCAGCTTGCTGTCATCGGCAATACAGATAAAACGGTCACTGGCACCCGCCACGATCTTTTCACGCGTCAGCGCTCCGCCACCGCCCTTGATCAGGTGCAGCAGGTCATTGGCCTCGTCCGCACCATCCACGTATAAGGACAGGCGTCCGGCCTCATTCAGGTCAAGCACCCGGATGCCCCGGGATTCCAAACGCAGGGCACTGGCCTGCGAACTGGCGACCGCAGCCTCGATCCGGTCTTTCATCTCCGCCAGCAGGTCAATAAAATGATTGGCAGTGGAACCGGTACCGATACCGATAATACTGCCCGGTTCCACATAAGCCAGCGCGGCCTGTGCGGCTGCCCGTTTCATTTCATTCTGGTCCATATTCGCTCCTGTGATGCGCGTTATCGGGGTTTCCCCTATACTACCCGACTCCCAAGTACAAAGACCACCATGACAACCACACCGCCCCCGCCGCTGCACCACACCCTGGTCGAAAAGATACTCAAGGCCCGTGTGTACGACGTTGCCATTGAAACGCCGCTGGAACTCGCCGGCAACCTGAGCACCCGTCTGGGAAACGCGGTTTTCCTCAAGCGCGAGGACCTGCAGCCGGTATTTTCCTTCAAGCTGCGCGGCGCCTTCAACCGCCTGTTCCATCTGTCACCCGAGGAGCGTGCCCGCGGTGTTGTCGCTGCATCAGCCGGCAACCATGCCCAGGGGCTGGCACTGGCCGGCAGAAAGCTGGGCATCACCACCACCCTTGTCATGCCCGGCATCACACCGGAAATCAAGATCCGTGCCGTCCGTGCATTGGGCGGACAGGTGGTGATCCACGGCAACAATTTTGATGATGCCCATGCCCATGCCCGGCAGCTGGAGCAGGAACAGGGCATGACCTTTGCACACCCGTTTGATGATCCGGATGTGATTGCAGGTCAGGGCACCATCGCCATGGAGCTGGTACGCCAGCATCCGGACCCGATCCATGCGGTTTTTGTCAGCATTGGCGGTGGCGGGCTGATTGCCGGCATCGGCAGCTACCTCAAATACCTCTATCCGGAAACCCGCATTATCGGTGTGGAACACGAAGAAGCCCCGAGCATGCATACCGCCCTGCAGCAGGGCAGACGCGTCATGCTGCCCCAGGTCGGTACCTTTGCCGACGGGGCCGCAGTACGCCAGGCCGGGGAGCTGACCTTTGCCACCGTGCGCAATGTCGTGGACGAAATTGTACTGGTCAATACCGATGAAACCTGTGCCGCGATCAAGGATGTTTTCGAGGATACCCGCACCCTGCTGGAACCGGCAGGGGCACTGGCAGTGGCCGGCCTGAAAAAATATGTGGCCCGGCAAGCCTGCCGCGATCAGCAGCTGATTGCCATCAACAGTGGTGCCAATATCAACTTCGACCGCCTGCGCCATGTGGCCGAACGGGCCGAAGTCGGCGAAGGACGGGAAGTGTTGCTGGCAGTCAGCATTCCGGAACAGCCCGGCAGCTTCCGCCACTTCTGCGAAGCCATCGGCAACCGTGCCGTCACCGAGTTCAACTACCGCTATGCCGATGCACGTACCGCTCAGGTGTTCGCCGGTGTCAAGCTGGCAGGCGGGCATCAGGAGCGCGAGGCCCTGCTCACCGAACTGCGCGCCCGCAATTACGATGTTGTGGACCTGAGCGATAATGAAGTCGCCAAACTGCACCTGCGCTACATGGTGGGTGGCCATGCCGACACCCTGAAAAACGAACGCCTGTACCGCTTCATGTTTCCGGAACATCCGGGCGCGCTGCTGCACTTCCTGACCGGCATGGCGGGTGGCTGGAACATCAGCCTGTTCCATTACCGCAATCATGGCTCGGACTTTGGCCGGGTACTGGTCGGCATCCAGGTACCGGAAGCCGAGCACCCGCAGTTCCGGGCCTTTCTGGACCAGCTGGGCTATGAATATTGGGACGAAACCGGCAACCCGGCCTACCAGCGCTTTCTGGGCTGATCAGCGCCGCCAGAATGCCGGGGTCAGAACCACCAGCATGGTAAACAGCTCCAGCCGCCCCATGAGCATGGCCAGACACAGGCACCACTTGGAAAAATCATCCACCTCGGCAAAGTTGGAAGCCACATTGCCCAGACCGGGGCCAAGGTTGTTCAGGGTCGCAGCCACCGCAGAAAACGCCGTGACCTGATCATGCCCTGCCGCCATCAGCAGCAGCAGGAAAATCACGAACATGGCGATATACATGGCAAAAAAGCCCCAGACTGCCTCAACCACATTTTCCGGCAATGGCTGGCGGTTGACCTTGATAATGATGCGCGCATTCGGATGCACCAGCTTGTTGACTTCGCGCATGCCCTGCTTGAACAGCAGTAGAAAGCGGATCACTTTCATGCCCCCTGCCGTGGAGCCGGCACTGCCACCGACAAAACTGGCCAGCAGCAGCAGTACCGGCAGGAAACCGGGCCAGGCACTGAAATCCGTCGTGGCAAAACCGGTGGTGGTCATGATGGAAACCACCTGAAACAGGGCATGGCGCACCGTATCCGTCATGCCGAAATGGGTCTTGCTGTAGGCCAGATAGGCCACCGTGATGACACACAACGTCAGCAACATCCCGATATACAGGCGGAATTCCGAGTCACGCAAGTACCCCTTCAAACTCAAACTGCGCCAGGCCAGAAAATGCAGGCTGAAATTGACACCGGACAAGATCATGAAGACGATCGCAATGCCTTCAACCAGCGGGCTGGCAAAGTAACCGATGCTGGAGTCATGTGTGGAAAAACCGCCGATGGCGACCGTGGAGAAACTGTGCGCCACCGCATCGAACCAGTCCATACCGGCAAAGCGAAAGGCCAGCGCACAGGCAATGGTCAGGGTCAGGTAGATATACCACAACAGTTTGGCGGTTTCGGTGATGCGCGGAGCCAGTTTGGAGTCCTTCACCGGCCCCGGAATCTCGGCCCGGTAAAGCTGCATGCCCCCGACGCCCAGCATCGGCAGAATGGCGACGGCCAGTATGATGATGCCCATCCCCCCCAGCCACTGGATTTCCTGACGGTAGAAAGCCAGTGAACGCGGCAGGCCGTCAAGACCGATAATAACCGTTGCCCCGGTGGTGGTCAGGCCGGAAATGGACTCGAACACCGCATCCGTGACCGAAAGGCTGAAGTTCTCAAACAGGATGAAAGGCAGCGCCCCGGATACCCCCAGCACCACCCAGAACAGCACCACAATCAGAAACCCGTCGCGCAGGCGCAGGTCGGCACGCACCCGCCGTACCGGCCACCACAACACGGTTCCGGCACTGAGCAGAATGGCAAACCCTTCCACAAACGGCATCACTTCCGGATCACCCATCAGCTTGCCCACCAGAATGGGCGGCAGCATGGTGAGGCTGAAGGTCATCAGCAGTAACCCCAGTATGCGTTGAATCAGCGTATACTGCATGGTCAGTGCCTCCAGAACGCCGGTGAAAACAGAACCAGCACGGTAAACAACTCCAGCCGCCCCATCAGCATGGCCAGCGACAGCCACCACTTGGAAAAGTCATCCAGTACCGAAAAACTGGCAGAAACCTCCCCCAGTCCGACCCCCATATTGTTCAGGGTGGCTGCGACCGCAGAAAATGCCGTGGCCTGATCATGCCCGTTAGCCACCACACCCAGCAGAAATATTCCGTACACGGCCATGTAAACCGCGAAAAACCCCCAGACCGCTGTCGTAACCCGCTCCTGCACCGGCTCACCATTGATCTTGACCTTGACATGCGCCGACGGATGCGAAAGCAGACGGATTTCCCGCGCCCCCTGCTTCATCAACAGCAGAAAACGAATCACCTTCATGCCTCCGCCGGTAGAGCCTGCACACCCGCCGATACAGCTGGAAAACACCAGCAATACCGGCAGCAGGCCAGGCCAGACCGAATGATCAGCAATGGTGAGACCGGTTGAGGTCATGGTTGAGGTCGCATGGAACAGGGCATAACGAAAGGCATCACTCAGGGTCGGATAGGTCTGGAAATGAAACAGGACCAGCATCGTTATCAGCGTCACTGCCGACAGAATACCCAGATAAGCCAGAAACTCGGAGTCGCGCAGGTACATCAGCAGGCTGCGGGCACGCCAGGCCGCAAAGTGCAGGGTGAAGTTGACAGCAGCCAGAAACATGAAGGTGATGGCAATATAGTCCAGCACCGGGTTATCAAAATAGGCAAAGTTGGCATCATGGGTAGAGAAGCCACCGGTCGACAGCGTAGAAAAGGCATGACAAACGGCATCAAACCAGCTCATGCCAGCCAGCACAAACGCAACGGTACAAACCAGCGTCATGATCAGGTAGATATACCACAGCAACTTGGCGGTTTCGGTGATGCGGGGGGTGAGATTGGCATCCTTGATCGGCCCCGGCGTTTCGGCCCGGTACAGCTGCATGCCGCCGATCCCCAGCATGGGCAGTATGGCGACGGCCAGCACCAGAATGCCCATACCCCCGAGCCAGTGCAGCTCCAGGCGATAAAAGTTGATGGAACGCGGCAGGCCATCCAGACTGGTGATAACCGTGGCTCCCGTAGTGGTAAAACCGGAGACGGTCTCAAAAAACGCATCCGTCACCGACAGGCGCAGGGAGTCCGACAACAACAGGGGCAGGGTTGCGGCAGCACTGAGCCCGAACCAGAACAGGACCGCGATCAGGTAGCCGTCACGCAGGCGCAGATTGCTGTGCGCCCGGTGGACCGGCAGCCAGAGCAAGGCCCCCAGCGACAGGATGCACAGGAAAGATATCCAGAAGTTCGACAACTCCGGATCACCCATCAGCCTGCCCACCAATACCGGTGGCAGCATGGTGAAACTGAAGACCATCAGCAACAGGCCAAGAATGCGCTGGATAACCTTGAACTGCATGATCAGAAGAAGCTGATACCTACCTGGAACAGCTTTTCCACCGCCGGTATGTAGCGCTTGTCGGTCAGGAAAATGATCACATGATCATCCGCCGCAATCACCGGCTGGGTCTCGTTATCCATCATCAGCACCTCATCCTTGCGCACCAGTGCGACAATCAGTGCGGAAGGTGGCAGCTTGACTTCATTGGTGCGGCGTCCCACCACCCGCGAGGTCTTGCTGTCACCGTGGGCCACCACTTCAATGGCCTCTGCCGCCCCCCGGCGCAATGAGTGCACCGCCACAATATCACCCCGGCGGATATGGGTCAGCAGGGCACCAATGGTAATCTGTTGGGGCGAAATGGCCAGATCAACACTGCTTTCCACCAGCGCCACATAGCTCATGCGATTGATCAGGCTCATGACACAGCGTGCCCCCAAGCGCTTGGCCAGCATGGAGGACAGGATATTGGTCTCATCATCATTGGTCACGGAAATGAAAACATCGGTATTCTCGATATTCTCCTCGATCAGCAGGTCTTCATCCTGTGCATCCCCTTCCAGCACAATGGCCTTGTCCAGCCGTTCAGCCAGCTTGGCGGCACGCTGCGGGTTGTTTTCGATGATCTTGACCTGATAACGTCCCTCTTCCAGCACCCGTGCCAGCCGGTTGCCGATATTACCGCCACCGGCAATGATCACACGCTTGTAGGGCTTATCCAGCTTGCGAATCTCGCTGATGATGGCGCGTACATGCTTGGGGCTGGCGACAAAAAAGATTTCATCCCCGATTTCCACCAGGGTGTCCTTGTCCATCGGTACCGGTTTGCCCTTGCGGAAAACGGCGGCGATACTGGCCTTGATGCCGGGCATGTGCTCATACATTTCCATCAGCCGGTGCCCGACCAGCGACCCGCCGGACAGGGCCTTGACGCCGACCAGCTGCACCCGCCCATTGGCAAAGTTCAGCACCTGCATGGCGCCCGGATGCGACACCAGCCGATAGACATGCTCCGTGACCAGCTGTTCGGGGCTGATCAGTACATCAATGGGCAGGGCCTCCTGGACAAACAGGCGCGGATGCTCCAGGTAATGTGAAGAGCGGATACGGGCGATTTTGGTAGGGGTACGGTAGAGCGTGAAGGCGACCTGACAGGCAATCATATTGATTTCATCACTGTTGGTGACGGCAATCAGCATGTCAACGTCCTTGATACCGGCACGCTCCAGTACCCTGGGGTAGGAGGCCTGTCCAATCTCGACACGCACGTCCAGCTTTTCACGCAACTCGCGCAGCACGGTCATATTGGTATCGACAATCGTCACGTCATTATCTTCGCGTGCGAGCACCTCGGCCACCGAGCAGCCAACCTGACCGGCACCCAGTATCAGGACCTTCATAACACCCCCTGGTCGGAACGGGTCACAAGCCTAGCGTCCGTATTTTTTCGGATCAACGCCCAGCGAGCGCATTTTACGGTATAAATGCGTTCTTTCCATCTTTACCTGCTCAGCCAGCTTGCTGACATTCCCGTCCGCCTGTTTCAGCTGATAAACCAGATAATCATGCTCGAACTGCTCACGGGCCTGACGCAGCGGTAAATCAAACAGGCTTTCCGGAATCTGGCCGATTTCGCTGGAAAATACCGGGATTGAGGCTCCGACCGCTTCTTCCGCCTCATCCAGGGAGATATCCACCTCGGTTCCCAAAATCAACAGACGCTGGACCAGATTGCGCAACTCCAGCACATTCCCGGACCAGCGGTGGTTACGCAGAAAGTTCTGGGCCGGCAGGGTGAAATGGCGGTAAGGCAGACCGTCCTGGACAGTAAACAGGTTGACGTAATAATTCAGGAGTTCAGGCACATCCTCCGGGTGCTCGCGCAGGGGCGGAACCTGAACCGGCATCGCGCTCAGGAGAAAATACAGCTCATCACTGAAACGCTCCGCACGCAAGTCATCCTGCAGGTCATGCGTGGAGGACACCACCAGACTGAGGTCAAACTCCACCGGCTCCCCGCCACCGACCCGGAAGAAAAAGCCATCTTTCAGCGCCCCCAGCAGGCGGGCCTGACTGTCCTCATCCAGCTCGGACACCTCGGCCAGATACAGAAAACCCCCATTGCACTCGTCCACCAGCCCGTAATGCACCCGCCCCCGTTCAATATAGCCGAACAGCTGGCGTGCCATGCGCTCCTGATCCATGGTGGACAGCACCACCTTGCTGAACTGACGCTCCTTGCGGGCGCTGTTGGCATGGATGTAGCGGGCCACCACCTCCTTCCCCACCCCCGGCTCACCATACAGCAGGATACAGGGGTTGTGCTGGGCAATGCGATCCGCCTGCTCACGCAGCTGCTGCATGGCCTGACTGCTGCCCACAATGTCATGGACTGCCACCATCTGGCTGCGCAGCCCCTGATTCTCCTGTTCCAGCTGACGGGTGCGCAGGGCATTCTCGATGGTCAGCAGCATCTTGGCCATGGTCAGGGGTTTTTCAATAAAATCATAAGCCCCGAGCTTGGTGGCCTCCACGGCGGTCTCGATGGTACCGTGGCCGGACATCATCACCACCGGACAGCGGATGCCTTCTTCCTCACGCCACTCCTTAAGCAGACTGATACCATCCGTGCCGGGCATCCAGATATCCAGCAATACCAGATCCGGACGGCGCTGGCGGAAAACCTCACGAGCGGCCACTGCATTCTCGGCCACGTCAACACGATAGCCTTCATCCTCCAGTATTTCGCTTACCAGCTGACGAATATCCGGCTCATCATCCACTACCAGAACCAATTGTGCTGTCATGTCATGTCTCCTTGTACTTGTTCACGTGTACTCTGCTTTTTGGCCCTTTCCTTTCATAAAATCCGCTCAGCTGCGGCTCACCGGCAGGATGATACTGATCATGGCCCCACCCGTCTCCAGATTGCGCGCCCCCAGACTGCCGTCATGCTCCTCCACAATTTTCTTCACAATGGCCAGCCCCAGCCCGGTTCCCTTGTGCTTGCTGGTCACATAAGGCTCAAACAAGTGCGGCAGCAGGTGCTCCGGAATCCCCGGTCCGTTATCCTGCAGGGTCAATACGGCCTGCTCACCACTTTCCATACCGCGGTCCAGGAAAGTGTTAATGCGAATCTCCCCACCGCCAGGCGGCTGTTCACCAATGGCTTCCAGCGCATTCTTGACCAGATTGACCACCAACTGGCGCATGCGGTGCGGGTCCAGCATGATGAGGGGTAACCTGCCCTGCTGCAAGACCAGCCGCACCTGTCCCGGATTATCCTGATACAGCTCCACCACCTCGGCAACCAGCTGATTCAGGTCCACCGGTCGTTTGGCCAGCATCGGCGCTTTGGCATACTCGCTGAAGGCATTGACCATGGCCTTGAGGGTATCCACCTGCTGGATGATGGTCCGGGTCATGCGCTCAAGAAAGTCGGCCAGATCCGGCTCCAGCTTGCCATCCAGCTTGCGGTTCAGGCGCTCGGCAGACAGCTGGATCGGTGTGAGCGGGTTTTTGATTTCATGAGCCAGCCGGCGCGCCACCTCGGACCAGGCAGCATCGTGCTCGGCCTGTACCACATCGGTGACATCCTCGAACACCAGCACATGGCCCTGCTGATGGACAGAATCCTTGGGCAGACCGGCCCCGCGACAAACCAGAACCTGACGCCCCTGATCCGATGCCAGCACCACCTCAGCCTGCCAGTCCTGCTCCGGTGCCGCCAGCCAGGGGCTCAGGGCATCGACAAAAGGCTGCAGGCGCTCCAGATTGCGGCAGGCCTCTTCAAAGCTCAGCCCGACCTGATTCTGCATCGACTGCCCCAGAATCTGGCTGGCGGCCGTGTTGATGCGGCGGATGATCATATTCCCGTCCAGCGTCACCACCCCGGAGGACAGGTGCTCCAGCACTACATCCAGGTAATCATGTTCCTTCTGCAACTGCCGACGGGCCTGCTCACGCTCTTCCTGAACACTGAACAGGCGCTTGGTCATGGTATTGAAAGAGCGTGCCAGCAGGCTGAAGTCATCCCGGTCCGAAACCGGCAGTTTCTTTTTCAGATCACCGGAAGCCACCGCCAGCGTCCCCTCAACCAGATCACGCACCGGCCGGGTCAGGCGGCTTGAAAAAATGAAAGCAGCCCAGAGTGAGAACAACACCGTCAGAATGGCGATAACCAGCAGTGCCATACGCAGGGCATCCTTGAGTGCCTCCCGATTGTAGCTGATGGATTTATACTCATTACGCACATCCGACACATTACGCGCCAGCAGCTCCTCCCGCTCGGACAGGGCAAACAGGGCCGTCAGGATAGCCGGCTGCTCACCCAGTCCGTAAATCACCCGCAGGGCAACCCGGGCAAACAGCTGCTCCTCGCCATCCGCATCGTGCACCGATTCAATGTGCACGTATTCGTTACGCCCGGTCATATTGCGCAGCAGGTCCCGGACCGTAAAAAACGGAATCAGGCTGTCCACTTCATCCACACTGGTGGCAATATAATGCTGCCCCTCGGACAGCAGGATCACTTCATGGGCACCACGCCGCATGCGCCAGCCATCCATCAGGGCCGAAATCTCCAGTTTGGTACTGCCAGGCAGCTGCTTGGCCAGCTCGGTCAGATCCATAAGATGAACCCGGCTGCGCACCATGAGTGAATAATGGGCCAGCTCCAGCGAATCGTCCAGTGCACCCTCAACGGGCGTGCTGAGCTGGCGATCGATATTCTTGCCAATCAGGTTCATGGAGAAAAAAGACACAACCAATACCGGCAGCAGGGTCAGCACCAGAAACCCGCCCAGCAGCCGCAGGGTAAAGCGTGAGCCGGCCTGCCGGGTATGCCACTGGTAGATGATACGTATCAGATTGAGCAGAATCGCCAGCACCAGTATCGCCAGAATAAAGGCATTCAGGTACAACAGATAATGAAAACTGTTGGAATCACGCAGATTCTGGGTCGCCTGATACAACATCCCCAGAGATATGGCCAGCAGTATCCCGATCACCGTTATCGGCAACCATCGCAATATCACCCGGATCATTGTGTCAGTGGCCACATGATTCCCTGACTGACCAGCTCAGTCTTGCCTGAAAACATGGATGTAATGCTGAAGGCACCATCATTTTTCGGCCCCAGCACCGCACTGACAAAGATGGCCGAGTCATTGCCGAAAGCTTCCATGGGAATCAGCGGCAGACGGTGATTATTGACCGTCCCCATGAACGCCAGCGCGGCCGGCAGACTGGAGAAATTCCAGCTTTCCTTTGAATGTCGATCCAGCAACTGATAATTACGGCTGAGCGCGTGGTACTTGAGTTCGGTGACAATACTGTCCAGCCGCACCTTGCTGTCCCACCACCAGGCACTGTGGGTGACGAGATCAAAGCGGATTTCATTGACCAGCGTGACACCGTTCAGCAGGCTGTCACGCATCTCGTCACCGAGGGTATAGTCAAAGCGCATACTGGCCACCAGCTGCTCACGCAGCACGCCCTGAGTCAGGGAAAACTCCCGTACCGCGATCTGCCGCTCAAGCGCCAGCGCGCTGCCGGCAAAGAGCAGCACCAGCACCAATAACAAACCCCTGGATATTACCGTTATCATTCTGTTGATTCCTGCCCCGCCTTTTTCAGCAAGGCATAATAAAAACCGTCCATACCGGCATCCCCAGGCAATATCTGACGGCCAAACGTCAACGCCATCCCCCACGTTGCCCGAATGCTCAGGACTTCGGCTTCCGGATGCGCCGCAGTGAAAGTCCGCAGCTGCCCTTCATTTTCGTCCTGCAGCACGGAGCAGGTGACATACAGCAGCTGCCCGCCCGGTTTCAGCACCCCCCACAGGGCTGCCAGCAGACGCGCCTGCTCTTGTACCAGTGCCGCAATATCCGTTTCCCGGCGCAAGACCTTGATATCCGGGTGACGACGGATCACCCCGGTTGCCGAACAGGGAGCATCCAGCAGAATGCGGTCAAAGCCCTGCCCGTCCCACCAGGTTTCCGGTGCCCCGGCATCCACAGCCTTGCACACTGCCTGCAGCTGCAGACGCCGAAGGTTATCCCGCACCTGCTCCAGCCTTGCCGCACTGCTGTCCAGTGCCAGCAGGTGCAGGTCCGGATTGCACTCAAGCAGATGGCAGGTCTTGCCCCCCGGTGCCGCACAGGCATCCAGCACCCGCTGCTCCGGCTCACACGCCAGCAGCCGGGCAGCCAGCTGGGCGGCTGCATCCTGCACCGATACCAACCCGTCATCAAATCCGGGCAGGGACGCCACCGCTACCGCCTGTTCCAGCACCAGTGCTTCCGGTGCATGCGCCTGGAGGATCGCCTCAATACCGGCGGCCTGCAGCCGGGCCTGGTAATCGGCGGCTGTCATGGCTCGTTGATTAACGCGCAGCACCAGCGGCGGATGGGCATTGCCGGCTTCCATAATGGCACGCCAGTGCGTCGGCCAATCCTGTTTCAGATGCCGTGCCAGCCAGCGCGGAAATGCATAGCGCCCGGTTTCTGAGCGCTCCACCTGTGCCAGTACCGCCTCACGCTGCCGAATGAAGTTGCGCAGCACACCATTCACCAGCCCCCCGGCCCAGGGTTTCTTCTTCATGCGCCGGGCGGCATCCACCGTCTCGTTGACAGCCGCATGATCCGGCGTGCGCTGGTACATGAGCTGGTAAAGCCCGGTGCGCAACAGGCACTCCACATCACGGTCCGATTTCTTCAGCGGGCGCGACAGCAGGCGTTCCAGCACAACCGTCAGGCGCACATGCCAGCGCACACATCCGAAGCACAGGTTGCGCACCCAGGACTGATCCCGTTCCGACAGGGCGACCACCCGGGGAGCCTGCAGCACCTCGGTCAGCGAATTTCCCTGATAGACCACCTGAAACAGGGCACCGGATGCCACGGCCCGGATGTTCAAACCGCGTCCCCGGCATCTGCAGTCCCGGAATGCCTGAAACACACGCCGGCCAGGGAACGGGCATTGACAAAATCAGCCACAGCCATGCGCCGCCCACCGGCAGGTTGCAGCACCTGAATGCGCACGACCTGCCCGTCACCGGCAGCAATATCGATGCCTTCACGACTCTCGGCCACCACACTGCCGGGAGCCGCACTGACCGGCGCGGTATCCGGCAGCGAAGCTGCAAAAAAGCGCAATGGCTGTCCCTGATGCAGGCTGTAAGCCGTGGGCCATGCATCAAAGGCACGGATTTTACGTTCCAGCACGGCCGCAGGCTGCTGCCAGTCCAGCTCGGCTTCAGACTTATTGAGTTTGGCAGCATAACAGGCCCGCGAGTCATCCTGCACCTCGGGGGTCACATCCCCCTGCTCCAATTGCGCCAGCACCTCCAGCAGGGCCTGTGCCCCCAGTCCGGCCAGACGGTCATGAAGTACCTGTGCCCCGTCATCCGGGCCAACCGGCAGGGTCTTTTTCAGCAACATGTCACCGGTATCCAGTCCGGCAGCCATCTGCATGATGGTGACGCCGGTCTCCTGATCACCGGCTTCAATGGCACGCTGGATCGGGGCCGCCCCGCGCCAGCGTGGCAGCAGTGAAGCATGAATATTGAGACAACCCAGACGCGGAATATCCAGCACCGCCTGTGGCAAAATCAGGCCATAAGCGGCCACCACCATCACATCAGCAGCCAGCGCTGCCAGCCCGGCCCGATCGGCTGGCGCACGAAAATTTTCCGGCTGCCGGACCGGAACACCGACATCCAGCGCCACCGTCTTGACCGGACTGAAGCGCAGCTGACGCCCCCTGCCCGCCGGGCGGTCAGGCTGGGTATAGACTGCCAGCACCTCATGGTGCGACTGCAGCAACCCCTGCAGCGCCGGCACGGCAAATGCCGGTGTCCCGGCATAAATCACCCGCAATCCGTGGCGGCTCATCCAGCATTCGCCTGCTCGGGTGCCTTGCGCTTGAGACGCTCCAGTTTTTCCATTTTCCGGCGCACGCGCTGCTGCTTCAATACCGACAGATAATCAACAAACAACTTGCCGTCCAGGTGGTCCATTTCATGCTGGATGCAGGCAGCCAGCAGGCCATCAGCCTCGATTTCAAACGACTCGCCATCCTGTCCGAGTGCCCGCACCCGGATATCGGATGCCCGTGTCACCTTTTCATAATAATCCGGCACGGAAAGACAGCCCTCCTCATGCTCAATTACACCCGACTGCGCCAGAAGCTCGGGGTTGATCAGAAACAGGGGATCGTTTTTTTCTTCGGACAGATCAATTACAATGGCCCGTTCATGCACATTGACCTGAGTCGCGGCCAAGCCGATGCCACGTGCCTCGTACATGGTTTCCAGCATATCATTCAGCAGGGTTTTCATACGGTCATCGACCTGGGTGACGGGAGAAGCTTTTTTGCGCAATCGGGGATCGGGGTGGTGTAATATTTCTAATAAGGCCATGGTTAATTTTTACCGAAAATGATTACCGAAAATCTGAAAGTGGTGCCCTCACCGGTTTTATGACGTTATCATACCGGCAAGTCATCCCGTTAATTAATAATAACTACACAATAACAAGGATACTAACATGCTGCGTTACTCATCTGTACTCCGAGCCGGTTGTTTGACGGGCATTGTTTTTTTGTCAGCCTGCACCAACAACAGCGCCCTGATGCAGGAGAATCGTGCACAGGCAGACCGCCACTACGATGACTATTATGGCCAGCCGGCAGCCCGCTCCGGAAGCCAGACCGGCAAGGCCGCCAGCAGCAGCACCCAATCAACAGGCAATCGCCTTTCCGCCAGTGATATCCGCCCCGACGCCCCCAGCCGCTATGTCGTCCAGAAAGGCGACACCCTGTGGAGCATTGCCCGGAAATACCTGTACAAACCCTGGTTCTGGCCGGAAATCTGGGATGACAACCAGCGCATCCGCAATCCGCACCTGATCTATCCCGGCGATGTTCTGTATTTCGGTACCAATGGCCGTCAGGTATCCCGGAACAGTGGGGCAAGCATGAAGCTCTCACCCCGCATCCGGGTTGACCGCAGTGGTACCAAAATGGGCGAACCGCTGGCACTGCTGGCTCCGTTCATGCGCTGGCCGCTGGTCATGGACGGCGATGAAATCAACAAGCTGCCCTATATCGTTTCAGCCCGCGACGGCCAGACCCTGATCCAGAACAATACCACCATTTACATTCGCGGCCTGAACCGGTCCCGTCTCGGGGAGCGACTGGGCATTTACCATCCGGACAGCTACCTGCGTGATCCGGAAACCGGCAAGCCCCTCGGCCACCAGCTCTCCCATGTAGGCACGGCCCGTATCGACCGCATCGATGACCTGTCAACGGCAACCACACTGGAAACCAAGAATGTGGTCCGCAAAGGGGATCGCCTGCTGCCGGTTCCCACCCTTGAACAACAGCAGGCTCTGCGTGCCCCGATCCAGGCCCCGCAGCAGAAAATACGCGGCCATATTGCCGGGCTCTATGAGGCCAGCTATCTGGGAGCGGACTGCATGATCGCCATCATCAACCGCGGCAAACGTCAGGGCATCAAGCCCGGTTATGTTCTGGGGATTTATCATGAAGGCCGGGTGCTGGAAGACAAGTTCCGCTTCTACCATGGACGTGAGCCAAAGCCGTCCGGTGGTACCCAGCTGACCCAGCTGCCACCGGAAAAGGTCTCGAACGCCATTGTCTACAGCGTCAGCGAGAACCTGAGCTATGCACTTATCCTGGATTCCGCCCGTGAGGTCCAGAATGGAGATAGAATAGGCAATCCATAAGCTCAGGATCAACCACCCCGTGCCAGTAAACCAACAGGAACTGCAAGCCCGCCTGCAACTGTGGCGCGCCCCCGGCATCGGTACCGTCAGCTTCCAGCGTCTGCTGGGCTGTTTCGGCTCCATCACCCATGCGCTGGATGCCTCCGATACCGAACTGCGGCAGTGCGGCCTCAAGCCTACTGCCATCAGCGGGCTGCGCAGTGTGGACCGGAATTCCACCCGGGCAGACATGGCCTGGCTGGAACAGCAGGACAATCATCACATTCTGTTCATTGATTCTCCGGCTTACCCTCGTGCTTTGAAAAACATTCCCGGCTGTCCCCCATTGCTGTTTGTCACCGGCAACCCGGAACTGCTGCATGATCCGCAAATTGCCATGGTCGGCACCCGTAACCCCACCAGTGGCGGGCGTGAAAATGCGCGTGCCTTTGCCCGCCACCTGAGCCAGAGCGGCCTTACCATTACCAGCGGGCTGGCACTCGGCATTGATGCCGAAAGCCATCAGGGCGCACTGGAAGCCGGCGGCCCGACCCTTGCCGTGGTTGCCACCGGGCTGGACATGGTTTATCCGGCCCGCAACCGCAAACTGGCGGAGCAGATCGTCCGGCAGGGGGCGCTGATTTCGGAATTTCCCATCGGGATCAAACCGCATGCGGACAACTTTCCGCGCCGCAACCGGGTTATCAGCGGCCTGGCGGTCGGCACTCTGGTAGTGGAAGCCGCCTTGCGCAGCGGTTCACTGGTCACGGCCCGGCATGCCATGGAGCAGGGGCGCGAAGTCTTTGCCATCCCCGGCTCCATTCACAACCCTCTGTCCAAAGGGTGCCACCAGCTGATCCGTGAGGGGGCAAAACTGGTGGAAACCGCCAGTGACATTCTGGAGGAAGTCGCCGTTCAACTGCACAGTTATCTGGAAAACACCGGCCCGGCAGCACAGCAGAATCCACAGCCCGATCGTGGTCAATACCCCGCCCCGGAAGAAACACCCTACAGCCCCGAAGGCGACGAGCTGCGGGTTCTTGCCGCCCTTGGTCATGATCCGGTACCGGTTGACCAGATAGTCATGGATACAGGCTTGACCCCTGAGGCCGTTTCATCCATGCTGCTAATGCTTGAACTGCAGGGGCATGTGGCTGCGTGTGGTGGTGGGCATTACATGCGGTTGGGCCCGAGAGACTAAAAGCCTGATGAAAGAGAACACCCTCGATGTCCTGTTCTACCTGTTTGAAAACTACCCCGAACTGGAAGAAGACGCCTCGGAAGACCGTGAGTCACTGAACCAGTACCTGCTGGGTGCGGGCTTTCTGCCCGGCGAGATCAACCGCGCCTTCAACTGGCTGGAGAGCCTCGGTGATGAAGCCCATACCCTTGACCCTGCCAGCGACCCCGGTGCCATTCGGGTATTCACCGCTGAAGAGCAGCACTGGCTCGATACCGAATGCCGCAGTTACCTGCTGTTCCTGGAGCGGGCCGGGGTTCTGAATGCCGAAACCCGTGAGCAGATCATTGGACGGGTACTGGAACTGGAAGACAACGACTTTGATCTTGACCGCCTCAAATGGGTGATCCTCATGGTACTGCTCAACCGTCCGGATGAGGACAACTCCTTCTTCTGGACCGAGGGCCTGACACTGGACGGAACCCAGCCCATCTACCACTGATACCAATCGATTCCGCACCGGCTCTTTACTTTTACCGGCTTTTCAGGTTTAAAATGCAGGCCACAGACAGGCCCTGAAGCCTGCAAACTCCCGAACATCATCTGAAAAGTGGCCTCATGAGCGAGAACCTTGTCATTGTCGAATCACCCGCCAAGGGAAAAACCATCAAGAAATACTTGGGGAAGGATTTCGAGGTGCTTGCCTCCTATGGCCATGTGCGCGACCTGATCCCCAAGGAAGGCGCTGTCGACCCCGAGCATGGCTTTGCCATGAAGTACGAAGTCATCGACCGCAACCAGCGTCATGTGGATGCCATCGCCAAAGCCCTGAAAAAGGCAGGCACGCTTTACCTGGCCACTGACCCGGACCGCGAAGGTGAAGCCATTTCCTGGCATCTGTACGAACTGTTGAAAGAGCGCGGCATCCTTGAGGGGAAAACCGTCCAGCGTGTGGTATTCCACGAAATCACCAAACGTGCCGTTCAGGCCGCCATCCAGAACCCGCGCGGGCTGTCCTACGAGCTGATAGACGCCCAGCAGGCCCGGCGGGCACTGGATTATCTGGTCGGTTTCAACCTTTCACCACTGTTGTGGCGCAAGATCAAGCGCGGCCTCTCGGCAGGCCGGGTACAGAGTCCTGCCCTGCGCCTGATCGTGGAGCGCGAGCAGGAAATTGAAGCCTTTGTGCCACAGGAATACTGGAGCCTGACGGCACTGACGGAAAAGGAAAGTCAGGGTTTCAACGCCCGTCTGCACACCCTGGACGGCAAAAAGCTGGAACAGTTCGATATCAACCGGGACAGCAGGGCTCATGAAGTCCGTGAACGTCTGCTGGCGGCGGCCAATGGCGAGCTGCTGGTCGAAAAGATCGAACGCAGGGAGCGAAAGCGTCACCCGGCCGCTCCCTTCACCACCTCTACCCTGCAACAGGAAGCGGTACGCAAGCTGTACTTCTCATCCCAGCGCACCATGCGCACCGCCCAGCAGCTGTATGAAGGCATCAATCTGGGCAGTGGCGGGCCGGTCGGCCTGATCACCTACATGCGGACCGACTCGGTTACACTGGCCGGTGAAGCCATTACCGAACTGCGGGAGTTGATCACCGAAAAATACGGTGCCAGCCAGCTGCCGGAGGTCCCGCGCCAGTACAAGACCAAATCCAAGAATGCCCAGGAGGCACACGAGGCCATTCGCCCCACCTCCTGCCGGCTCATACCGGAAGAAGTCCGCCCTTACCTGAGTGATGAACAGTTCAAGCTCTACCAGCTGATCTGGAAACGCACCGTGGCCTGTCAGATGATTCATGCCACCGTGGATACCGTAGCCGTGGATCTGGCGGCTGAGCCGGGTTCATTTTTCCGCGCCAATGGCTCCACCATCCGGGATCCGGGTTTCCTGATCGTGTACGAGGAAGGGCTGGATGACCAGAAACAGGAACAGGACCGGACACTTCCCCCGCTGCAGGAAGGGGAAAAGCTGCCACTGCACGACATTGAGGCCAGACAGCACTTTACCGAACCCCCGCCCCGTTACTCTGAAGCCTCACTGGTCAAGAGTCTGGAAGAATACGGTATCGGTCGCCCCTCCACTTACGCCAGCATTATTTCCACCCTGCAGGCGCGCGAATACGTGGAGCTGAACCAGCGCCGCTTCTTCCCCACCGATATCGGGCGTATCGTCAACAAGTTCCTGACCGAGCATTTCACCCGCTACGTGGACTACGACTTCACGGCCAATATGGAAGACCAGCTGGATGACATCTCGCGGGGTGAGAAAGCCTGGGTTCCGGTCATGGAGCAGTTCTGGCAGCCATTCCATGATCTGGTGGAAGAAAAAATGGATAGCGTGCAACGCAGCGATGTGCTGCAGGCACGCGAGATCGGCATGGACCCCAAATCCGGAAAACCGGTATCGGTACGCATGGGACGCTACGGGCCTTTTGTACAGATTGGCAGCCGTGACGATGAGGACAAGCCGGTCTTTGCCAGCCTGCGGGCCGGAATGAAAATGGATGCGGTCACGCTGGAAGAAGCACTGGAGCTGTTCAAGCTGCCCCGTACCCTGGGTGAAACCGCTGATGGCGAGGCCGTCAGCTGTAATATTGGCCGCTTCGGTCCCTACGTCCGCTACGGCAGCAAGTTCGTATCACTCAAGAAGGAAGATGACCCCCATACTGTCACCCTGGAACGGGCACTGGAACTGATTGAGGAAAAAAAGGCCGCCGATCTGGCACGGACCCTGATGGACTTCGGCAACGGCATCCAGATTCTCAAGGGGCGCTGGGGACCTTACCTGACGGATGGCAAGAACAAGGCACGCCTGCCCAAGGAGCGTGAACCCGAATCCGTCACGCTGGAGGAAGCACAGCAGATTCTGGCCAGCATTCCGGCCAAGGCCAAGGGCGGCAAGAAAGCTGCCGCCACCAAAGGCAAAACCCCGGATACGGCAGCCGATGGCGCTGAAACCCCGAAACCGGCCACACCGAAGCGCCGTACCAAAACGGCAAAAGCAGCAGCAACAAAAGCGGCCGGCACCAAAAGTGCTGATGGCTCAAAAAAACCGGCCACCCGGAAACGCGCCACGACCAAGGCAGGCACGGCCAAAAAAACCGCCAGCAACGGCAAGGAAGCAGCCACAGCGACCCAGGACAGCAAAAGTCGCACGGGCAGTCGCGGCAAGAATGCCGGTCCCCCGGCTGAACTGTAATGCGCACCAGCGCCAGTCTGGAACAGGCTCTGGAAACCGTCCGCAATGGCGGCATCCTGGCCTATCCGACGGAGGCAGTCTTCGGCCTCGGCTGCAATCCCGGCAACCTGAGTGCCGTACAGCGCATTCTGGGTATCAAGCAGCGCCCGGCAGACAAGGGGCTGATCCTGATCGGTACCAGCCTGAACCAGTTTGATGCCTGGCTGGCTCCACTGGATGACCTGATTTTGTCACGCATTGAGCCCGGCTGGCCGGGTCCTGTCACTTGGCTGCTGCCGGTGCGACCTGAAGTTTCGCCCCTGCTGCGGGGCAACCATGACAGGATCGCCGTGCGCATCAGCAATCACCCTGACTGCCAGTACCTGTGCCAGCGCCTTGGACATCCGCTGGTCTCCACCAGTGCCAACCCGAATGGCCAGCCACCGGCACGCAATGCCCGCGAAGCCCGGCATTATTTCGGTGCCCAGATTGACTTTTACCTGGATCGCAGCATCGGCGGGCTTGACAAGCCGACAGAAATCCGTGATGCCCTCACCAATGAGGTAGTACGGACCGGGGCCTGAGCCATTGCGTCAGGACACCCGCAAGCTCATGGAATGCCTGCAACAGCTGAAACAGGAACAACAGGGCTGTATTCTGCAAGCCTTCCATTTCGGCCTTACCCATGATGCTGACCCATAACGCCAAGCCACCGGGCACCATTAAAGCCTGGATCCGGCGCGGGCCGGAACAGTTACGCAGCTGTCTGGTTGCCGGCTGAGACTTCGGCCTCAGCAGGGAAAAACAGTCCGAGGCTGTTGTGCCATACCTGAGGCAGCAGGGTTTCCAGGCTCACCTGCTTCACCGCTGCCACCTTTTCAGCAATAAAGGGCAGATAATACGGCGCATTGGGCTTGCCCCGGTAGGGTACCGGTGTCAGATAAGGGGAATCGGTCTCGAACAAAATCTGTGTCAACGGTGTCATGGCGATCACCTCACGCACATTGTCGGCACGGTTGAAAGTGCTGATGCCATTGAAGCCCAGATGAAAGCCTTCTCCCAGACAGTATTCCGCCAGCACCATGCCGGAAGTGAAACTGTGGATCACGCCACGCTGACGCAGGTCGGCGGTAAAGTTGCGCAGGATGGCTTCGGTGTCGGCATCGGCCTCACGGGTATGCACCACAATCGGCAGGTCCAGCTCAATGGCCAGCTGCAACTGACGCTCGAAAACCTCACGCTGACGGCTACGATCGGAGTGCTCGTAATAATAATCCAGCCCGATTTCCCCGATGGCCACCATCCTGTCGGTCCGGGCATTGACCCGGATCTGCTCATGCACGGCATCCGAGTAATCTTTGGCATCATGGGGATGAATACCTTGGGTTCCCCAGACCATGGGGTGGCTTTCGGCAATATGGCGAACCGTATTCAGATTATCCGGGGATACGGCAATGGTCACAATACGCTCAACACCCACCGCCCGTGCAGCAGCAATGGTCTGCTCCAGTGCTTCATCCTTGAGGTAATCAAGGTGGCAATGGGTCTCCATCAGCGGGTGATTAAAAACCGGAATCTCGCGTTTCTTGCTCATGCATTCTGCTTTATTTCACATTTTTCAGGTCAAGCCGATAGTCAATCAGCAGGGGGGCATGGTCGGAAAAGCGCTCATCCTTATAAATGGCCGTCTTCTCCACCCTACCCCGCAGGGAGGGTGACAGCACATGATAATCGATGCGCCACCCGACATTTTTAGCCCAGGCCTGCCCCCGGTTGGACCACCAGGTATAAGCATGCTCCGGCTGCGGCAGTTCGCGGAAAGCATCAACAAAGTCCCAGTCATCAAACAGCTTGTCGAGCCAGGCCCGCTCCTGCGGCAGGAAACCGGAGGTCTTCTGGTTGCTCTTCCAGTTGCGGATGTCTTCATTCCTGTGGGCAATATTCCAGTCGCCGCACACCACCAGATCATGTCCATCCGCCACACGCTGCTGCAATACGGTCTCAAAGTAATCCATGCAGCGGTACTTGACCAGCTGCCGTTCCTCTTTGGAAGAACCGGAGGGCAGATACAGGGAAGCGACCCCCAGATTACCAAAACGGGCCTCCAGATAGCGGCCTTCACGATCAAACTCCGGCTCCCCCATCCCGATGATGAGTGCATCCGGCTCATGGCGACAATAAAGCGCCACACCGCTGTAACCCTTCTTTTCCGCATCGTGGTAATAGCAGTGATACCCTGCCGGAAAGAACTGCTCACGCTGCGCTTCCAGCTGGTGTACCTGAGCCTTGGTTTCCTGAATGCAGACCACATCGGCATTCTGGGCCAGCATCCAGTCAAAAAAGCCCTTTTTGGCGGCTGAACGGATGCCATTGACATTCGCGGTAATGATGCGCATCAATCCCCCTGACGCTGCTCCGGGAAGCCCAGCAACAGAATTTCCATCAGCGCCTTCTGGGCATGCAGGCGGTTTTCAGCCTCATCCCAGACCACACTTTGTGGCCCGTCGATCACTTCTGCAGCCACTTCCATGCCCCGATAAGCCGGCAGACAGTGCATGAACAACGCATCCGGATCAGCACGCTGCATCATGTCCGTCGTGACCTGATAATCCTGGAAAGCCTGCATGCGTACCTTTTTCTCGTCTTCCTGCCCCATACTGGCCCAGGTATCAGTCACCACCACATCCACCCCGTCCACCGCTTCCAGCGGGTCCCGGAACAATACGGCGGCATCCCCGGCAGCAGCCTGTATCTCCGAATCCGGATCATAACCGGCCGGACAGGCCATATTGAGGCGAAAACCGAACAATACCGCCGCATTCATCCAGGAATGGCACATATTGTTGCCATCCCCAACCCAGGCTACGGTCTTGCCTGCCGGATCACCGCGCTGCTCAACCCAGGTCATAATGTCCGCCAGCAGCTGGCACGGATGGTAAAGGTCCGTCAGGGCATTGATAACCGGTACCCGTGAATGCTGAGCAAAGCACTCGATCATCTCCTGCTGAAAGGTGCGGATCATGACCAGATCCACCATGCGTGAAATGACACGAGCGGCATCTTCGATCGGTTCACCACGCCCCAGCTGGGTATCATTCGGTGACAAAAACAGCGCATGCCCGCCCAACTGGGTCATGCCGGCCTCGAAGGAAACCCGGGTACGGGTGGAGGCCTTCTCGAAGATCATGGCCAGCGTTCGGTTTTTGAGCGGCTGGTAAAGCTCGCCGCGTTTGGTTTTCTGCTTCAGGCTGACCGCATGCCGGATCAGGGCATGCAACTCGTCAGGACTGAAATCTTTCAGGCTAAGAAAATGGCGTATGTCACTCATTCCTCTCCTCCAGGAATTTCCTCACCAGCTCGCTGACCGTGGTAATAATCCGGTCCGCTTCAGCCATCGAAATCACCAGCGGTGGCAATAACCTGACCACATTGCCCGCTGTCACATTAATCAACAATCCCTCGGCCAGCGCCCGCTTCACCAGCTCGCCGCAATCCCGCTCCAGCTCGATGCCCTGCATCAGGCCCAGACCGCGCACGGCCCGGACACCGGCAACATCCGCCAGCCGGGAACGCAGCTGCTCCTGCAGATAAACCCCCAGCAGTTCGGCCTGTGCCGCCAGATTGTGCTTTTCCATCACTTCAACCACCGCCAGTCCCGCCCGACAGGCCAGCGGATTGCCACCAAAGGTGGAGCCATGATTACCCGGTGCAAAAACCGCCCCGGCCTTGCCCGCAGCCAGACAGGCTCCAATCGGCATACCGTTGCCGAGCGCCTTGGCCAGGGTCATGACATCCGGACGGATAGCGGTGTGCTGGAAGGCAAACCACTTGCCGGTACGGCACATGCCGGTCTGAATCTCATCCAGCATCAACAGCGCATCGTGGATATCACACAAGGCCCGTGCCTGCTCCAGATACCCTTGCGGCAGGACATGCACGCCCCCCTCACCCTGCACCGGCTCGACCAGCACGGCCACCACATCGGGATTGGCGCTAAACAACTGTGCCAGTGCCCCGGCATCCCCGTAAGGCAGACGCACAAAACCTTCGAGCAAAGGACCAAAGCCGGCCTGGATTTTGGCATTGCCGGTTGCAGTCAGGGTCGCCAGGGTACGGCCATGAAAGGCGTGCTCCATCACCGCAATCACCGGACGCTCAACCCCTTTTCGGTGGCCATAAAGGCGTGCCAGCTTGATGGCGGCCTCGTTGGCCTCCGCACCGGAATTGGCAAAAAATACCCGTTCCAGTCCGGACAGGGCGCACAGCTTCCGGCCCAGTGCTTCCTGATTGGCAATGTGAAAGATATTCGAAGTATGCATCAGGGTATGCGCCTGCTCACTGATGGCATCGGCAACTTCACGTCGCGCATGCCCCAGACTGCAAACCGCTATACCGGAAATGGCATCAAGATACTGCCTGCCATCAACATCCCACAGGGATGCACCTTCGCCTTTGACGAAGGTCACTGGCAGACGCGAATAGGTGGACATCAAGGAACCCTGGGCATCTGTCACGACGAATCCTCCGCATGAACCAAAAAACAAAAGGCAGCCGAGACAGGCTGCCTTTCAGGAAGCCTGAATATAGGCAATGCAAATTCAAATGTCAATCAGCAATAACTTTATTTGTCAAGGATTTCAAACACAAAATCGACTGATGGCAAGCCGGGTCAGGACAGCATTGTACGACCACCAACACCCTGCTTAAAATCGGTTTTGACTTCCATCAGCAAGGCCTGTTTCACCATGATTCGTACTGCCCTTCCAACAGATGCCGCCGCCATTGTCGCGCTTTACAACTATTATGTCCTCAACACCACCATCACCTTTGAAGAACAGCCGGTCAGCTCAGAAACCATGACACAACGCCTGCATGCCGTACAGAATGAAGCCGGCCTGCCCTGGCTGGTCCTGGAGCAGGATGGTGTACTGGCGGGTTATGCCTGTGCCAATCGCTGGATGAGCCGTTCAGCCTACCGTTTCGCCGTGGAAGCCACGGTCTATCTGGCAGCCGGGCAGGAAGGCCGGGGGCTGGGACGGACACTGTACGGGGCACTGTTTGATGCATTGCGCCAACACGACCTGCACACCGTGCTGGGCATTATTGCCCTGCCCAACGCTGCCAGCGTGGCCCTGCACGAAAAAATGGGCATGCAAAAGGTCGCTCATTTCCGTGAGGTGGGCTATAAATTCGGGCGCTGGCTGGATGTGGGTTACTGGCAGATGCTGCTTTAAAAGCATTACAAACGTTGCATTCCCCGCTAAAAAATGGAGGCGAACACTGAATCACAACCCATTTTCACAAGGAAAGAGCATTCCATGCGAACCAGAGCGCCTGCATTACGATGCACCACGCTGAGCCGCTGTTCCGGATGCGCCGAACAGTCGTGCCCAGGCAGCCTCCGTCCCGGCCACCAGCCCCAGTCCAGCGACGGCAGGCTGACGACAGGGACCGGCAGCAAATGCCTGTGCCACCGCCGCTGCCGCCGGGGAAAAGTAAACCCGAAGTGCGCAGTGCAAGCGTCCTTCCGACTCATGGCGCATGAAGACGGCCAACTCCGGTAGATTGCCCGCCTGTGCCAGTACCCGATCAGCGGCAATCCGGATCTGCTCCAGTTGTTCCCCGGCCAGCATTGCATCCCCAAGATTGCAACTACGCCATTGTTCCATTGACCAGACTCCTGAGCTTGGGTCACACAGGTCACAGGACGGTCCCGGTGACCTGGATTATTCCGATGGAAATCAGCCATTCTGGCACTGAAAGCCCGCTCCTGACAATCCGGGGGGTCTTTCTGCACTCAAAACATCCGGGCAATCTGCAGGTGATGTGCGTTAATGGCAAGCTCCCGTGCCCGCAATCCGTCGGAGTTACGCTGCGCCGGATCGGCACCGGCCTGCAACAGAAAATCCACTACATCGGCATGGCCAAAACGTGCGGCATGATGCAGGGGTGTCCAGTCCTTGCTGGTACGCCCGTTCGGATTCAAACCGGCCTTGACCAGAAACCTGACCATGGGCAGTTTGCCGGCAGCGGCCGCCTGATGCAGGAAGGTGATGCCCTGATTCCCCTGACGGTTGAAATTGACACCTTCCTGATAAAAAACTTCGGCCACATCGACCCAGCCACCCTGTACTACCAGGTCCAGTGCTGACAGGGCATTGGCATGGGGCTTGTATTCCGGATCAGCCCCTTTGCGCAACAACCAGCGAATATCGTTCGCGTTACCGGCGCGCACCGCTGCCAGCAGCCGCTCCCCGAGTTCAACGGCTGAATAGGATGCCGGAGCCGGTTGTGGCACGGGCAAGGCGGAAGTCTGAACCGTGCTTTCCTGCCCACCCTGCCAGGAACCGGCTACATCGTAATAAACGGCCCCGCCCTGCGTCCGGACAGGTGCCACCTCAACAGGATAAGCACCCGTACCATCATTCCGGGCCGGCAGATCAGCCTGTCCGGTGTATTGCTCATAAACACCGCCAACCTGACTGTTCCCGACCTGCCCGGTATAATCGGCATAGCCACCATTATCATGGATCACACTGCCATCCATCGGTGTTTCGGCCACATAGCCGGCATTGTCATAAACCACACTGTCCATACCCGCACCGTTATCCGCCAGTGCTTCAGTCACATAACCGGCATTATCGTAAATCGTGCCACCCGCCCCGGCACCATCATAGGCCAGTGCATAGTCTGCTGCAGGGTCCTGGGCATACTCGACAGACGTCTGACCGGAGAACACCTCATCATGGGGGAATGCTTCAGCATGGACGACATGGACGCTTGAAAGGGAAATGATGGCCAGCACACCGGCGGCGGTGATGGGGCTTCTGGTTATTTTCATAATGACACCCTGATTGTAAGCTGCCTGATTGGGGATGGGCGGCCTTTATACCGCCGTCCGTTCATGCTAGCCAAACACTGGCAGCCAATCGAAAAAATGCGACATCCGGCCACAACGGATACGGGCGCAGGCATACCGGTCAGGTGATTGCAATGTGCAAAACGCTGGTGAGGCCGGAAAAAGTTGTTACACTGCCCTGACACCAAGTTACAGGGAGTACAGCCATGTCCTACGAATTCAATACCACCCTGAACGGCAGCTTTGATGCCGTCCTGGAAAAAGTCCGTACCGTCCTGCAGGAAGAGCAGCTGGGCGTGGTCAGCGAAGTCAATGTACAGGCCATATTCAAGGCCAAAATGGACCGTGACATCACACCTTACCGCATTTTCGGGGCCTGCAATCCCAAACTGGCCGCCCGGCTGATTGATGAAGAGCCAAATGCAGGCGTCTTGCTACCCTGTAATTTCATCATGTACGAAAGTTCACCAAACCGCATTGTGGTCAGCTTCATGGACCCGGTGACAGTGCTGGGGCTGGCCCACAGTACAGCGGCCCGGGAAGTGGGCAGGGTTGCCAGGGAAAAACTGCAGCGGGTCATGGACAAGCTGGTGGCCTGAGCCTGGCAGTGTAGCAAACCCCATCCGGGTTGCCCGTACATTATCAACGGGTAGATGGCAGGCATCACCACAGCCCTAACCGTCATCCCGGCTCTTGTTTTTCCAGGCATTGGCCAAGGAGTCAAACCCCCCATGAAAACTCGCTCATACCAAACGATGCTGGCCCTGTCACTGGCAGCTTCATCACTGCCATTATCAGCCGCAGCTGAAGAAAGCCTGCAACTATATGCCGCCGGCAGCCTGAAGGCAGCGTTGAGCGATATCAGCACCGCTTATGAAAAAACCTACCAGATACCGGTTACGGCAAAGTTCGGTCCCAGCGGCCTGCTGGTCAGGAAGGATGCAGCGGCCAAAGCCTGGCAGCTGGCTCTGTACATTTTGTCTCCGACCGGGCAGCGGATACTGCAGGACTACGGTTTTGAGGCTGTGGCCATCCCGGCAGATGAGTAAACCGGAAGCAAGCCGCCATGACCACGATCGACACCCAAGCACTCATCCGTACCTACCCGCTGCTCAGCCAGCTGATGGCCCTTGAAGAAGTCTGCTGGTTCAACCCGGCAATCACCACGCTGGCTGCAGGGCTGCCTTACGTTGGCCTGGATGCAACAGATATTCAGGATGCCAGTACACGGCTACAGCGTTTTGCCCCCTACCTGATGCGGGCTTTTCCGGAAACGGTATGTACAAACGGCCTGATCGAATCTGCACTGCTCGACATTCCCCACATGCAGCAGCAACTGGAGCAGGAAGCCGCAACACGCATCCACGGTCGACTGCTGCTGAAGCAGGACAGCCACCTGCCCATCTCCGGCTCCATCAAGGCACGCGGTGGCATTTATGCGGTTCTGGTCCATGCCGAAGAACGGGCCATGGCCGCCGGGCTGCTGGCAGAAACAGATGACTACGACAAGCTGGCGGATGCCACCTTCAGGCAATTTTTCCGGCAATACCACATCGCGGTAGGCTCCACCGGCAATCTGGGCCTGTCTATCGGCATCATAAGCGCCCGGCTGGGCTTTTCCGTCACCGTGCATATGTCTGCAGATGCGCGCCAGTGGAAGAAGGACAAACTGCGGGCGCATGGGGTCACGGTGATCGAGTACGATCAGGACTACGGTGTTGCCGTGGCACAGGGGCGCAAGGCAGCAGAGAATGACCCGGCCTGTTTCTTTATTGATGATGAAAATTCAAAAACCCTGTTTCTCGGCTATGCCGTGGCCGGCGAACGCCTGAAGCAGCAGTTTGATGAGCATGGCATCAAGGTGGATGCCGATCACCCGCTGTTTGTCTACCTGCCCTGCGGGGTTGGTGGTGGTCCGGGCGGTGTGGCATTCGGACTGAAACTGGCATTCGGGGATCATGTTCACTGCCTCTTTGCCGAACCGACCCACTCACCCTGCATGCTGCTGGGGGTGCATACCGGCCTGCATGATGGAATCGCGGTGCAGGACATCGGTATTGACAACATCACTGCTGCTGACGGGTTGGCAGTCGGTCGGGCCTCCGGCTTTGTCGGTCGGGCCATGGAGCGGCTGCTGGATGGTTATTTCACCGTCTCGGATCAGCGCCTGTACCGGTACCTGGGTGAACTGGATCGCCGGGAAGGTATCCGGCTGGAGCCTTCCGCCCTCGCAGGCATGTATGGCCCCCTTGTGGTATCCCGTGATCATGCCTACCGACAGCGTATGCAGTTTGATGCAACGCGCATGAAAAATGCCACCCACTTGGTCTGGGCCACCGGCGGCGGCATGGTGCCAGAGCAGGAAATGCTGACCTATCTGGCCTCCACTCAGACAGAAGCTGATGGCTGACCGAACAGATAGCCCTGCAACAAATCGGCACCCAGCCCTTGGATCCGCTCCAGCACTGCTGAGGTCTCAACACCTTCGAGGATGATCTGCATACCGGCGGCCCGGCCAAGATAGACAATCGACTCGATAATGCCCCGGTTTTTTGTGTACCCGGAATCCGTCATCAGCCCCCAGACAATGCTTTTGTCAATCTTGATGAAATCCAGCTCCAACTTGCTGATATAATTGAAGGATGAAAAGCCGGTGCCAAAATCATCCAGGGCAAAACGGATACCGGCATGGCGCAAACCGTTGATGAAGGACTCGGCATGCTGGAAGTTGACAATTTCCGCACTTTCCGTCAGCTCGATGACCAGACGGGCCGGGTCATAAGCATACTCATTCAGTTTTTCGAGAATATAACCATCAAAGCCGGGTGTACTCAGGGTGTGGTTGGAAACATTGAAAAACAGCACCGGCTGTGGCTGGTGTGAGCACAGGCAGGCCAGCGCCTGATCCAGCACCAGCCGGTCAATCCGGATAATCAGGCGGGTCTGCTCGGCATAAGCAATGAAATGCCCCGCCTGCAGTACATCACCCTGCGCCTGACGGCTGATCCGGACCAGTGCCTCATAAGCCACCCGCTCATGGCCGGCCTGACTGACAATGGGCTGGAAATACACCTGAAAATGCCCCTGCTGCAACGCCTGATGCAGATGATTCAGCCACCGGGCCAGCTGCCGCTCCTGAAACACAATCAGCTCCCTCCCGGTATAGAAATGGAAGTCCGCCTGTTTCAGGCGCTTGTTTTCATACATTGCCGTATCCGCACAAACCAGCAAGTCATCCATATTGCCAGAGTCAGCCGGAAAACCGGCCACACCAATGGATGGCTTGCTTTTCACCACCATCCGCAATCCCCGCCGCCAGAGCGGTGACTGCTGCCAGTGCAGAACCACCCGGCTCAACAGGGCCTCCACCTCGGCACGGCTGCTCCCGCGCATGGCCATGGCAAACTCGTCACCCCCCATACGCGCCAGCAGCAGACCATCACCTGCCACTTCCTCTCGCAGGATGTCGGAAAAAGCAGCCAGCACATGATCACCCGCCGCATGGCCCAGGGTGTCGTTGATCACCTTGAAATGATCCAGATCAAACAGGGCCAGATAAAACGGCGTGTCCTGCCGCACCCAGGACTCCAGCTCCTGCCTGAAACGCCGACGGTTCCACAGGCCGGTCATGCCGTCACAGTCCGCCAGTACCCGCAGCTGGTCATTCTGCCCCTGCAGGCTGGCATGCAGCTGCATCAGGCGGCCATTCAGGGCACGTACCGACTGATGCATGAAGTCCAGCTCATCCTGACGATGGGGCTGACGCATGCGCACCACCGCTCCACAGCCTTCCAGCAGTTCCTCAGCCTGCTCGAACTCACCAGCACCGATCACGGGCAGCACCCCGGCCAGAAACTGCAGGCGGCGAATCACCTGATGGATAAAGAAATACAGCACGATGCACAACAGCAGCATGACCAGCAGGGAACCCAGCATTATCCGTCCGAACGCAGTGGCTGCCTGTTCAAAGTTGGATGTCATGTCCTCCACCGTGACAAACAGGTAGCGCTCATCGGCAAAATAGTCCGTGTCCAGTCGGCCCAGCAGCAGCTCATGCCCTGGCAGCGAGCGCTGATACACGGGCTTCTGCCAGTCCAGATCAGCCAGCAGATCACGATATTTCAACCACTTGACCTGGCTGCTGGCGGCCTGAAACACCACCTCGTATCCGGGCAGCGCTTCCCCCGATCGCCCCCCAGAACGTGGAGAATCAGCCGGGTTGTGAAACAGGAAGAGACCGGGACCGACCAGAAACTCGAACTGCCGCAGCAGGTTTTCCACCGGAATACGCAGGCTCAGATACCCCAACCCGCCGGAGTTCGCATCCAGGGTACGAACCAGGGTGAAAAAGCACAGGTCACGGCAGCTCAGATACGTGATACTGTGGCGTTCCCGCTCTGCCTGCAGCAGCCGTATCTGCATCTCGTCACTGTCGACACCCTGCTCTGTCACCGCCCCCCAGCTATTCAGCAGTCGGCCATCTCCGGCCAGAAAATCCATGACCAGAAAGTCCGGCAGCTGCTCCAGTACCGACCAGCCCTGATCCAGTCCGGCCACCACCTGCGCCACCGACAAGGCTCCGGAAGCATCCGGTTCCGGTACTGCCGCCAGCACTTCACGGGCAAGCTGCTGAAGACGGTTGTCCACCTGCTCCAGGATGGCAGTAAACTGGGCCTTGTTGAAAGACTGATTACGCTCATAAAGCTGCAACACGCTGTGGTTGAGGTGCTGATAAACAAACACCAGAAAAACCAGCCAGCCAAGGCAGAATACCCCAAAAACCTTGGAAAGAATCCGGGACTCGACCCCGATCACCGGCTGCAGTACAGATTTGACCATTCAGGTAATCACAATAAGAAAACTCAATCTTCGCCAATCAATCGCCTTCCGGGAACCAGGTTGCCGGCGACCAGAAAAAAATATTGATCCGTCCGGATATCCAGTGCCAGATCCTTGCGCAACGCCGACAGGTGATTTTCAAAGTAAAGCGGCACAATGGCCTGATCATCCAGCGCCAGTTCGGCAGCCTGCATCAGGCGCGTCATGCGCCGCACACCATCAAAATCCTCATCCGCCTGATCCAGCATGTGATCAATCACCGGGTTGCTGTAACGCCCGTCATTGAACAGACCGGCAACGTCATCACGGGTATGCACCAGATTATAAAGACTCATATCCAGGCGATTGTGGGAATAAATGCCCATCAGCACCGCAGAGTACCGGGAGTCGGCACTCTCCCTGAAAACCGTATCCTTATCCAGGGACACAACGGTCGTCCGGATGCCGACGGTATTCAGGTTGGCCGCAATGGCCTCCAGTATCGCCACATCACGTTGGAAATGCCCACGCGTTCCATGCAGGGTCAGCCGGAATCCGTCCGGATAACCGGCCTCGGCCAGCAGTCGGCGTGCCCCGGTCACAGAAACGGCAGGTGCCTGCAGCACCGGATTATACCCCTGGGTACCCGGTGGCAGAAACTGGCCACTGACCTCACCCACCCCGGATAAAACCGTATTCACCAGATAACCGCGATCAATGGCCAGGGAAATGGCCTTGCGCACCCGCACATCCTGTAGCGGATTCGGCTCCAGCACCTGCCCCTGCAGATCAGTGACAAAGGGTGAAGCCTGACGGTAGCTGTCCAGCATGAGCTGCATCAGGATACCGGAACGCACCTCAAGCAGGCTGATCTGCGGGTCTCCACGCAGCAGCACCGTTTCCTCCGGGGTAATCTGTTCGACCAGATGGACCTGAGCCTGCTGGAGGGCACGAACCCGCCCGGATGGCTGCAGGTAACGCAGCTCCACCTTTTGAAGCACCGGTTGCGAATCGTGATATCGGGGGTTGGCTTCCAGCAGGATACCACCGGCCAGACTGATGCCCTGCCAGGTATAGGGACCGGAGCCGATAAACCCCTGTCTGGTCGCAAAATCGTGTGAATTGGTCAGGGTATCCCGGTACTGCAGCACACTGAACATCCCGAACAGACGTGACAGATCAGGTTCCGGCTGCCGGGTGGTCAGCCGGATGGTGTAGTTATCCAGTGCCTCATAATGTGTCAGTGCGTTGGTAATACGCTGATATTCATGGGAATCATGGGCGGCAACACGCTGAAGGCTATAAATCACGTCACGGCTGGTCAACGGTGAGCCATCACTGAAACGAATATTCCGGCGCAGATGCAACTCCCAGCGCCGGGCATCCAGCGCCTGCCAGGATTTCAGTATCAGGGAATACGCCTTGCCACTGGCTGGCGTAATCAGCAGAAAATCGTATAAATGGGCGCTGAGCTGCAGGTCCGGACTGGTACGCAGGAAATGGGGATCCATGGAAACCGGTCTGCCACTGACGGCCATGACAAAAGGCTCGGGTAAACGGGAAGGCGTCTCCGGTGCCGGGTTTGCAGCGGTGACCGTGCCGAAATAACAGGCGATCAGCAGAAACGGCAAAAAAATACAGGTATTTTTTGACACGGCAGCAAACTCTGGTCAGTGCCCCACCGGGGGAAACAAGGTATAAAAATTATAACACCCTGTTTCTCTGATAGCGCTGCCGGTCCTGACCAGGCACAACGACAACGACCCGATCACGGGTCGGTTGCCCTTCAGCCGATCCGGTTTTCTGTCTGGGGATCGAACAGCACGGCATGGCGCATATTGAACACCACCGGTAACTTCTCACCGGCTTTGGCACCACAACTGGAGCGCATCCGGCCCACCACTTCCCGGCCATTGAGTTCAATGATGGCAAACACATCCGCACCAGTCGGTTCGGTGACATCAATCAGGCACTCACCCTGAAACAGCAACGGGCTGTCCTGCTCCGCACTGCCCTCATCCGTGATATTTTCCGGACGTAACCCCAGAATGACCGGCTTACCGACCCAGTCCCTGTAGGCCGGATTATCCCCGACCGGCAGCAACATACTGTCACCGTCCTTGAGCGTGACCCGCACAGCCGGCTCATCGCCGGATGCCACCAGCTCTGCCGGTACCAAATTCATCGAAGGTGAGCCCATGAAGCCGGCTACAAACATATTGGCCGGCTGGTTGTACAGCTCACCGGGTGCGCCCAGTTGCTGCAACACCCCGCTTTTCATGATGGCAATCTTGGTCGCCAGTGTCATGGCCTCGATCTGGTCATGGGTCACATAAACGATTGTGGAACCCAGACGCTGATGCAGCTTTTTGATTTCAGTGCGCATGTCCACACGCAGCTTGGCATCCAGGTTCGAGAGCGGCTCATCAAACAAAAAGATTTTCGGCTCACGTACCAGTGCCCGCCCCATGGCCACCCGTTGACGCTGGCCACCGGAAAGCTGGGAAGGCTTGCGCTTCAGCAATGGCTCAATCTGCAACATCCGGGCCACCTCAGCCACCCGCTCCCTGCGCTGTTTGCGTGGCATCTTGCGCATTTCCAGTCCAAAGGAAATGTTTTTTTCCACATTCATGTTCGGGTACAGTGCATAGGACTGAAACACCATGGCGATATCGCGCTCGGATGGGTGCGTATCATTCACCAATTGCTCTTCAATGCGGATTTCGCCCGAGGTGATGCTGTCCAGCCCGGCAATCATGTTCAGCAGGGTGGACTTGCCGCACCCCGACGGCCCGACCAGCACCAGAAAATCACCACTATCGATATCAATATCAATGCCTTTGAGGACTTCCGTCGGCCCGTAGGCTTTGCGGACATCACGAATGGATAAAGAAGACATAAACTGCTACCCCTTAACTGAACCAGCCATCAGGCCACGAACAAAATAACGCCCCGCCAGAATGTAAACCAACAAGGTGGGCAAGGCTGCGATCATGGCGGCGGCCATGTGGACATTGTATTCCTTCACCCCGGTTGAACTGCTGACCAGGTTATTGAGTGCCACAGTCATGGGGGCACTTTGACCGGCGGCAAACGAGGCCCCGAACAGGAAGTCATTCCAGACATTGGTAAACTGCCAAATGACCGTGACCACAATGATTGGTCCGGAGCTGGGCAGCAGAATGCGCCAGAAAATCCGGAAAAAACCGGCCCCGTCAATCATGGCCGCCCGTACCAGCTCGTTCGGAAAGGCCTCATAGTAATTGCGAAAAAACAGGGTGGTAAAGCCGATGCCATAAGTGACATGCACCAGCACCAGCCCGGCAGTAGTACCGGCCAGACCAAACAGCCCCAGTACCTGTGACATGGGGATCAGTACGATCTGGAACGGAATAAAACAACCAAACAACATCAGGCCGAAGACCCAGCGATGCCCCGGGAAGCGCCACTTGGTCAGCACATAGCCGTTCAGCGCCCCCAGCAAGGTGGAAATCAGTACCGAGGGGATCACCATCTTGATGGAGTTACCGACATAGCCGTGAATGCCCTCACAGGTCAGCCCCACGCAGGCACTGCCCCAGGCGGAAAGCCAGGGTTCAATGGTCCACTGGAGTGGCAAGGCCAGCATATTGCCCTGACGGATTTCATCCAGTGACTTGAAACTGGTCACCAGCATCACGAACAGCGGCAGCAGATAAAAAGCAGCAAAGACAATCAGGGTGACATAGATCAGCACACGCCAGAAGCGCCCGGACTGTGCCCCGGTTTCAACAGCACTAGCCATGACGCTTCTCCCGGGTTTCGGCATAAAGATAAGGCACAATGATGGTGGCGATGGTCATCAGCATTACCATCGCTGATGCTGCACCGACCCCCATCTGGTTGCGGGTAAAGGTGTAGGAGTACATGAAGGTGGCAGGCACCTCGGTGGCGTTACCCGGTCCGCCACCTGTCAGTGCAACCACCAGGTCATAGGACTTGATTGCCATGTGTGCCAATACCACAAAAGCACTCAGGAACACAGCCCTCAGCTGCGGGATGATAATGCGCCGATAGGTCTGGAAGGCGGAAGCACCATCCAGCTGGGCAGCTTTGAGCTGCTCGTTGTCAATACCGCGCAAACCGGCCAGAAACATCGCCATCACAAACCCGGAAGTCTGCCACACGCCGGCAATAACCACGGTATAAATGGCCATTTTGGGATTGATAAGCCAGTCAAAGCTGAAACTCTGGAAACCCCATTCGTGCATGGATTTCTCCAGCCCCAGCCCCGGATTCAGGAACCACTTCCAGGCCGTACCGGTGACGATAAAGGACAGGGCCATGGGGTACAGGTAGATCGTGCGCAGGAAGCCTTCCGCACGGATTTTCTGGTCCAGCAGGATGGCCAGCAGCAAACCCAGCACACCACAGATCAGGATGTACAGGGTGCCAAAGATGGCCAGATTGTCGAGGGCAATCTGCCAGTTCAGGGTTTTCCAGAGTTTGCTGTAATTCTCGAACCCGATAAAACTGTCCAGCTTGGGCAGCATGCGGGATTGAGTCACGGAAATCCATGCGGTATACAGAATAAAGCCGTACACAAAAAACAGGGTAATGGCGAACGAAGGAGACAGAACCAGTTTGGGTAAATTCTGCCGCAACCAGTCGCCTTTGGTTCTGGTGGTATCACTCATGGGAGTTGTCCTGCGGTTATGGGTGACGTGTACCCCTGAACTTCTCCAGCATGACTGGCAAGACGGGAGCCTCTCACCCGCTTGCCGGATACCGGAGCACCCTCGCCCTGCCGGACTGCACATACCCAGTCCGGCGGGTGAAAATCAGGGGACAGAAGCGCGCTTTACTGTGCGCCTTCGACGGCGTTAACCAGCTGTTCCACAGCTTCCCCGGAGGACACGTCATTATTGAAATGGTTGGTGATCACGTCGTACATGGCATTCTTGACTGCAGCCGGTGCAGAGTGGCCATGTGCCATGGAACCCATCAGGGTATCGTTCCCGGCAGCCTCGGCCAGATCCGCCATCCCCTTCTTGCCGCAGTCATCAAAAGCCTCATTTGAAACATCGGTACGGGCCGGTACCGACCCCTTGACCACGTTGAAGGCGGACTGGAACTTCGGCGACATGACAGCCTTGGCCATCGCATTCTGTGCTGCCTGCTTGTCCTCACCAACCTGGAACATGACAAACTGATCCGAGTTGAACGTCACCATGCCCTGAGTGCCCGGAACCCGGAAACAGACAAAATCCTCGCCCGGTTTCTTGCCGGCATTCAGGAACTCGCCCTTGGCCCAGTCACCCATGATCTGGGCCGCAGCCTTGTCCTCAATGACCATGGCAGACGCCAGATTCCAGTCACGGCCCGAAAAGTTGTCATCGACATAACCACGCAACTGTTTCATGCGATCAAATACGGTTTTCATGGTATCTGAACCCAATGCCTCCGGGTCCAGGTCGATCATGGATTTTTTGTAGAAGTCCGATCCCCCCGTCGTCAGTACTACACCATCAAAAAGGGTGGCATCCTGCCAGGGCTGCCCACCGTGAGCCAGTGCGGTATACCCCTTGGCCTTGGCTGCATCCAGAAACTGGATGAAACCCTCCCAGTCACCGGGTGGCTCCGTGACACCCAGTTCATCCATGATTTTCCTGTTGGCCCAAACCCAGTTGGTGGAGTGTACATTGACCGGTGCGGCAACCCAGTGGCCGTCGTACTTGGAGAAACGCTGCAGTGCTGCCGGCACAACCTCATCCCATTTTTCAGCCCCCGCCAGTTCATCCAGATTGGCTGTTACCCCCTCGGCAGCCCAGTCCTGAATGTCAAAACCCAGCATCTGCACCGCTGTTGGCGGATTTCCGGCTGCGACACGGGAACGCAGTACCGTCATCGCCTCGGTCCCGCCACCACCGGCAATCGGCATGTCTTTCCAGGTAATGCCCTGGCTTTCCAGATCATCCTTGAGTACATTGAGGGCTTTGGCTTCGCCGCCGGAAGTCCACCAGTGCAGCACTTCGACCTCTTCAGCAGCCTGAGCACCAGCCATCAGCGTCAGGGACAGGACAGACGCAACAGCGGTTGTCTTGAACATACGGATCATCATCAACTCCTCCACAGAATGATTTCAGGATTGCGGCATACCGCAGGATTCACGCGTTACCAATGTTACCGGAAGTACCTTACGCTCCAGGGGCGCCTGCGGATTCCGGATATACAGCTGTAACAACTCCATGGCTGACCGGGCAAAATCAGCCGTTGATACCCTGACCGTGGTCAGGGCCGGATAAGTCAGCCGGGAGTCAACCAGATCGTCAAAGCCGACCACGGCCAGATCCCGCCCGACCGTAATGCCCAGCTCACGGGACATACTCAGGACCCCGTAAGCCATTAAATCGGAAAAGCACACTACTCCGCTGATGCGCGGGTCATAATCCAGCACCGCCTGAAGCGCCTGCCGCCCGGCGGCCCGGCTTTGAAGTATCGGATAAATATAGCCGGCAGGCATGCTCAGCCCGGCTTCATTCATGGCGTCACGGTAGCCCGCCACCCGCTCATGGTAATCCGAGATTTCTTCACACCCGCCCACAAAAGCAATGTATTTGTGTCCCAGCCGGATCAGGTGCCGGGTTGCTGCATAGGTTCCCTGACGATTGTCAGCCACTACCGCCGGAAACTGCCCGAATGGCACCTCACGCATGATCTGAACCAGTGGAAAACCATTGCGCCAGAGCTTGTCCAGCATCAGACTGGTGGTGCCCGGTGCCGGACAAAGGATAAAGCCGGCCACCTTATGTTCCATATACAGGCGTACCAGCATTTCCTGCTGCGCCAGACGTTCACCATTACTGGCAAACATGGGGACAACGCCCTCTGCCAGCGCCACCCGCTCCAGCTGGTTCAATATCTCGCCACTGTAAGGCGTATTCAGGCCATTCACAATCACGCCGATCAGGCCATCCTGCTGGCTCTGACGCAAGGCAGCCGCCTTGCGGTTATAGACATAGCCGATTTCATCAATACCACGCAGAACCCGTTCGCGGGTTTTTTCGCTGACATTGGGGCTGTCCTGCAGTACCAGGGAGACCGTGGATTTCGAGACACCGACATGCCGCGCCACGTCATGCAGGGTAACACGTTTGTGATTTTGATTTGGAACGTTCCAAGACCTGACAGTTGACATCTGTGGCCCTCCTCCCAAACCAGCGTGTCAAAACAACGAAATCATCCACCTGATATCCAGGTGGATCGTTCCAGGGTTGCCAAGAAAACCGATTGGTAGCAGTATTCTAACCATAGAAGGCCAAGCAAATTTGGAACGATCCAAATTAAATCATGACAGAGGAGGAATTGCAATGTCCTTACCCATCAATCCGGATGACATCCATAAGCTGATTCGCAGCGCGAAAATCACCCTGAAACAACAGGGAGGCAACCACAAGGCTACTTTCGATGCCATGAGCGCGTCTTTGCAGCAGGAAATCGAAGAAATCGTGGCCCTGCGAGACCGTGGAGCCAGCGTCGTGCCGGATATCCGTTTTCAGGATATTGTGGCTGGCGACATCAGTCCGGAACAGAAAGACCTGATACGCAAACGTGGCTGTGCCGTGATCCGCAATACCTTTCCACAGGCACAGGCAGAAGAGTGGAATCAGCGTATTGGCGCGTATGTTGCTGAAAATGGCTATTACGAAACCCCGGACAAGGGTCTGGACAAGTATTTTTCATCCTTGCAGAGCAGCAAGCCTCAGATACTGAGCGTTTACTGGTCCAAGCCACAAATGGAGGCACGCCAGCATGAAAACATGGCACAGGTACGGCGTTTTCTGAATCGCCTCTGGACTTATGAGCATCAGGGACAAACTGTTTTTGACCCGGACCGCGAATGTACCTATGCTGACCGGACCCGTCGCCGCGAACCGGGCGATAACTCACTGGGTCTGAAGCCGCACATGGACGGCGGCTCCGTGGAGCGCTGGCTGGATGCGGAAGGCTTTCACAAGGTATATCGCCACCTGATCAGCGGCAACTGGGAAGCCTATAACCCCTTTGATGCCGCCTACCGCACCGAAACCCGGGAAATTCCTTCGCCTGCAGTGTGCAGCATGTTCCGTACCTTTCAGGGCTGGACAGCCCTGACGCCACAGGGTCCACAGGATGGCACGCTGCAGCTTATTCCCAGCAGCCGGGTCATGGGCTGGATGTTTTTACGTGCCCTGCAGGATGACGTGCCGGAAGACAACCTGTGTGATGCAGCACCGGCCCGTGCCCTGCTCTGCTCACCCCAATGGCACCGGATGGCACTGGATGGGCTGACCAGCATCCCGCACATGCGACCGGGGGATACTGTCTGGTGGCACCCGGATGTCATTCATGCGGTGGAAGACAGGCATCAGGGCGAAGGCTACAGCAATGTCATCTATATCGGGGCAGCACCCTGGTGCCAGAAAAATGCCGATTATCTGAAAAAACAGGCTCCGGCCTTTCTGAAAGGAGAAAGTGCACCGGACTTTGCCCCGGAAAATTATGAAGTTGAGTACCATGACCGGGCCGGCGTGGCAGACCTGAGCCTGCTGGGCAAACAACAGATGGGGCTGGAGCCCTGGTAAGACATGAACCAATGGCCTGTTGGCGGATCATATCCCTATGAGAAATTGATCCAGCAAGGAGTGCCGTTTTCATGTATCAACACCTGTCAACCCCGATACGCCTGTTCAGCGCAGGCGTATTGGCCTTTGCCCTGAGTACAGCCGCCCATGCAGAAACCCGGCTGGTGCAGCTGAACGCCAAGTACCATAACAATCCAGTACGTGCAGTCTACCTGCAACTGGGAAAAGGGACTTATGAAGTCAAACCGGTCGGCTCGGCCACCGGGGCTGAACACAGCGCCTGGAGCGTCTGGAGCCAGACCAGCTGCAAGGAGGCCAGAGGTTGTGCCCGTACAATTCCAACCCGTTTCACCGGCTTGCACAATAATTACTATGTCATCTCTCCCTTGATCAGCGCCGTCAAAGTGGAAGGAAAGTCACTGGAGCCCGTGGCGGAAACACCGACACCGCGCATGAACAGTTACTTTCTGGTGACGGATCAGACCCGTGCCTACGAAGTGGTCGAGCCACATGTATACGTGAACGAAGCGACGGCTCTGGCCGGTGCCAAAACCTCAACCTTCACCCTGAATGAAGCCGGCAAAGTTGGTTTTGCCCTGCTGGACCTGAGCCGCACCTCCGACAATCGTGGCGGTATGGCACTGCAGGTACGGAAACTGTTCGACTGATACCCCCCTGCATTCACTCCTGCTGCAGAATGGACGCTACCCGTTGCTGCAGCAGGGGTAACAGCTCCTGCTCCATCCAGGGGTTACGCTGAAACCAGCGAATATTGCGTGGGCTGGGATGGGGCAACGGTAGAAACGCAGGCCAGTAATCACGCCATGCGGCTACTGTTTGAGTAAGATTGCGCTTTCTGCTCCGCCCCAGATGATAGTGCTGGGCATACTGCCCCAGCAGAAGGGTCAGTTCGACTTTCGGCATCCCGGCCAACAGGCATGCACGCCAGGTTTCAGCACATTCCGGACGGGGTGGCAGGTCGCCATTTTTGCCTGTTCCCGGATAACAGAAACCCATCGGCACCACCCCAATGTAAGCCGAGTGATAAAAAGTTTCCCGATCAATGCCCAGCCAGCTCCGTAAGCGGTCACCACTCGGATCATTGAAAGGTAAACCGGTTTCATGCACACGCTTTCCTGGTGCCTGACCAACAATCAGGATGCGGGCAGTCGGACGGGCAATCAATACGGGCTTGGGCCCCAAAGGCAGGAAAGGCTCACACAATCGACAGCGGTGAATTGCAGCCAGCAAATCATCAAAGTTTTCGGTTTTTTCGGGAGGCACCAAGGACATGGAGATTTACACCAACTATTTCGCATATCCGCAGAATACAATTTTTTCAGCCCGGAAAACAAAAAGCCCCTGCTACATTGTATGCAGCAGGAGCTGAATATAAAGCTTGGCATTGACCTACTCTCACATGGGGAGACCCCACACTACCATCGGCGATGCACCGTTTCACTGCTGAGTTCGGG